>Ga0079104_1000105_pt1 | contig 122989 bp, 159 predicted proteins | sample MedtruBG_FD_76829 | JGI IMG/M metagenome (GOLD analysis project Ga0079104, IMG submission 76829) | Root nodule microbial communities of legume samples collected from California, USA - Medicago truncatula BG | ecosystem: Host-associated > Plants > Roots > Nodule | place: USA: California...
TCGTGTCCGACCGGATCGTCTGGCATCAGGTAGTGGGGCTTTTCCAGATAGACCCACTCGATGCTGTCAGCCGGTGCGAACTTATCGATATCAATCGTTTTCACCGTGTCGAGGGCGACGGCGTCGAGATCGTCGTCGGTCAGGATGACGTAGTCGTTTTCGCCGCGAGCATAGCCCTTGGCCTCATTGTCGTCCTTCACCGGCTTGCCGGTCACAGAGTCGATATACTGCGAGACGACGCGGTTACCGGTCTCCCTGTTCAGCGTATGAAACCGGACTTTCTCCGCTTCTGACGTCGCCGGCATCATCGAGACCGGGCAGGTAACGAGCGACAGTTTCAGATAGCCTTTCCAATAGGGGCGAAGTGCCATGATCTCGTCTCCTCACCCGGCCTTGCGCTGCGGGGCAGCTTTCGAAGAGGCGGTCTTTGATGCCGCCCCGCGCGCGGCGCGCTGCCGGCCAGCACCTGTGTTGGCGTTGGCGGCAGTGCGTTTCGGTTTGTCGTCTTTGGTTTTGCCGAGACCAGCGCTTTCGCGCAGTGCCGCGAGCAGGTCATTCGGCTGGGACACCTCGACCTTCTTGCGGCTCGGCAGTGCCTTGCCTTCGATCTTCGCTTTTACCAGCTCCGCCAGCGCCGCCTCGTAACGGTCATCAAAGGCCGCGGGATCGAAATCGCCCTTCTTCGTCGAGATGATGTGCTTGGCAAGATCCAGCATTTCCCCCTGGATCTTGATCTTCGGCATCTCCTCAAACGCCTTCTTCGAAGAGCGAACCTCGTAATTGTAGTTCAGCGTGGTCGCGATGAGGCCCTTGCCATGTGGGCGAATGAGAACGGTGCGCATCCGTCGAAACAGAACCGTCCTGGCGATTGCAGCGACCTTGGACTTGCGCATGCCGTCTCTCAAGGCGGCGAACGCATCCGTGCCCATCTTGTCGGGCGTGAGGTAATACGGCTTGTCGAAGTAGACATCGTCGACATCGGAGCAGGGAATGAAGGCTTCGACCTCCAGTGTCTTGTTGCTCTCAGGCATAGTGGCCGCCACCTCATCAGGATCGATGATGATGTATTGGCCGTTTTCGATCTCGAAGCCTTTGGTCTGGGCTTCCTTCGGTACCGGCTCTTCCGTGTCGCTGTCGATGAATACTCGATTGACGCGGTTTCCGGTCGCGGTGTTGATCGTATTGAAGGTGATCCGCTCCGAGGTCGAGGCCGCTGTGTAAAGCGCCACGCCACACGACACCTCACCGAACTTGATGAAACCTTTCCATTGAGCACGCTGACCGGCCATATCGAACTCCTCTCACAGGACGCAACCTATGCGATTCAACTGCGTCATCGGCGACTCAGTTCCGATTCGAAAAATGAATCATTTTCAATGGTTTGATTCAATTTTCTCCTGCAACCATGAGATTCAAATCAAGCCTATGGATTCGATGCATCTTTTCGGGCGCGCGCGAGTTATTCGCTTATCGCAACCGAAGGAGAATTCAGATGTCGAAGAGAGAGCTGATCGATACCGGGACCGACAAGCGCTACGTCCGCCGGGACGAGAAGGGCCAGTTCAAGGAGAGCGTCGATGTCGGCCGATCGCTCTCAGCCGACAAACGACAGAAGGCCAAGACGGTCGCGAAATCCGGCGAGGGCGACAAGGGCGACCATCGTCCCGCAAAACATTGAGGGCATCACCATGACCGGTATCGCCGGCGACCTTCGCCTCAAGCTCGAACAGCTCGTTGACCACTACGTAACCGCAGGCTCGGAAACGCCTGTGGTTATCGCAGCCATGGAGAAGGAGCTGACAGATATGCGGCGCGCATACAGCCAGGATCCGGATCCTGCCGATGCTCCGGGTGAGCTTGACGAATCAGCGAATGATTGGCCGGCGGCGACCTGACCGCTTGGTGTCGATATGCGATTTGAGCATGGCTGTTCTGTTGCATTGCATATTTCGCAACACCATTGTGCCGCCACTGAGCGAGTAACTATGTTATAGAGTGGGGAAAGCAATGGACACCAGTACTCCAGCATGACCAAGCGGCATGTGCCGGCGTCCCAGCTGCTGGGTGAATACCCTGAAGCCGACCTTGCTGCGCGACGCCGTCCGCGAAGCCGTTCAGGTTCGCGCTCCTCAGGCCATACCGACCCATGAGCAATGACTGGTCACCCATCGGATCTACACCCGCAATCAAGGAGTTTTCGTCGATATATCCGATCGTTTTCGGGGTCGAGAACGCGCTGCGGTCCGTTATGGCGGATTATCTGGAAGAAACGTTCGGGCGGATGGACTGGAGGACCCTGATCCGCGATGCGCGTGCGAATGGCCTTGATTACTGTCGAAGTCTGAATGCGAGCGACAGAAAAGGGAACTGACAACAATCAGAGAAGCCATGGAGACGTATAATGAGAAGCTCGGTTTAGGCTCCATTACCTGCATACCGGCGTGGGCACAGATCCATTGATCTTACGGCGGTTCGGGTAAGTCATTCCCATAAATGGGCATCTTCGCGCGCGTAATTTTCTGGCGTTTCCCCGTGCGCGAGATAACCGCGAGAATAGGTTGCAGCCACGCCCAGCACGCAACTCATCGGGTCGCGACCGAATGGAAACTTCTTCTCTCGGAAAGATATCTTGGCGACTTCTTCGGCGAAACGGCGCGCGAATTCTGATTGGGTCATATCGAGACATATATGCCTCGGCACCCGTACAATCTAGGGTGTGGGGCAACGTCAGCGATCCGGAGAGCGGGTCCGGACTGTCGTCCGGGAGCCTAATTTGCGTGCCGGAAAGATAAACTAAACGCAATCAGAAACCTGTTGAACGCTCCTTTACTACCGCGTTGAGAGAGAACGTCGATTTATTTTTTCTGCGTAAGAAAGTATATTTAGATTTATGACAGCAAATCACAAAAATGCAGCGAGAATTTTCGAAGCCGTTTCACATCCCGCTCGTCTCCAGGTGCTTACAGAGCTGTCTGAGCGCGATCTGATGGTGTTCGAGCTAGTTCAGCTTACTGGTCTTCAGCAATCACCATTATCTCAGCATCTTAGGCGGTTAAGAGACTTGAGGCTTGTCACCAGCCGCAAGAAGGGAAAGAACATCCAATACGCACTTACGCCAGGCATTGCGGAGAAGATCGTGTTGTTCACGCTCCGAAACTTTTCGACCTGACGCTGAGCGTGACCACTGCATCACGCCCATCGCGGAGAAAACCGCTTTCTGATTTGGACAAGTAACCGCAAGAGCCAGCTGCCCGTCTCGACACGGCAATGGAATTGTCTCAAATCAACCACTGCTGTTGGGGGACCAATCATTTTGAAGACAACGATCTTTATGCCGCTGCCTTCGAAGACGGTTGTTGTGCAGCGCGCATCGGTAAGTTCGTTACCGCAAATTCGTGCCTCGATCGAGACTCACTAGAGCTTGCAGCGTGGGTTGACGGCTTCGCATCGATAAATACGGCTGAACTCATTCCGCTGGAACGCATGGAAATTTGGCTGATGGGTTACGTGCCGCATTCGCAACCCAACGAGGCAGACATCGCCCATTTGCAACCATCGTATTCTCTATAACTATATTATTCTCTGTTTGCGCTGTGCAGACTTGGATGACGGATAGCTTCGGTGACGTCGACGGCAAGGCCCCGATCACCATGCCGCAGACTTGAACAGATCGTTTCTGCCTGAGAGGGGGGATCGCAAGCCCATGCACGCAGCCAAGCGTTAACTCGTGCCTCATTCCGTAGAGCCAACTGATTTCGGTATCTTTCAGTAATGCTTGCTGACCAGAGCTCCTGACCGTGTTCTAGATTTTGGTAGACTCCGTCTTATCAACGTGACGGATGAAGCACTCACGGTTCACGGACGAGCAGATCCTCGAGATATAGAAAGAGCAGAAGAGCGGCATGCGGACGGCTAATGTTTGCTGCAAGCACGGGATATCCTAGGCGGCCTTCTACAAATACAAGGTGGAGTATGGGGACTGGAGGTGTCAGGTGAACGCAAACCAAAGTCTTTGGGAGACGAGAATACAAAGACAGAAGGCGCTGCTGGCCGAGACTATGCTGGACAATTCCGTTCTGAAAGATGTCGCTTCAAAAAAGTAGTGACGCCCGATGTGAAGCGGGACGCAGTGCCTCATATCGCAAACAAGAAGCTGGTGCGTCTAAGCGCCGTCGTTTCGGCTATCGCCGCATTGACGTCATTCTGGCTCGGCAGAGCATCATCATGGACCTGGAAACTGCAGCGTCTCTCTCGCGAAGAGAGCTGACGGTGCGCGAACGTGGCGGACGCAAACGTGCTTTAGGACGAGAAGCCCTTCGCCCTCGCTTGGGTTTTGTCAGCGACGCCTTCACAGATGGTCGTCGCTTTCGGGGTCTGGCCTTTGTCGTCGACTTTTCCCGCGGATGCCTGTCGCTGGTCGAGGATTGGTCGCTCTCAAGCTGGCGTTTTGCGCGGGGACTCGATGCCGTCATCGCCCAACGAGAAACGCCACGCCGACCGATCCGGCCGGCGAGCAATTAAAAATCGTGAGGTGCAGTTCCATAAGTTATCTTATGCGATCTTTCTGTATGGATCGGCAGATTCCATTTTCAAATGCAACGAAGACAATAATGGCCATGGTTTCAGGAGGATGGAATGGCCCGCTCTTTTGTGCAGCTGAGTTTGGACGAACGCCGCATCATTTCGCGGATGTATGAGAAGAAGATCAGTCAGGCCGAGATCGCACGTACCCTCCGCCGCGACCGGTCGACGATCTGCCGGGAGCTGCGGCGGAATTTCTGGCACGACCGCGAAGTCCCTATTGCTGAAGGATACTGGCATGTCACAGCGCACGGAATGGCGTCTGACCGGCGGCGCAGATACCGCAAGCTTCTGCGTGATCCCAGCCTGTGTGCTGCCGTCATCGATCGCCTCAAGGACGGCTGGTCGCCGGAACAGATTTCTGGTCGATTGCGGCTTGCCAGTGGCGCAGCCGCTCGGTTGAGCCATGAGACAATCTACCAGTACGTCTATTCCCAGGAAGGTCAGGATCAGCAGCTGGGCCGGCATCTGCCTGAGCGACGCCGCAAGCGCCGATCGCGATACGCACGCAAACCCAGAAGCCTCGTCTTTCCAATGGAATGCGCCATTCGCAACAGGCCGGAAGCGATCAATTCGCGAAGCGAGTTCGGTCACTGGGAAGCAGATCTGATGATCTTCAGGAAGGAGCACGGTGCCGCCAACATCACGACCGTCGTCGAGCGCAAGAGCCGCTATACCCTGCTGTTTCGCAACAACGACAGGCGATCGAAGCCAATCATGAGCCAGTTGATCCGCCATCTGGCGCCCCTGCCCGCGCTGGCCCGCCAGAGCCTGACATTCGATCGAGGGCTGGAATTCGTCTCATGGCGCGAGTTGGAGCACGGCATGGGAACGGCAGCCTGGTTTTGCGATCCGCAGGCGCCTTGGCAGAAAGGGACGGTGGAGAACACCAACAAGCGCGTCCGCCGTTACCTGCCACCGGAAACGATTGTGCTTGAGGTCAGCAATCAGGAGATCCGCTCTCTATGTGACCGACTGAATGACACGCCGCGCAAGTGCTTAGGGTTTCAGACGCCGAAAGAGATGTTCGGCCGACATCTATTGGCTCTTGAACGGCAATGCGTGTAGATTTTCGAGCAGCGTTGCATTCAAGCTGGAACCAGCATCGGTACATTCTATTTCCAAGTGCGACATGCCTGTCGCTTCCAACAAAATGATTCCCTAACCCGCCTCTGGGAAATCTAGTTTGGAAATTCCAGGATAAATTTCCCCAGCGCACCCCAATGTGGCGCTCCATCCACGACCCTCAGACTGGTTATGGATGCGTCAGTCCGATCCACGGAATGAGGAATTCAGTGGCGAGCTCAGCAGCCTGCAACACATCAAGGATGCCATGAGCGAGAAAGAAGAACGGGAAAGTAACTCCCGACCGATCTCAAACCCCAATCGCAAACAACCTTGCGATCGCGTTCGTGCAGTCGCCAGTGCCCTCGTCGATCTGGTTCCAGGATGTGATCACCAACAAGACGGACGAGCACTCCCAGACGCTCTCTGACTTCAAGTCTCAGTTCAAAATCGCAGATTCGTTCACCGTCATAGCAGACAGTGAGGCCCAGGCTTTTGAAAAGCTGTACTCAGCACACAAAGCTGGGATCAAATCCAACGGGCCCTGGTTCTCCGAGAGTATGTTTCCGCCGGATGTCTTTCCGTACTGTTGATTTCCACTGAGAGCTGACCCGGCGTTTCCACCGAGAAGTGACCCGCCTTTAGGTATCGTTTGTGGTGGTCGTAGTGGTCAAGGTCTTGCGTTTCTCCTTCGTTGTTTTGGGCTCATGCGCAGAGCTGTTCTTGAAGCGGAAGCTGTCATTTCCGGTTTCAAGGATGTGGCAATGATGGGTAAGCCGGTCGAGCAATGCCGTGGTCATCTTGGCATCACCGAAGACGCTGGCCCATTCGCTGAAGCTGAGGTTGGTCGTGATGATGACGCTGGTCCGCTCGTAGAGCTTGCTCAGCAGATGGAACAGCATCGCACCGCCTGACGCGCTGAACGGCAAGTACCCAAGCTCATCGAGGATGACGAGATCAGAGTGGACGAGGCGGTTGGCGATCTGGCCGGAGCGCCCTTGCCCCTTTTCCTGTTCCAGCGCGTTGACCAGCTCGACCGTCGAGAAGAACCGGACCCGCTTATGGTGGTGCTCGATGGCTTGGACACCGATCGCCGTAGCAATGTGCGTCTTGCCCGTGCCGGGACCGCCGACCAGGACGATGTTGTTGGCGTCGTTGAGGAAGTCGCAGCCATGGAGTTGCTGCACGAGCGCCTCGTTGATCTCGCTGCTGGCGAAGTCGAAGCCGTTCAGATCACGATAGGCCGGGAAGCGTGCCGTCTTGAGTTGATATGCCGTCGATCGGACCTCTCGTTCGGCCGTTTCCGCCTTGAGAAGCTGGGACAGGATTGGAATGGCAGCCTCGAACGCCGGCGATCCCTGTTCGGTCAGATCACCGACGGCGTGGGCCATTCCGTGCATCTTCAGTTGCCGCAGCATGATGACGATCGCGCCGCTTGCCGGGTTATGACGCATGGCGAACCTCCGTCTTTCTCAAGGTATCGTATCGTTCGACATTGGCCTTGGGCTCGTTGGTGAGCGTCAGGGCCTGAGGTGCGTCGAGGGTCGGCGGCGTGAAGGTTTTTCCGTCGACGAGGCGATGCAGCAGGTTCAGGACATGCGTCTTCGTCGGCACACCAGACTTTAGCGCCATGTCGACGCCCGAGAGCACTGCCTGTTCGTCGTGCTGAAGAACGAGTGCCAGGATATCGACCATCTCGCGGTCGCCACCTGGCTTCTTGAGCAGATATTGTTGCAATGTCCGGAATGCCTCGGGAAGCTCGACGAATGGAGCACCGTTGCGAAGAGCACCTGCCTTTCGCTGCACCACCGCCAGATAATGCCGCCAGTCGTAAATGGTCTGTCCCGGCCGGTCATGGGAACGATCGATGACGCGACGGTGCTCGCAAACGATCTGACCTTCCGCCGCGACGACAACACGATCTGGGTAGACGCGAAGGCTTACCGGTCGATTGGCGAAGGATGCCGGAACGCTGTAGCGGTTGCGCTCCAGATGCACGAGGCAGGTAGGTGTGACCCGCTTCGTGTATTCGACAAACCCGTCGAACGGCCTGGAAACGGGCATGAGGGCTGGAGCCTCCTCAGCTCAGATGTCGGCGATAGTGCCACGCATCTGGCCATGCGGTGTCTTCGCCCAGAACTCCTTGCACCGAAGCTCAAGCCAATCATTCAGGGCTTCCAATGATGGAAAGCGAGGGATCGGTTGAAAGAAGCGATGACGGGCATCCTGAACGTTCTTCTCGACCTGTCCCTTTTCCCATCCGGACGCTGGATTGCAAAACTCGGGCTCGAACACATAATGGCTGGCCATGGCCATGAAGCGCACGTTGACGTCTCGCTCTTTGCCACGGCCGACCTTGTCGATTGCAGTCTTCATGTTGTCGTAGATGCCGCGGCCGGGGATGCCTCCGAACACGCAGAATGCATGATTGTGGGCATCAAACAGCATCTCGTGCGTCTGCAGAAGATAGGCCCGGACGATGAAGGCCCTGGAGTAGCTCAGCTTCGTATGAGCGACTTGGAGCTTGGTGCGCTCATTGCCGATGATCGCCCAATCTTCCGACCAGTCAAACTGGAAGGCTTCACCAGGCTCGAACGCCAAGGGGACAAACGTGCCACGGCCGGTCGTCTGCAATTCCCTCTGACGATCATCCCGCCATTCCCGAGCGAATGCCGCAACCCGATTGTATGACCCCTCGTAGCCGAGGCTCACCAGATCGGCATGCAACTGCTTCATCGTTCGCTTCTGCTTGCGGCCCTTCTTGGATTCCGTCTTCAGCCAGGCAGCCAACCGATCCGCAAATGGATCAAGCTTGCTCGGCCGATCAGGGACCTTGAACTTAGGCTCCACGCCGCCGGCGCGCAGGTATTTGCGGATGGTATTCCGGGACAGGCCGGTCCTGCGGCAAATCTCCCGGATCGAGAGATGGTCTCGAAAATACCAGCGTCGGATCACGCTCAGTAATGCCATGTCGATCACTCCAGAGCCCCCGCTGAAAACACGCGAGAGACGGTTGAAACATGGGTCAATTCTCAATGGAAATATCGGGCTGCGCCGGGTCAGCTCTCAGTGGAAATCAACACACATGCGCTCTGCTCGCGTCAGACAAAAAAGCTATGCACTCAGAACGGAGGCTCTTTTGGGCAGCCGCCAGTTGGGACGGGGAAAGTGGCAGGTGTAGCCGTTGGGGATGCGTTCGAGATAATCCTGATGTTCCGGTTCGGCTTCCCAGAACTCTTCAACAGGCACCACCTCGGTCACCACCTTGCCCGGCCAAATTCCGGAGGCATCGACGTCCGCAATGGTGTCAGCCGCGACCTGCTTTTGATTGTCCGATGTGTAAAAAATCGCCGAACGATAGCTTGTCCCGATATCGTTGCCCTGGCGGTTCAAGGTGCTTGGGTCGTGGATCTGAAAAAAGAACTCAAGAAGGTCGCGGAAGCTGGTCTTAGCCGGATCGAAGTTGATCTCAATCGCCTCGGCGTGGCCTTCGTGATTTCGATAGGTAGCGTTTTCAACGAAGCCTCCAGTGTACCCGACCCGGGTCGAAACGACACCAGGGAGTTTCCGGATCAGATCCTGCATTCCCCAAAAGCAGCCACCAGCTAAAACAGCGCGTTCTGTCGTCATGTCAAATCTCCGAGTGAAAATTCTGACGAGAATATGGGTTGTGCCGAGGCCTTCCGCCAGTGCTATGAGGTGTTGGCAACGACTTGCTCAAAATACGGAACTATCCCTCGCTGCTGGCGGTTCAGTCATCGTCAAACAGGAGACCTCAATGAAACACGCAGATCATGCTCGACTGACCACCACAGAACTCGTCTCATCCGTCCTTGAACGCGCGATCCGTGTATGGAGCAGACAACAATAAACTAGGTAAGGTCGACCATGTCCACGGGGCTGGAACCAATAGCACGGCATCGATGCCGTCGCCGGAGCGAAAAACCCACAGACGCTCTCCCGTTTCATCCTCGATAACGAAGTAGTCGCGAACCGCGACCCACTCGGAAGATCGCTCCCACCACTCGCCAAAAATCCGCTCGGGGCCGTCTGCGTTCTTGACCTTTCTGCGCTTGCCTCTCCAAGTGACGCTGACCGGGGGGTGGTCAGGCATCAGCGCAATGACGTCAGCGAGTTCCGGCCGAGCGAGCAAGCGGACTGGCCTTCGCCAACGGGCAGTCCAGGAGAACTCAACGTCTTCAGCTGTAGCCGCAATTTGACGAACACTCCGCTCAGGCACGTCGGAGGCGACCGGGGCCAAGCGGTAAACCCGCTGGCCGCGATTACCGAAAATGTCGATCAGAGGGGTGATATCTTCCTCTTCTTCTTCGACGAGAGATGAGGTCCGTTGGCTCTCTTCGAGGACTTCGGACATGACCGCGACGAGAACGAGCTTTTCGATGCCAAAGCCAGGTTCGATTTTTTCGGTTCGGTCCTTGAACAGCTTTGTCAACCAAGCGACGTCACGAGCGGGCTTGGCGGTTCCCGCTCGAATGGATTGATTAGTGTTATCAACCTTATGGACGATCAGGTCTGTACGCCGAACGCCAAGGCCACGCCGCTCCAGTTCTTCACAGAGCTGAATCACCAAGCGTCCAACGTATTTGTTGATGGTCTCGGCAGCACCAATGGGCTCGGAGAACGATCGGCTTACCTCGATCTGATCGGGAGTACGAATGGGTTCGATTGGTTCCGGCACTCGGCCGAACATTTGATCCAACCGTCGCCCGATTTCCGGCCCAAAGCGAAGCGCAAGCGGAGCACGCGGCGTTGCCGATAGCTCGCCGACCGTCTTGAAGCCCAAGGTCCGTAGATCACCGACGATTTTTTCCGGCAAGCGGAGCATGGAAATCGATAACCGCTCCACTGCGCGGACCACCTGACCAGGCGGCACTATAATGACTTGGCGATCGGTGGACCGTGCGCAAGCATGAGCGGCACCCCAGGTATCAGCGACAGCGACCCGAGCGGTCAGTCCCTTTGCAAGAAAAAGGTTGACGATGCCAGTGAGCATTGATTGCTCGCCGCCGCGCAGGTGATCCGCACCCTCAGTATCCATGACGATTCCGTCAGGTAGGTCCATCGCGACAATGGGCGAATACTGCGTCAGCGCCCAGTGCGACAACCTTTCCAGGGCCAAATTATATGCGTCCAGGTCGGCATCGATCAGCATCAGACCTTGGAAAAGTGCTTGGGCTTTGGCGGCAGGCATCCCAACCCGCACTCCGGCTGCCCGAGCGGCGGCATCGGCAGCCGATACCCAACGCTTTGATCCACTCTTCGCAATGACGGCCATAGCTTGCTCAACCGGAATTGATGGATCGGCGCGACGTATCCAATCCGTGGCCAGATTCGGCAGCTAAATGGATACGACCCTTGTCATCACATGCTCCTACGCAATACTCCGCACACTCCCCCGCCTTCACTCTCATCAACTCTAAGAACCAGCGGGGTCTTCCCACGCCCGGCACCGGCAACGCTTCGCTACCAAGGACACTGATCCGCCAGCGGGTCGTTGACGCCGTCGGCTGACCGAAGTCATTTGCCTCTGTCTGCCTCCGCCAACGCCTCACAACGAGACCCATAGTTCCTTTCTTCTCGGCAGCGAGCTGCAGTCGCCGGGAAGCCGTCATCGGAAGACGCACGAGTTCGGCAATAACGGCTCCAAGCCCGCCGTACGCAAGCGCTTCCTCCATGCTTGCCAAGACCTCCTCTTCCCGGTCCGATTCCACGAAGATGACCCGATTGGGATTCAATCCCGCTTGGGCTATGGCGGGAAAAAACAGGTCAGGGCGCGTTAGGCACCACACGATCTTTCCCTTCGTGCGAGCTGCAATTCCGGCTGCGAACAATGCGGCCGCTGCGCCATCAATGGTTCCACCGCCCCCGCCCGCAAATTCATGAATGGCGCCGTAAGCTAGTCCGCCGCCCGGCAGACGCGTGTCGATCTCGGGCACTCCGAAAGGCAAAGAACACTCTGGATAATATTTTATTTGTGGCCCAGGTGGTCGGTGAAGCTCCCCCTGAAGCAGACTTCTTCACATGGGATGTGCCGGAGAATATTCTTTACGCAGACGGTGCGCTCGCCAATCTCTTCGGCTTGAACCCAGTCGTAGCGTCACAGGGTCTGCCGATTGAGTCATATTTGGACCGGGTGCACCAAGAAGATCGGCCTCAACTGGCGAAGACGATCCGCGACAGCATCGTGACAGACAGGCCGCAAAATGAGACCTATCGGGTTATGAACGCAGAGGGGCACTACGCCTTCGTCACGGGTTACGGTCGTGGCTTCCGAAACAAGGACGGAGATATCATCCGCTATGTGGGGATTGTTGTGCCTATCAACGCGCCGATGTCTCCGTCAAAGCACACCCACTAGAGTTCACTGACCCGTTTCGATGAGGTTTGTTTTTGGTTTGTCTTCTGGAGCACTTCGCTCGATCGATTTCAGGCTATTCAGAATGGTGCGAACACCTGCGTGGTTCGTCGAATAATAAACATTCTGAGCATCTCGACGAGTAACCACTAATTGCTCGTTCCGAAGCCTTGCCAAATGCTGTGACAGGGCTGACTGGCTCAGTCCCACCTTTTTAGCCAGATCACCGACGCCAACTTCCTGCTCAGAGATGATTTGCATGATCTGGAGCCTCTTATGATTGGCAAGCGCCGATAGCAGTTTCGAGTGAATTTCTAGCGCGTCCTTGGAGCGCAAAACGATCATCCTGACATGAGAATCAACTAATGTAGAAGCAACCCATAGATCATTTATCTCTATATTAAAGCGGCATTTTTTAGTCACGCGCGTGACTACACTTATCCCCCGCCGGATAGGTGGCCCCACCTAACGGATAAAATCGTCGAGTGGTCTTCTCGCCAAGATGACGCACCAAGTGAATTCGCATCAGAAAAGTTCGGTGGCAGCAGCTTCCTGCAAAATCACGCCTCGCGATAAGGCGGGACCACATCGCAAGTGTAGCCGACATACAAGCCTGACCCGACCTCGGCACAACAAGGAACGCCAGTCGCGACGTTACAATCAATCGCTGTTCTTTGCCGCCGAGATAATAGCTGCCTTGTCGATCTCTTCGTACGACAATCGGGCCTCTCAGAGAGGCTCACTCGATTCACCCAAGATTTCGATTGAGACCATGTTCATCGGCGGACAGGGCAGTCCGTCTGCGGTGACATCCGTCAGCATACGAGCCGCCTCAATCTTTGCCTCGTCGAGCGAAGCGAAGTCGCCCTCACCCTCGGTGACGCTTCCGTCGCGCTCTAAGATTTCGAAATAGAACTTTGGCATTAGAAAATCTCAGCCTCGTCCTGCATTGCTCTCGTCGCCATCACCTGCGGCGGGCCAATCGTTCGCTGGCTCCTGAACTTGTTCATTTTCAACCAGACCGGTGCTGGTTGGCGGAGACACCCCGCCGCCACGATCAGCTGACCATGTCTGAGGGCTATTACCGTGGGACGCCTCATGCTCGGCTTCTCGCCAATGACGATCTTGTTGCCCTTCAGGTCGGCCCTCAGCTTCCCACTTGGCGTGTGCGAGCTTACGAATTTGCTCTAGATCCATAGATTACTCCTCTTCGTTACAGCCGAACAAATTTCGCGAAAGTCGGTTCCCGATAGTGTGAGGAGCAAGTTCGCTCCGTCCATCTGTACGGTAGCGGACATTGATGTGCGGCGGCCGCGCCCCAAATTCGAGACCTCATTCGCAGAGGAAGACTTCTTGGAAGATCGAGACGCTTGGGTTACCCGAAGAGCTTATGAAATATGGGAGCATGCTGGCCGACCAGATGGTGCTGATCAAGCGCATTGGCAGCGAGCGCTTGAGGAGTGGAATGCTCAGACCCACCAAAAGCTCACCGATGCGGCAAGGTGGGATGATGAGGAGGAAGAATGGTGAAGCAGGTTCACCCAGCCTCCTCAAAAATCCCAGGATCGTGCCGATCCAGTTCCTGGTCTCCAAGAAGATATTGAACCAGATTTTCGTTGACCCACTCTGGCTCTTCGAGATGGAGCCAGTGGGTCGCATTTCGGTGAGTGATCATGCTGCCGTTCGCGCATTGAAGCAGGCTTGCCTCCGCCAACTTGTAATCAAGGGCAGTGTCCTTGCATCCCCAGATGATAAGCGTTGGCGGCACGATCCTACCCAGTATGGTTGGTCTTCGACGGACTAGCGCTCGGTAATAGCTCCCAGCCTTCCTGGCCGTTGCCATTCGGTCTGGTATGCGTTCAGTTCCGCAAATGTAAACGTCCCTGCCCTCGCAGTTTGGGAAAGGGCCGTTCGGAGGATCTTGAACGACATAGCCGCCAACATGCGCTCAGGCAGCAATGGGAGCTGAAAAAATCCGATGTAGCTGCTTTTCAAGATCTGGGTCGGGCGCTCCTTTAAAACAGTTTGGACGATGTCGAGATGAGGGGCGTTCAAAACCACGAGCCGATGAACCAACACCGGATGTCGAGCTGCGAGTGTCCACGCGATAATGCCGCCCCAGTCGAGCCCAACAAGATTGAACCGGCCCACCCGTAATGCCGCTGCCAACTCGACAACATCCGAGACTAGCTTTTCGACCGTATAGTTCTTCCATCCGGGCAGCGCGGAACTTTGCCTATATCCGCGCAGATCTGGGGCGATCACACGGAAGCCTACCTCAGCCAGAGCGGATATCTGATTTCGCCAAGCCCACCAGAATTCGGGAAACCCATGGAGCAACAGGATCGGCTCTCCATCAGACCGACCCGCCTCCATCACATGCAATTCAATGCCATTGATTTCTACGATGCGTTCGGTCTGCTCATGAGGCATGTCGATCCCCTGGGCTGTAATTGCAACTCCAACAGAAGGAAGGACCTCTCGTTCCACGGCAGATAGCCCGGGACGGGCGAATACTCGGCGAGTATCATTAATATCACAGGTCCCCGCCGTGGTCCCTAGGCGCGGAGCCATCCTACACTCAATCTATCAGCTGCCTCACCGCCATCGACGCTCGGTACGGTAGTGTACATGCCGTGATCGTGTGGAACTGACCAGATCGCTATTGGTTGTTCGATGCGACAAGGGGGCTCGAATGCGCTTTGACACAGGTCTGCTCCGTACTGGAGACGGCAGAAAAGATCCGGCATTTATCATTAGCCGCCCCTCCAAGCTGGAAGAAGGCTCGGCCTCTTTGAAACCTTCTGACCATTTAGTGCAGGGAGTTGGGCGCTCTGCCCCTGTCGCACCCCAATTGTCGAATAGGAGATAGCATGTCGGACGAATCCCGCCCCGAACCAACCTACCCCGCTCCGGAACAGGACCCGCCCGGCCAAACCAAACTCATGGATCCCCTGCCCGATCACGGTGAGCAGACGTACCAAGGCGCAAATCATCTTTCCGGAAAAGTAGCTCTAATTACCGGCGGTGATTCCGGTATCGGCAGGGCCGTCGCGATCGCTTTCGCCCGAGAAGGCGCTGACGTCGTCATCTCGTATCTTAACGAGGACGAGGACGCTCAGGAGACCGCTGAATGGGTGAGAAAAGCTGGCAAAAGGGCGCTTTTGGTTCCAGGGGACATCAAGAGCGAAGACCACTGCAAAGAGCTGGTAGCGAAAGCAGTTGACGAATTCGGCCGCCTTGACGTTCTCGTCAACAACGCTGCCTTCCAACGGTCGCGCGGATCGATGGATGAAATCAGCACCGATGAATGGCTCGAAACTTTCCAGACGAACATTCACGGGATGTTCTTTCTCTGCAAGGCAACCGTTCCACATATGCCGGAAGGCAGTGCTATCATCAACACGACTTCCATTCAGTCCCGCCAACCGTCGCCGGAACTGCTCGCTTACGCGGCCACGAAGGGTGCGATATCTAATTTCACAGCTGGGCTAGCACAAATGCTGGCAGAGAAAGGCATTCGCGTTAATGCTGTTGCGCCGGGCCCTATCTGGACGCCTCTTATCCCGTCGACCCTGCCGCACGAAAAAGCCAAACGTTTCGGCGAGAAGATGCCGCTAGCCCGGGCCGGTCAACCTGCTGAACTTGCTGGAGCTTACATTCTGCTGGCATCGGGTCTAGGCAGCTACATGACAGGCGCCGTCATCCCAGTAACTGGCGGATCCATAATGATTTGAGGCCTTGCAACACTCGACACTACGCAAAGGTGTGGCGAGCGCCTTTACCTCACCAAGTGCGGGTCTCGGCCCGCGAGCACCATCTAGGAAGGATATCAAATGCCGATTACTTATCACGTTGCCGAGCATGATGAAGGGTACGCTTACCGTGTTGGTGACGTCTGGTCAGAGAGTTTTCCAAACCACGATGCGGCATTGGCTGCTGCCCGGTCAGCCGCAGAGCGCCAGCAAGTTGGTGGCGACCCGGCAGAAATTACCTTCCAGCTCTCCGATGGGACTTGGCAAACACAGATGGTTGACGGTGGTGACCGACCAGAAACTGACGTGGTCGACGACGCTCGATAACGCCGTTCTGACACCAAATCACCTCTCAGAAAAATCGTAAAGGTCGCCGGGCTCATGAGCATAGAGCAAATTGTTTTTCATCCAAGCGACTGGGTCCCAAACAATCCGACCTTGCCAATGTTGATATACCGGCGGGCGATCTTTGATGCGACCTCATCCGATTTTGAGGCGGCATTTTCGGAGAATGGTTGGACTGGCATCTGGCAGAATGGCGTATTCGACTACCAGCACTACCATTCCGGGGCGCATGAGGTGCTCGGCGTCGGAAGCGGCTCGGCGAAGCTGCTCATCGGCGGTCCAGACGGCAAGACCTTCGATCTCATCGCAGGTGACGCATTGATCCTCCCTGCTGGGACCGGACATAAAAACCTTGGGTCCTCGCCGGACTTTCAAATCGTCGGCGCTTATCCTGAGGGGCAGAATGCGGACATCCAGACCCAGGCTGCTTCCGACGCCATGTTGAAAACTATATCATCGCTTCCGGTACCGAGTACCGATCCCATCTGCGGATTAGCGGGTGGCCTAAACGACTATTGGCGGTAGGCTGCTATTCTCGCATGAAGAGGAGCGATATCGACCAGCCTCCGAGGAAATCCTCTAAGACAGCGGACGAGTGGCGGAAGCTCGCGGACGCGGTCATTTTGGACACGAAGACGAGGAAGCAAAGGGTCGACGCACCCGTAGGGTCCCGCTTCGGCTTCAAACTCACAAGGGCTACGCGGCCATACGATGGGCTTCTTCGAGGAGATCGGACGGCTTGCACGGCTTCGAACAAAGCTTTGACTGAGGATACCTGACGTTCAGCTGCGCATTATCGGCATGTCCAGAGTGGAAAACGAACGGCACATCAATGGCTGCTAGGGCGTCCGCGACAGGATAAACATCGCCATCGGCGAGCCGGACATCTAGAACTGCACAATCCGGCTTGTTGACCGCAAGATACTTAAGAGCCTCTTGCGTTGACGGGAATGGCCCCGCAACCTGCCAGCCACCGTCTTCAAAAATCATCTGCAGATCGAGCGCGACAAACATCTCGTCCTCAACCAGCAAAACCGTCTTATTCATATTTACCTACCGAGATTGGCATTTTCAGTTTTTGAGTAAGGGTGTGGCCATCCGCTTCAGTGTCTAGGGTCGCCTTCAGTTGGCGAGCGGCTGTCGAAAGCAAGACCGTTCCGAAGCCCTTGCTATCAAAGTGACCGATTTCCGTTGTTCTGTGCTCTGACCACACTATCACCAGGGAACCTTCATTTGCGTCCCATCTGACTGAAAGTGACCCTTCGACTGCACCCAACACCCCATGCTTGACTGCGTTTGTTGCCCACTCATGGAAAATGAGGGTCAGCGGCGTGATAAATTCTTGTCTTACTGTAAATTTATGACCTTCGATCGCAATTGCAGACTGCATCGAATATGGCGCAAGGATCACATCCAGCAACTCCGCAAGCGAAATTCCACTCTCGCGATCCTGCCTCGTCGCAAGCGAATGCGCTTGGCCTAGAGCCAGGATTCGTCCCTCAATGTCGGCAACGAATGTCGGAACTTCGCTGTGGTTGCGTGATGCAATGCGCATGATGCCAGCGATCATCGCAAACAGATTTTTGACGCGATGGTTCATTTCGCCAAGCATCAGATCTCGCGCCTCGGCTCGATCGTTCTCAGCGGTCACATCGATGCAAACCCCCATTACACGGCCGCGCCTTCGATGAGTAACCGGTCGGGCAAAGACTTTCAGCCACCGGGTGATCGATGCGGTGGGCTCCAATTTAAGTGTGAGATCAAAACCTTGGTGTGTGTTAGAGGCCATTCGGATGGCTTTTGCCACGTCGTCCCGTTTCGACTCTGGAATAGCGTTGAGGAATTCCTGGAACTTCACGTTCTCGGCTCTAAAGCCGAAAAAATCGCGCATTGTGCTGTTTAGCGCGATGCTGTCGTCCTCGGGGAGGAACTCCCAAACGCCGATCCCAGCGGAATGCACTGCCAAGTCCAAGCGCTCCTGCTCTGAAGCAAGTTCGTTCTGGACGTCTAAAGCTTGAGTTATGTCGTTCAGTACGATGGTGGCGCCGTCAATCGTTCCGTCTGATGTCCGGTACGGAAGGATACGTAACGTAAAAGTCCGCGAGTGGCTCCTGTCTGGAACGGTGTCGAAAGCGTCCCAGCCCTCCGTCATGACTTTTCGAACGTTTGTTACATAATCATAATCGAGAACATGGCTGGCAACATCAGTGAAAGGACGCCCCTTATCGCTCTGCTGCAACGGAAACAGAGTTGTCGCCGCCTGGGTGAACGACCTGACGCGCAGGTCTTTGTCTAAAACAACGACAGCTAGGCTCGTTGATTCGAAAAAGTTTCGAAGATCCGCGTTGGCCGTTGTGATCTGGTCTATTTTGCCTTTTAGCTCGTCATTGACAGTCGTGAGTTCCTCATTTGTCGATTGAAGCTCCTCGTTCATCGACATCATTTCTTCGTTTGAACTCTTCAGCTCCTCGTTCGCTGTTTCGAGTTCCTCGATCGCCGTCCTGAGCCTATGCTTCGTAAAGCGAAGTTCGCTTTCGAGTGCCTCTACATGCCCATCACCAGGCTCAAGGTCGATCAAATCATTTTCTACGGGAACCGCGATCTTCCCCTTTTCCTGGAATACGAAGAGAAGGGTGCCGTCCGGCAGCGGATCGCATATGATGTCGACCGTGAGAGTTCCAAAATCTGTGACCGCATCGACATCACGAGCGACTACCCGTCTGCCAGCTTTCCCGGCTTGCCTGAGAAGTGGTCCGATATTCTCTTTTATCCCAGGCCTGGCGAGCGCGGTTGCACTGCTCTCGTTTGAACGGGACACAGGAAATTCGAGAAACCGGCTCAGGGGGCCGTACGCCGCCACGATCTGTCCATCGGTATCGAGCACCAAGCAAGCCGGGACGTATCGATCGACGATTTTATTGACCGCGAGGCTGTCGTCAGCACGAGTTCTGGGGGGAGCGACCGATGGCGTCTCTCGTCTGGTGGAATCCCGCCGGTTGCTTGCTGGAAGCGGAATTGGATACGCAGGTGAACCTGGCATCCGCTCAAAGAGGCGCGTTTTCTGATCGATCGCGCTGAAGAGCTTTTCGAACCGGCCAACGCTCTCAGAAGTTCCCAAGAATAGGAAGCCGCCCGGTCTCAGCGCGTAATGAAGGAGCGGCATCACCGTCTGCTGCAGCTTGTCATCGAAATAAATCAACAGATTGCGGCAGGAAACAAGATCGACCTTCGAGAAGGGTGGATCCTTGACCAAGCTATGAGCCGAGAAGCGGATCATACCTCGAATTGCCGAGTTGAAAGTAAACCGCTCCTTTAGCGGGATGACGAACTGCTCTTGGAAATTCAAAGGGATATCTGCGAGAGCAGCGAGGGGGTAGCTCCCCTCTCGTGCAATTTGCAGCATGCTCTCATCAATATCGGTCGCGAAAATCTGAATGTTGCAGTTCAAATCGAGGGCCTTCGCCGCATCGGCAAAAAGCATCGCGATTGAGTATGCCTCCTCGCCGCTTGAGCACCCCGGAACCCAGACTCTAATCTCTTCATCATTCTTCTCTGCCTCGCGCAAAAGCGGAACCACCGCCCTGTCCACCAGAGCATCAAAGGCTGATTTGTCTCGGAAGAAATTTGTGACATTGATCAGGAGGTCGCGGAATAGCGCCTCGCACTCATCATTGTCCGCTTTAATCCGCTGAAGATAGGCGGCGGCCTTGTCGATGCCCAACACATGCATTCGGCGCTCGACGCGCCGCACGACCGTGGACCGCTTGTAGTTCGAGAAATCGTGACCGATGGCGGACCGGAGGACACGGCATAAATCGTCAATGTGATCTGCGACCAACGACGCCTTATCACCGGTCGCCCCGATCGGCCGTCTAAAGAAGAACTGGTTAAGGCAGTCCAGGATCTCGGAAGGCGCCTTGATATAATCAACCAATCCGGTGCTGACGGCTGACGTTGGCATTCCATCGTACTTTGCTGTCTCGGGCTCCTGTACAACGCAAAGCCCCCCGTTCTCTTTCACTGCCCGCAGGCCGGTTGTTCCGTCGGCCCCGGTCCCAGACAGGATTATGCATGCAGCATTCGCATGCTGATCGTTCGCCAAAGAGATGAAAAAGTCGTCGATTGGGCGACGAAGGCCACGAGGTTGAGTGAACGGCGCCAATTCGAGGCGACCCTTTCGAATTGCGAGCCCATGGCCTGGAGGAATGATGTAAACACACTCGGCCTCGATCTGCTCGCCGCCCTCGCATTGAAGGACATTGAGGCTCGTGTGCCGCGCGATAAGCTGCGCCAACATGCTTTCATGGTGAGGGTCCAGATGCTGGACCACAACAAATGCTAGTCCGGTTGGCAACACTGCCGCTGAGAAGAGGTCTCGCAAAGCCTCAAGGCCGCCAGCAGACGACCCGATCCCCACTACCGGCACGACACCCATACCGGCTTTTGTTTCGTCATTCATATAAACAGGCGGCACAGAAGACCTTCAATGACTAGGATTGCGATCAAGCTCGGCAAGGGTCACCTTTGCCTGTGCGATGGCATTTGTTGAGTTTGCGATCGTAGACAGGGTCCCCTCAAGCATCACGTTGTGACCTTCGAGTAATGGGCGTATCCGAGAAAGTGCACCCCCAAGATCTTGGTCGTACTGGTCCAGCAGGTGCGGGCTCGATCTGCTGATATCGAACTGGGATGCAAAGATATATCGCGTCGCCCCACCTGAGGTCGTCAGTCGGGACATGAACAGAAGGTTCACAAACGGTCTTCCATCTTTTCGAAAATTGACGATTGGCGTCCTCACAGTCGTTCCCTGACCTGTGAGAAATTGGCGAAGCTTCGTCTTCGCCTCAAGATTATTCGCCTGCCGACCGTCTGAAGTAGCCTGGAGAAGGCGGCAGTTTTTGCCGACCACCTCCTCCGCGCCGTAACCTGTCAGCTCCGAGAACCGGTCGTTCACCATAAGGAGATGATGGTCTTCCTTCACTTCAGCAAGCGCGAGCGCAATGGAGGAATTCTCGAAGAAGTTGATCAAAGGGGGGGCAATCTCGATATCAGGCAAGTATCTAATCCGACGCGCGTTTCTGGTTCGCATCTAGGTAACGCGCGGACGCCGTTATTCAAAAGAAAATTGACGTTATTATCAGCGGACAGCGACCATAAGCTATCGATCACGCCAGGCAGCGTCGTCCCCCTTCGACTTCGCACGTCCCGCCGGGCAGCCATCAGCTCTCTTTTGAGCATGGTGACTGGCGATGGCAGACAACGCCACGAAGAGACCCCATCGACATGTGGATTTTGCGAACTGAGCGGCGTGAGAGCGGGGGCTAGTATGGGGGGCATCCGGCACAACAGGGTTCAACCGCTATTTCGCTCGGAACACCTACACCAATTAGGATTTCTCTCTGCCGATCGAGGGATAGCCGGATTTATTATTGGGGTCGTATTTCAAATTGAGACGGAAACTCTAGTTTTCGTCTTCACACGCAGCTTCTGGGGGAAATGCATGCAGTTACCTAATCCCGATTGCGGTCGGCTTTTCCGCGATCACAACTGGCAGAAGTCCCAGCTGGGGCCTGTCGAGACCTGGGCGGTCGAGCTGCGGACCTTGGTAAATGTAATGCTGGGCTCTCTTCAGCCAATGCTTATCGTCTGGGGGCCTTCGCAAACAACATTATATAACGACGGATACGCAGAGATGTGTGGCTCAAGGCATCCATCCGCCTTCGGCGGCAGTTTCAAGAGCCTTTGGCATGATATTTGGGATCAGGTGGAACCCATCATCTCGGCTGCCTTCGCCGGGCAAGGGACTGCGATGGACGATATCGAGTTTCTGATGCACCGAAACGGGTACCCTGAGGAGACGCACTTTGCCTTCTCTTATACGCCTGTCCGCGATCCGTGGGGCACAGTGTTGGGAATGTTCTGTGCTTGCACGGAAATCACTACACAAGTCGCAATGAGAAGGGCCGAGAAGACCCAACGTGACCGCATGCTTCAGGTCTTCGAACTTAGCCCAGGCGGCATCGCAATGTTGGTCGGGCAAAACCACGTATTCGAATATGCGAATGAGGAGTACCACTCGATCATCGGCGTGGGTCGGGAGATCATTGGGCGCACTGTTAGAGAGGCTGTGTCCGAGGTCGTCCGTCAGGGCTTCATCGACCGTCTCGACGCGGTGTACAATACGGGCGAACCCTTTGTAGCAAAGAACCTGTCCATCGAACTGAACCGTGGTGCTGACGGGGAGAAGCAGACCAGGATTATCGATCTAGTGTATCAGGCTATGCGAGACAATGGAGGCTGCGTAAACGGCGTTTTGGTGCAAGCTCGCGATGTTACAGACCTCCGAGCAGAGGAAGAACGGCAGGAACTTCTTTCGCACGAGCTTGGTCATCGTTTGAAAAACCAGCTTGCTATGTTTCAGGCGATCGCGTCTCAAACGCTACGGAACGCCCACGATTTACCGGCGGCCCGAAAAAGCCTTTCAGATCGGATTGGAGTTTTGAGCGCAGCTCACGACACCATTTTGGAAAGCGGTCGAGGGTCATCGAAAGTCCGTCGATTGGTCAAGCAGATGATCTCTCTTCATGACGATCCTGAAAACCCGAGGTTCTCAATCTGCGGCCCCGAGCTGAAGGTCGGATCCCGCCCATCACTATCTCTATCTCTGATTTTGCACGAGCTTGCTACGAACGCATCGAAATACGGTGCTCTTTCAACTTCCGAGGGAGCCGTCAAAGTCGCCTGGAAGGTAAGCGGTCCGAACAATGACCGCTTTGAAATGACATGGGAGGAGAGTAACGGCCCGGCCGTGACGCTACCGCGTGAGCGAGGCTCCGGCACCAGGCTGATCGCGGCCGGTCTGAACGGAACCTTGGACAGCAAAGTTGAACTCGATTTTGCATCAACGGGACTTCGGTGTCTGATCACCTCAGACTTGGAAACCTTCCAGAAAGAACACTGATGCCGAAATCTTTGCTTTTAGTTGAAGACGACGGCTTGATCAGGATGGATCTTGCCGACGCACTCTCGGACATGGGATTTGATGTGGCGGAAGCTGCCAACGCCGACGAGGCGCTGAACATATTTCGTGGATCACTTGAGTTCGACGGAATCCTGACTGATATCGACATGCCGGGCTCGATGAATGGCATAGCCCTTGCGCATCAGATCGCAAGCCAAGACGCCCAATGCCGCATTATTATTATTTCAGGTCGGTACCATCCCGGTCAGGGAAAACTGCCTGATGGTGCCTCTTTTTTAGGAAAGCCCGTATCGCAACAGGCGCTGGAGGCCGTTTTGAAGGAAGCGGGTCTTTCGTCATAGGCCGAGCGCCCCTGTCGAGCGATAGCCGAACAACTGCCCAGCAACATGGAAGCTCCGGTGGAATCATTTGGCAAGAATTTCCGCGCCCTCGTCATAGGGGCAAGCGGCGGCATTGGCCAAGCGTTGGCGGCCACCTTGCAGCGTCACGATGCCTGTCGCTCGGTCATCGGGCTTTCTCGAAGCACTGATGGTCTCGACCTCCTGGATGAGGACAGTATCGCAGCACATGCTGCAAAGCTTGCCGATCAGCAATTTAACCTCATAGTTTGTGCCACTGGCGCTTTGACGATCAATGGCGTCGGGCCGGAAAAGTCTATCAAGCAAGTAACCATTGACGCCATGGCCGCACAGTTCGCGATCAACGCCATCGGCCCTGCCCTGATCCTCAAGCATTTCACACCCTTGCTGTCTGCATCAAAGCGATCGGTCTTCGCGCTTCTGTCTGCCCGCGTCGGCTCGATCGGCGACAATCGGTTAGGTGGCTGGATGTCGTACAGATCCTCAAAGGCGGCGCTGAACCAGATCATCCGCACGGCGGCGATCGAGATCGCAAGAAAGCGGCCGGAGGCTGTTGTCGTCGCCATACATCCGGGAACCGTAAATACGACACTGTCCCGACCATTCGCTTTGAACCACAAGTCTACAGAGCCCCACGAAGCGGCCTCCATGATCTTAACAACCGTGGACGGTTTGAGGGCCTCAGATACCGGCGGCTTTTTCGCCTACGATGCCCGCCCAATAGAGTGGTAGGCCAGCACCAATAAGCCGCTCGTACTGGAACCAAGCTGCCTTCGTTTAAGTTCAACATCTCAGCAACTTGGAGGCAGTTATGACCGCGCACAGGGCTCAATGGAAAGGCCATCTAAAAATAGGCGAGCTGACGTGTGCCGTTGGCTTGTATACGGCTGCCTCGACCTCCGAGCGGATCAGCTTTCATATGATCAACGAAAAGACCGGCAACCGTCTGAAGCGAGAGTTCATCGATGGCGAGACCGAAGAGGTCGTAGAGCGCGACCAGCAGGTCAAGGGCTTCGAGACCGGGACCGGCGATTACATCATGATCGATCCCGAGGAAGTGGCGGCGGTAGTGCCTGACTCCGACAAGATGCTTGAGGCAGAAGCCTTCATTGCTTGTGGCAAGATAGACGACGTATATTTCGACAAGCCCTATTATCTAGTGCCAGTCGATGATGATGCGAGTGAGGCCTTCACCGCAATCAGAGATGCGCTCGCCAACACAGATGCTACCGCCGTAGCTCGCACGGTACTGTTCCGTCGGATACGGACAGTTCTGATCCGCCCGCATGGCAAAGGCCTGATCGCGACGACACTCAATTTCGAATACGAGGTTAAATCGTCTAAAGAGGCGTTCAAAGGCGTGAAGAAGGTGAAGGTTGAAGGCGAGATGCTTGATCTCGCCAAGCACATCATCGACACGAAAAAGGGCGAGTTCGACCCAGCGAAAACGGATGATCGATACGAGACCGCGCTCGCCGCTCTGGTGAAAGCCAAAGCCGAGGGCAAGTCCCTCCCCAAGCCTAAGCCGATCAAGGTATCGAAACCGAACGATCTGCTGAAGGCTCTCCGAGAAAGTGCTGGTGCAGGAAGCGGAAGCTCCAAAAAGCCGAAGGCAGCCAACGCTAATTCCGAAAAAAAGAAGACAACACGAGCGAAGACCAAGACCACTTCGAAGTCTGAACACAAGAAAGCGAGCTGACAATGGCACCTCGTCGACCGTACTGGAGAGGCTATCTGAAGCTCTCGCTCGTCACCTGCCCTGTCGCAATGACCCCCGCCACGTCTGGGTCCGAGAAGGTCCGCTTCCATACGCTCAACGAGAAAACCGGAAACCGGGTGGTGTCTCAATACATCGACAGTGCGACAGGCAAGCCCGTTCCGGATGAGCAGCAGGCGAAAGGTTACGAGCGCGGTGAAAACGACTACGTCATCCTGACGGACGAGGACCTTGCATCTGTTGAGCTGGAAACGGTCCGCACGATCGATATCGAGAAGTTCGTCCCCAGAGATCGGATCGAATGGATCTATCTCGATACCCCCTTCTATCTCACAGCTAACGAGAAAATAGGGGACGAAGCCTTTGCGGTGATCCGCGAAGCAATGAACGCTCAAGATGTCGTCGGCGTGTCGAGGGTTGTCTTGGGTCGCCGCGAACGAGCGGTGATTTTGGAGCCGCGCGGCGACGGTATCGTAGTCTGGACACTGCGGTTCGGTGACGAAGTGCGGCCCGAGTCCGAATATTTCACGGGGATCGGCAATAAGTCTGACGCTAAAGGCGTCGCTGCCCTTGAAAACGTTATAAAAAAGCGGATGAAGGACTGGTCCCCGGCGATGGTCTCCGATCCCATCCAGGATGCGCTGCTGAAGCTGATCGCTAGCAAGAAAAAGGCTAAAAAGCCGGGAAAGGCTTCTTCAAATTCGGACAAGGGCAAGAGTGGCAAGCCGAGCAACGTAGTCAATATCATGGATGCGCTGAAGAAATCGGTGGCGAAGGAACTGAAGTCTCGCAAGGCCGGATAATTTTTGCCCGTTGTAATCAAAATTTTGGATTGAACGTATGACATCTTCGCGCGCCGTCGTGCTTCAATGCCCTGTCCCCAACAGCGATCGCCTCCAAGCACTTGTTGAGCAGTGGCTAGTGGATGACGTTGTAGTCGTAGCCATCAGCGGTCGAAACGCATTCAAATTGGAAGCTGAGATCGACTGGTTGATTATCGATGACGGTTCTACGCCAGAGCGAGCCATATGCACGTCTGCCCACGATAGCGAAGAAGACGCGGACGGACTAGGCGATGCAATCTGCTTGGCAGGCTCATTCTCCGCAGGGAACGGCTTTATCGACCGCGTTTTTGTAATCGGCCAAGCGTTCGTCAAATACCGAGCCCCATCTTAGCGGGTGCACCACGCCCCAGGAATACGCGCGGAACGAATCGGCTGGTCATCGATTGAGTCGCGTAAGATGTGGACCGGTGATTGGTCCTGCTCGTGGGGTCAGTAATGCGTAGTCGATCCAAACCTCTGCTGCACGGCGATCAAGTTGCCAAATCTCGGCCAAGAAAGCCACGGGACCCTGCCCAGCCTGACCTACCGTTTGACAAGATGCCAGAGCGAGTTGAACCCGCCCTAGCACTGCTGAAACCGAAGACTCCAAACGGTCCCGACTGGGCGTTCGAGATAAAATTCGACGGATATCGGTTGGCTATCCATGTCGAGCCTAAAGGTATCCGCATTCTTAGCCGTGGTGGGCATGATTGGACTGCACGCTTCCCGGCAATTGCGGATGCTGCGGGAAAGCTGGGTGTCGGTTCAGCAATTCTGGATGGCGAAGCGGTTGTTCTGGACGAAGAGGGGCGATCCGATTTCGGCGCCTTGCAACGTTCACTCGGTGGGCGGGGAGGAAAGCGGGTTTCAAAGGAGGCGGTTTTTTATGCCTTTGATCTTCCCTACTTTGATGGGCACCTCCTCACAAATACAGAGCTATCCGTTCGTCGCCATCTCCTGGCCGATTTCCTCCACGGCGCGAGCGGTGCAATCCAGCTCTCTGAGGAACTCGACGGCGAAGGGGCCGAATTACTGGAAGCCGCATGCTCGATGGGTCTCGAAGGCATTATTGCCAAAAACCGTGACAGCAAATATCGATCCGGACGCACCGGTGACTGGCTGAAGATCAAGTGCGTCGAGAGCGAGAGCTTCGTTGTCATCGGCTATGAGCAATCCGCCGTTGCCCGAGGCGGGATCGGTAGCTTGTTATTGGCAGCACGGCGGGGCGACAGCTGGGTGTCGGTCGGGTCAGTTGGCACCGGCTTTAAAGAGAAAGACGCGGTGTACCTGAAGACAACACTCGACAAGCTCAAGACCAAAAAGCCCGCTATCCCAATGAAGGGAAAGAACCTGGTGTTCGCGCAGCCGACCCTCATCGCAGAAATACATTTCCGAGGTTGGACAGACGACGGCAATCTGCGTCACGCATCTTTTAAGGGTTTGCGCGAAACACAGGATAATGCAGCGATTTTCGAGATGCCGAATTAGCTACTCCACCCCGCCTGCCGCGCCACTCATAAGATCTTCGGGAAAAGCGGCGTTACATTGGCGGTCCCTACGGTAGCGGTCAGCGGCGCCGTTCCAGCATTGGTCCGCTCTAGGGCATGCAAAATCTTGGCCAACCCTTCAGCCTGATGGTAGTAGTCGGGCTTGTCCGGCAGCGTCAGATCGAATTCGTTGCAGACCCTCGCAATCAAATCCATCGCCCGCGCAGCAAGCCGCGCATAACCTTCAACGCGGCGCTCGAAGAAGCTATCATGGTCCTTGCGAGCAAGATCTAGGCTTTCAAGGGCGTTCTCATGATTTCTGACCCGGTTTGAGAACCACAAAATCTCCTCGCCGAGGTCATCTCCGAGCGATCGCCACTCCACATCCTTGGGAAGGTTAAGGACAGGCTCTGGCAGATGAAACGCGAACTCAACCTGGTCCGCAGGGTTGAATTCGGGCTTGTCGTGGACGGCCGCATAGCAGGCTCCGACATAATCATCTAGCGCCAGGACAGTCAGCATCGCGAGGTTGCGAGCATTGCTCTTCTTATCTCTGGGGCGGAAGAGACCTGGAATTTTGGACATGGATCCACCTGCAGCTCCAAGAGCAAAACTACCGGCACCGATAAGCGCCCCCAATGTCATGAAGCCTTGCGTCGTACTGAAGAAATCAACCACCGAAAACCTCGTTTGCTTAGCGATCAGGGCAACGACTCAGAGATGTGCGACCGGAGTCGTTAATCCAATGACAGTGTGACCTGATGGCGAAAGAACGCAACGGCCACAGCTCTCACCAATCGAAATCCACAGATCGATAGGATTTTGTTGTCAGCTAGATGTGGCTTCGTAGGCGAGCGTTCAAGTCACGGCCTTTTTCAGCGATTGAATACAGTCGGGGCGTCGCAACAAGAGGGATGTCAGCGCGTTGTGACGTCAGCAGACCGGGAGATCAGTATGTTTGGCTACGCGGCCTGGGCGATGCCTGCGTAGCTGCTGCCCGGTACACGGACGCTACCACTTATTCTTGGAGACTATCATGACCACATCGGGCGCTTTTGACGTCACCCAGCTCAATTCGCTTAGAGACGCGCACCTTGACTGGTGTGCGGCCAATTCCGTCGATCCAAAGAGCGAACTGGGTGGAGAAGCGGCTACCTACCTCCTGCAAGCGTTCAACGCAGGCTCTCGTAGCGCTGACCAGATGATCGCAGCGCTTGATCAATTTATCGAAGAACGCGCCAATCGCGTTCAGCTCGGTTCATCCGTCATACCGTCGACAAGTGATCGGCTCCCAGGCTAGGTGATGGCAGATCCCAAACCCTCGATCTCACCCCATGTCACTCCCGACGGTCGCTATTTCGTCGTCCGCGGCAGGCTTTGGCGTGCAACCAATCCAAATCTCTCCGACGATGAGCGCGAACGGCTGGTGAAGGATTTGATGACCGCTCGCCGCGCGGTGAAGTCCGCGAAGGGGGACGCTGAATACCTCCGAAAGGCGAGATCAGACGTCGATGTCGCTAAAGTGCTTCTTGGAGAACGCGGTCCAGTCTGGTGGACTGACGGATCACCAGACTTCAATAGAAAGATGGTCAAGAACACGCCATACCGGGGTTGGTATAAGGCGATTTCGAAGGATGAACCGCCTCCTTGAATGTTAAACGCCTCCGACACCGCCACTTCAGCGTAAAATCAGGCTTGGCGGGATAGCGCACCAAGTCGATTGTGGACTGCAAGCTGGTAGATATGCTCCAGGACACTTCTGTCCTGTACCCGAGCGTCGGCCAATGCCAGCAAGGACGCGCGGCAAATGCGTTTTTCTGAAGCGTGCTGGCAGTTGTACGTCACATACTCATATAGCGCTGATCCCGTCAGCCCTTCCGAAATACCCGAGATCATCGTGCCATAGACAGATTTCAACTTCTTTCCCATGGACCGCCCTCCCGTGAGATGCACGATGGCAAAACGCATATGCATACGTTTGGTTCGCCAGAACCATCCTTACTACGATTCGAAGGCTGCAGCACGGTCAAGCCGCCCGCTTCATCACCTTGGCCAGTCGCTTGATTGCCTGCTCCAACGATCTCTGGCCGTCACAGTAATCCTGCCAGGCGGTGCTATCTTTCAAGAGGCCGGGCACCGTTCGGACTGTGAAGCGTTTGGGGTCGAGCCCCTTCTTCACCTGACTCCAGTTCAGCGGCATCGAGACCGTCGCCCCCGGTCGAGCACGAGGCGAGAGTGGAGCAACCGCCGTCGAGGTGCGGTCATTCCTCAAGTAATCTAGGAAGATACGGCCCTCGCGCTGCGCCTTCGACATCTTGATCAGGTAGAGATCGGGATTGTCTCGTGCCATCTGCAGGCAGACGTCGTGAGCGAAAGCCTTGCCCTCGTCCCAACTGAGCTTCTTTCCTTTAGAGACTGCAAGGGGGGTCACCACATGGAGGCCTTTGCCCCCGGTGGTCTTGCAGAAACTTACCAGGCCCAGTTCTTCAAGCCTGTCACGGATTTCGCGGGCTCCCTCGATCACGGTATCGAAATCGACATCTGGACCAGGGTCCAAGTCGAACACCAGACGACCGGGGACTTCCGGCTGATCGGGCTCGCAATTCCATGGATGGAGTTCCGCTCCACCGATCTGAGCGACGGCTGCCAATCCCTCGACGCGGTCAATCTGCAGGTAAGGCTGCTTGTCACCCCTCACCTTGACCTGTTCGACAAGATTCGATGTGCCTTGCATGGCATGCCGCTGGAAGAACTGCTCGCCGCCGAGGCCGTCGGGAGTGCGAATAATTGAACAAGGTCGACCTTTGATGTGGTTGATTAGCCAAGACCCTACTGCCTCGTAATACTCGGCGAGATCGACCTTGGTGACGGGTTCGTCATCGAGTGCATCCGGCCACAGCTCTTTGTCGGGACTGGATATCAGGACTCCCATAACGTCGACCTTTGCGCCCTTCCGAAGACGGGACGGGGATTTCTTGGCCTGCGATGGTTTGGAGGCCGCCTCCGGCTCTGGCGTCTCAACTTCATTTGGTTCAGCTGGTTTTTCAGCCTCGACCTCTTTGGCAGGCTTATCTTCCCGCAGGCCTTTGAATGATGCCTGCCGCACTTGCCCGTCAGCTGTCCAGCCAGCAAATTCGATTTCCGCGACCAGCTCGGGCTTCAGCCAAACGATGTCCGGCGACTTTTTCGGGGCACCGATCCCAGTGAAAGGCGACTTCGCTGCTTCCAACTTCTGAAGCTTCGGCAATATCTGATCGACCACTTTCGCGCCGAACCCGGTCCCGACCCGGCCTACATGGACGAAATGGTTGCCTCGATAGACACCGACAAGCAGAGAGCGGAATGCGCCGTTGGTCGTGGCATATGCCCCGATAACCACCTCGTGGCCCGCTCGGCATTTCGACTTCGCCCAAGTGTCTGTGCGGCCTGATCGATACGGAGCGTCTGCTTTCTTGGAAACGATCCCTTCGAGAGACAGGCGGCATGCCGACTTCAAAACCGCGTCCCCGCCCGTCTCGAAGTGCTCGACGAAACGTAGGAGCGGATCGTCACCCCCCTCCGACAGCATTGCCGCCAACCGCTCTTTCCGATCAGCGAGAGGGTGATCGCGAAGATCCTCGTCGCCATCGTACAGGAAATCGAAGGCGAAATAGACCAGATCATCGGTCTTTCCTTCTGAAATCGCGGCCTGAAGCGCTGCGAAATCCGGCGCCCCGTTTTCATCGAGAGCACAAATCTCGCCATCGATGATCGAATTCGGCAAGGCGGAAGCGGCTTCAGCGATTGCCGAGAATTTTGAGGTCCAGTCTAGCCCCTTGCGGGTCTTGAGCGTCGATTTGCCGTCCTCGACCCTGGCCTGAACACGATAACCGTCGAACTTGATCTCGTGGATCCATCCCTTGGCACCAGGTGGACGGGCCAGCGTCTCGCACAGCTGTGGAGCTATAAAGTCCGGCAACGTCGTTCTCGGTGGGGCCTTCGCCTTTTTCGTTGGCTTGGCTTTTGACTTGGTACCCGCCTTCCGCTCTTCGGCCGCCAACCCTTCGCTGCTGTCCCAGACAGCGTCGGCTTCGACAGTCGCCCCCTCTGTCATGAAGGGTTTGGGCTTGCGGCCCTTCCCTGCAGCAATAGCCTCCATGGTCCTGCCGGACGCGACGGAGGTGTCATTTTCTTCGAGCACTGCCGCACCGTCCTCTTCGACGGAATAGTCGTCCCGATGCTTTATCAACAGCCAGTTCGTCCGTTTCTCTCCTTCGCGTCCACGCATTCGGACCAGCACGAAGCTGCCGTGGAGTCGTTGACCCTCCAGCGTGAATTTGAAGTCACCTTTCGCCAGCGCCTGCTCCGGGCTCTTATTGCCTTCCGGTTCCCAATACCCTCGGTCCCAGAGCATGACTGTTCCACCGCCATACTCACCTTTGGGAATCGTGCCTTCGAAGTCGCCGTAGTCGAGCGGGTGATCTTCGACCTCGACCGCTAGCCTCTTATCGCCTGGATCAAGTGACGGTCCCTTCGTTACGGCCCAGGATTTGAAGACGCCATCCATCTCTATGCGCAGATCATAGTGAAGCCGACTGGCGTCATGTTTCTGAATGACAAAACGGCGGCGATTTGACTGCTTCACCACAAGCTCGCCGCTCGGCTCAGACGTCTTCTTGAAATCGCGTTTCGCTCGATATTTTTTGAGGTTGTCAGCCATAACGGTTCTCGATCTCGATCGAGACTCGGAATGCATGAAAAGCCGCGATTGTTCCTACAGGATTGGGACCGCCGCGAAATTTGCCCTTGTCTCCGAACGCCGGATGACTAGATTTCGCTCGTTTTTGAAACCTTCAGGGACTTCCAATGGCTACAGGCACAGTAAAATGGTTCAACACGGAAAAGGGGTATGGCTTCATCCAGCCCGATAACGGCTCGCCGGATGTCTTCGTCCACATCTCGGCCGTTCAGCGTGCTGGGCTCCAGGGTCTCAGCGACGGTCAGAAAGTGAGCTTTGAGCCTACCCAGGATCGTCGCTCGGGTAAGACCGCAGCGGAAGACCTTCAAGCTCTGTAAAAAAGACTTGGCCGCACCCGTTGCGGCCAATTTTCTTGTCGGTGGTCGTGCACGGGAAGCGAGATCAGGCTGATGGCAAGTGAACCCGGCGGCACTGTCGACTAGACATGTCATCTGCTGTGGCGAGACTTGGAAATTAGCTCGCGTCGGTCGACAAATAAGTCGGCGGCGCCAGCTGCCTGCTCGGGATGCGAAATCTTTGCATCGATCTCGTCTGGAAGCGCTAATGCCTGATCGAGGTTCATGATCCCAATTGGGACAAGACCACTATCCGACTCGACTGCAACCTCTACGACTCTTTTCCGGTCCATGACTTCCTCGCACCGATCTCAATCATAGTGCGAGTAACTGCCAATACTCAGGCTTGTTCCTTCCCGAGGATGCCCACCGTCAGGGGGCGCCACGAGCGCATGTTGGGCAAATGCCGGAACGATCCTCCCTAGCGATTGTTTTACCGCTATCACGGAGGAAAAAGTGATGGGAACAACGCCTAAAGACGGTGCAGCTGGCACCACGGCTCAGACCCCGCGTTGGGAAGGACCGCAGGAAAACACTCCGCGTGGCTATTTAAAAGCAGAGGATGATCCTGACCAGACAGAAGACGCGGTCGGCGAAACGAACGCTAACCCGAAAAAGACAAATCTGTCCGATGCTTTCAAAACGAAGGATGACTGATATGGCCAACCCGGAAGATGACGCCAAGGGACAGTACGCGCCCTCTCAGGCTGATAGAAAAGCTTCAGGCGTGCACAGCGCGAAGCCGACCGTTATTACTGGATCAGAGGATGCCACGGTCCACCGCGATCCACCTGGTAAAAAAGCTGGAAAAGACTGGGATGTAAATTACGACCCGTCGGAATCGAATGAGGGGAGCTTTAGAGGTTCTCGTTAATGTTGTTCGGTGGTGGCCCACGAAGAATGCCCGGCCACCTCGCGCAGGCAGCGAATACAACCTTCAAATCGGCATTCTAAACGTGAACGCGGTTTCAGTGTCATCCGAACTCACGGAGATAATGCCGCCGTGTCCCTTAGCGATCTCGGAAGCGATGAAAAGTCCGAGGCCAAGCCCTTCCATACCAGTTGTCGCACCGCCGCGCCGAAACGGCATAAAGAGTTTGTCGATATCGGAGGAAGGGATCGGTCTGCCACCATTGCTGACTCTGACTTCGAGTTGCCCCGCGTGTATCCGGCTGTCGATGAAAATAGGTTCGTCCTCGGCACCATGGGTGATCGCGTTTGAGACCAGGTTGGAGACCATCTGCGCAAACCGGTCCGGATCAAAACTTAATTCGTGCAGTATATTTAGACTGGTCACCATCTCCCGGTCGGGATTAGCAATATTAATCTCTTCGACAACTTGGTTTAGGATGGCGGCCACGTCACCTGTGGATTTGGTGACGGTTATTCCTCCACCTAATCTCGCCCTGGCGAGATCAAGAATGTTATCGACCAGACCGGACATCCTTCCCAGGCTCGCCTTCATCAGGCCGAGAATGTGTGGGCTTCGGTCGGTCCAGCCATCTTTCAGAAGTTTGTTGGTCCCAGCATCGATAGCGGCGATCGGATTACGAAGATCGTGGCCGAGAACTGCAATGAACTGCTCACGCAGCTCCGAGAGATTGCGTTCAACATCGAGTGCCGCTCGCGTCCGATCTAGGCTGTCGCCCGCGTGAAGATGATGCCCTATGAGTTCCGCAAACAACGTGAAGGCGCCGAGTACCTCAGGGTTATTTACTTTCGCCGGGTTCGGATCGATCGCGCACAATGTCCCAAAGAATTGGCCATCAGCGAGGATGATGGGTACGGAGATGTAACCTCTGAGACCATAAATCCGAGGCGTATGGTGATCGCAATATTTCGGATCACTAGACGCATCATTGAAAACGACCGGCTGGCGATGATTTCGGATCTCGTCGCAGAGTGTGCTCTTAAGTGGCAACTCACCGCCAGGCTTCAGTCCGAAGCCAGCATGATCGAGAACTTGGCAGGCAATCCAGCGATCTTCAGTAACCCGAGCGACGGCAGCGAAACCCATACCAGTCATCCGTAGCGCTACATCAAGGATGCGGGGCACGGCAGCGATATCGGTGACACGAGCTATGTCTGCCTCGTATATACCGGACACTTCCGTCGGCCTGGCATTCAGAGCGAAGTCGGACGTGCGCTTCAGTTCCGCAATCAGTTGCATTGTATCAGCAGCCGTTGCCGCTGCGCTAGCTAGTGCTTCCAACACCTCGATCTCCCATTTACTGGGCTCGTAGGTTTGGGACCAGTACGCACCGATGGCTCCGACCGGATCATCCACCTTGATCGGGGCCATCGCCACAGCTTTAACGAAAGTCGATGCATAAAGCTCGTACGGGATGCGTTCGTCTTTAGACACATCCGCCACGACAACCGTTTGGCGGTTCAACATCGCCCAACCGCTTATACATGCCGACGCTGGAAACGTGTGCCCCTTCCACAGAGGACCGATCGCGTCCTCTTCGACGTAATGACAACGCTCTCCTTCCAAACGGATGATGGCGATACCCTCACATCCGATCAAAGAGCGAGCAGTTGATCTTACTGTTGAGATCACATCGTCTAGGCTACGAGCACGGCTAATCCGGGCCACAGCATCAGTGAGGCTGGAGAGCGGGGTAGAATACTGACTTCTTTCGATCTCGGCCGTCATGGCTTAGGCAAATTTCCTATCTGGAAAAGCAGGGGGCACATTCGCACGAACCGTGAACACGATCTACCCTCTCCTACCGTACAATGGCGAAAGCCGGGATAGCAAAGGAACCAAAATTTCGAACCCTTGCATTTGCCGGTCACCTGCTACCGAGCCAGGAACCATGCGCAAACTAATTGGTTATCGGTCCTCCGAAGAAGGAGGTCCTAATGTCAGACAATGCTACCCGGGATATTTTCATTACCGGCCTCAAGAATGCTCACGCCATGGAAACACAAGCACTGAGCATCATGAAGCCACAGGTCAAGCGGATCGAGAATTATCCGGACGTCGCGGCGCGGTTTGAGCAGCATATCGCTGAAACCGAAGGCCAGCTCACACGAATCGAGGAAATACTATCAAGCCTCGATGAAGATCACTCCAAGCTCAAGGATATGGCGCTTTCTTTCACCGGCACGATGGCTGCGATGGGCCATACGGTCGCGGGTGACGAGATACTAAAAAATTCATTTGCGAACTTCGCGTTCGAAAACTTCGAGATCGCCGCATACAAGTCGTTGATCACAATCGCCGAAACAGGCGGCTACAATTCTGGAGCAAACAGCCTCAAACTGAATCTCGCAGAGGAAAAAGCTATGGCGGACTGGCTCGATCAAAACCTTCCGGCCGTCACGAGCCGCTTTCTCAGCCTTCGCGAGGCTGGCGATAAGGCAAAAGTTTAACGACCTCGGTCAGGAGGGGCAGAGCGCTCTTCCTGACCAACAATAGGTATCCGGGTACGAGGCTGGTGAATGGTAGACGTTGATAGAGAGAACTATCAGGACATCGTTCAAGATCTTTCTGGGATCTTGGCACAGCCCGGCACGTATGACCAAGTGGTCTGGAAGCTTGAATATCTCAGCCTTCACGGCTGGTATCACTTCTATGGACTGATAAGGAATGGCGAAAGCTCTGGGATAGGGCATCGATACGACAGCATTAGGGGTGAGGCTACAAATCTCTCACCCGACGAATGCATTTCAGTGGCACTGGCTTTCAATACGAATGCGTCCATCGTTGCCTATTCCGGCAGTAAGGCCACTTCGACCGCCATCCTGGAAGATGCAGAATCCGAGGGAGCCGTGGACGTTGATGTGATTAGGGTCGCCATTGAGACACGAGAGACAGAACCCAGCGGCCGCCGAGTAATGTCCGTAACGGATACTGCGTTCATTGGCCTACCCCTCCCCAATCAGATTTCGTCGGTGAAACGCTTATGGGTAGATCGCGGTCCGTCGCTCAAGTGGTGCCGAGATAGGCGCTTTATCAGTTCGCTGCCGGTTTTCGCAAAGGATGCTGTAGGGCCGACCTGAAGGTATTCCGTTGTGTGAACCCCGAAGGACCCGTCACCGTCTATCGCGAGCAGGCACGGGGTTACCGAACAGGTCAAGCGGATCAGGTCTAGTCGAAGCCGCATCTTTCTGAGCGTCTGACAATCGACCGCCGAATGAGCGCGAACTGTTCGGCTTCCCGGCCCACAGGGCGAGTTCGACCTTTTCTCCCGCTCTTATGTCCCGGTGCGCTATGAAATAGCCGCGATGATCAGGGGCGCTATCGTGTCCTGCTTTTTCGTTCTCAAACAAGCTGACGTCGCCAAGCTTTGCCTTGTAGCGCATGAAAGGCTCCTTTTGTGCAATCACTGACGCGTCCGTTAGGCAGTAACTCAGCGATTTGCTGGCTGTTCCGCCGGATTGTGTTCGCATCCCTGGAACGGGAGCCGCGAGCCCCAAGGTGAGTTTCCATAATCCAAGCGCGAAAAGTCGGGAACGCTTTCAAATAATGCCGGTTCGATCTCTTGAGGCATGTGCCCCGAATAGAAATCCATAGGGAGTGAATATCATGGCTAATCAGGGTGGCTCGCACGAGCAGCACGTCAAGGCAGGTCAGCAGAGCGGCAAGGGCTCTAGTTCCGCCAAAGAAACCCCTGCCTCCGAGGCTGCAGCGGAAGCCGATGCAGGAACCTCGAATAAGAAATCGTCATCGTCCTCAGGCAAACAAGGCGGGTCTCACGAACAGCATGTGAATGCTGGAAAGCAGAGCCACAAGAATAGCCATTGATCATTGAAGCTAGGCTCGGATTTTCCGAGCCTTTTCCCATTCAAGGCTTCTTATCTTCACCTTTTGTCAGGCGCTTTTCGCAATCACGGGACAATCTTAGCAGCCGAAGACGTTCCGTCTTCAGTTCTCGCGCCTCGGCTTCTTTATCCAGGATCTCATAGGCTACCCGGTCCGTTTCTTCTCTCTTCGCAATTCTGTCAGCTTGCTTCATGGGGGCTCCGATTGCCGATTCAACTGACGTAGCGCGACAAGCCCATTTTCAAATGCACGACCGATGAAAAGTTTCGGACCCTATACCTGGTAGTCTTCAGCAGTCAGGCACTTGGTATCCATATTGCGGACGTGTCATCGCCGTGTGCTGTCGCCGTCCCGTCTACAACGCAGGCACCTACCCAGGCGCACACAAAAGCGTCCAAAGCATCTTCAAACGCCTTCAATTCATAGGCTCTGGAGTTGCGGCCTGGTAAAGGCAGGGCTGCGGCGACGCCTTTTATTTTGGTCTCCAGGACCATGACGATACGCTCCCAAGTTTCGAAGAGCTTCAGACGGCGGACCGTCGTCCGGCCAGTATTTGCGAGATTTCGAGTGTTTGTAAGGAAGCCTGCGCGTGGCAGCCGACAATTCGATTAACGCTGGGTGTGGATACACCTCGATAAGGCCTGGCAACCTTACCTCTGATGTAAGCAGCGGATACCCCTCCTGCTTGAAGCCAGCTGTCAGTTCGTCGCTTACCTTGCCGGGACGCAGGGCGCTCCGCGTGTGGGTACCAGAGTGCCGTGCGCCATACACAGAAGAGATCATATTATCGGATGCCCGGCGCCCGATGATCGGTGCGGTCGATAGCGGCATATCGATCGCACCGATAGTGACCGGCGCCTGAGCTATCGCGAAAGATTTCGCCAGAAGCGCGTGGGGGTCAGGAATTGAGCCGCAATGTCTGGCAGTCGGTGCGGAAGCTTCGGACAGGAATGCCTCGTATGAGGAAGCAACCTTCAGAAGCCTCCACGCCTTGGCATCGTTTAAAACCAGAGCCACACCGCTCGGCTCCTGGGAGGTCCATGCCGCATCGATACCAAGGACTGTTTTCATAAAGCTTCGCTCGATGAGATATTCGTCCCATGCAACGTAGCACCACTAGATCGCCTGGGCGACAATCCCGTTCTGAGCCGGAGCCCCAAGGCGGCTTTCAAGGAGCGCAAGTATCCGATCCAGACTGTATGGTTTAGGCATGAAACTCCAGCTCGGACTGACGCAATCACTGACGTCACGACCGGAAGCAACGATAATCTCAGTTCGAGGTGCCACGCTCGACACCATGGCGGCCAGATCGAGTCCCGTTAGAGAGCCGGGCATATCGACGTCGGTTATCATCGCGTCGAAAGTCGGGTTCCGGCCGATGGCTGAGATAGCTTCTAGGACCGTCCCGGCTTGAACAACGTGGTAGCCGTCGTCAGTTAGGGCCTCGACCAACATCAACCGGATGAGGATATCATCTTCTGCTACGAGCACGGTACGCGAGGACATGGCAGGCTCCATCGTTGTCGATCATCCAACTCGTCCACGCCCAGTTCGATCAGCCCCGACTAATGAGTATTTGCAAACATATTTAATAAAATCCGAATGAACGAGAAATTCGGCAGGTTGATAAGCGGTTCGATATGACGAATTGCATGGGCGGCGGAACGATTGGAACGGAGGTGGGTTTTTCGAGCAACGAGCAAACCCGGGATCAAGGCAATGAATCTAAGACACACGCGAGTCCAGCATGAAGGCGCCGGTAATTGGGTTGTGGACTTTATCGGAGATGACGGCGAGGCTGTCTCAGTGAAAGTTCGCGAGCACAAATTGTCGAACCAAGACGAGGTGGTCGAACAGGCGAAGCGCGTGATGATCGAGCTGACTGGCTTCGGTACCCGAGGCGGCAAGCCGCCGGTGAACCGCTATGATGCTCTGAGCAACGGTGATCTCGAAGCTGAAGTTTCATTGCCGAAAATCACACATTGATCTCGCGGGCGCAGCTGTGAAAATTGCGACGTACAATGTCAACGGCATAAACGGCCGCCTCGAAATTCTACTCCGCTGGTTGAAAGAGGACAAGCCGGACGTCGTTTGCCTTCAGGAATTGAAATCAACCTCGTTTCCAGAAAAGGAGATCGGCCTCGCGGGCTATGGAGCTGCTTGGCTCGGTCAGAAATCGTGGAATGGTGTTGCGATCCTCGTCCGAGGAGCGGAGCCGCTCGTAACGCGCAGAGGCCTTCCTGGCGATCCAGACGACCAGCAGTGTCGTTATATCGAAGCAGCAATCGACGGCATCTTGGTCGGATGTCTTTACCTTCCAAACGGCAATCCGGCTCCTGGGCCGAAGTTTGATTACAAGTTGCGCTGGTTTAAACGGCTTCATCGATATGCCGCTGAGGTCTTGGAACTGGACGTCCCTGCCCTTCTTGTTGGGGACTTCAACGTCATGCCGACTGCCCTCGACGTGTATAAGCCGGAACGTTGGAGCGATGACGCTCTCTATCGACCGGAGGTTCGAGAGGCTTATGCCGATCTGGTCAAGCAGGGCTGGACCGATGCTGTCCGCCATCTCCATCCCCAAGAGCGGATCTACACATTCTGGAAATATTGGCGAAACAGTTTCCAGCGCGATGCGGGGCTTCGTATCGACCACTTTTTGTTGTCACCGGCCGTCGAGCCCTGGCTAAGGTCGGCATCAATGCGCAGGACGCCCAGAAGTTGGCCTCATACCAGTGATCATGCCCCGGTCATGATCGAACTCGACGTGCCGCAAAATTAGGAGTCAATGATGGCCACCTCCAAGACTTCGGATACGCAGGAAAGAACCTTGGCGTGGTTTAGGACTCTTGAGCCGGTCAATGCGGCCGACATGATTGGACTTTGGAGAGGTTCGGGGTGCCCGTCCGGGCATCCACTGGACGGTGTGCTCGAAAATCTCGGATGGTTTGGAAAGAGATTCCATCCTGATTTGCGGGCCGACGCCCTTCTCTTTGAAAAAGCGCCTGGCAAGCTCATCGCTATTGAGCCCGCTTACTTCCCGACCCGGTGGGCTTTGAGTTTCTCGGGTATTGGACGCAAAGCGTTTGCGCCTCGCTTGTTCTCGCACATTACTCCCCGGCTCGGTGCCCAGGGGACCACAGCCGTGCTTCAATCGCGTATGGACGATGAACTGATAACGGCCGCTTTGGTCTACGACCGGCAGACAATTGGAGAAGTCTTCCGTCGATCGAAGGATGGCCAGGTAATCGGCAAAATGATTGTTAACGGTGATCCACGCCACTACTTTTTCGAGTTAGCGAAAGTTGAGGGCGCCACCTCTCCTATGACGTCTTCTTAAGAGCGCTCGGCTTGTGGGCGGCCTTAGCTCCGCTCTTCGAGCTTTCTACAATCATCTGAGGATCCGATTTCGAGGCCTTAACCTCGCGACCTTTAATCTTCGTCGGGGTGGTCTGCTTTTTGACGACCTTACCTTCCGTCTCACCCTGGCTGGTTTTCCAAGCTACATGGTCGCCCTTCTTCAGATCTGCGGTCATCACGTCGATCCGTTTTCGTGTTCCGACTAAACTCGGACGCTTACTCCCGGTTCCAAGGCTAAGAAATCTGGCGGCCGATGTTCGCGATCTTGAAAGTCCAACTCGAAATCATCATCTGAACATAGAGAGAACAACTTGTGGAGCTGTCATGACGACGCTTAGTAAAAAGCAGCCCTCTAGAGCATCAGTTGACATCTTGTCGGCAATCAACCGGTATCGTCACCAACGACGCTTGGGCCGGGCTTGGTTGGTCGGAGACAAGCGCATTGCCGCCTCCACCGTTGCAGGGCTTGAGCGAGACGCTTACGTGCGAGAGATCGCTTTCAAGGGCTCGCCCTATCTTGTCCTCACTGACGAAGGGAAGCGCCTGGTCGGGGCTCGCGCGGAGTAACCAGCGGATCGCAGAGCCTCTTCATTTGGCGGTGACGCGTAACGCGCCAAGATCGCCGAACGCGCGGTGAAGTGCCGCAGTCTTGTTCGCGGATATGTCGGCGGACACTTCGATCTCGCCGCTAAGCCGAGCGTCGCCGCGCCCGTCTTCATTCACTGCTGGAGCATCGCCGCCGCTGACGTGCGCGCCAGAAGAATTATCCTGGCCAACGGGCTGAACGAAAATGTCTGCTCGATCTACACCAACCTGCTGAACCAGGTGCTCGACCGCAAGGTCCGCTGCTTCGCGCGTTTCGAAAGTCGCAATGATGGTCTTGTTGCTGCTATCTGACATCGGCTTCTCCTTGTATCCGGAAGCAAAAGCGTCACCTTCGAACTAAGTTCCTGCGGATGTCGATTCTCGCGTGTGATTCTTGCCTTAATGGCAACACGTGTGCAAAAATTATTGCTCGAAGCGCTCCAGCATTTCCCGAAGCAGTCTATTTTCGGATTGCAGCTTTTCCACCAACAGATGTTTAAGCGTCCTGTTTTCCAGCTCTAGTGCCGAAAGAACATCGCAACTGTCTGTCGCAGGATCCGCGTATCGAATTTCCGTCGGCGTATGAGGTGCGGATTTGGGGCTTTGGATGACACGTCTCACGCCGGCGGATCTAGAGCGGCGCTGGGTTTTCGGTTTAGCTGCAGGCATCGCAGCCCGCACTTCGTCCGCCCTGTTCACCGGTGCGAGAACGGGCTCTGACTCGAACGCCACTTTGGCTTCTGCTTCGCAGCTTTCAGCTAGCTCGGCTACCGGTGTTTCAGTCATAGCGGCGTTTTGGTTGGTGACCGCATTTTTTTCGATACTATCCGTAATGTCTTGTCGCGGCGCTGAAAAAGGCATGTCATCAGCGACCGCCTGTGTGAGTGTCTTCAGATCCGTGTCGCCCCAGATCGACTTGACTACTGGCTTCGGTTGTCGACGGCTTGATTTGTATTCAACGACGAAGCTGCGGAGCGTTCTGGGCGGGCTATTTTTCAACTGGTTTCCTTGCTCAGCTTTCAGTGCCGTTCTGGCCGACCGACAGATCACTCATCTGTCGGTCGGCGCGGTTAGAATCAAGGATATCTGAAGCGCGGAGGCATTGCACTCCCGCAAGCCATCGAACGGCAACAGCGCTCATCCTGTCAGGTGAATGTGCTCACCTCGAGTAGCGGAACTCAAGTTTGCGAAACAGAGCTTGAAGGTCCGGCTCGGCAACCATTCTTGTTGCCTCAGCTGGCGACACCCAATCGAGTCTTCGTTCACCACGCTCGGGGAAGTTCTTTTTCATATGCTTCACTTCCATGACATGCACGGCGACACACGCCGGAACAGCCTCATCGCCTGCAAGCCACTTGATATAAGTGAAATGTCCGAGAGGTTTCCGCTTTGCTCGGCCCTTCGCCCCCGCCTCCTCCCAAGCTTCGCGTTGCGCGACTTCGTGAGGCTTAAGTCCTTTAATCGGCCAGCCCTTTGGAATCGTCCATCGCCGTGTTTCGCGGGTCGTGATGAGCAGTATGCTCAACCTCCGATGGCATCTTAGCGAAAGCAAAGCGCGCCGTACTGGCTGATCTCCCCTGTGTCGGGATGGAGATGCGCTGGCCCCATTGGCTTGGGACGTTCGATCACGTTGGGCATCTCTAAATTATTTACCACCGCGCAGGTCGAAACAAGTCCAAGACAAATCGTTGCTTCAAAAGCTCTCTGCCCACAGTTTCCCTGTGGTGCCGCATCCTTGCGGCATCCTAACCAGGATGTGTAAGCTCGCTTAAGCAAAGCATTCGAAGTATGTCGAGGTATACGAATGACCGATACCGGCCAATTGTTGCGTCTCATCCATGGCATTGCGGATCCGTGCGAAGCCATTCGTAGCCGGGCAATGATAGTTTCTAAAGATCCAGCCGTCTCCGCCGATATTCGTCAGGCAACGGCGGATCTCGGGAAAGCGATAGAGCACGTGTTCGAGGCGGCGAGCTACATCATGGAACGCGAGAGCAACCTTCGTTAGTAGCGATCGAGCAAAGTCTTCAGTTGCGCGTTCTGAATAATGAGTTTTTTCGACAGAAGCTGCCTCAGTTCAAGGATCTCCTGATCTAGTTCGATCATCTCGTCGTAGGCCGTTTTCTTGACACTGGATTGGTCTGGTTCCTGCTCACGAGGCAGACCAATCGGAGACGCAGCAGGAGCCGCCCTCCCTCTCCGCTTCGTGGCTGTTGCCTTCGGGGCCGTTGCGAGAGCGGCATCCTCAGCGACATCACCTGCATCGTCGAATTCGCTGGCTTGTTCTTTCGGCAGCGCTTCGGGCTCAGCAGAGAAATCCATCTCGACAGGTTCGAGTGACTGCTCGATAGCATCGCCTTCGACCACTGGAACGGCAAGAGCGATTTCCGTCGCTTCTACTTCCTGGGCAGCTAGATTGGTTTCAGCCTCAACCGGATTTTCAACCGAAACCGCACTAGAGGGTGGGACTTCTTCCTCAGGATAATGCTCGATCGCTACAACAGCAGAAGCTTTGGTAATCTGCTCGACTGGGCGGTCCTCTGATTTTCGCGACACCAGGTCCGAAAGAAATCTCCATGGTGTTTTCATCGGATCACAACCCTTATCGTATTGCAGCTGTCGTTGCCGCTATTGAAATTCGAAATTTGTCGGGCTCAGGGAATGAGCCCGACAGTTACGTGTGAACAGACGTCTCTGCGGCTGATCTTCGATTTCAACCGCCAGGTAGAATCACTTCTGCCCAAGGCGCTTGCGAAGGTCTGCGTTCTCGTCGCGCAGCTTGGTCGCCAACTGTGCGCGAAGGTTCTTGTTCTCTTCTTCGAGCTTGATCAGTTCTGCGATGTCATCAGTTGCCACAAGCGGTGCTGCCTTCTTGGCGACTGCCGCGCCACGAGCGCCTTTTTTAGCCGGCTGTTTCACTTCCACTGTTTTGGTGGATTTAGCAACCTCGGCTTTTGGACCACGCTTGGCGCGGGGAGCCTTAGCCGGCGTTTCTGCGGCAGCGTGAGCAGCGGCAGCGGTGGCTACTGTTTCAGCTGCGACGGCTTTCGGGAGCCGCGGTGCGCGCTTCTTTTTTTCTAAGACAGGTGCAGTCGTGGTTTCAGCTCCAACGCCATCGGCAATTTTGCCAGCAGTATTCTCATCAGCCATGAAAGATCTCCTCTGTGGGCCGCACGTCACTGCTCTGTTGATCCAATCCGTCAGGGATTGGGACAGAGCTACATTACCGCATACACGATTAAACTTGCGCGGCACTCACGTAATGACAGAAACCGTAACCCGTTTCCACGCTACTCTCGTTGTTCTGACTTGTGATCGTCTACTCATTAGAGCTTTCCCCACGAATGATGCGCGACTTCTATCTGGTTCGGTCCAAGCATTCGCGTACGCGATATCCCGACACTTAAGTCAATCTGGCGAAAACGATAGATTGCTGCACTTATCGTCCGAGGTCACAAATTGTGGGAGACCTAACGCGGTGTGCGCCGCGTGCGGACAAAGTCAACATGCCAGGGAGGTTTTCTAACCGCGCAAACGGAAGGATGCGGCCATGGTTGAAAAACAAGTGATCGACGAATGGCAAAACGCCCCTGATTGACAACGCTTGCGGGTTTTTTCGAACGGACAGCAAGCGGAATAGGCGGCGCGCCTAAACGGAGGGAGCCGGATGTGGACCTTAGCCTCCTGGACTTCGATCTCGATTGCACAGTTTTCGCATCTACCCACCGGCGGCTAAGGGATGCGTTCGATAGTCACTACTTTGCGAGCATACCATTCCGGCTCGAGGAGGAATGCCGTAGCGTCCTCCACCTACTATCGCGACAGTCGGTGTTCGTCGTCGATCAGGATCAGGCGGCTCGGTGCCGCGTTACTCCACGCCCACAGGACAAGATTGAGATCATCGTCGGTTGCGGCGGCTGCGTAGCTCTTTACGATCAGCCCGCAATAGCCGTCGGCGGCAAGCTGACGCGCGAAGGTCTGCGTTCTCGCCTCTCCGGCAGACTTCATCTGATCACGCCAGGTATGATCTGCGAGCGCCGCCGCATCGATGCCTTGCGCCTGAACGGTCGTGTCTTCCCGACAGTCGAATACACGTTCGAGATCGGCATCATAGGAGACCAGCGTCGTCGGTTGCAGATTGCCGACCTGATTGGCTTCTTTGAGCGCCGTCATGATCGTCAGCGATGTGTAAAGGGCAGGCACGCCTTTCGCGTTAAACCGGCCTCCGTATAGTTCCGCGCCGCGTCCCGAAAGAGGTTCACAGGCGTATATCGGGTTAAGCGCCCGATAGAGCTTTCCTTGATAGTGCATACGCCGAACTTATGCGTGAACGCCGGCGTCGACAGCGTCGATATAGTCGAGCACCTCATCGGCCCGACCGCTGCGGACCAGTTGCATTGCAGTCTGTCCGGAGAAACCGGACAGCGGCTCCGAGCGATACCAGGCATAGGCAATCAATGCCGATCCAAAGCGTCGCTCAACCTTGTTGACGATTTCGATCATCTCGCGAAGGCGCCGCTGCGTTCTATCGGAGCGAATACGATCCTTGCGCTGGATGGCGTCTTTTCCGAGTCCTGCAGTGCGGGCGATCTCTTCGCTAGTCGTGCGAAACGCATCGGCGATCTTGCGCGGTGCGAACAGTCCGTTATCTGCATATTGTGCGAGGCCCATGATACACCTTCAGTCCAGAGAGCCGATAATATAGACGCAATATAACGTCAAGAATGGCGTGTTTCAATGGTTCTCGGTAGAAGACGATTAACCGCTTTTACGTGAGCTTTCGCATGAACGCGTCAACATGGGCTATCAGGTTCATTCAGTTCCTTCTAATTTGGCTGCCCCGAACAAAGGCTCCTAAACAACTAACTATCAGCCATAGCGCTCAATATCGATCTGGACGGTTGGCGCGAGCCGCGATTGGCACGTCAGCACCATGACGGCTTTCGGCCGAGGCTGTGTGAAAACCTGGTCCTGATGTAGAATCATCTTCGTCGATCGGAGGTGGCAATGTCAGGCTATATCGAAGGCATAAGTCGTGATCAGGTTACGCTATCTCCGGACCGCCTCGATGATTGGATCGACGACGATCACCCCGCTCGAGTGATAGAGGCGTTCGTTGAGGCGATGGATTTGGCGGGCACAGGTTTCGGCCACATGTCGCCTGCGCAAACCGGACGTCCCAGCTATCACCCTTCGGTGTTGCTGAAGCTTTTCATCTATGGCTACCTGAACCGCATCCCTTCAAGTCGTAGGCTGGAACGTGAAGCCGGGCGTAATGTTGAGGTGATGTGGTTGACCAGGCGGCTGGTGCCTGATCACAAAAGCATAGCCGACTTCCGGAAGGACAACGGCTCGGCAATTCGTAAGGCCTGCGCCAGATTTGTCGAGTTATGCCGCCAGATCGGTGTGTTGAGCGGCGGCAATTTCGCGATCGATGGAAGCAAGTTCAAAGCCGTCAACAACCGGGATCGCAACTTCACCTCCAGCAAGATCGAATTGCGGATCAGCCACCTCGAAGCAAGCGCGTCGCGGTATTTGGAGGAAATGGGCAGAGCTGACGCCTTGCAGCAATCTGACGCAACGCTGCGCAAAGTCACACGGCTGAAGGAATAGCTCGCTCTGTTCGCCAAGAAGACCAAGGCCTGGAAGGTATCGCGGAAACGCTGAATGATAAGCCTGACAGCCAGATTTCGCTGACTGATCCAGACGCCCGATCCAAGGCGACATATGGCAGAGGCACGGGTCTGGGTGGGCTACAAGGTGCAGACAGCGGTTGATGTCGAGACGCATCTTATCGTCACGCACGAGGTCACCAATATCGGCAATGATCGATCGCAACTGGCTCCCATGGCCAAGGCGGCAATGGAAGTACTGAAGGTCGATAAGCTCGATGCCATCGCCGACCGTGGTTATTTCAACGGAGCTAAACTGTTGAGCTGTCATGAGGGAGGGATTAAGGCAACGGTGCCGAGACCGGAGACGTCGAACAACCGCAAGAAGGGCATGTTCGTGAAGGCTGACTTCGTCTACGACGGCGCCACAGACACGTATGTTTGCCCTGCCGGAAAGGCGCTGGCATACAGATATACCAGGGGGGGAAGGACTGATGCTTCGGCGATACTGGCGCACGGATTGTCCGTCATGCCCCCTCAAGGCACAATGCACATCGCGCAAGGAACGGCGGATCACACGCTGGGAGCACGAGCATCTGACCGAAGCTATTTATTCCCGAATGGACGACAATCCGAGCCTCATGCGAACCCGGCGATGCACGGTCGAGCATCCGTTCGGAACCATCAAGGCTTGGATGGGCGCAACTCATTTCCAGATGCGCAGACTGAAGAACGTGAGAACGGAAATGGCGCTGCACGTGCTGGCCTACAACGTCAAACGGATGATCAATATGATTGGCGCAAGAGCGCTCATCAGAGCCATAGCCGCTTGAAATGGGGGCTAAACGCCCTTTTGGCCCCAAAAGCCGCCGAACTAAACCACCGGGACTATTTGCGACGCCTTCCAGCATTCGATAGGCGCAACATAGAGCCAATTCCGCCAGCCCAAGCTCGATTACGAATTGCTACGGGATGCGCTGGTTTTCACACAGCCTCGGCCCTGGGATAGACCAAAGCAATTTAAATAAGCTACGAAATAGCGATAACCTCAGACACAGCATATGGAGAGCTAGTTGCCGAAATCCTCTTCGACAATGGTGCCAAGAGCGATCTACGGATCAGTTTGAGGTAAGCATTTATTCTCGCTACCGAGACAGCGGCGGAGCAGTAACCAGTCCTCTCGCCATCGACTTTGAAAAATTTACCACTGCCTTAGTTGACGCGAAGCAGAAGTTGATTTCCTTTTCCTCTCGGCGGGCCTAGCGTCTTCATTTGGCGCGAGGCAGAAGTCGGCCACCGGCCCGAAGCGGTCATACAATCGGCAAGCAACTGATCTAAGCTTGCAGGATGCGTGTGCCGTCGTCGCTGACTGCGATAAATTTCTACAAAACTCCTGGCTATGATAAGATTGAAGAAGCGCTTCTAGTCAAAGAAACGACGCGCCTGATGGAAACGCCCGCCTATGACCTCTAGCGCAAAGTTACGGTCGATAGAATGCGATCTCCGTCGGCTCCGTCTATGCCGAACACTACATATCGTTGACCTGCGGGTGTGCTGCCCCCATCTTAGGGCGATGCCAAAGATCGCGAAAACAGACATCGAGCTGCTGAAAACATGGACGCTTTCGCCAGCGGCCACCCTGGGATCGTCCGTACGAGCAAAGGGAATATTGCAGGAGATCCAATCGCGGCTCTCGGGTACAACGAAGAAGTCGTTAGTTCTGGAGGGCCGCGACCTCACCCTTGCGATGCCCGCCAGCGATAAGACCGCTTTCTTAACAGCGGTGGCTGTCGTCTCGAAGGCGATGAAGGATGTCGAAACTCTTCCGGTGATCCCTCGTGAAATACGGGATATCCTGACTATAAAGACGAGCGAGCGTCATCGATGGCTCGCAGACGGGCGACTACCGAGCGCCGGGACGCGAACGGTCCGGTTGAATGGTCGCGCCCGTCAGATCACGTTCCATGTATTCGATCCCAAAATCGTGGAGGACCTTCTCGACCGGGGTATAGTCGACGAGTGGCGGGGGGAAGATGCTGAGGCGAAAGCTGAAAAACGGCGGCGGGCCGCTCATCAGAGAAACCTGAACCGTTCTGTTAAAAAGGCAACGAAGGGACCCAAGAAGCCAGATCGTAATCCCGATGATCCGGCGCCACAGCTTCGCGGTTGGGAAGATTTCGATGTCGACGGGCTTCTTCGGTAAAGACACCGCATCATAGATTAGCGCTTCTGCGTCATGGCGGCCATCGGCACGAAGCGGAAGACCGCAGTCGGCCCGAAGCAGACGTTTGAGCACTTAAACCGGAAGCGCATGTTGCTAGTGGACTAAATGTTTCTAAGTGAGAAATGGCAGAACTATGTCGAGACTTCCTACATTCAAAACCGCTCGCCTCTTGCCAAGCCACGCGAACTAGGAGGCCTTGCCGCTTGTCTGGGCAATGCATCGTGACCCGGAGTGACGAAGTTCATTCCCGGTCCTTGGTCAGACCCGGAGCGTCATGAGGCGTTTGTTCGAGAGCGGATCGAGGCTACCTTCGGGTATGGACTTGGTTATTGGTCTGTTTTCCAGCACGAGCACCCCGACCTTTCCCTCGGGTGGATTTTGCTTATTCCCACCGACAACATCAACTCCGAAGTCGAGATCGGCTGGAGATTCAATCGCAGTGCTTGGGGGAAGGGATAGGCAACTGAAGCCGCCAAGGCCATTCTGGATTACGCACTGGAAACCCTCGATCTCGATGGTGTGATCGCGGACATTGATCCTGAAAAATTCGGATCGATCCACGTCGCTGCGAAGATCGGCATGACGGATGAAGGCTTACAGGAGTGTGACGGCGACGGCCCCTCCCGCGTTTTTAGAGCGTGGCGCGATACAACCGCCAGCGCTGAATAAACAAGCTATGAGCGGCACAGGACAATGTCTGCTTCTCTAATCGGGCATTTGGGTCAAGCTCTTTCTTTCTGATAATTAACGGCCTGATCGTTCACGCGGGTCACGCTTCTCTTCGCAGTCTGTTGGCTCCGTTTCGCTTGGAGCCGCTGCGCGCATGCATGGGATCAGGGTCTGGAGAGCCTCGCTTTTGGACGCGCTCGAAGCGCAGCAGTCATAGTCGGCTTTATCCATCCCGTCGTCCGCATGGGACGATCCGGGCAGGATCGGTTTCGGTCGCTGTTTCAATTCATGCTGCAGCCTCCGATCCAAACCGGAATTCTGTGCCGTCAAGCCACATGCGATGGAGCAAGACAGCAATTTTGCGGGCAACAGCGACAATGGCTCGCCGCCTTCCTTTTGTTTTCATGAGGCGTACACCCCAGGCTTTCAGGCTGCTCCACGCGATCGATCGCATAAGCATTGCGTTGGCCGCGGCGTAGAGCGTCGCGCGCACATCGGCATCACCAGCGTGTGAGATGCGACCGGGATTATCTTTTTCTCCAAACTGGAAGCGCCGTGGCGTTAATCCGAAGTGAGCTCCGACCGTTCGTGAGCTCTTGAAACGGGCTGGGTCATCGACTGCGGCCTTGAAGCTCAGAGCCGTGACATATCCGACGCCCGGAACACTCATGAAACGAGTGGTTACGGCATCTTGATTGGCGGCCTTTCGGACACGTCGATCCAGCTCGAGGAACGTCTCCAGAAGCATTTGCCTAGCCTCCAGCATTGGCAAAAGCGCATGACTGAGCGCTGGATCGTTTTCGATCGGTCGCGGACGGCCTTTTCAAATGCACCACCAGACAGGCGTATCGGCAGCTTGACGCCGAAGACCTTGAGTAGCCCTCGAAGCTCGTTTTCGAGATCAAGGCATTTTCGCTGCACTACCTTCCGGCTGCTAAGAAGCGCTCGGGTATAGTGGCTTCCAACACTCTTCACGTGTACCCTGCTGTACCAACCCGATCGAAGCAGTTGGGCGATACCGCGCGCATCGTTTTTGTCCGTTTTATTCCGCATGGCCGAAAGAGCAGCATTGACTTGGCGAGCCTCCATGCACACGACATCGAAGCCAGTTTCCGTGAGGCCGTACGTCAGGTGTTGGGTCAACGTGCCAGCTTCCAGTCCGATCTGATGGATAGGTTTACCTAACTCCTCCAAGCAACGGACAATATCAGGTACGTCTGATGGCACGGACCGTTCGAGCCTGACTTTTCCGGCCTCGTCGATGATGCAAATTGCCACTGAGCGCAGTGACACGTCTAAAGCAGCGTAGAACATCGTCATCTCCCTTCATCCCGGTTGCACCAGGATTGTACTAGGAGCTTGCCTCTCGTGGGACCGCCCGATTACGCATGCTAATGGCGCAAAGCCGACGATGTCAGGGCGGCGAGTTACGCTCGTAACCAAAGGGGATGCCCTAAAAAGCTCATGAGGGCGCGACGTTGTCATTGGCGACGATGTCCGGATCTATGTGGGGCGCATAACCAATGAGCCAAATTTCCATTCTCTCTGGGTTTTCGTCCTCGGTATATGGACAAACAGATGCTGGATCTCCAAGCTCGGCGGCTTCCCTGCCTAGATGAAATAGGTGGATACGTTCAGTCGGTATGATCTCGGAGTTGCTAACTGTCTCGAAGCCTTCAACCCAAGCATGGAGACTGATGCCGGCGCGGTCTAGGTAGGGATTGGAATGCCGTGGCATCCCTATGCAAGCTGCTCTTCTTCCCTCGTTGAAACATTGCGAGTGCAAAACGTCTTCAGCGGACATAAACGGTACCCCGGCTTCGCCCACTAAACTAAAAATCGCAGATGAAGTTCCTTCAACACCGAGTTTCATTGCCGACTGGGGCCGCTATGGCAGTCCGCGCGGGTTTTTCGATCAGCAGCCCCTGGATCGCTCTCAGAAGCCACGAGATCGTAAATCAACGTATAGCATCTGGAGGTAGGGACATCGCCGTTTCCACACTGTTAGGATTGCGCCTCGGTAACGAGGAATATCCCATAGGAGGAGTTTTGACATGGGAAATGAAAATCAGGAACGCCCTGACAAGGGTAGAGACCAGCAGCAGCAGCAGCGGACCGCAAAACCGCAGGATCAGCAGCAGCACCGGCAGACCCGGGAGCAGAATGAAAAACAGGGCACCGAGCACCGTGACGATCAGGACAAGCAATCCGGTAAGGATCGCTAACCAGATATGGACAGGGGTGGAGGCCCTTGGCCTCCCTTTGATGGATGCTATGCGATTAACTCTCCCGTGAGGCCCGCCATGAAGCCAGTCAACGAGCAGTTCCCGAATATTCCACTACCGACACGCAGCGTGGGCGATGGGAAATTCGTGATTGTTTCCTGCATCATCGCATGTTCGATTATCAGTGTGCTGGCAGTAGTCGCGATCTTATCCATCCATTTTTGAAGCCTTATGCACGGAATGGCGTAAATGATGTCAGGGCAGCGCTCTGTCATTTGATCACGAACCGGTGATCATCCTGGACGAGCGTTCTCACAAACAACTCTTCCCTATCGAATTGATGAGGAGCGGTTTCAATAGTCTGGTGGGATGACGAAGATTGGCTGAGGTAAAAATCAAACCCGTACAGAGTGATCTGTCGCGCCATCGATGATGAGAGAAGATCGATTGCCGCAAGACCTGTTGTTGGCCTCATGACATTCGACCGTTCTGCAAGTGCATCGATCATCCCAGTCGGATGGAGGTAGAGATTGTCAATCGACGCCGTTTCCCTGGGGATTTTCCTACGGTAACGAGACAGCCAGAGCACATGACTGGCCCCAAGAGAAGACAATCGCTGCTGATTGATCGGAACCCCTGTCGCAACCCAGGTGGTACGGTAACCGTGCGAACCACGAGACACGATTGGCACTCTATTGAACCGAATAACTATGTCGTGCGAGTCGATCTCCCGACCGAAGTCTTGACAGTTCAGAGAGCGAGCGTTTCCTACAACAGCAACACTCTTGCCGTCTAACAGCGCTAAAAGATCGTTTCGGCGCACACATTGCCCCGTAAGGGATCTCCAGCCAACTTTTGTGCGACTTATCAGGCGGGACAGCTCTCGCCTAACCGACGATACCTTTCCAACACGGGCAAGCCTCAACCGCGTTCCTTCGGACACTTTGAAATTGGTCCACAAAAATTCGCTCCCGCGATGCAAAGCCACAAATTCAGTTATTAAAAAATGCTTCTCCAACAAAGCTTTCCACCAGTCATCTGGCATGACTGTTCGATAGAGATTTAATCCGTCCTCCCGCATTTGGTTCGAGTAGTAAGGAGATATTACTCCCATTGCCCTTTGTCCGGTAGAAGCCAAGTCGATCAATAGAGGACCAAGCTCATCAGACGATAGCTGTGGCAGCATATCCTTAAAGTCTAGAAATCCTCGACTGACTGAACCAGACTTCAACTCCCCCAGAGATGGAGTTAAAATTTGAGATCCAGCGATGGCCTGATCTGCAGCAATTATTTCTCGTAACTTCTGGTAGTCCTCTGATTGGTCCATCCAAAGGGTTTCTCCCGTTATAGCTGCACCCTAAAATGAAAAGCGCTCGGATCAACAGAAGAGTTGTGTACGGTATCGTACGCAACCTAGTGCGTTGCATTTTCCATATTGCCGTACTAACAGGTGCGAAACGTCTGGGGGGCCGATGAATATTCTCGCGCTTGAGTGGTTAAGCAACAACATCGGCGATGACGTCCAAACCGTCGCGGTCATGCAGCATCTTCCGAGGGTCGATGCTTTCATCGATAGAGACCACCTGAGCAAGTACGACGGACCTCCGGCTATTCTCGTTACCAATGGATGGTTCCTCGAAAAGCTAGACAATTGGCCGCCGAGCCAGAGCATCAAACCCATATTCTTCGGGTTTCATGTCCAAGACAGGGCCAAACCAACTATTGCGCGCCACGCCCAATATTTGAAAAGACACGAACCGATAGGTTGCCGCGATAGCGCAACCGTTGACTTTGTGAGGTCTCTCGGGGTCGATGCATATCTATCTCTTTGCTCTACGCTCACTTTTGAACCTGTAGCCGACAGGTCGCCCGATTCGATTTATTTGGTTGAGGCAGACGAAAACGCGTTCACTCGTTCGTTCAGGAAGAACCACGGGTTGAAATTGAAATCTATCAGCCACCGCGTCGTGGAAACGCCGACCCTCGTTCGCCTGGCTTTCGCTAAAAGCATGATCGAAACTTATGGACGAAAAGCCGCATTGGTAGTCACGAAACGAATCCATTGCGCAATGCCCTGCATAGCGATGGGAATACCAACAGTCTTCATAGGCCCAAAAACTGAACGTACTGCTGTTGTGGAAGAGATAGGCCTTAAACGGCGAGACAAATGGCATCCGCTAATTAGCCCGTTTACCCCTCGAATTTCAGAGATCCCCACGCCGTTGGACATCGCGGACATAAAGTCGAGAGTGCGGCTAGACCTACAGAAAAGGATTGCGGCCGCACTGACCTGACACCCCGACCGACGATGTCAGGGCGGTGGGCCTCTATCGGCCTGAAGCGGACTAGTTTTCCCGACACTCCGATGCTAGAGCCGGTCTGTTTCCACGCAAAAACGAAGCGCATCCATGTTGATCGGCGACCCCAAACGTTTGCTGTTGAGAGCGAAATCACCCAAGCATATCCGTCCGAAGGCCAGATGGCCGGTATGACGGCTATGCGATAGCAGAGCAATTCCTGAAGGCCTGTTACGGAGAGCCGCCTAACCCGGGCCTCACGGACGCGATATTGGCCGGACATATTCTCTGGGCTCCGGACGGTGATGCAGCGTTTGATGAGGGAGGGCACGTCGTCCAGTTCGATGTTGGTAACAAGTCCGACTTCTCGGCTGCATCAACAGCCAACAAGCGCCAGACCGTTTTTCGGAACTATGGCTTGATGGAGGGGATTTCTCCTGGGTGCTTGGAGCATGGCGTGATGCCTTCTTCGAGAATTGGCAATGCGCCTTAGCCAGCCAACGCCTGAACCATTGACAGCTATTTGCCCTAAATGTCATCAGGTATCGAGGAAGCCCCAACCATCCGCGCAACCTCGATGGAGTTCAGCAAGCGCACTAAGCTGGGCTTCAGATTCGCACCGTATTCATCGGTTATTTCGAACGCCTTCCCGTCAATTTTCTCCCCTGAACCTACCTTTGATACCATCATTTCCCTGGCTGCCAAAATGATCTTCTCGCGGGCTTCTTGAGAGAGGCGAATTCTCCGCCCTCGGGATCTTTCTCGAATTTGTGGCCATCACGCAAATTGAAAAAATAAACGGGTATCTGCTCCACCATCATCGTTCTCACGGCGTCCAAATCTTGGAGCGGCACTCAGTTCCCGGCCGGAACCGGAACGAGGACATTTCCGATGAATGTGAGGGAGAATCGGAAGGCCGCGGTTAACGTCGGAGAGCCCGAAGCGTGCTGGCCGAAGCTCCAAGGGCCAAGGACTAGTGCACCCAGCGCTACGATTTTCACGTTCATCCATCTCCAATATTCAAGTTCCAAACCGTTCGAAGGAGATTTGCTAAGGAACTTCCGTTTCTTAATAACGTTCGGGCGCTGTGAACTTTCAATTCATTGGAGGCCTCTCATGGGTCGCGGTATTCTTCTCTGGCTTCTTGGCATCCCATTGCCGATCGTCATCCTGCTAGTCCTGTTCATGCGATAGGAGGATGAAATGCCTATCTACCAATCTGGTGTTTCCGATGTCGGCGTTGAATCTTCCGTATCTGCGCTTAGTTGGGGACCCGTTATAGGCGGCGCAATCGCGTCATCCGCTATCGCTCTTATCTTGCTTCTTCTAGGCGCCGGCGTCGGGCTCACGATGGTGTCGCCTTGGGCTGGCGAGAGTGCGTCATTCACAACGGTGAGCGTGACCGCGGCGATATGGTTTGTGGTGGTACAGTGGTTGGCCTCCGCACTCGGTGGATACCTGACCGGCCGTCTCCGCACGAAATGGGTAGGTGTCCACACGGATGAGGTTTTCTTTCGCGATACGGCGCATGGCTTCCTTACCTGGGCGCTCGCGACAGTTGTGATTGCCGGTCTTGCCGGATCCGCGTTCACATCACTTATCGGAGGCGGCGTGCAGGCTATAACACCGGCAGCCTCTACTGCCAGCATCGCCGGGGCGTCGGCCTCTAAAGGTGATGATGTCGGGCCAGATATGGCAACAGGTTACTTTACGGATGTGCTTTTGCGTCCTCAGGATCTTCGCAACCGAGCGCAGTCCGACGATGCAGCCGCAGCGGCCGAGGTCTCCCGGATACTCTTAAAATCCGCAGCGGCAGGGAATATGCCTGAGGAAGACAGAACCTATCTCTCCGCAGTCGTCGCGTCTCGCACTGGTTTGACGCCGGATGAGGCCAATCAAAGGGTCGCAGCCGTACTTCAGAGCATAGAGCGGACAAAAGTGGAAACGCAACGGGCCGCTGACGAGGCGCGCAAGTCGGCATCGACCACGGCAATGCTCGGAGCTGTATCGCTTCTGATTGGCGCCTTCATAGCATCCGCTGCAGCAGCCATCGGTGGCCGTCAGCGCGATGACGAAGAAGCAGCGTTGATAACAAAGCTTTAGTCAGGGCACGCTGTGCGAATACGGCTGTACTCAAAGCGAGGCGGCTTATTCGCATTTTAGGGGTTTGGACTGTGCGGCAGCCGAAGCCTGCATATTGAAGGCACTGGGTGGTCGGGCGTCGCGGGATGAAGCTCTTGTACTGTTTGAGATCACGTTGCAACCTACAGATCTCAGCCGGATCTCCCCCGATCTTAAACTGGCGAGCTAACATCTTCTGGCAGATCCCCACGACCCAGTGGGCAGCGTTGCGGAACTCACTCGCCAGAACCGCAAGTTGTGATCGACCGCCTCTGCTCTCGCAATCTTGTGAATAACGCCGCCAACGAGGTCTCATACTCGGGGCAACGGCGTCGCCCCTGACCGCAGCCACAGCAAACGACCCCGAACCTATCCCGCTCATGAGTACGGCGCTCCTTTCTGCGTCGAAAATCCGTCGGCGTTCACCAGAGAGGAATTTGACCGCTGGGCCACGGTTTAAGTCTGGGTCCAGCTCTTGAATAAGCGCGAGGCACCGGTGCCCTTGTATCGACCGGTCCTGCGATGAAAAATGACAGGTCAGCCGTGATTGGGACGCATCCAGGTTCGCATGTATTTAAGGGAGGAAGCCATGAACCATTTCATCACCGAAAAATCCAAGCTCGTTGAAACGGCATTGGTTGGCGTTGTCACGACCGCGAGAGGTCGAAACCTTGCTCTTCTGGAAGGTTATCCCGACATCAAAGTAGTCGTTGCCAAGGATGTGGATAAACGCAAGGTTGCGGTGATTTCGGGCGGCGGGTCCGGGCACGAACCCGCCCATGCCGGTTTCGTCGGCAACGGACTTTTGACCGCGGCCGTATGTGGCGAAGTGTTCGCCTCCCCAAGCGTCGACGCGGTCTTCAGCGCGATCACCGCTGTCACTGGGCCAGCCGGCTGCTTGCTTGTCGTAAAAAACTATACCGGCGATCGCCTGAATTTCGGACTTGCCGCTGAAAGAGCACGCGCGCTCGGATATCAAGTTGAGACGGTTGTTGTCTCCGACGATATCGCAATTCCAGGGTCGGCCCAGCCGCGTGGCCTTGCAGGAACGCTTTTTGTTCACAAAGTCGCCGGACATTTATCGACGCGCGGCGCTTCACTTAAAGCTGTGGCGGCCGCCGCCCGTAAAGCTTCATCGCAGCTCGCAACGCTTGGACTTGCGGTTGACACGTGCACCATTCCCGGTGCCCAAAAAACTGACCGCATCAAACAGGGGCACGCGGAGCTAGGGCTTGGCATCCATGGCGAACCAGGCATCGAACTGGTAGAGAACCGCCCGATCGGTGAACTCGTCGGAACCGTCTCTTCGCATTTGGCGAAAGGGTTGCCGGCCGACGCGCGCGTCGCGCTGCTTATCAATAATCTGGGGGGCATGACGGAGCTGGAAATGGCATCGGTAACAGACGCCGTTGTCGCCACACCGCTTTTTGAGAGCGTCGATTATCTCATTGGGCCAAGGAGGCTAATGACCTCGCTGGATATGAAGGGGTTCTCGTTGTCATATCTTGTTTTGGACGCGGAGTTGGAGGAAGCGATCACCTCCGATGTCGAACCATTAGCCTGGCAGGCCGCGATTCGCCCGTCAATACTGGAATTCTTGCCGATTGAAAGTGGCAGCTTGGCCCGGACATTCGAGCCTTCGGAAAATGCCGCGATGAGGACGATCCTTTCGACGGCGACCGCGTTGTTCATCGAGAAGGAAGCATTTTTAAACGAACTCGATAGCCGCGTGGGAGATGGTGACACTGGCTCCACCTTCGCAACGGCTGCCCGCACGATTGCGGGCGAGCTTGACGGCCTTCCCCTTGATGCAGGCTCAAACCTTTGTGCCCGCCTGAGTGATATTCTGTCTCGTAATATGGGCGGATCGAGCGGAATTTTGCTAGCTATCTTTTTCGCTGCCGCTTCAGATGCCTACGGACAGGCCTCCAATTGGCCTAAAGCCCTGAAGGCTGGCCTAGATAAGATGAAGTCCTATGGAGGAGCAAACCTAGGCGACCGCACGATGATCGATGCGCTTCAGCTGGCAATCGAAAGTCTGGTTGGCGGCTCCAACTTGCAAAGTGCTGCTCTAGCTGCGCGGCATGGCGCCAACATGACGGGAAAGATGCAGTCTGCAAAAGCCGGGAGATCCGCCCATGTCGCAGCCAGAAATCTCAGTGGAAACGTCGACCCTGGCGCGGAGGCTGTCGCGATCCTGTTTGAGCGCCTGGCGTCCGCAAAGCCATAAAAATCGGCGGCACCATTTCAGTTGCGCGCTTAATATGCTTTGCCGCGCCGATCGGGAACGCCGCCTAGGGTGTGCATCGCGAGCAGGTTGACAGACTGCTCCTCCACTTCACCATCGCGATGCCCCTCGATCGCACGGGCATACCCGTACGTATTACCCCAGCGCATGGTATCCAAGCTTGGTCGTTTGACATCAAGCCATTCAGGTGGTTGGTTTTGAATGTCCGTCAATTCAAGCAATCTTTGAATAGAGAAAAGGAGGAAAAATATGGTGATCAAAAAAAGCGGATCGGCGCACTGGACTGGCGGCCTGAAGGATGGAATGGGGGAAATCTCGTCCGAGAGCGGAGCTCTTAACGCCCATCCTTATGGCTTTAAAACACGTTTCGAAGGTGTGAAGGGAACAAATCCCGAGGAATTGATCGGTGCGGCCCATGCCGCCTGCTTTACAATGGCGCTTTCCCTGATCCTTGGTGATGCGGGCTTAACGGCGACAAGTCTAGACACGAAAGCGGTTGTCAGTCTTGATAAGGTCGGAGACGGTTTCGCGATCACGGCAATCGAACTGAACCTTAGCGGTACTGTGCCAAATGCTGACGAGGCGCGTTTCACCGAGCTAGCCAACAAGGCGAAAGAAGGATGCCCTGTGTCAAAGGCACTCGCGACGGTCCCGATCAGTCTGAACGTTACCTTTTCCTGACGCTCATAATCCGCTCCTGTACTTTCGCGGTTAGGAGTGACAGTTGATGTTGCAGGAGCAACCGCTATCTCGCCGAAATCTTCTTAAAACGGCTAGTGCTGTAACGGGCTAGCCGTTTCATCGGCAGACAGTTTGGAACGGCTCCCAGTGCCACACCGACACTGTAACGCTCCTTGGTTGTTCACGCAGGATGAAACACGCAGGAAGTGATGAGCGAATTTATATTAGACTTTACGTATATCTTAAACGAGAATTCAAGGCTGTGAATGTAACATCGGCTCCAACTTGGGGCCTTGTAATGACGCTGCAGCTGCAAAACGTAATTCTGGAACAGATCGCTCGAGGCGAGCCCCTTAAAATCACGATTGGTAGTCTTTGCAGAGCAGTCGAGGCGATCGCCACTGACGCTGTCTGCTCGGTCCTTGCCGTGGACGAGGGTCGGTTACAAACCCTGGCGGCCCCCACCCTGCCGGACGATTTTTCCAACGCCATCAACGGATTGCGGGTAGGCCCCCTCGTCGGTTCCTGTGGTACTGCAGCGTTCCTAGGAAAGCCTGTCGTCGTCACCGACATCGCGACCGATCCCCGCTGGCGAGACTTTCGTGATATGGCATCACCGCTCGGGTATCGGGCGTGCTGGTCTTCGCCGATCATAATCGATGAGAAAGTGGTCGGGACCTTCGCCTTTTATTTTCGCGAGCAGCGCGGCCCGTCCCTGCGCGAACAGGAGATCGTGGATGCGAGCGTCCATTTGTGCGCCCTTGCAATCGAAAGAGACCGGCGCGTGGCGGAGCGTGAGCGACTGAGCTACACGGACTGGATGACAGGCCTGCCAAACAGGCTTCGTTTTCAGCAGCGGCTGTCGGATCTGACGACATGCGCAAACAACTGGGGGATCCTTCTTCTTGATCTTGATAACCTTAAACTGGTCAACGACACGTTTGGGCATACCGCCGGTGATGACCTGATCCGGATCGTCTCGCAACGGTTGTCGGCGGTCGTTGGTGCTTATGACACATTCCGGTTGGGAGGCGACGAGTTTGCGATTGTCGTTACCGGAGCGGCAGAGACTGTCGACCTGAAGGTGCCTGCTGCCGAGATCCTCGAGACGCTGAAAAAAGCTGCCGATTGCGCGGGTCATGTGGTTTTTCCCGCAGCAACAATTGGTGGTTCGCGACGGGATCAAGCCGCATCCGCTGAAGGGGTGCTCAAGAATGCCGACGTCGCACTCTATCATGCTAAGGACACACGACGGGGCAACTTCTTTGAATATGCTTCTGGGCTTGGAACCGCGATTACCCGGCGATTTCGTGCTGTTCGAGATACCGAACTCGCGCTTCGGGAAGACCGGATTAGAGCGTTCTACCAGCCTATAGTTCGACTGGATACGCGCGAGGTGGTGGGGTTTGAAGCGCTCTGCCGGATGCAGACCCATAGTGGTGACATCATTGCCGCCGCGATGTTTCATGAGGCAACCAAGGATGCAAAAATTGCCTCAGACCTCACACAGCGAATGCTGCTTCAAGTGGCGGATGATATCAGCTCCTGGCTGGATGAAGGCCTTCCCCTCCAGCACGTCGGGATCAACATTTCTGCGGTCGACCTTCACATAGGTAATCTGGGAGAGCGGTTGTGTGATGCGTTTGCGGCCGCATGTCCAGCTCGATCACATCATCCTCGAAGTGACTGAGTCGGTCTATCTGGGACGGCTTGCAGATGAGATTGCCGGCCAGATCCGAAAGCTTCGAGAACGCGGCCTGCGCGTCGCGCTCGACGATTTCGGCACCGGGTACGCGTCGCTTACCCATCTGCTGACAATGCCGGTCGATATCATCAAGATCGACAAATCCTTCATCGACCAGTTGGGGCCGCTCGAACCCGCTTGCTTCATCGTGGAGGGGTTGGTTCAGATCGCCAAAAAGCTCGGCATACGGGTGGTGGCGGAGGGGATTTGAAGACGAAGCCCAACTGGAAAGGCTTTTGTCTCTTGGATGCCTCCTTGGCCAAGGTTTTCTTTTCTCAAAGGCTGTGGACAGGGATGCAGCGGCCGCGTTGCTCTTACGATATGGCCAAACGAGGCCAATCAGCGATCGGATCAAGAGGGCGTAACATCGACGAGCCGCGATAAGTAAAGCACCGACCTCTCCTCCATCACGTGCGGCTGGTCGATGGCCGTCACGTAAATGGTTCCCCCCCGGCTGCCAGCGCGAAAATTTAACGCGGTTATCTAATCGCTCCCTCGAAGCTTTGAGTGACTTCATGCAATGCGCGCTCGCAGTACGGGCAGGTCCAAATAGACCTAAAAAATCTTTCTTTTCTCCGGAACCATTTTTACGCTCAGGCATTACCGGGCTCAAAGTGAGACAGTGTAAGATATAGATTGGTTCTTTGAATGGTGCAGGCAGGCCCGGATTGCGGGATAATATTCCGTAACCACTCTGGCACGGGCGACCCGCAGATACGTCGAGCGTTGCTGCGCCTTTCAACTCCCTTGAGTTTACCTCCTCATCTCGAGCACTTCTCTTTTCGGTGTAGCCGTCGTTTTGCCGTTCGAAAATCACTACATAATTGCGCCACGACGTCGATCCAGCTACCGGTCTCACCGATCAGATTGCTTCCTCTTTCCTCGAGATATCCATGATAAAGTCCAATGTCGCGACACCGTCGCGGCGAACCGTCGGCCTCGACCCTTCCGTCGCATTTAGCCTTGCGGGAGCGTTGGCGTTTTTCATCATCAGCGCAGCAGTCTCCTGGTATAATGTCCAGACCCTTCGCTCGAACAATGAGCGTGTCGTGCACTCGCATGAAGTCATTGTCGGCCTCTCCGATCTGCTTTCCAATATCCAGGACGCCGAGACGGGGCAGCGCGGCTTTTTATTGACCGAAAGCGAACGTTACCTAGAGCCATACACGTCCGCTCTCATGGCCATTCCGCGACGTCTTGAAACGATCAATGCGATGATCAGCGACAATGTCTCGCAGCGGCAAAGGCTGGGAGTCTTGAAATCTCGGATCGAAGGGAAACTCGCCGAGCTGCGCGAGACGATCGATCTGCGGCGCACACAAGGCGAGCAGGCAGCGCTCGCGCTCGTCAATTCCGATCGCGGCAAAGCAGAGATGGACGCTGTTCGTGAGCAACTCACGGCAATGCGGCAGGAAGAGACGCGGTTGCGAATGCTGCGGCTTGCGGAAATGGACAGTGCCTACACCACAGCGTTTGCCAGCAGCGTGCTGGCCGGATTGCTCGGTATCTTGCTGACCGTCGCGATCGCATTCTTGATGCGCCAGGCAACCCTTTCGCGGCGGCGGCAGGATTGGCTGCAATCCGGTGAGGTCGGCCTCAATGCCGCCGTCACCGGAGACCGACGCATTGAAGATCTCGGCGACAGCATTCTGGAGTTTCTTACCCGATATACTGATGCCGTGGCGGCTGCGATTTTCGTGAAGGATGAAGACGATTTCCAGCGTGCATCGAGCTGGGGCGTTCCCAACGGCGCAAACGTGCCCGCCAACTTCAAACCTCGGGAAGGACTGCTCGGCCAGGCAGTATCGAGTGCAAAGCCGATCCTGGTTGCCGATGTACCTGACGGTTATCTCGCCTTCGGGTCGGCACTTGGGGCCGACAAGCCGCGGCATATCATCATTTCTCCTGGAAGCATTGATGGCGCGGTCAATTGCGTGATCGAACTCGGTTTTCTGCACCCTGTCGATGACACGGTTCTTACACTTCTCGATCAGGCGTCGGCATCGATCGCAACTGCCGTACGCTCGGCAAAATATCGCAGTGACCTTCAGAACCTGCTTCGCGAGACCCAGCGACAGGCCGAGGAATTGCAGGTCCAGGGTGAAGAACTGCGCGTTTCCAATGAGGAACTTGAGGAGCAGGGCCGCGCCTTGAAGGAATCGCAGGCTCGCCTGGAGCAGCAGCAGGTTGAGCTGGAACAGACAAACTCGCAGCTGGAAGAACAAGCTCAGCAGTTGGAAGGCCAGCGCGACGACCTCGAGAAGGTCAACGCTTCGGTCCAGCTCAAGGCTCGTGAACTTGAACAGGCCAGCCGGTACAAGTCCGACTTTCTTGCCAATATGTCGCATGAATTGCGCACACCGCTCAATTCCTCGCTCATCCTTGCCAAGCTTCTCGCCGACAACCCGGATGACAACCTGACCGCGGAACAGGTCAAATACGCCCAGACCATTCAGTCCTCCGGCAACGACCTGCTCAATCTGATCAATGACATCCTCGATCTATCCAAAATCGAGGCCGGCCATGTCGACATCAGGCCTGAGACGATTTCTCTTGAGAGACTTGTTGGTAGCATCAGGCAGCTGTTTGATCCCGTCGCGAGATCGAAGGATCTCGCGTTCGAGATTGACATCGCACCTGACGCGCCGACCGTAATCGAGACGGATCCTCAACGCCTTGAACAGGTCCTCAAGAACCTGCTTTCAAATGCGTTTAAATTCACCGAGAAGGGCAAGGTTACCCTGTCCATCCGAAATGACAATAACGGTCAGGTGGCTATCGCGGTCTCTGATACCGGGATCGGTATCGCCGAGGATCAGCAAAACAGCATTTTCGAAGCCTTCCATCAGGCTGATGGCACGATCAGCCGACGTTTTGGCGGGACGGGCCTGGGGCTCTCGATATCCCGAGAACTGGTACGATTGCTCGCAGGTTCCATTCACCTGACCAGCCGGCACAATGTCGGAAGCACGTTTACCGTCGTTGTCCCTGTCTCCTATGATCCTGCACAGGTTGCCTCGCGCGACATCCGTTCGGCGGTTGCGGTCGCATCACTGGAACCGGCTGTCGCCGACGTGAGCCCTTCGCCTGCTGAACGCCGTCAGATTGTCGAGGACGATAGGGCTGCCGCCAGTGACGGCCGTCGTACATTACTGGTGATTGAAGATGACGACAGCTTTTCCGCAATCCTGAGGGATCTTGCTCGGGAAAAGGGCTTCCGCGCGCTTGTTGCGGGAACGGCGCATGAGGCGCTGGAACTGGCCAAACAGCATATGCCCAGCGCCATTGTTCTCGACGTCGGATTGCCTGATCAGTCCGGTCTGTCTGTCCTTGACCGGCTCAAGCGTGACGTGCGCACGCGACACATTCCCATTCATATCGTTTCGGCGGACGACTACACCGAAACGGCGCTTTCGCTTGGCGCGGTCGGCTACATGATGAAGCCTGTCCAGCGCGAGCAACTTATCGATGTGCTTGAAAAACTGGATGCGAGGCTGTCCCAAGGTCTGCATCGGGTTTTGATCGTCGAGGACAATGCCGTCCAGCGCGAGGCGGTCGAAAAACTTCTCACCTCCCATGATGTTGAGACGATCAGCACCGGAACGGCCGCGGAATGCCTGACGCTTTTGAAGGAGCAGACGTTCGACTGCATGGTCCTCGATCTGTCGCTGCCTGACGCTTCCGGCTATTCACTTCTTGAAACCATCAGCGCGGACGACAGCCATTCCTTCCCGCCGGTGATCGTCTATACCGGCCGCGTCCTGTCTGCTGACGAAGAACAGCGACTTCGTCGTTATTCGAAGTCCATCATCATCAAGGGAGCAAAGTCGCCCGAGCGTCTTCTTGATGAGGTTTCGCTGTTTCTGCATCAGGTGGTTTCAGATCTGCCTGATGAGCAACAAAAGATGATCCGCAAGGCGCGCAATAGGGATGCGCTTATGGAAGGTCGCCGGATCATGGTCGTCGAAGACGACGTTCGTAATGTCTACGCGTTGACCAATATCCTTGAGCCCCGCGGCGCACTTATCGAGATTGCTCGTAACGGCCAGGAGGCTCTCGACAAGCTTGAGCGGTCTCAGAACGATCCGGCGACAGCGGTCGATCTGGTGCTGATGGATGTGATGATGCCAGTCATGGACGGATTGACCGCGACCCGTGCGATTCGCAGAAATCCAAATTGGAAGAAGCTGCCGATCATCACCCTGACAGCAAAGGCCATGCCGGACGATCAAGAGCGCTGCATCGAGGCCGGCGCCAATGATTATATGGCAAAGCCGCTTGACGTGGAAAAGCTTCTTTCTCTGGTACGTGTATGGATGCCGCGGTGATCGAGACATTCGAAAAAGTGGAGGACATCGAGATCCGGCTCCTGCTGGAAGCACTTTATGTCCGGTATCACTATGATTTCCGCAACTATGCGATGGGATCGATCAAACGCCGGTTGAGACAGGCGCGTGAGCAGCTCGGCTTTGCAACAATCTCTGCGATGCAGGAGCGTCTACTCCACGACGAAACCATGCTCCCAACGCTGCTTGGCTATCTCACCGTTCAGGTGAGCGAGATGTTTCGCGACCCAAGCTATTTCAAGGCCATCCGCGACAATGTCGTTCCACATCTGCGGACCTACCCATCCCTCAAGGTCTGGATCGCCGGATGCAGTTTCGGCGAGGAAGTGTATTCCCTGGCGATCCTGTTCAGGGAGGAAGGGCTTGAGGACCGCACGATCTTTTACGCCACCGACATCAACCAGGATGCGCTGCAAGGCGCTGAGGCCGGTGTTTATGATCTCGACCGGATCCAGCTGTTTACAGAGAACCATCGCAGCTCGGGCGGCAAATCCTCTCTTTCCGACTACTACAGCGCGGGCTACGGCCGCGTCACGTTTGACCGGACCTTGAGAGACCGTGTGGTGTTTTCAGACCATAGCCTCGTCACCGACGCGGTTTTCGGTGAGATGCATCTGATATCATGCCGCAATGTGATGATCTATTTCGACAGACCTCTGCAGGACCGCGCCATTGGCCTGTTCAAAGATTCACTGGCGCGCAAGGGCTTTTTGGGAATTGGGGCCAAGGAAAACCTGCGATTTTCTGCGCATGCCGATGATTTTCAGGAGTTTGTGCGCGAGGAGAAGATTTACCAAAAGGGTGGGAAATGATCAGATCCTTGCCGAGGGCAATCGTGATTGGCGCGTCTGCCGGAGCGCTCGAGGCGCTGTCGGTAATCCTTCCGGCGCTTCCCGAAGATTTTCGGCTGCCGATTTTTATTGTCGTGCATATTCCGCCCGACAAGCGCAGTGTGCTAGCCGAACTGTTTCGCGCGAAATGCAAAATCCGGGTGTCCGAGGTCGAAGACAAGGAACCGATACGGCCATCAACCGCCTATTTTGCGCCGCCGGATTATCATGTTTTGGTTGAGAAGGATCATACTCTCGCCCTCACCAATGAGGAGCCGGTGCTGTTTTCCAGACCGTCGATCGATGTGCTGTTTGAAAGCGCCGCAGACATCTACGGACCAGATGTTGTCGCTGTGCTCTTGACCGGTGCAAATCACGACGGCGCGAAGGGCCTTCTTCTGATCGCGAGGGCCGGCGGAGAGGTGATCGTCCAAGATCCCGAAACAGCATTTGCCGCCGCGATGCCCCAAGCGGGACTGGATCTTTGCCCGGACGCGGCGGTTTTATCGCTTCAGGGCATAACTGACTATTTGAGGAGAGTGGGCTGAGATGGATCAGGTATCGTTTCTATTGGTCGACGACCTCGAAGAGAATCTGCTCTCTCTTGAGGCCCTGCTACGCCGCGAAGGGCTGAACCTTTTAAAAGCGCGATCGGGAGACCAGGCGCTGGAGCTCTTGCTGGAGCATGATGTCGCCCTCGCTCTGATCGATGTTCAGATGCCAGGGTTAAATGGCTTCGAGCTTGCCGAACTTATGCGTGGCAATGAGCGAACCCGGCGTGTCCCGATAATTTTCGTCACGGCCGGCAACACCGCAGATAGCCGCTGGCGGTTTCAGGGTTATGAGGCCGGCGCGGTCGACTTTATCCAGAAGCCAATCGAGCCAGACGTCCTGCGCAGCAAGGCTGAGGTGTTTTTCGAACTCTTCCGTCAACGGCAGCAAATCGCAGAACAAAGGGACGAGCTTCAAAAACAGGCCGAGGCGCTGAAGGAAGCCGACCGCCGTAAGGACGAGTTCCTCGCCACGCTGGCGCATGAGCTGCGCAATCCGCTGGCCCCACTTCGCAATGGTCTCGACATTCTCCAGCGTAATCCAGCAGGCGAAAATTCCGGCGAAATCCGCAACATGATGGATCGACAACTTGTTCATCTCGTCAGGCTGATCGATGATCTTCTTGATGTTTCCCGGGTCAGCCAGGGAAAAATCGAACTCAGGCGAGATACGGTGCGGATTGACGGAATCATCAGATCGGCGATTGAATCAAGCCGCCCGCTAATTGACGCGGGAGGGCACGAGCTGATGGTCGATCTGGCTGAGGCTTCGCTCTGGGTTGACGGCGATCAAATCCGCCTGTCGCAGGCGATTGGCAATCTCCTCAACAATGCCGCCAAATATACTCCGCGCGGAGGTCAGATCAGCATTGTTGCCGCAGCTGAAGGGCAGCAGGCCATAGTGAGGGTGACCGATAATGGCGTCGGAATACCGGAGAACATGAAGGCCAAGGTCTTCCAGTTGTTCACACAGATCGACGACCATCTCAATCGTGCACAAGGCGGCCTCGGAATTGGCCTTGCTCTCGTCAACCAACTCGTTGAAATGCATGGCGGCACGGTTGACGCCCACAGTTCCGGGCCAGGAACAGGCAGTACATTCACGATCAGGCTTCCTCTTGTTTCCGCGCCACAGATCATCACGACCAGTGAGCCGCAGACTATCGAACTTTCCTCGTTCCGATCGTTGAGAGTACTGGTGGTCGACGACAATCCGATCATCGCCGATACGCTCGGAATGATGCTTGAGGATATCGGCCATCAGTTCGAGGCGGTGCATGACGGCAGAGAGGCGCTGGATGCCGCGATGGACTACGGTCCCGACGTCATCCTGCTCGATATCGGACTTCCAGGCATGGACGGGTATGAGGTCTGCAGGGCATTTCGCAGCCAAGCGCGGTTTCAAAATACCCCGATCATCGCGCAGACCGGCTGGGGTCAGGAGCGCGACAAGGAATTGGCAAGTGAGGCAGGTTTCAACTTCCATCTGACAAAACCGGTTCCATTGGGGCAGCTTCAAAAAGTGTTCGCCGATCTGGCCTAACGTGCCACTAGGCAGTGTCCCCATAAACAGGGTTCATCTTGGCAACGGTGTGTGATTCAATCTCTTTGAAAGGAGATTGCCATGCGCCGTCACGAATTGAGCGACGAAGAATGGACTATCATCGCACCGCTTCTGCCGACCAATACCCGTGGAGTTGAACGTGTTGACGATCGCCGAGTATTCAATGGCATCCTTTTGGCGCTTCAGAACCGGATCGTCCTGGCGCGACGTGCCGGAACGTTATGGCCCGCGCACGACACTCTACAATCGGTTTTCCCGCTGGCGCAAAGCAGGTGTCTGGGATGCCTTCTGGGTGCCGTTTCAAAGTGTTACGACGGCGATATCGTGATGATCGAATCATCCTGTGTCCGCGTTCACCAGCATGGTGCTAATGCTAAAAAGGGGGCTGCCGATCCTTGCATGGGACGTTCTCGCGGAGGCCTGACGACGAAGATCCATGCTCTTGTCGATGCTGATGGCTTGTCGGTTCGCCTGGAGCTACCGCATGTCAGGCGGCCGATGATCCTATGGCTGAGAAGCTGTTGAGCGACCTGAAAACCGGCGCGACGATCTTTGCCGACAAAGCATACGACACTGATGCAATTCGTAATTTTGCCAAGCAACGCAAATGCTGGGCGAACATCCCCAAAGGCCAATCGAAAGCAGACATTCAGCTCCAGTCGCTGCGTCTACCGTTAGCGCAATCTCGTCGAACGGTTCTTCAACCGCATCAAGCAGATGCGCGCCTCGCGACGAGATACGACCGGCGTGCTGACAACTGCCTCGCAGCTCTCAAGCTGGCAGCGACAAGGATATGGATTGCCTCAGCTAATGAGTCCGCGTCCTCGGATGTACTTGAGACTTCCGTTTATGTTTGTAGTGGCCAGACCCGCCCAGGGATTGGCTCCCGCATTGCCCTTGCCGAAACTTATTCAGCAGCTACCTCTAATAAAAGGAGTATATAGCCGGAAGAATGACATCGCCCGTGGTCGCTTTTGTCCTGTCCTTGGCGGAATCGTTTGTCGTATGGAACGGTTTTGCCGGTAGCAGTCGGTCCCGGCTAGCTTACGCTTAGCCTCCTGCGGCTGCTTTTTCTCCACCAAAACCGTGTCGAGAATTCCCGGGTTCCTGCCCGAACCGGGCGTTGCTATGCTGAACGCTCCGATATTCTTCAATGTCCTTCCCGGATCTCGGCTTGCCGCCGGTTGATCCGTGCGAGCAGCAACTCTCTTCGATCTGCTGTCGTGCTGCTCGTTGCTCCAGCCATCTTCCGAGGCATTACCGCGGACGAGCCCTTGTCCGCACCTCGCCGCCGGCTCTATCCGAGGTGGCATAATGCGCCCTCTTATGATCGTACATCAATGCGTCCGCGCGCCGAACGACCGCCTCGATCGTCTCACCGATTTCGCTGGTTGCGACTCCGTAGGACATGCTGAGCGGCGCGTTGGAGTAAAACTGAAATTGTTGATCTTTAGGAGTTCCATGATCGTATCGACCATCGAGCCTGCTGCTTTTGCGTCGGCTCCGGGCACGAGTACGGCAAACTCGTCACCGCCGATCCGGCACGCATGGTTCGATACCGAGACGGCACCATTGAGGATCTCGCCGAAACGCCTCAGCAGGCCGTCACCGGCATCGTTACCGAGCTGATCGTTAGCTTCCTTCACCCCGTTGAACTCGATAATGATGGCCGACACCGGGCGAAGCGACCTGCGCTCCAACCGGTTCATCTCGTCGGCGTAAAAGGCGCTATTATATAGTTTGGTCAGCACGTCGTGCTTGCCGAGATATTCGAGATAGGCATCCGCCTTCTTGCGTGCCGTGATGTCGCCAAGCGCCACCTGCACGCGTGACCAATCCATCTCTTGGCCCGGAAAGACCGAGAAATGCAGCAGGATATGCCGTACGGAGCCGTCGAGGGCGCAATTTATGCCTCGCGATGATGAAAAAGGTTGCCGCTCCAGAGCTCTTCCGCCTTAATCAGAGACGTGAGCAGCCTCCCCGGGCTGATCGACTGGCACAACGATGCCACATATCGGACGGGCACCCCATCCTTGTCCCTGAACCCTTTTCCGAACAAACAAACGCTTACAAATTGACCGTCCAAATTTAGAACCCGGCAATGCTCCTGTTGTGCTGTGTGCTCAACGAGGCTTTCGCGAATCGCTTTGGCCAAGCGAGGCAAGTCGTCAGGCTGAACGAGAGCCAGATAATCCTCGATCGGCAGCCCTCGTTCAGCCGAGACCCCGGTTATCCCAGATAAACGCGCCAGCGCGCCATCTGCCTAAAGCAAGTTGTGTGGCAGGTACCAGGTAAAAGAACCGGCGTCTGGCGCTCTATAGAGCAGGACGTTACTGCCTGTGCTGCGCCCGCATTCGTGCTTGTGTCGTTATTCTGTTCGGATTGCGCAGCGCCCTGGGTGCCGCCCGGAGCGCCACAGTTTGTGTTCGAGCTATCGCCGGTCTGGCTACCATCCTGCTATCACCGCCAGAGTTATTACTGCCGTTAGATTCGCTGTCGCTACTGGTAGCGCTGCTGTTGCCACCGTCACCGCTGTTGTTGCCGCGACCGGTTCCGCTGCTTTGAGCCACGGCCGGAGTTGCCAGATTCCGTTCCGCTGTTCTGTGCGCTCCGCATCCGGAACCTCCGGAATCTCCTCCTAATATGGTGATGAGCAGGACTTAAAAATGGTCGGGCCACAAGACAAGAATTTTCTTCAAGAGAAGACAGAAGCGCCCGCCGCGAGAGCTAAGAACGCAAAGTTGGGCCGCGGCTTCATCATAGTACTGAGCTGTTTTGCAGCCTTCGTATTTTTGCCTTGGTTAATAACGCGGTCTTTGGGCTTAGCTTCGCGTGGGGGCGTCTCCGTACACGGTCTTGTCATCAGCCAAAAGTAGCGCACCTGCACCTGTGTTTCGCCAGACAGGATCCCCTCCCGGACCTTAGGCTCCTTTTACAAGAGCGGACCTTTTGTCGTGTGTGCTCCTCAAGCTTCGTTCCAGTTGGTTTCCTGTCGACCGTGAGGATTAGGGTTGTCATAGGAAGGGCGATTGAAGTGGGAACTTGCATCTTTAAGTTTTATGTCATTAACTTGGGGATTTCATCGTGTCTGCTGAGGATGTTAAATTTTCACAATGCTTTGACTATGGGCGCAGAGCTGCGAGGATCGGGATGCCTCGCACAACAAATCCCTACCTTGAAGAAGGCTCGATTGAACTGGATGCATGGATCGAAGGGTTCGAAACCGTGGCCAACACGGAGATAATCCCGATCGAGCGAGTGCATCTTTTTCATCGCGGCAAAGAAGCGGCCGAACGGGGCGAACCCGCATCGGTGTGTCCATATACAAATGACGACAATCCTGAGCGGATGGAAATATGGCTTTTGGGTTATGCGCCACATGTCGAACCGCAACCAATTTAATAGGACGGCGTGTGCCACGGCACGCCCTTCTGAGCCGCAGGAATTCAGCCGTCGCTTGGAGGCCCTATGTTTCTAAGCTGCCAAACTGTCTTGTGATTGTAGAAACCTCCGCCCTTTGGCGGCCAAAAGAGGTTGCCAGGGACTATCCATAAGGCCAAGGGCAATGCCCAGCAGGCTAAAGTCTATGTGAAAGATGTTGTCGACAGGGCCTTACCTACAAACAGAACCCCGGCACAGTATGTCGAGGTTTTCTTCGCACGCGATTAGATTGTTCCCGGGAAATATTCTGGTTGGGCGCTATCGCCAGGATCTTCGGCTACCGCCAACAGTGCGACAAGCGCATCATGTTGTGGCCCGGCAGGGCCTGCGTTGAGAACGTCCCGAACCGTCGTAACTGTCGCATGGCCACCTGACGGCAGGTTCCCACGATGAAGCACGACGATTGCACCGCGATCATTTTTCCCGATCGACCAAGTGTCACCGTTTGAACTTCGCGAGAATTCTTTGACGTCTGAGAGGTCAGATGCCGCGGGCAACATTTGGGCTTTCTCCAAATGCCCGTGATCTGCGGAACGCAGATTGGCCTGGGCCTCCTGCAAAAGAGTTTCACGGTTTTCGTCTGCGTGTTCGCCGGTCCGCGCAGCATCACTGGCCAGGTCGAGCTCTTCTGGCATATTAAGTCCTCTCTCAATAGTTGAATATCCGGTCCACCACCCAGTTAACCGGCAGGGTCGATAACGGTTCCGAGGTTGCCGGAGAGCAAGAGAATCCGGGACCATCCACGATCGAAACTTCCCTTGCTCGATCCCGCTTATGCGCTGCAAGTACCCTGGCCCTTGATGGCGCGGAGTCTATTTAAGGGAGGTGGTAATTTCGCATTTTGAGGAGAAGCGGCATTGAGTATCGCGACGAGCGGCCGGGATTTCGACACCTCCAAATTTTTCGGAGGAATTGCACGCGGTATTGCAGGGGCACTCCTCTTCGCACTACCTATGCTCATGACAATGGAGATGTGGGAACTGGGCGTTTATATGGATCGCAGCCGTCTCCTGCTCCTGCTCCTCCTCAACATACCTCTGCTGATCGTTCTTTCCGATAGGGTGGGCTTCGAAGAGACCTCGACATGGAGGCAAGCAATCCGCGATGCGAGCATTGCCTATGCTCTTGGCATCCTTTCCAGCGCTTTGATCCTTGTCGCGATTGGGGTGATCAAGGAAGATCAGTCAACGCACGAAATAATCGGCATGATCGCGCTCCAGGCCGTTCCTGCGAGCATTGGTGCGATGCTGGGCCGGAGCCAACTCGGTGGGCAGTCGGGCGATGACCATCACGGAGACGGAAGCGCCGATGATGACCCTGTTCACGAAAGGGAGACAAGCTACGCAGGTGAGCTGTTTCTCATGGCTGTGGGTGCCTTGTTTCTGAACCTTAACGTCGCCCCCACGGAAGAAATGATCCTCCTGTCGTACAAGATGACGCCTTGGCACGCCCTTGTCATCATCGTCGGCTCGCTAGCCGCCATGCACGGCTTCGTGTACGCATTGTCGTTCAGGGGAAGCCATGATCTTGCCGAGGGAACGCCAAGCTGGCATGCCTTTGTTCGTTTTACATTGCCTGGGTACTTGATCGCTGGCTTGATCAGTGCCTATTGCCTTTGGACGTTCCATAGAACCGATGACATGGGATCCACCCAAATCCTGATGATTGTCGTCATTCTGAGCTTTCCCGGCGCCATTGGCGCGGCGGCGGCTCGACTAATCCTGTGAGGCTCCGATGACGAAAATCTCGAACGGCAGAAACATCGAAGCCAGCGCGCCCCACTGGATAGAATGGGTGACAGGTGCGATATCGGCGATAATCGTTCTTACCGTCATCGTCTGGATTGGCAAGGATGGCATCCTGGACCGCGACAGGTCGCCGGACCTCCATGGGCAGGTCGTGCAGACAGAAGAGCGCAGTGATGGCTTTCAAGTCCTTTTCGAAATCCACAACGATTCCAGTGTCACAGCGTCCCAGGTGAAAGTTCGAGGAGAATTGAGAGATCAAGGCTCGGTACTGGAGAGCTCCGAAAGCGTATTAGATTATGTTCCCGGGCACTCGAGAGCTGGTGGAGGGCTGATCTTCCGGCAAAATCCAGCGGGGAAAGAGCTGACAGTCAGACCAACGGCTTTCGACGAGCCGTGATCCGAAATCGTGCTGGGTACATCCGCAGTCAGATGCGTTGGTCATTGCGTTCAGCGAACGTAGGATCACTGCCCCCGGCCTCATTTTCGGGTCCGAGGCACTTTCTAGCGAGCCGGCGGCGCTAATGAGAGAACCGTGAACCGAACACGCGGAGTGCTCATGATCGCTGCGGGTCTGCTGGCTACAGAAAAAAAGGCGCCAATGCGCCGTCAACCAAACCTATGGTGGGCGACCAAGGAGATCAGAGTGGTTGACGATCGCATCGGAGCTGTCGCTATTCTGGCTGACGCCAACTAACCTGTCACGTCCCCCGGCCCAACATGAGGCGAACCCAGTTATTGACGTCATTACACCCAAGGCGAATACCACCACCGACGGCCGGCTCTGGAACTATGGCTGGCTCAGACAGTTCCTCCTCCCGATAAAGCGTGAGGTGAATAAATTCGATGGAAAACGCATCAAAGAATTTAGCCGATCAATACCGGCGACTTGGGGGTCGTCGCGTCGCTGTGATCGACGACAATCTCGGTTCCTCGCGCGACTGGGATGGTGACCCGCCAGAGGCGGCCAAATTCTGGAAGGAGCGCGTAGCCAGTTTGACTGATCGGGGGCGCCGCGATGTGGAAAGCTTTCTTCCGTCTCTGAATGACGAGAGCGACGAGCCTGCATCGAGCTGAACAGGAATAACCATGGATGTTGATGCCATAGTGTTCGAAAGCAGTGACTGGGTGCCGAACAATCAACGGTTGCCTGTATTGCGCTACAGGGTTGATGTGGCTGAAGCCGAAGAGGTTGACGCGTTGTTTGCCAAGTATGGCTGGTCCGGGATCTGGACAAACGGCGTTTACGACTACCAACACTACCATACGGGAGCTCACGAGGTGCTGGGCGTGAAGCGGGGCTCTGCTAAACTGCTGATTGGCGGACCAGATGGCCACGCGTTTAGTGTTTTGCCAGGGGACTGCCAGGTCCTTCCGGCCAGCACCGGGCACAAAAATCTCGGCTGCTCGCACGATTTCCAAGTAATTCGGTGCCTACCCTCCGGGCCAGCACGCGGACATACAGCACTCGCCCCCGCCGAAGAGATGTTGTCAAGGATCGCCTCCCTTCCCTTACCTCGCACCGACCCGGTTCAAGGCATATCCGGCATTCTGCTCGATAAGTGGCGATGACCTTCTGTTCCGATGGGGCGTCAAACCTTTCCTTGACAGACGCGCTTAATGCTCTCCCTCCCGAAACGTAAAAAGCCCCACGCTTGATGAAATCAGGGGCATCGTTGAACAGAGACCAAGCGACGTTAGCTTCGTGCCGGACTGCGAGCGCGCCGATGATGTCGCGCGCTGCTGGCGGAATGGTGTGCCAGCGGAGCCGGTATCGCCTACTGCCAATCGGGGCGGTCACAGTGATCGCCCCGGGAGCAACATCTGATGTTTGACCTAGTTTCGGTCTGACGCCAAGCTCCGACTTCACATGAAGACCACATCCCTTTTTGTGGCTGTGAAACAGGAACTCACGTGCCGCCCTGATCATCCCCGGTGGTTAGGTCCCAGGGCTTGAGACCAACATCTGTCGGCCGTTCAGATCGACGGTGCGTCGCACCGACACCCCCTTCGCAGTCAGCCGACGCCGACCATGTCTGCGGCATGCCAGAGTCCTTCAGATCGTCGCCAGCCTCTTACCAATGACGGTCCTGCTGGCCATGTGGTCGACCCGCCCCTTGCCATCTCTCATATGAGCGCGCACGGCTAATATTCTTCGTCTGTCATAATGGTCCTCTTAGAATCATCAGAGGAAACGACGATTGACTTCGTTGCTTATCATTGGGATCGCGACAGCGGTTGCTGTTGGGAGCCTGAGGGCCTGGATCAGCCTCCCCAACGCGAATGTTAAGCCGACCGTTGTCGCGATCCTCAACCAAGGGTGCGGGTCAGTCGGGGCGTACTCGACGTCAGACACACTACGAATTTCCGCCAGCCTTTCCTGGAGATCAGCCACCTTGGCGCGTAGGCGACGTACCTCGCTCATCGCATCCTCCCCGTTCAAGTTGTTGTTCTGCAAAATCATCCGCTTCCTCCATGTTTCATCACGGAAGAAACGATGCATGAAGGAAAAAGATGCATAGTACCCCCTTTTGAAACAGTGCTCAGATCCATATGACAAGCGAATAGCGAGCACGCGGGACAGAGCGTCGAATCGGAAAATCTTTGATGTTCACAACAACGATCGGTAATTCAATGCGGTCGCAATCAACAGACGAGGAAATCACGGCAACCGGTGCGGTGAAATTTTTCGCACAGGACAAAGGCTTTGGGTTCATCACACCAGACAACTGGCGGTCCGGACGTATTCGTCCATATTTCGGCTGTCGGGTTCGGCGGTTTGCTGACGGATGGTCAAAAGTTGAGCTTCGACGTCGGACACGACCGCAAGACCGGCAAGTCGAAGGCCGAGAACGTGACCGTCCTCTAGAGACCGAACGGCCCCTGCGATAGTGGGGCCGTCTGACCCTGGCGCATGCCGGAAAGTTTTGCAGCGATAGGAAGGCCGAATTGTCAGGAGCGATCACGATAGATCACGAGGACCTCCGTGCCGGGTCGTATTATTGGGCTCGCAGCAGTGAAAGCAACGAGGCGGAGATTGTGCAGGTCTCCGACATTTTTGGGTCCGCCAAAGAATACTGGACTGTCGCGACCATTGGGTCCGATCAGCACCGCAGCCTGAATGAGTTTGATTTCCTCATCCGCCTGCTTAAGCCATAGGTGAACACAGCCTCAAAAGAACATCGCAATAGCGAAAGGTAATACAGCCTTGCGCGTTCGGGACGCGCGTTCTGCCCTGACCACCGCACGAACAGCCGGAACAAACAGGCCATGCGCGGCTTAACTGCTCATGAAAAACCATCTCATGATCACCGCCCTGGCTGCTGCCGTTTTTTGCTTTGCCCCATCGCTCGCAGCGGCCATTGATGCTCAGGCGGTAACCACTGCGAAATTCCAGAGCGTGCCTCTGAAGAAGCCCATGCAGATGCCGCCAGAGCCCGATGCGGCGATCGTCAAGCTCCAGGTCCTTCTTGATCGTGCCGGCGTCTCGCCCGGGGTCATCGATGGATATTTTGGCGACAACTTGATCAAAGCAGTTGCCGGCTTCGAAGCACAGCAAAAGCTTGCAGTCGATGGAACGCTGGATCAGGAAGTGCTTGCGCGGTTGACGGATGCGGTGCCTGCCGTGCAAGCCTACGCGATCACAGCCGAGGACGGCCAAAATCTCGTCTCAAGCATACCGCAGGACTATGCCAAGCAGGCGGAACTGCCGCAGCTCGGCTACACTTCGATTGCCGAGAAGCTGGCCGAACGCTTTCACATGGACATCAACCCCCTGAAGTCATTCAACCCGACGGCTTCCTTTGCCCCTGGCGAGACGATCGCTGTCACGATAGCCGGCAACCCAAAGAGCGGCGTTGTGAAGGGCATAGAGGTCAACAGGACGTCCGGGCAAGTGGTCGCGCTTGCTGAGGATGGTTCGCTGGTCAGCGTTTATCCGGCAACAATCGGCAGCGAGGATCCCCCCTCCCCGACGGGAATTCACGAGGTGACGGGCGTATCAAGATGCCCGTCTACACCTACAATCCGGAGATCAATTTCCAGCAGGGTGACAACGAGAAAGTTCTCGAGCTACCCGGTGGTCCAAATCGGCCGGTTGGAAGTGTTTGGATTGATCTTACCGAACCAACCTACGGCATCCATGGTACGCCGGATCCGGAACTGATCGGGAAGGCTGGCTCGCATGGGTGCGTGCGTCTCACAAATTGGGACGTCGAAGGGCTTGCGGAGATGGTGAAGCCAGGCGTCGTGGCGGAGTTTGTCAAGTGACTGTAAACGCGTGATTATAAACCATAATGAACGTGCGTGTCTCGCGACGACGGAAATCCAACGAAATTCCCCGCCTTGGTCTTCCGCGGAACAATATGGAGATCGCGCGCTCATTCCAGGCCGGACATTGTGCCGAGTGCATTCGTTAGAACTAGAGATTTCAGGCAACACCGCATGGCCGGCCCCGATGTAGATCTCGGGCCCGACGTCTCCCCCAAATTTGCTCACATCGTCCACGAGCTGGCCGCGCCCTGAGGTACGGCGCCATAGGACACCATCCGCCCTTGGTCGTCGGTCTCTTCGAGGAAGGCGTCCATGCGTTCGAGGACGCGAGATGCTGTCGGGCTGCCCCATGCAGATGGGAGTGCCGAGGATGAGGATGTCGGCCGCAAGCAGCTTCTTACGGAGGGCCGGCCAATCGTCGCCAGGCCCCTCGTCGGAGGTGACGCCCGGAAGGATGTTGTGATCGGCGAGACGGATGGTCTCAGTCTCGACGCCGGACTTCGCCATCTCGGCTGCGATGAGTTCCAGCATGCGGTCGGTCGAGGACGGTTCACCGCCGCTGCGCTTGAGCGTCGAATTGAAGGCAAGTGCTTTCAGGGACATGGTCATCTCCGCTTGTGGAGTGGGTGTAACCATGCGCGATAGAGGTTGTTCTGATACGGGTCGGGAATGAACGACCTTATTCGCTCAGTGTCATCCGGAACGAGAAGCGCGTCTCTTCGTCATCGGAGGTGACGTGGATCTTTCCACCATGTGCCGCTGCGATCTGCGAAGCGATGTAGAGGCCTAGCCCCAGGCCCTCAACGCCGGGCTTCGCTTCTCCCCGCTTGAACGGTAGGAAGAGCCTCTCGATCTGCTCCGGCGGGATCGGCAGGCCACCATTGATGACCGAAAGCTCCAGCTCGCCGTCGGCGATGCGACCGTCGATGCAGATCGGCTTGTCCTCGGCCCCATGGGTGATGGCGTTCGCCAGAAGGTTGGAGACCATTTGCGCCAAGCGGCTATGGTCGACGGTGGCTTGGCCGGCGAAGGTAAAGGATGCCTTGATTTCCCGCTCGCTGTGGGTCGAACGCAGCTCGTCGACGACATGCTGAAGCGTGGTCGCCAGGTCGGCGCTCGAAAGGTCGAGGACAACCCCACCGCCCAGGCGCGTGCGGGCGAGATCCATGACGTTGTCGACGAGGGCCGACATCCGCGAGATGCTGGCCTTCATGAGCTTGAGGATGACCGGGCTTCGATCCGTCCAACCTTCCTTGAGAATGCGGGAGGTTCCGGCGTCGACCGCGGCGAGCGGATTGCGCAGGTCGTGTCCCAGGACGGCGATGAACTGCTCGCGGAGTTCGGAAAGCTCACGCTCGTAGTCGAGCGATGCCTGCGTGTGGACCAGCCGTTCCGCTGCGTCCAGATGGTGGGCGATCAGCTCGGCGAAGAGCGTGAGGCTGCCCAGCACCTGTTGATTGTTGACTTTGGCAGGGGCGGCGCTGATGGCGCAGAGCGTTCCCCACATCGTTCCGTTGGACAGCAGGATCGGAACGGAGATATAGCTGCGCAGGCCGTAGGTCCGGGGCGTATGATGGTCGCAGTAAGCCGGATCGCTCACCGCGTCGTCAAACACGATTGGTTGGCGATGGTCGCGGATCTCGTCGCAGAGGGTGCTCTCAACTGGGAGTTCATCGCCAGGACCGAGGCCGAAGCCCACATGATCTAGAGACCGGCAGGTAATCCAGCGGTTTTCGGTCACGCGCGCAACGGCCGCGAACCCCATCCCGGTCATGCGCAGAACGACGTCCAGTATGGTGGGAACGGCAGCGATCCCGGCAATCGTCTCGATGTCCTTCGAGAAGTCCTCATTCTCCTCGTAGGCCTTCACTGCGGCATTTGAAGCGGATGCGACCCGGCGAATATTCTCCACCGCCGTCGCGGCAGCTTCTGCGAGCGCCTCGAGGATCTCGATCTCCAACTGCGAGGCGGAATAGTTGCTCGACCAGTAGGCGCCGATTGCGCCGACGGGATCGTCAGGCCGGATCGGTACCATTGCGACGGCCCGAACGAAGGTCTCGGCGTAGAGGTCGTAGGGAATCCTGTCGTCCTTCGCGATGTCAGGGACGACGACAGTCTGCTTATGAAGCATCGACCATCCGGAAATACAAGACGTCGCCGGGAACTTGCTGCCCTTCCAGAGCGGCCCGACGGCGTCCTCATCGACGTAGTGGCAAAGGTCTCCGTCCTTGCGGATGATCGAGATCCCCTCGCAACCGATCAGCGACCGTGCGGTCGAGTGGATGGTCTCGACGACCTCGTCCATTGTCCGCGCACGCGCGATCAGGGACGTTGCCTTGGTGAGGCTGGCAAGCGGCGTGGATGGCGACGATACGTGATCGAGCAAACTCTGTTCTCTTCATTGTTCGGGCATGCTGCCGCAAGCTGGAAGGTCGCATATTTTCTTATAAATATCAAAGTATGAGAACTGGCTCCGGGCCAGCGCGCCGGCCACTATTGCTATGCCCACGGGTTCTATGCCCATGTGCGGACCGCGAGATAACCGCAGCCCCTTGCTCCTGCGGTCAAAATCGTTCCCCAAGCCCACATCGAGGCTAGCGCCGACGCAACATAGGGTATCTGTGCCACGCAAGATGATTGGGGGGCGTCCGATACCGTACGTCAGCACAATGCCGCGCCAGCATCTGGAACATTTGTTGGCATCAATGCTTAGCCTCGTCAGTCCAACGCGGTGGATGACCGCCGCGGCGTTTCAAGGAGGATAAGAGCGCTATGAAATACGACCCTAATCTCGGCTTACCCGCACAAGTTGAGGATCTGGAAACGAAGGACCTGGCCATTCCAGTATCGGCTAAGAGCCCGTCAACATCAGTTTCCCGTCCGCTCCATACCTCGGATGCACCACGTGTCGATCAGGCGCTGCGTTCCGTTCTTGAACATCGTAACGACCCTTATGTTGAGCCCAAGGAGAGGTTTTCGGCACTGCAAGAAGAGGTCGACAGTCTTCGGTATCGCGCATCGGATGAAGTGCGCGTTCAAATTCGTAATAATCCCTGGCAGGCAGTCGGGATTGCTGTTCTCGCCGGATTTCTGTTAGGGATCGCGCGATAGGTCCACGCTCGCGGGGGCGAGCGGTTTCCCATCTGATCAACATCGATGAGACACTCGCGTCCGAGGTCGCTCATCGGTGGCAATGGCCGCCACGCCGGAAGCAACACCGGCGGCCAAAGCAACACGACAAGATCTTGAGCCGTCCCCGGGACTCGGTATCGTCGAGCGTGGGCCGAAGCGTTTCGAAAGGCGCAAGCTTCGCATTCTCATCACCGACGGTGTCGATGCGAAACTGCTGAAGGCTCTGACGAGTGCTGGCTTGAAAGGAAAGGCTTGGGCAAGCTTATCGCACTGAAGGTTGGCGGCGTGACGGCATCCGACCGAAGCTTTTATCGCGGCACACCATATGATCGAGCTGGCCCCTCGGTGCTCATCGACGCTGTTGCCCTACTTCCCGCCGATGCAGGTGTGGAAGATCTGCTGACTGATGCGACCGCACGGGATTTCCTGGCAGAGGCGTTCCAACATTGCAAGTTCATCGGCTATAACCACGTTGCCCTGCCATTGCTTGAGAAAGCCGGTATCGCGAAGCACATCGACGAAGGTGTCCTGAAGCTGTCCGGCGGCGTCGCGACTTTGACAAATTTTGTCGAAGAGCTTGGCAAGCTTCGCCTATGGGGGCGTGAGCCGTCAGTTAAGCTCGGCTCGGCATCGGCATCGGCAACTAATGCTTAAAGACAATTATTCGGCGCGGGTCTTGGACTTGCGCCGATGTCTTTGACGTCGACCTCGGTGCAGGTAACGGTCACCTAATTCGCTGAAAGGCCCGCGGCGCCGTGCCACTGTAGCAATGACCGTTTACGCGAGCCACGTGCCTCGGAAAAATCCTCGGCCGCGTTGGTACGGCATCGTACCCTCGGCCTACTTTTCTCTTTTGTCAGGAACCCGACGAAGAGTAATCTGAAGGTAGCTGTGGAGGCGGGTGATCGACCTCACCCGCCTTGCATGCGCATTTCTTACTTATGCGGATATTTTAACCCTGGTGCAGCCGAAGCACGTCGCGAAATTTGACGGTATCAACTACAGCACCACTGTCGTCTGTTAGCTCAAACGACTGCCCATCTATCTCTTCTCCATTCAAAACACGCTGTGACAGAAGTTCGCGAGCCGAGCGAACGGCTTCCGCACGTGCCGTTTCGACGTTCTGAAACTCGGCACCTTCCGGATCCTTGAACAACCGATCCCCTTCGCGAATATGGAAATAAAATCGGATCATAGCTCACTCCCTGATAACCCCTGCATAACTTGAGAAAGCCTCATAGGTTGCCTGCGAACCTTTTGTTTTTATGGATATCTCGCTTCGTCGCACTAGGCAGCTGAATAGATGCACGCAGGACACAGGGGCTGATCTAATGAGCTGTATGACGAATAGGATCCTATCAATGCTTTCGAACGATGTCGGTACACGGCTGAGGCCTCATCTCGAGCCAGTCGAGTTTCAGCGGGGCGAGCACCTGTTCCAATCCGATCAACAGCTAGGCCACGCGTTCTTTTTCAACGGAGGACTATCCTCTGAAATCTCGGTGGTAACGGCGACAAAACCATTGAGGTCGGGTGTGCATCGGGTTGGAAGGCCTTCCGAGCGCTCCGGCGGTTCTCGGTGTCGACAGCACGCCGCATTTCGCGTTCATGCAATGCGGGGCCCCGGATTGATAACAGAGATAGGAAGTCGTCAATCGTAAACCAGCGGAACTCCGAATGCTCGTCTCCGAGCTGGCGCGGAGTACCCCCATCCCATATCCGCACCCTGAAAATGTCGAAGCGAGATTTTTTCTCGGGATCGTCGTCTTCATAGAGAGTGGCAACAGGATCGAAGGCTCGAGGCGTCAATCCAACCTCCTCCTGGCATTCCCGGACCAGCGTGACATCGAGCCCCTCACCCTTTTCGACATGGCCGCCGGCCAGATCCCACTTTTTCACACACCATTACAAGCAGCACCCGTCCATCGTCGATAAACGCGGCACATACAATTTCCGACATGAGCAGACCTTTCAGGGCTTCATCTCAGTCGGGAACTCGAAGGCCGTAGGCGGTGTTCCACACTGACGATTACAACGATGAGGACCTGAATGAGTGAGACTTTTGGGACAATCAAAGAGATCTGGCGCTATCCTGTATCTTCAATCGGTGGTGAGGGGCTAGGTGCAGCTTCGGTCGGCTTCGATGGGATCGACGGGGATCGCACGCACCTGCTGATCGATCTCGATACTGGCGAGGTCGCGTCACCAGAAACCCAACCACGTTGGCGCCCAGCCCTGATGCTGTCGGCCTGTCGATCCGGCGACGACGTACTGGTTTCATCAAACGCATGGAAAATGATGCCGGTTGGTCCAGAGCTTGACGCGCGACTAAGCGATTTTATGACATTTCGCTGCGGCGTGCGGCCAAGAGGCACTTTCCTGGAACGTGACGTATTGCAAGCCAGTAGTGTCCAACCGCGGTATGACGTCGCGCCACTCCACTTTCTAACGCTCGACAGCCTTTTAGATCTGGCGTCATTGTTGCCCGACAGCGCGATAGATCACCGGCGTTTCCGGCCGAACGTTGTCTTGGCGGCGGACAGTCGTGAAGATGGTTGGCCAGGCTTTGACTGGGCAAGCGGCTCCGTCGCGGGAACAATAACAGAAAAGACCAAACGCTGCGGTATGACGATGGTGGCACAGCCGGCCCTGCCTGAAGACCCGGAGATCCTGAGAGCGATCGTGAGGCAGCGAGCGCGATGCCTCGGCGTTTACGCCTCTGTGACACGGGTTGGGGAAGTGTCGGTTGGCGACGCATTCGTTCTTTCGTAATCCGGCTCGACAAGCAGAAGACGGTTTGGCTGCTCAACCGACCTGACGATCGCACTCGAGACGATATCTCCCATGTCGCGTGCGCTCGTAATGCCCTGGATGAAAGGGAGCTTGTGGAGCAAGAACGGGACGGAAACGCAATGGAAAAGGCCGGACGCAGGGCAATCCTGGTGCCCGGCGACATTCAATACGCCCCGCACTGCAAGGAAATCATCGACACGGCAGTCTCGCAGTTCGGGGGCATCGATGTCCTGGTCAACAATGCCGCTCACCAGGCAAGTTTCAACGACATCGGGGAAATTCCGGACGAAGAGTGGGAAGTGACCTCCGTACCAACATCCATGCGATGTTCTATCTGACGAAGGCTGCTGTGCCGCACATGAAGTCGGGAAGTGCGATCATCAACACCACGTCGATCAATGCCGATAGTCCGAGCCCGCACCTGCTCGCCTATGCCACGACGCAAGGCGCGTTCCAGAATTTTACGGCAGGCCTTGCTCAGATGCTGGCCGACAAGGGTACCCGAGCCAACTCCGTCGCTCCTGCGCCGATCTGGACATCCCTTATCCCATCGACCATGCCGGAGGAGAACGTCAGGAACTTCGGCAAGCAGGTACCGACGCAGCGCCCAGGCCAGCCCGCCGAACTCGCGACCGCCTACGTCATGCTGGCCGATCCAATGTCGAGTTACGTCTCTGGCGCGACGATTGCAGTTACCGGCGGCAAACCGATCATCTAACATGAGAAATCGCAGGACGAAGGAGAAATCAAATGTCCAAACCACAGGATGATGCAAAGGGTCAGTACGCCCCTTCGCAGGAAGATCGCCACGCGACCGGCGTCCACAGTGCCAAGCCAACCGTCGTGACAGGTTCGGAAGACGCAACCGTCAGCCGGACCCCGCCGGGCCAAAAGAAGGAAAAGGATTTCGATCCAATTTACGACCCGATAGAAACAAGTGGCAAACCTGGCGCGTAAACCTAACCCAAAAGTCTGAGCGAAGAGTTCGGCATGAGCGATGCAAAAGAATTTTCGATAAGCAGCAATGGAGACCGTTGGTCCCTCGAGGAAATCGGCGGTAATATGTTTGTCCTCCATAAGGCAACGAGGCATCCAAAGGACATGAGACCCGCACCGCGCTTACGGCTTTTCTCGAACGATGTGCCGGAAAACCAGAACACGCTGCGCTGCTTCAGGTGCTTGGAACATGTCCCTTCAAGGCTGGATGAATGATTGGCGACTGACGATAGCGCGCCTGATCTATGCCACTATCCGTTTCGAACCTGGAACCAGGCGGGGCCGACGAACCGGGATTCGCTAGATTCCCGATCCGTCGAGCTCTTCTTCGCTCCTACCCTGCCACGCCGGTACAGTCATATGATCGAGCTCGGCTGAAGGCATCGGCATCCAACACTTCAGTTCGGGTTCAGTGTATTCGATGATCAAACCAGGTGCAGAATCAGAGGAGCGCCAACCTCCCTCGCCGAATTGATCGCCCTTAGACCAGTAAGCCAGATCAACCGCTCCCGGCCCCTGTTCTGAGGGACGGATTGTCACAAGGATCCGGCTGCCATCTCTCGGCGCGGTACGCATGTTTTGCCAGCGATCATGTTCTGCCATTCGTTCCTCCTTGTCTGCCGAGGGAGTGTCTTCCAGCGATGTCAGTTGGTCAACAAGGAGAACCCTATAGTTTGATGAAGCCTCAAGCACGGGATGAGGCAGACAATCAGGTCTCGATTTTAGCCGCGTCCCTTTTTGTGGCAACGACAGTCGTCCTTGCGCGTTGATGCCCCGAAGAAATCTGGAGGTGCAAATGCCTAGCGTAATTCGTTTCGAGCTCCTGGCAAAGTTGGGCTACGCCGCACGAGGCATTGTATTCCTACTGGTCGCGGTGCTCGCAGTGTTCTCGGGGGTAACTGGGGGCCAACCAGAAACAAAATCGGCGATCTCGACACTGCTGCAGCAACCCTTGGGACGCGTTTGGGTGGGATTAATCGGCTTTGGGTTACTCGGTTTTGTTGCTTGGCGATTGGCGCAATCGATTGCGGATGCGGATGGACAGGGCAATAGGGGTAAAGCGATAATCATCCGGGCTGCGCTCCTCGGAAGCGCTGTCACCTACCTCGGTCTTGCCGTCTACGCCCTTGGACACGCGTTAAATGCGAGTGGCGACAGCGGCGGATCGGGGGAAAAAGGGCTCGCCGAATGGGTAATGTCACAACCGTTTGGCTCGTATATCGCAATAGCAATAGGTATGGGCCTAATAGTAGGAGGCATTGTCACGGGAGCAAAAGGTGCTCTGCGCAAGTTCGAAAAATACGTCCGCATCCCGTACCGGAGCGGTCTCGTCAGCTACGTCTGCATGTACGGGCTCATCGCGCGAGGCGTGGTCTTCTCTGTGACAGGAGTACTATTTGCATATGCGGGTTTCAGTGTCGATCCAGACCAGGCCGGAGGGATCGCCGACGCGCTGGAGTGGCTACGAGGCATGCCGTTCGGCTCAGCGCTCTATCTTGTCATGGCAGTTGGATTAGCTGCTTTTGGAATCTACAATTTGGTCGCTGCGAGGTATCGCACCGTGAAAGGGCCAAAACTCGATGATGTAAAGCGAGCAGTATCCTTGAACAAAAACTGCTAGGTGGCATTGACCTTTGGAGCATCCTGTTCTTGGGAGGAGCAGAAAAGCATGAGTTCGTCGTCAGTTTTCAATGTGGATCAACTTAACGCGATCAGGGACGCTCATTTGGAGTGGTGCGCTGAGAATTCTGTCGACCCCAAGAGCCCGCTAGGGATAGAGGCGGCAGCCTTTCTAATTAGAGCGTTCGACGTTGATCATGACGACGTCGATGGTCTTGTCGCGGCACTCGATCGCCATATCGAAGAACGTGGAAGCCATGTCCAGATCGGATCGACAAGGATACCGTCGACTGATGAATAGCGGTATCGGTCTGCAACCGTGCAGGTTCCGCTTTGTCGAAAATGCTGCTCCAGGACATCCGCGGTTATGACTACCCGCCATCATCAGCCTCGTCCTTGGCTGACTTGAAGCTCGCCATAATTCTCAGGGTAGCGAACGTCACGATGGAGAGGACGATTGCTGTATCATAGGCTCCCAGCCCGACCGCAGTCCCAATCGCACCGGTCGCCCATATACTGGCGGCAGTCGCCGTTCCTCTAGTCCCCAGCTTTCCGATAAGAATAGCTCCGCCGCCGATGAACCCGACCCCGTTGATTATCCCCTCGACAATACGGGCTGTCGCCTCGGCATTCCCAACTGTCACAGTTTCTGCAGCCTGGATGAAGCCGCAGGCAGCGATCGCCACGAGCGGGAATGTCCGCAACCCCGCGCTCCGCTCATTTTTTTCACGATCCCAGGCGATCGGTAGTGCCAGAAAATAGGCGACCAACAATGCGATCAAATGCGGGAGGATGTTGAGTTCTACTCCCATCGAAGCCAACAACTCGCTCACGTGCTCTCCTTTTTGAAGGTCACAACCCGGTAGATGTAGTAGCCGACCAATATGATGAGGACCGTGGTGGAGACCGGATCCACATAGTCCTGGATGGTGCTGTATGCCTGCCCCAGCAGATAGCCAGCCAACGCCAGTGCAGCCGTCCATAGAAGCGTACCGATCGAGGAAAAAAGAAGAAAGCGCCTCAATGGCATGTTGGCGACACCGGCGGGTACGGAAATGAGCGTCCGCACAGTAGGGATCAGCCTCCCGAGCATGACTGACGAATTTCCATGCCGCTTGAAGCGGTCAGAGGCAGCATCGACATCTGACGGCGACATCGTGAGCCAACGTCCGTGGTTTTCGGCAAGACGGCGCACTCCGTCATGCCCGAGCCGCCGTCCCAGATAATACCAAGGCAACGTCCCAAGAAGAGAGCCGACAGTTCCTGCGCCAATCACAACGAAGATATTCATGTCGCCGCGCGTGGCCAGGTAGCCGGCAAGCGGCATGATCAGTTCTGATGGGATAGGCGGGAAGACGTTTTCAAGGAACATGAGGAGCCCGATCCCGAACGGGCCAAGGCGCTGCATTATCGCTTGGACGAACGCTTCCATGAAAACCTACGTCGCAAAGGCGTATGGACCGCCCTTTTCTAACGCCGTAATGTAGGCAGGCCGAGCATGGATACGGTCCAGCCAGGCGGTCGTAAATGGTCGAGCGCTGCCCAACCTGCCTCGTGCTCGAGCCGCTTCAAGCGGAAAACTCATCATGATGTCGGCCGCGGTAATCCGTTCGCCTGCGAACCACTGCCGCGAAGCAAGCTGGCTTTCTACAAAGTCGAGATGCGTGTCCAGCATCGGCTGAACACGTTTTATCGCCGCTCGCCCCATTATCGGGATTTTGGACGCAACCAGCATGGCAAGCAGGATCGGCATTACCGAACCTTCGGCATAGTGGAGAAATTGACGATACAGGATTCGGTCACTTGCATGGTCTGGTCCGAGTCGGCCGTTTGCTCGCTCGACAAGATAGTCGCAGATTGCTCCCGTTTCCACGACAGCCGTCCTTTGCCCGTCCGCGCTTATATCTTCTAAAATCGGTGACTTGCCCAACGGATGAATGGCCTTCAGCTCTTTGGGCGCTGACATGTCGGAGTTCCGGCGATACCGCCGGATCTCGTAGTCGAGGCCAAGTTCTTCGAGCATCCAAACAATGCGCTGAGATCGGCTGTTATTGAGATGGTGGACAATCAGCATCCGCTTGGTCGGCCCTACATCTCGACCTTGGCTGTTTCGCCCATGTCCGGCCGAGAATTGCTGACTGCAGCCGCCGCCATCTTGATATAGCTTATGATGGTGCCCGGGCTATCCCAGTATTCGGCGAACGAGGGCGTTACCTTGAGGATCCTGATCGACGGATCATCGGCATTATCCCACCATGCCTTGGCAGGCGTCGCCCACAGATCGCGGATTTTTTCGCGGTCGTTCTGGATTTCAGCGGTGCCGGACACCGAGACATATTTCTGCCCCTTGGAGTCGGCGAATGCCAGGCAGACACTCGGATATCGCGCGATCTCCTCGTCCTTGTGGCTGGCCACATCTGTCAGGAAGTAGAAGGCATTGTCGATCCGCTCCGAATATGCCGACATGGGACGAGCGCGAAGGTCAGAACCGCTCTGGGTGGTTAGCATGCAAAAGCCGATCTTCTCAGCCAGGTCCCAAACCTTTGCCGCGTCGTCTTCGTCGTGTGCCATGATGTTCTCCTTGGTGACGCGAGAAAACGAAAGCTACGGACGAATGTTCCACACATTGAGCCACATTGGTGGCCTCGCTCGCGAGCGAATAAGTTGCCCCCGGCTCACCTCCTAACGAGATAGGACATTCCAACGGAGCGTGGCGCGGTCGGTTGGAATCCAAACTGCTCGTACAATCTGTTGGCAGGAACATCCGCGATCAGGCTCACGTAGGCGGATGTTGGCAGCACGCTCTCCACATACTCCATGATTGATGCCATGATCATTTTGCCAAGGCCCCGACCTTGATGCTCGGGATGGACAGCGATATCGGTCACCTGGAAGAAACACCCCCCATCGCCGATCAAACGTCCCATGCCGACCGCAGTTCCGTTGTAAGAAACGACGCTGCCGAAAATGGTTCCCTTCAAGCCGATCTCTCGGGCATCTCTTTCGAACGGCGTAAGGCCGGATATTTTGCGAAGACGCATGTAGTCTTCGATTTCGGGCGGCTGTTTCACAATCGTGTAAGTGCCCTGTCGTCGTCAACGGCCATCAATTTCCTCGCGGGTGGAAGATCACTAGAGCACGAGATCATAGCCGTTCATCCAGCTTTAAAGATAGCCCCGATCATCAGGTTGCCCGAACCGCAGATCCCAAGAACGGTGTTTTCGATGATCTCAGCGGAGCGTTCCAGGTCCACGACGGCGACCTGCGTTCCCCGAAGGGGAGAAATGTTGAAACACCGCTAGCAATCTCGTATTTTCTTCGAGACCCTCGTGGGACGAGTGTGGCCGGAGCGCCAGATGTGGTGCTCTGGCCGCTTCTCACGGAACGAAATCGCAAATGCGGTGTTCTTCCCGCGTCGCGAGAGTAGCCGCCGTCCCCCCGCATGAGTTTAAGTCCCCTCTCAAACTCACTCTCGCGACACCCATCCCCTCGGATCGCTTCTGTTCTTCTATGTTGACTCAACGCCAAAACGGAACATAATAAGAACAAATGGAGCCGCTTGGCGGCAGTCGCTCCCTTGCCCGCGTAATCGCAACGGAGAAAAGATGTTCACGATAGGCGAGGTGTTTCCTCTCGAAGAGGAGCCTGATCTAGATCTGGTTGTGCAGATCGGCTGGAAGGCCGACCTTTATGATTTCGAATTCCTTGAAGCTGATGTCTTGACGGATGAAGGCTCGACCGCCTCCTGGGTAGAGATCGCATTCAGTCGCCAGTTGGGCGGTGCTTTCGTTCTGTGGCGCAGCGGCGTGTCCGCACTGGAAGCTGCGAGGAGCGCCAGTTATGGCTGGATTGAAGGCAATGACGTTGTCTCAATCCCTCAAGGCATAGAGGCAAAGGCCAAAGCTTACGGCCCTCCCCTGGATGGTTACTATTTCGACACGCTGGAATTCTACCGAATGTATCCCGGTGAGGTTGGCAGGGGGAATAGCACCCAGCCGATAGCAGATTGTCCAACCACATGAGCCTGCCTTGCCTCAAGGACTACCACGCTGAGAAGATAGACATGTCCTGCAGTCGCTGCGACAGACATGGTATCTACGACCGTAAGGCGCTGGTGAAGAAATTCGGCGCAGCCATCAAGTTTGTCGAGTTGCGGCGCATTCTCGCGATTGGCTGTGATCGACGTGGGACCGACGGCTGTGAAGCCTGCTTTCCGTGCTTGCTGACAGCAAACATTCTGATCGAGAAACGCCATGAGCGATGAAGGACGAAACGTCCGCTCAGGCGGGCATCTGATCGTGGAGCATTATTGCGAATCCGACGGCTGCAACGAATGGGGATGCTATGGTTTTGAGGAAAGTCGTACCGTCACGCGCTGGTTCTGCTCCGAGCACCAGCCCCGCCTTTATCGCGGACTGCCTCGGCACGGTGAGGCAAGGCTCGCTGCGGCCGAGATCGCCGACATGCTAACGTGACCCTATAAGGCAGAAGTTTTGCGGGCTGACTTACTGATGTTGAAATCAAAGTAACTGGTTGCCGTTCATTGCGGTCACGGTCACGCCATCTACCTGAAGATGAGGGACATCAGATCACTGCGCGATCTTGCCGATCGGCATTGAGTGTCAGCACGCTCAGGAAACATCCTTCCATGAGGGTATCGACCATGCCGTAAGTGCGGGCTGGGCCGTGCGGGAAGCCATTGGCTCCCTTATCGATCGGGCCGAGAACCATATGCTGGCAACTCAGTCCCTCGAAGATGATCACGCAGTTTTAATCGTGTTGCGCCGGAGGACATGACATCCTAGCGGTGAACCAAACTGGTCATGCGAAGTGATTATTCGCGTTACGAGGAACCTCGGATCGCGGGGATGGTTAGAAGCGCATGAGACATTTACGCTATCACCACATTCTGTCCACTTTCCTCGTCAGTTCAATAATCGTCGCGTTGGTCGCGGGCCTCCAATGGTGGATGACCGATCGATCGGGCAATGTCGATCAGAAGTCCAGTATTGCGGCTCCTCCTGCGTAAGTGATGGGGCCTTGCAGTGCGGGATGCAAGTCGCGTTTCTTGCTTCTTCCCTTTCAATGGCCGAGTTCAAAACCGCAGCAGCTTCCCATTCGTGGCACGGTTATTGCTCGGTAAACGTTTGATGAAGTGCACCAGGAGATTGTGTTTTGGAACGAGACAATTTGCACATTTTCAATCCGGTCATAGTCTCTCTCGGGGACGCACACGCTGATCTGACGATCAGTTCTGTAGAGGAAGCTGCCGAGGAGCTTTTAACAGAATGGCCCATCGACGACAGTGACCGCTATTATGAAGCAGTGAAGGCGTGTCTCGACTGCATCACCTCGGATGCTGATCCAGATTTTGCCCGCACCGCATTCGTTCAAGCCGCCGAAGAGGCTGGAATGTCGATCAAAGGCATAATTTCAGATATCGGTAGCTTTCAGGCTGTCTGACCAAACGCCGATGGCGTCCCGAAGCAATTCATGCCTCGTGACGTGAGAGGGAAGGACCAGCCTCCCAACTGAACCTTCCCGCACACGACCAGCCTGACAAGACGGCCACCGCACTCAATCGCCTTTGGCAAGAGCGCGGACCGAATATGATCGTGAGATCGATTTGAGAGCAAGCTTATACTACTGTCTGATACCGTACGGATCTGTGGATATCCGATAGGCCGAACAAATCAGCAGGCAGCGGCTCTTCACTCGCAATCGTCGCCCGACGATCAGATCGCCCTGCCCAACAGCACGCCGATAGCCAATTTCACCTGCACGTGAGCAACTGCTTTTCCGCGTAGCCTTCATACAAGCAAATTCGCGCGCTTCGCGATTTGCGTATTAGAGTTGCCGAGTCTCTTTATTCGGCAAGGCCGACGTACCGGATGGAATACTCCTCCCCGAGACGCCGCGTTTGACCGATGGCCTGCTCGAAGCACATAGTGAATAAGGTCCGGCATGATGTGCTCCAAAGATATAAACCCACGACCCCTTTATTGAAAATTCCGGCTCTTCACCTTCAAAGTGTCGATATGCAGATCCCTGACAAACATATCCCGCGGCTGCACGACCGGTTTGGGCCTGTCGCGCGGATCCGGCCCACCACCATGGGCAAACTCATCCCCTCGACCGGCCGGCAGCTTGAACTCCGTATCCCGGTCGGCAAGGGCTGAGAGATCACCGGACAGGTCGAACAACTGCTGCGCAACCAGATGAACGACCTCCCCTTCCCGCTGGATCTTTCCATTGATTGCCATCATCGATGAACCGAGCACGACCCGGCGCCGCTTTTCGAACAGCGACGGCCAGACGACGATATTTGCCGGCCCCGTTTCATCCTCGATGGTGATGAACATGACGCCCTTGGCAGAACCCGGTTTCTGGCGCACCAGAACCAGGCCGGCGGTATAGACCGATCTGCCGTCACGTGCGCTCATAGCCTCGGCGCAGGTGACGATGTTGCGTGCGTCTAAGTCCTTGCGCAGGAAGGCAATCGGATGCTGCCGCAAGGTCAGCCCGATATGGCTATAGTCCTGGATGACGTTATGGCCATCTGTCATCTGTCTCAGCTCGACACCCGGTTCAAGCTGCTCGGGCATCGCCTGCAGCGCGCGCTCGTCGGCCGCAGCAAACAGAGGTAGAGGCTCGTCACGCAAAGCCTTTATCGCCCAGAAGGCGTCGCGACGTTCAAGCTCGAGCGAGGGGCGAAACGCGTCAGCCTTGGCAAGTTGCACCAATGCATCGGACGGAACGCCGGACCTCCGCCACATATCATCGACGGAGGCAAACTCGCCATTGCCTCTGGCGGCGACGATGCGGGCTGCATCGGCTGCTGCCATCCCTTTTACCCGCCGGAACCCCAGCCGGACCGCATGCCGGTCGGAATTGCCGATGCGCTCCAGGGTACAGTCCCATCTCGAATTGTTGACGCAGACCGGACGGATCTCGACCCCATGCGCTCTCGCATCTCCGACGATCTGGGCCGGCGCATAAAATCCCATGGGCTGCGAGTTGATCAGCGCGGCACAGAAGGCTTCCGGATAGTGTCGTTTGATGTAGTTCGAGGCATAGGCAATCAGCGCGAATGACGCCGCATGGCTTTCCGGAAAGCCGTAAGAGCCAAACCCTTCAAGCTGCGAAAACGTCTTTTCGGCAAATTCCGGCGTATAGCCGTTCTTCACCATGCCCGAGACCAGCTTGTCCTTGAAGCGGGAAACTCCTCCGGTGAACTTGAAGGTCGCCATGGATTTTCGCAACTGGTCGGCCTCGCCACCGGTAAATCCGGCGCAGACCATCGCCACCCGCATGGCGCTTTCCTGAAACAGCGGCACACCAAGCGTCTTGCCAAGCACGGCCTCAAGCTCCGGTGTCGGGTATTCGACCGGTTCCTTACCCTCACGGCGGCGCAGATAGGGGTGTACCATATCGCCCTGGATCGGACCGGGCCGTACGATTGCCACCTGGACCACAAGATCATAAAAGGTGCGCGGTTTCAGGCGGGGCAGCATCGCCATCTGGGCCCGACTTTCAATCTGGAACGTGCCGAGCGTATCGGCACGCCTGATCATCGCATAGGTTGCCGGATCCTCCTGCGGGATTGTCGCCAGATCGATCGGCTCGTCCTTGTGTTCACGAATGAGTTCAAATGCCTTTGCCATGCAGGTCAGCATCCCGAGCGCCAGAACATCGACCTTCATGAACTTCAGCGCTTCGACATCGTCCTTGTCCCATTCGATAATCTGGCGGTCCTTCATTCTCGCCGGCTCGATCGGCACCAGATCGTCCAGCCGATCATGGGTCAGCACAAAGCCGCCGGGATGCTGGCCGAGATGGCGCGGCGCTCCCATCAACTGCTGGGCCAGTTTCAGGGTAAGCGCCAGGCGGCGATCTTCGGGATTGAGATTGAGTTCGCGGATGTTGCGGTCCGGCACTTCTTCCGACCAGGACCACATGCCAGACGACAAAGCCTTGATCACGTCTTCCGGCAATCCGAGAGCCTTGCCGACGTCGCGGATTGCACCCTTGGCCCGGTAGCGCGTGACGGTGGCGCACAGGGCAGCCTTTTCCCGCCCGTAGGTCTTGTAAATCCACTGGATGACCTCTTCGCGCCGCTCGTGCTCGAAATCGACATCGATATCCGGCGGCTCGTCGCGTTCCTGGGAGACAAAACGTTCGAACAGGAGATCGTTTGTTGACGGGTCGATCGAGGTAATGCCGAGAATGTAGCAGACGGCGCTGTTGGCGGCCGATCCCCGGCCCTGACAGAGAATGCCCTGACTGCGGGCATAACGCACGATCGAAAACACCGTCAGGAAGTAAGGAGCGTATTTCATCGTGCGGATAAGATCGAGCTCGTGGCGCACGGTCCTGATCACTTCAGGCGGAAGGCCTTCCGGATAGCGGTCGGGAACACATTGCCAGACATAATGCTCAAGCGATGCTTGGGCGTCCATTCCCGGCACGATCGCCTCCTCCGGATACTGGTAGCTCAACTCATCAAGCGAGAACTTGCATCGGTTGACGATCTCCATGGTCCGAGCGAGCGCTTCGGGATATCTTGGAAACAGCCGCTGCATTTCTTCCGGTGGCTTGAGAAAGCGGTCGGCATGCCGCTCACGCTCGAACCCGACATCGTCGATCGTCGTGTTGTTGCGAATGCAGGTGACGATATCCTGCAATTGCCGCCTGCCCGGCTCATGGAAAAGCACATCATTGGTGACAACGGTTTTGATCTTGAACCGCGTCGCCATATTGGAAATCTCATGCAGTCTCATCTGGTCGTTCGGCCGACGGCGCAAGCAGAGCGACACATAGGCCCGATTGCCAAAGACCTCTGAGACCTTGCGCAGTTGCACGGCGCATACCTCGTCAGCGAGATCAGGCACGAGGATGCCAATCATTCCATCTGAATACGCCACCACATCGTCCCAATGGAGGACGCAGTTGTTCTTGCCGCCGCGGGATTTTCCGAGCGTGATCAGCCGGGTCAGCCGCGAATAGGCGGCACGGTCCATTGGATAAACCAGGACCGACATTCCATCCTGCAGATCAAGCCGGCAGCCGACCACAAGACGCAATCCGGTTGCCCTTGATGCTTCCAACGCACGCACGATCCCTGCCAGGCTGTTGCGATCGACGACGCCGATGGCATCGATGCCGAGCTCAGTCGCTCTTGCGAACAGTTCATCGGCCGAGGATGCGCCGCGCAGGAAGGAAAAGTGGGTTGTGACCTGAAGCTCGGCATAGCTCATGCGAAGATCCCGTGGCAGAACCATCGGTGATCCCCGGTTTCGGGATCGACACCATCGCCGGCCCGAAAAATCCAGAGCCGCTCGCCGCTTTCATCCTCGATGACGAAATAGTCCCGCACTGCCTCCATCTCGGCATCGCGCTGCCACCACTCGCCGAAAATCCGCTCTGGCCCGTCGGCGCATTTGACCTTTCGGCGTTTGCCGCGCCAGGTAATCGAAGCTGGCGGGTGGTCAGGCATGAGGGCGATGGCGGTGATCGGCTCCGGTCGCGGCAGAAGCCGGACCGGCCGGCGCCAGTGGCCAACCCATGCAACGGTGAGCGGATCGGAGGCCGCGGCAATCCGCTGAACCGAGCGTTCAGGTACGTCTGATGCAACTGGGGCCATGCGATAGACCCGTTGGCCGCGATTGCCATAAACGTCGATCAAGGGAGTAACATCGGTGATCTCGTCCTCGATCAGCGACGAGACCTTCTGAACATCACTGAGCGGCTCTGCCATGACGGCGACGAGCGTCAATTTTTCGATGCCGAAACCGGGTTCGATCTTTTCCGTCCGATCCCGAAACAGTTTGGTCAGCCAGGCGACATCGCGAGCCGGTTTCGCGGTGCCTGCTCGAATGGCTTGCCTCGTGCCATCGACCTTTTCGACGATGAGATCGGCGCGACGGACACCGAGACCACGTTTCTGCAGTTCTTCGATCAATTGCACGACGAGGCGGCCGACATATTTGTTGATCGTTTCTGCCGCCCCGATCGGTTCGGCAAAAGCACGAGAAACCTCGATCAACTCTGGTGTGCGGATCGGATCGATCGGTTCGCCAATCCGGCCGAACATCTGGTCGAGCCGCCGGCCGATCTCCGGGCCGAAGCGCAGGGTCAGGGGAGCGCGGGGTGTGTTGGCAAGCTCACCGATGGCCTGAAAGCCGAGCGTGCGCAGATCACCGACGACCTTTTCCGGCAACCGCAGCAATGTGATCGGCAGTCTTTCCATCGCTGCAGCTGTCTTGGCCTTCGGTACGATGACCGTTTCACGGCTGATCGCCCGTGCGCAGGCATGGGCCGCGCCCCAGGTATCGGCGATCGCAACGCGCGCCGTCAGTTTTTTAGCCAGAAACTGATTGGCGATCTTGGTGATCATCGGCAATTCGCCGCCCTGTAGGTGGTCTGCGCCTTCGGTGTCGAGAACAATGCCATTGAGGCCATCGACCGCGACGATCGGGGAATATTGGGTCAAAGCCCAAAGCGTGATCCGCTCAAGTGCTGCTGCATCAAGATGAGGCTCGGCATCAACCATCATCAGCCCGCGAAACAGAGCCTGGGCCTTTGCCGCCGGCATGCCGACGCGAAGGCCGGATTTTCGCGCAGCTGCGTCCACCGAAGAGACCCAGCGTTTCGGCCCGCTTTTGGCGATCACGGCAATAGCCTGCTCAGCCGGAATGGACGGATCGTCGCGCCGGATCCGATCGGTCGGCAGATCCGGTAGATAGATCGATACGACCCTGCTCATCACACGCCCTCACGAGAAACTCAGCACACTCACCCGCTTTCACGCGCATCAACTCAAGAAACCACTTTGCCCGTCCGACTCCTGGCACCGGCAGTTCTTCCGACGGCATGACGCTCACCCTCCACCGTGTCGTCGAGGCCGTCGGTTGGCCAAAATCACTGGCCTCAGTCTGGCGTCGCCAGCGCCGGACCGCGAGCGCCATCGTGCCTGTGCGCTCAGCCGCAAGCTGCAGGCGCCGTGAACCGACCATCGGCAGGCGCACAAGTTCGCCGACGACTGCCCCAAGCCCCCCGAAGGAGAGTCCCTCCTCCATATTCGCCAGCACATCCTCCTCCTTGTCGGACTCGACAAAGATCACCCGGTCGGGATGAAGTCCGACCTGCGTCAGAGCCGGAAAGAAAAGGTCCGGTCGCGTCAGACACCAGACGATCGGCCCTTTGGTGCGCGCTGCGATGCCGGCGGCAAACAGTGCAGTTGCGGCTCCATCGACGGTCCCTGCACCACCACCGGCAAACTCATGAAGGGCGCCATGGCTGAGACCGCCACCGGGCAGAACCGCGTCGATCTCAGGGACACCGAATGCTAGACAGCCGGCTTTTCGGGTCGACGTGCCCTCCAGTGCCGAGATCCGCTCACGCAGATCGGCGATCACGTCTGAAGCACCATCTGACATCCCTGGAGCGCGGGCAGCAGTCATCGTTCACGGCTCCCTTCAAGGTCGTGTTGCCAGGCCGACATCATGTCGTGCAGAAGTATTCGTTCACTATCTGTTCTGATGGCGGAGAAGAGTCAAGCGGTGGAAGGCTAAGGAATATAATCCTGACATTAGGAATTCGAAAAATTCCCATAGGATTCAGAAATATAGCTCCACCGAAAAAATTTCGGAAACTTTCTCCGCCACCACTTTCCACGCGCGAGAGTTGCTTCGGTGCTTCGCGTCCATCCATGCGTGCTCGCCGATACGCCTGCAGCCCACTGATGGAGCCGATATTATTATCGCCAGACGGATGGTCAGATAGCTATCGGCCCGATTATCCGCTTCAGGTCTGTCGGCGTGCGCACTCCGAAGAGCCACCAGTTTACCAGTTCCCGAGCAGCAGCCTCGGCTTCGGGGCCGCTGATGCCAAGCTGTTGTTCCTGGCACAGTTCATCGAGAACCCCGCGCAACATCGTCAGATCGTCGGAACCCAGCACATCAAACGACGAGAAAACCATATCCTTTGCCCCAGCCTAACTCATTTGTACTGAAGCGGACGTGAGTGCATAGATGCTAAATCTAGCAATCGTCGTTTGTATCCGCCCACATGTTCAATTCCCGGGGTGCTGCGTCATCATCGGTGGAGACATGGCCGGCTCGCGACGCTGGTAGAGTCTATGAATGGCGTTTAGAACTATCCTTGGCCAAGCTGCTGTTACTCTCGGATGGATCTGTTTTGTGTCACAGACAACGGACTTTGTTGCTGAGTTGATCTACGCTGCAAATACGATCGATGAGGTCACGCCGTTTGAGCGCAGACGGCTGCTGGAGAGGGGCATGGCGATCGTTGCAGCCCAGCGAGAGCTCCTGGAGCTGCGTGGCAATATTGTTCCGCTCCAACCGGATTTCATGCGGGAGATGGGCAGGCTGGCGGAGATCGCCGGTCGGAAGAATGGCATCTCGCTCCTGATCGGGTCAGGCATGCTCATGCTCGCAGATGAGATCCGAAGACTGCGCGTCCTCTCCAAGGCTGCCGAGGCCTAAGGTCTCCGCCTATTGAAACGATGCGGACATGCTGGTTCACTGCAGCCGAGGAGGAGCCGACATGTGCAACCTTTATCGCATGGAAGACAAGGACTGGGTCTCGCAGTGGGCTCAGGATGCCGAGCGGCTGATCAACCCGATGCCGGCCTATCAGATGAATCCGGATCAGATGGGGCCAATCCTTCGCAACACTGCCGACGGAGGCAAGCAGTTCGTCCACGCCCGATGGGGGCTACCCTCCCCGCGCTTTGCGCTTGAAAAGGCAGCAAAGACGAAAGCCGATAAACTCACCGCCAAAGGCAAGCCGGCCAACATCGAAGAATTGATCCGCATGGAAGCCGACCGCGGCACGACCAACGTTCGCAATCTCACATTCCCACACTGGAGGCGATGGTTCGGCATCGAGCATCGATGTATCGTTCCGGTCACCAGCTTTGCCGAGCCGGACCCGAAAGCCCAAGTGCCGGGCGGCAAGGTCCCGAATGCCTGGTTTGCGCGTGACGCGCAAAAGTCTTTGATGTTCTTTGCCGGCATCCACGTGCCGCAATGGCAAAGTGTCAGGAAGGTGAAGGACGGACTGACGACCGACGATCTCTATGGTTTCCTGACGACCGATCCGAATGCCTTGGTGAAACCGATCCACGATAAAGCGATGCCTGTCCTTCTCCTGACCCAAGAGGAAGTCGATGTCTGGATGCAAGCACCCTGGGATGAGGCAAAGGCGCTTGCCCGGGCACTACCGGCGGGTGCCCTGATCATCTCGTCGCGTGAGCCCTATGGGTCGTCGATCGTCGCAAAGGACGGAGAGCCGCTCGAGCAGCCAATGCTGCTCTGATCGTCGGTGCCGTATGAACTTGCCATGATTTGACTCTCACCGCGATTGTTCTTATTTTGTTCTTTTCAATGTGGAGAGGATATGGACATGAGCTGGCTCAAACTCGACCCTGCAAAATCGTCGATGTCGTGATTTCCATCTTGCTGTCCAGCATCACTATCTGGAACTGTTTCTACCGCATCTGGAAAGCTTCGACTGGGATATCGCTGCATTCTACCGGAGCCAGGAGGAGCCGCTGGTCTATTACTTTTCGCCGGGCGCCGCTGATCTGCTTTTCAGGTTCGGCAAGTTCTCTTACGAGCCATGTGGCCGGCCAGAATCCAACGCAGTTCAATTGCAGGTCGGGACCTCGCTTGCCTACGATACCGCCTGGGTGGAACTGCCCGATGAAACCCGTCCTTATCCGGAATTCGATCAGGAGCTCGCGGACGCCGAGGCCGATTACTGGGACACCGTCTGGGGGACGGGCGGCGAATGCGGACCGATCGAAGATGAGCATGATGATCGCCAGGAGCGTCGTGGGTGACGCCAGTGCTGACCAGCCGCTGAGATTGCATCGATGTACGCCATGATCTCTCCAGCCACCCGAAAGATTATCCACGTCGACATGGATGCCTTTTACGCGTCGGTGGAACAGCGGGATAATCCCGAGCTGCGCGGCAAGCCGCTTGCGGTCGGCGGTGCTGCCGCACGCGGCGTCGTTGCGGCTGCCAGTTATGAAGCACGGAAATTCGGTGTCCATTCTGCAATGCCTTCGGTCACGGCTGCACGAAAATGCCCTGAGCTGATTTTCGTAAAACCTCGCTTCGAGGTCTATCGTGCCGTCTCGCAGCAAATCCGGGAAATCTTTGCTGAATACACGCCACTGATCGAGCCGCTGTCGCTCGACGAAGCCTATCTCGACGTGACCGAAAATCTCAAAGATATGCCGATTGCGACCGAGATCGCGCTGGAGATCCGAGCGAAGATCAAGGCCGTCACCGGACTGAATGCGTCAGCCGGCATCTCCTACAACAAGTTTCTGGCCAAGATGGCGTCCGATCTCAACAAGCCGAACGGTCAGGCTGTCATCACACCGAAGAATGGCCCGGCCTTCGTCGAGGCGCTTGCGGTGAAAAAATTCCATGGTGTCGGGCCGGCCACGGCCGAGAAGATGCATAAACTCGGGATCGAGACAGGTGCAGACTTAAAAGCCCAGTCGCTGCAGTTCCTTACCCAGCATTTCGGAAAGTCAGGCCCTTACTTCTATGGCATCGCGCGTGGCACCGATGACCGCCAGGTTCGACCTGATCGAGTGCGGAAGTCGGTCGGCGCTGAAGACACGTTCAGCCGAGATATCGACGATCTCGACCGCGCAACGGGCGAGCTGAAACCGCTTGCAAACAAGGTCTGGACCTATTGCGAGGCCAAACGCATCTCCGGCAAAACCGTAACGGTGAAGATCAAATATTCGGATTTCACCCAGGCCACCAGAAGCCGAACTGGCGCCCTGCCCTTTTCGAGTGGCCAGGATGTTCTCGATGCAGCTTCGGAGCTGCTGAAAACGGTCTATCCGTTCAAGCGATCGGTGCGATTACTTGGGGTGACACTTTCATCGCTCACAGGCGCCCAAGATGATGATAACAGCCAGGAGCAGCCGGAACTGGATTTCAGCATGTAGGAGAAAACGAAAAAGCCTGCCGCGGGAGGAGGAGCGGCAGGCTTTTCGAAAAGAACCGAACAGCGACTGGGAGGAGGAGTGCCGCTGTTCACTCAGGCAACCTCGGGAGGAGGAGTGGGTCGCCTGAAATACGAAGCTCTGTGGGGGGAGGTACATCGCTTCGTTGGGATTGTTTATACAGCTTCCCGCAAAACGAGTTAGATGGCCCGCCGCAGTTCAGCCATGCGTCAAGCGCAGATCTCTAAAGCCGACTGCCTAATTTCGAACCGTTAGCCGCGAAACCGGTCGAAGGCTGTCAGGAACCTGGTCGGTGGGTACCGCTTCCGGATAGCGATAGATTTCGGTGCGCAGATAGTGAAGCTCGCCAGCCAGATCTGCCTCATCCACCTCGATCCAACAGGATTTGGGCCGCCCCTCGCTGCCGTCCGACCACCGATAACCGCGCGCCTTGAGGTGGTCCTTCAGATCAAACGGACTGTTTTCGGCAAAGATGCGGACGCGAGATTTCTGGCTGTTGCGATATAGCTCTGCAAATGGAGTGAGGGCATCACGATCAGTCTTTCGATCAAGCACTTCGAGCAGGGCGAAACAATCGTCGACCGCGCTCTAGCAAGCCTGGTCTGCCATTTCGTGTAGCCGGGGCCCTCACCTTCAAAGTAGCGCGTCACCACATTTCTTCCGGCACTGCGTAATGCGCTTTCGTATTGTCGCGTCTGCTCCACACTGACGATCGGATCGGATACCGACGCTGTCAGAAAAAAAGAGCCATGAGCCCCTTCGACCTGATCTAACGGTGAATATTCTAAAAGTGCTTCAGCGTCGGTACCGCTCGCCGCCCCGAAATATTGTTCTACCTTATCGGTAACCATCGCCCATGCCAGCGGATTGTTACGCATCTGAAATGGCAGATCCAGGACGGCGCAATCGATAATCGCGGCAGCAAACAAATCGGGGTCGCGACACATTGCGAGGGCCGCGATTGTACCGCCAAAGCTCACCCCCTGAATTACGATCCGGCCCGCCTCTGCTGCTCCGGCGCCGCGCATGAGTGTTGGCAGTGATCCTGTGCCACCCGTTGTTTCACCAGATCTTGCGCCAACGATAGGAGCCCTCGACCACGTGGAGTGAATCCGCTCATAGCCAGATGTCCCTGTCTTTGGTATTTGCCTCGATCCACGTCTAGCCTTCCTAACCGCTAGCAACTCGAAGCGATTGTTATTCATTCCCGGCTCGCAGCCACTCCTATCGAAGACTGAACTTCCGTCTACGAAGACAATGAATGCCCATCCTCCTCTCCATGATGCTGCGTTAAACGAGCCGTCGCTATAGATTTGAAGCATCTTTGACAGGTCACGAGCATCACTGTGAAAGGATCGCGCCGCCCAGTCGGAAAGGAGCCGAGATCGCTCCGCCAACACCGTTGAGCACCAAGGCCCCAGTCCCGGCAACCGGATTGCTGAATCCCTGACGCAACTGCGGATAGATCGCAGCGAGTGATGCAAATCGGTCGTGGTTGGTGCCGTTAAGCGATGGGATGCTCGAGATATCGACTACCTCGATGTTCTCCTTGAGCGCGAGGTCGCGCGTGCGGGGATCGTCAATATCGAGGGATCCGGCAGTGGCGGCAGAGCCGGCAAGGCGTTTTGAAAGTGCTAGCGCGAGATCGTCCTTTGATGCCAGAACGACAATCGGTTTCGAAAGCTTTTCAGAGACGGACAACTGCTTGCGCAGCAGATCTATGTCGATGTCGGGAGCAGCAAGAATCATCTGATCGATAGAGCTTACTGCCTTAGTATTTCCAGTCAGCGACAGCTGTCGAACAGATTCTACGGCAAGCCAAGCCCCCATGCTGTGGGCGAGGATGGTTGTCTTCACCCCGCCCACGGACAGGTTCGAAAGAACCGTTGTCAGATCGTCCCGTGCAAAGGCAGCCGAATCCTTGTCAGCGACGTAACCGGTCACTTCCGCCTGTGAAGGCCAATCGAACAGGATCGCGCGCGCTCCAACCCTGGAGTCCACCGTCATCTGTGCAAGCCTGAATAGGGCCTCCTGATGGCTGTAATTGTAGCCATGAACGAATATGCCGGCGTGTCCGTAAGCGGGGGACTTTGCGGAACCGCGAGCTAGGACTGCAAACTCCCGCGCCGTCAGTTCCCGCCGTGCAACAACAGCGAAAGTGGTCCGCGGGTCTGGTTTATATGTCGGCCACTCTATCTTGGACGGACTGTGGCCTGGAGGAATCGAAATGGTGATTTCCGCATAGCGTAATGTGTCGCCCCTGCCCGCCGTGTACTCGCCCGGCCTGCTCTGGTCGGGGACGCGATCAGTTGCCACAAGGATCGAGACGGCAGTAGCCGTCGCGACAGGTGTTACAATGGTCAGGGTCTCGGGACCGGGGCGAGCACATGAAGTCAGAGTGAAAAGTGCGATGCAAAGCGTGACTAGGGGGCGCAAACGGAAACGAGCTCGTGATTCTGATGTCAGCAACCTAATGGGAATCAGTTTTTTGGATAGTCGCGAGTTCGCCTTAGTACTGCTATCTCCACCGCTTTCACACACTCAAAACCTCTTGCCAACGCAGACTGGTCGTGAGTTATAGGAAGACGTTAGGAACACGGCTTCGAGTTGTTCGGTGGTGATGTCATGGCAGTCGGCCAGGCGCTGCGCAAAATCAGTAATCATCTTCCCCTCCCATTCCCCCGTATCTATTGAAACACAGAAGTCTAATTTTAGGTAGTTGTTTCGAATCAGAAGAAAATTAGGGTTTATGAAAAATTACGTTTTCTGCAATGCTTCCAGATTCGAAGCATTGGCAAGAATATACTTAGAGTTGTGCTGCCCAACCCCGCAGCGATTCGACCCGATAGGCAGGAATATTCATCAGGTCCATGACTTCAACGATCGTGACATTGGTCCGTTCGACTGAGCCAGATTCGAGTTCGGCATCATCATCTTTCGATCGACGCTATTAGGCGCTTCACCTTGGCCGCAGCTATGACCACGTCCTTGCCGATGGCGATGATTACCGCCGCAATCCAGAACCCCCGGGCAGTCAGTTCTGCCGTCATGGGACGGTTTCTTCCGGGGTGATAACCGGTGAGATGAATGGATCCTCTGTCGCGAGACATTGAGCGAAGAGGTGGATGCTGATGAACCTGCCGCATTCGTTCCCAAATTTTCGCACGATGTGAGGAGTCCTGAATGTCCGTCGAACTGCGAAAAGTATGGGTTGAACGCGCACGCGAAAAGCTTGCGGCTCCGGGTTGATGTCGCACCCTGATCGACGATATCTGACGATGGAAGAGCGCGGGATAAGTGGTGAAATCAGGCTATCCGGGTTTCATCCTGAATATCTCGAACTGGTATTGCAACGGCAGGAAGTCAGCTGGCTGAAACGTGCATTTACTCGAGGCAAGGTGACCCTTCTAAAAATCCCCGCAGTAGTCGATCTTAATAGGATTTGAACCAAGAGCCCACGATTGTGATTTATCTGGCTCGTCAGCCGAGCCCAACCATCCTTTCTCCAAGCGACTTGCAGAGATCGTCGTATCTGGCTATATTACTGGAAATATCCAGAGGATCCGATGGCTAGCTCTCAGACACGTGCAATTCAGAATTACAGAAGCCGCTTGGGCGACCGCGGCCTCGCTCGTTTTGAGGTACTCGGACGTGATAGTGATCGCGGTTTAATTAGATCACTTGCGCGCAAATTGGCAGAAGATGGCCCTGAAGCAGCCAATCTGCGTGCCGTTGTCAGCGAAACGCTTGCCGGAGAGCCGCCTAAAAAGGGTGGTATTCTCGCGGCGCTCCGCCGATCGCCGATGGTTGGAGCCGATCTCGACACACTCCGTTCACGCGAGGAAGGTCGCGCGATAGATCTGTGATGCGCTACTTGCTCGACACCAACATTCTTAGCAATATCACCAAGCCAGAGCCTTCGACGTCACTGATGACATGGATGGCCGAGCAAGCCGACGATGATTTGTGCATCGCTTCGCTTACTGTTGCCGAGATACGCCGAGGAATACTTGAAAAGCCGGCAGGAAAGAAACGGGCCGCACTCGAAGCGTGGTTTGCCGGCAATGAAGGCCCGCAATCGCTCTTTGCTGGTCGCATCTTTCCGTTCGACGAGAAGGCAGCTCTGATCTGGGGCGAGCTAATGGCACACGGCAAGGCGACGGGCCGCCCACGGAGTGCCTTGGACACAATCGTGGCAGCTATTGCGCGATCCAATAACTGCATCGTTGTCACCGATAATAATCGAGATTTTCGGGAGATCGACATTATCAATCCACTCCGTGCGTCCGTAATTTAAGTCACTCGCCAAAGTTTTTTGCTCTTGAGGGGATCAGGACCTATGTCCTGGATATTATAACGTCAACCTTTATAGAGGCTTGCCTTATCGATCGTTGCTAACATCCCAATTGCAACCTTTGATCGAGATCAAAATGACAAAGGAGAGCCGACAAGCTACCGGCCCTCCTGTCCGTGTTTTTAGAACTACATTTTCGGCAAAAGAACCTTGTCGATGACATGGATGACGCCGTTGGACTGTTTGACGTCAGCGATCGTCACATGGGCCACGCCGCCCATTTCGTCGGTCAGCGTGATCTTGCCCATGCTCTCTTTCGCCTTCAGGATGCAGCCACCGACAGTCTTGACGTCGTGCGTGCCTTTGTCGTCCTTGATCATCTTTTCGATGGTCTTGGACATGGCGTCGGCGGCAACGACATGGCAAGTGAGGACCTTGGTAAGCTGTGCCTTGTTTTCCGGCTTCAGAAGGTTGTCGACCGTACCTTTCGGCAGGGCTGCGAAGGCTTCGTTGGTTGGCGCAAACACGGTGAACGGGCCTTTGCCTTCCAGGGTTTCGACGAGGCCGGCGGCCTTGACCGCAGCAACAAGGGTTGTGTGGTCTTTCGAGTTCACGGCATTTTCGACAATGTTCTTGTCCTCATACATGGCGGCGCCGCCGACCTTCGGATTAGCGGCAAATGCGCTGCCGGCCGCGATCGAGAGTACGGCGATACCTGCTGCGAGACGGATTGCATTGCGGGACATGATCTTCTCCTCCTGCCGACTGCCCAGGCACGGTGCGTGCCTCCTAAAGCTCGGCTTCCCTAAGCGGGACAGGACAAGAGACGAGAACCGCGGAGAAATAGTTTCAGCCGGGGCAAACCGGGAGGGATTTATTTGAGGTATCGAGCACGGTTGGCACATACTGACCGCAAAGGCCATGTCACAACCTCTCCGGCAAAAAGGGCTGTCCAGGCGATGACGGGCTGAAGCGGCAGTCGAACAAGGTGATAGGCCCATTGCCAGAAGGTCGGATCGCCAGCTCCCAAATTGTCTGATGCATGTTTGATATTGGCCGGGAAAACGCAAAATGCGTAAACAGCCAGCGCCACCGCGGCCAACCGCTTCAGTCGTTGCACCCGAAGACCGATAGCGCCGACGATCTCGCAAAGCCCCGTCAGAAAAATGATGGTTTCAGGATACGGGACCGATGCGGGTGTGATCGCAAGAAAGGGCTGCGGCAGTGTCAGATGCAATATCCCGGCGACGGCATAAAAGATCGACAACGCAGCGGCCATCCGCTGGCGACAGACGCTAGTCGCTGCAGTCATTCGCGATCCTCTTCTCGACTGCGCGAGCCATTCCGAGAAGATCCACCTTGCGACCTGCAACGCGCTCGATGGCGGCAATCGCGAGATCATTGGCGATGTAGTCTGACTTGTGTCCGAGGTTGTGGACCACGATCAATCTGGCGCCGGGAATATCGCGCGCCAGATGCCGGGCATGGATGTCCGGTGAAACGATCTTGTCAGTGTCGCCGGTTATGATGATCGTCGGAGCCTTGATATACCGGTATTGCTTGGCAGCGACCTTGGCCCAGTCGCTGAGAGCCGCAATTTCCCTTGCGTTATGTCGGAAAGCTTGAGGGCGAATAGCCTGCAGCGCCTTCGTCTTTTCGACATAGCCGGCGGGTGGCTGGTTTGGAGCAAAAACGGCCTTTGTGGCGCGGTTGATTGCCAGAAGGCCCAAGGGCGGAACGATGAATGCGCTGAACAGCGCCCCGGCGACCGGAGCACTCGCCGCATCGTAATACCAGGCAACGCCGCTGGACCACGGGTAAACGGCCGGGGAAAGAAAAACGATACCGCGCACCTTGTCGGGATGCCGGATCGCCAATGCGGCGGCAATTGCGCCACCGAATGAATGCCCGACGATGATGGCCCCGCCGATACCGCGTTTTTCCATCAAAGTGGAAATTGCATCAGCTTGTCCGTCGGGAGACACGTTCTCACGCCCACCGGCATCCGATCGGCCATGCCCCGGCCGGTCTATGAAGAGGAGCGTGCCTCTGCCTTCCAACCTTTCGCGAAAGGAGAGCATCGGATCATAAAGGGTTGTGCTGGCACCGTGGATGAAGACGATCGGCGGCAGATCCTTCTTGCCCCCGGCTTGGATGAGAATGCTGTTGAGCCGATATCCACCAACATCAGTCAGCAGCGGCTGAGCTTCGGCATCGTGTGCCGCAGCCTGTCCGAAACTCGCAGAACAGGAGATCAACAGGGACATGAAGAATATGACGGAACTTCGGATTGTGGCCTCCTCACCGCTCTCGACCGCGATTACAGGTTGCGGGCCGAGCCGCTTGCGATCACTGGCCCTGTCGGCAGGCCGGTCGGCGAGCCTCCGAGCGGCTCGACGCTGACGGCAAGGGTAGCGCCCTGGCCGATTCGGGACCGCAATTTTGCCGGGATCAGCAACTCTCCATCCGTTCCCGGCTCGAAGACACCAAGCGAGGTCGGATTGCCGCTTTGCGGTACGAGCCAGAGCTGCAGGGATTTCTCAGTGCTTTGATCCGCAATCGGAATGATACGCAGACGACCATCGGTCGGGTTGAAAGATACACGAAGCGCGACTGGATCATTCGGTGCGCTGAGTTCCGCAACGATATTGTTTGTGGTGGTTGGCCTGAGCTGCACTGTCGCGATGTACAGCAGGGCGACTGCTGCAATCGCGGATGTTGCGAACGACAGGCCACGCCAGAAGCCGACCGCATCCCATAGGCCCTGCTTCACTTCAACCTTTCGGTTCTCTGTAAAGAGGCGTCTTTCTATTGCCTGAAAAACAGCGGTGGAAGGCTGTTGCTCCTGATAATCTCCGTTGAACGAGGCCATGTTCGACTGCCAGCGCGCCACCAGCCGCGCAAATGACTGATCGGAGGCCATCCGTGCTTCTATCCGATGGCGAGCCTCGAGAGACAGAACGCCAAGCACATATTCACCAGCCAGAATTTCATCATTCTCCGGTCTGCCTCCATCTGGCGGATTTCTGTCGAGCGGTTCCGTCGTCATCGCTGCATGCACTCCCGCAATTTCAGCAGGCTACGCCGCAACCAGGTCCTGACGGTATTTAACGGAACCCGCAGATCATCTGCCAGTTCGGCATAAGTCAGGCCTTCGACATAGGCTCGCCGGACCGATTGTGCATGGACCTGATCCAGTTCGCCCATACAGGCATCGATGCGGCGCCCATCGTCCGCCATTGCTACGGACTGCTCAGGATTGGGCATCGTTTCGTCGGCCAGATCGAAAACCTCGTCGATATCGTCATTGACGGGTTTTCGCGCGCGAATGATGTCGATCGCATGGTTACGCGCTATTGTCGCGAGCCAGGTGGTCGGCATTCCGGAGCCGATCGCGAAGGACTTCGCCTTCTGCCAGACCTTGATATAGACCTCCTGAAGCGCCTCTTCGGCCTCGCCTCTGTCTTTCAGGATCCGCAGGCAGATCGCAAAGAGTTTCGGACTCGTCACGCGGTAGAGATCGGTGAACGCCTGGCGATCCCCGATTGCGACGCGATTGATCAGGCCAGCCATCTCACTATTTTGCATTCGAAATAACCTTGAAGACCTCAACGTATAGAGATCGGCAACATTAAAAAACAAGGAGTGCCCCGGAAAACTGTCGCCGCCATGGACGCTGCCCCGCATTGCCGAACACACAACGTGGGTAGGTGATCCCATCACAACCTGTGCCCTCCCGAAGTGGGGCCGCCGAATAGACGCGCGGTTATCCAGTAACCGGCACCACTCGCGATGGCAGAAAGGAACGTACCCCAGCAAAGATCAGCGAGCGTCAATGCCGTCGACCATCGTATCAATGTTGCCTGATTGGTCAGGTCATAGGTTCCATAGGCGGTAAAGCCCAGCACTGCACCAGAGAGGATCGCGGCCGAGAGCGCTCCTTGCCTGAGCGCGGGCCGAACTGCCAGAAACACCAGTCCAGCAGGATAGATCAGATAAAAGACTAGTGCAGGAACCAAGGTGAATTGCGGCGCTAGCATGTCGCCCATCACCGGGCGATAGAGGCGATCGGCCATGGTGCTCAGCCAAACGGCATCGATCAAGACCATCACGATCAAAGCTACAAAATAGGCGACAAGATACCTCTTCATCGGCTTTTCCTCTCTAGGCACGCTCAATCGATCCGGGTCCAGTCAATGCCCTTGCACAACAGGCCGGCAACGATACAGCCCTTGGTCGTCATACTGTTTCCCTTGACTGTCACCGTGATCCGGTAGGTCAGGTCGCGCTGCGGATCGAAAGCGCTGCCGGAATAGACCCCTTCACCATCGGGCTTGATGCTCATGACCAGCTTGTCGCCTTCCTTCTCCTTCGGTGTACCCGGCTTGATCCAGGTATTGACCGCGCAGATGTCGGAGCCGCATGGCGCGATCGTTACCTTGGCGTTTCCATCGCCGCGGGCCCATTGGCCATCGATGTCGGCGGCATGGGCGACCGTTCCCCATGCAAGTCCCCATGTGAGGAAGGCACCGATCATCACTACGCGCATCTTCTTCATGACAGGCCTCCTTGTCCCGGCACCGACGCGTGCTCGATCGTGTAGAGCCCGACATTGATCGTGCCTTCCTCGAACCCTGCCTGGCAGTAACAAAGGTAGTAGAGCCACAGACGCCGAAATCGCTCGTCGAAACCCTGTGCGGCGATCTGCGGCCAATGCTCCTCGAAACGAATTCGCCATTCCGCTAGCGTCCGGGCATATGAAGCCCCGAAATGTTCGATCTCGCAGACAGCCAGGCCAGCGTGAGCCACAGATGCCGACAAGGCTTTGTCCGATGGAAGGAAACCGCCGGGGAAGACATATTGCTGGATGAAATCGGTACTGCCCCGATATGTCCTGTACCGCTCTTCTTCTATCGAGATGATCTGCAGAACCGCACGACCGCCGGGCTTCAGGCAGCGTTTCAAACAATCGAAATAGCTCGGCCAATAGGCCTCGCCGACCGCCTCGAACATTTCGATGGAAACGATGCGGTCAAACTGCCCATCGATGTCGCGATAATCCTGGAGACGGAGCGTGACATCGCTTGATAGACCGGATTTTTCGACAACACCGCTCGCCCAGGAAAGCTGCGAGGGCGACAATGTGATCCCGGTCACCTTCGAGCGGTTCATTTTCGCAAGATGCGTGGCAAGCGCGCCCCAGCCGCAGCCGATCTCGAGGACGCTCTCTCCACCCGCAAGCCCGAGCTTCTCGGCGATCCGCGCCAGCTTTCTGGTCTGCGCCTCCTCCAATGTTCGCGTCGTTTCGTCAAAGATCGCCGAAGAATAGAGCATCGAGGGATCAAGCCACAGCGCATAGAAATCATTGCCGAGGTCATAATGCGCTTCGATATTCTTGCGGCTGCCACGCTTCGTATTGGCGCGAAACAGATGCCTCATGCGGTTCACGACACGCATGAGCAAACCGCCTTCGATCGCCGGCGCCAGTGCCTTACCATTCCTGGCCGCAAAACGGATAACCGCCGTCAGATCGGGCGTTGTCCAGTCACCTTCGATAAAACCTTCCGCAAATCCGATATCGCCGGCTGCAATCACCCGACGCAGCATCCGCCAGTTTCGGATCAGGATGATTGCCTCCGGACCGGAGTGAACCCCTTGTTTGTTGATGACCTGGCCGGATGGAAGCACGATCTTGATATGGCCGTAGCTCACGCCCGTTAGGAACCTCTCGAGCATGGTGCCCGCCCAGCCGAATTCTGCGGGCGCCTGCGAAAGATCAAGCTGCGTTCCGGTGACCTCGTCTGACCAGCTCATGCCATCTCCCTCCATCAGTTGCGAGGATTGCGTCGATGCATCTGCAAGAGGTTACGAGCGCTTCGGGCTTTTAGTTTCTCGGGAAAGAACAAATTTTTCGATTTTTTCCGATCGGCATGAAACTGGATGGGCTTTTGCTCCGTAGATCTCAAGGAAGGCACCAAGACCTTGCCTTGGGAGGAGCCCATGAACATGCTTCTGCTGATCATCATCGCATTCTGGCTGTCCTTGGCCATGGCTGGCGCTTGGGCTATCCAGCGTGTGACCGGCCTTAACGGATGGATAGATACGATCTGGTCATTTGCTGTCGGCGTCGGAGGAATCATCGCCGCACTCTTCGCCGATGGAAATCCCGACCGGCGCGTCGCCATTCTGGTGATCGTAGCCGTCTGGGCACTCAGGTTGGGTAGCCATATCGGGTCGCGAACCAGGGGAGCAGGCGAGGATCCCCGTTATGCGAAATTCATCGAAGAATGGGGCGAAAGCGCCTCCTCGCGCCTCTTCTTCTTTCTGCAGATCCAGGCACTCGCCGCCTTCATCCTGGTCTTGGCGGTCTACATGGCAGCCACGAACGGAGCGCCCTTCCCTCGTATTCCCGACCTTGTCGGCATCATTATTGCCGTCCTGGCGCTCGCAGGCGAAGCAATCTCGGACCTGCAACTAAGCCGTTTTCGAAAGACGCCGCAGGCTAAGACCGAGGTCTGCGAGACGGGCCTTTGGCGGTATTCGCGCCATCCGAACTACTTCTTCGAGTGGATGTTCTGGTGCTGCTGGATTCTGTTTGCCGCCTCGCCATCCATTGCTAGCTGGTTGTCGTTGTTGGCGCCGCTCCTCATGTACTGGCTGCTTGTGCATGTCTCCGGCATCCCGCCCCTCGAAGATCATATGCTGCGCTCACGCGGCCAGAAATTCCGCGCCCTGCAGCGGCGCGTGAATGCTTTTTTCCTCGGCCCCAGAAGGCAGGATATCCACCCAGAAGGAAAGTTGAAATGAACATGCTGGCCTTCGCTATAAACACCGCCGAACGCGCGCCTCTGACCGACGGCATGACGCTCGCGGGTATCGACTTCCTCTGTGGCCGCACCAAGCGCCGCCTCGCCGCCACGGCGGCCACCCATGAAAATCTGTTTGTCGACGCCATGAACCAATACCCGGTGGCCATCCACGCGGACGAGGCCAATCGTCAGCATTATGAGGTACCAGCTGCTTTCTTTTCGCGGGTTCTTGGGCCAAGCCGAAAATACTCCTGCGGCCTCTATCCGACCGAGCATACGACACTGAAGGAGGCAGAGGTCCATGCACTCGCGGAAACCGTCAAACATGCCGCGATCGAAGACGGCATGACGATCCTTGAGCTCGGCTGCGGCTGGGGCTCGCTTTCGCTTTATCTGGCGGCGCAGTTCCCGAACTCGCGTATTGTCTCCGTCTCCAATTCGGCGTCTCAGCGCGCCTTCATCCTGGCGACGGCCAATCAGCGCGGATTTACCAACCTGTCGGTGATAACGGTCGATATGAATGACTTTTCGATCGACCAACGCTTCGATCGTGTCGTCTCGATCGAAATGTTCGAGCACATGTCCAACTGGCGAAAGCTTTTCGGGCGCGCCCGCGACTGGGTGAAGCCGGAAGGGCGTCTCTTTCTCCATATCTTCACCCACAAGGACCGTTCCTACCGCTTCGATCATGATGACCCGTCCGACTGGATCGCCCATCACTTCTTCACCGGCGGCATCATGCCGGCGCATGATTTGCCCCATCGTTTCGGTGATCTGTTTACGGTCGAAGAGGAATGGCGGTGGTCCGGTACCCATTATCGTCGCACCGCACTCGACTGGCTCGGCAATTTCGATCGCGAAATCGATCGCATTCAGCCGATATTCGCCGAAGTCTACGGCAAAGACGCCTCAATCTGGCAGCGCCGCTGGCGCCTTTTTTTTCTCGCGACCGCCGGACTGTTCGGTCACGATGACGGCGACATCTGGGGTGTCGGCCATTACCTGCTGAAACCGGCAAGGCCATGAAGGCTCAACGGGCTCTTCTCGATTCTCTTACCCAGGCGACGGTTACGATCGCCTGGGTCATATGTCTGAACAAGCCATTTTACCCGGTCTATGTCTGGTATCTCGTCGGAGATGGCGTCGTCGCGTCACTTGGTTCGCTGCTTGCGGCTCCCGCCTTTCTGGCAATCCCGTTCATGGCCCGCCACTCGCCCATAATCGCGCGGATTTCGCTTCCTATCGTGGGGGCATTCGACACTCTGCTCGAGACGCAATTATTCGGCCAAAGCTCCGGGACGGAATTGTTCTTCGGCGCCTGTATCATGCTCGCGGCAGTCTCTTTCCATAGGCAAGAGAAATGGATTCAACGCAGTGTGGCGGCCCTCGTCTTCGCCGTCTTCCTTCTATCGCGCCATACCGGCGGACCGCCACTCCATGGCTGGAGCGATGCCGACCTGTCCACTCTTCTCAATCTCAACATTTTCGCGGTCGCATGCCTGATGGCACTCATCGCCATGAGATACGCAGGCGTGGCGACAAGCCCAGAACCCGCGACCGGGGAGAAAAGCTAAGAAATACAGTGGAGGATGACATGAAGAACCTTTGGAAATGCCTTGTCGGCGTTCTCTGGCTCGCCGGAACACTTGTACCGCACACCACTGCGGCAGCTGAGCTTGAAGTGGTCAAGGTCGGCGCTGACCATTATCGCGGGACATGGCTCGAGATAGGCCGTCGGCCAATGTGGCTGACAAACGGCTGTGTCGCCGGTTATTCGACCTATCGCCGCGGCAAATCACCTAATGAAGTGCTTGTCGAAGATGGTTGCCGCGTCGGAAATCCGAAGGGTCGATTGAAGACTATCCGAGGAACAGGCCGCATAGTCGACTTTGACAGCGAAAAGGCGAAGATGCGTGTTCGTTATCCTCTGCTGATCACCTTCAACTACTGGGTACTTTACAAATCACCGGACAAGAGCTGGTTCATCAGTGCCGATCCGGACATGACCAATCTTTGGATATATGCACGCACTGTCCCTTCCAAAGCCAAACTTCACACAATGGTTCGAAAGGCAAGCGAGCTTGGTTATGAAGTGAGAAAGCTGGAATTTCCCGAAACGTGAAGACACGCTCCGGCCTTCCATCGCCGGAACGTGCAACTTTTGCCAAATGCTCACATCGGAGGAACGATGCCGTTGGTTCCGACGACGACGCGTGAGGTGGAAATTGAACCGTCCGATGCCTTTTCGGAAGGGACGAAGACTGTTGCACCGCTCTTCAGATCCGACACTTCGGCCGGAGCGAACGTAACAACCGGCGTGCCCTCGGGGATCGAAATCTTCTTTTCTCCGCCCTTGTAGGTCACGGTCAGCGTATGGCCATCGACCGACTTCACGGCATTGGCGACCGTGGCGTTGGTCATCGAGCTGTTGGGTTTCAGATCCCAGGAATAGCTGCCTTCACCGGTACCCTTCATGGCGGCCGGGAAGATCAGAACCTCAAGAGCACCGTTGCCGCCATCGGCAGTCGGCAACGAGGCGATGCCGACGAAATCACCTTCCTTGATGTCGTTGACCGAAGCTTTGGCGACGCTCGAAACCTTCCAGCCATCCTTGAGCATGATCTTAGCATCCGTGCCTTCGCGGGTCTTGACTGCGAGGGTCGAGCCGTCAAGGCTTTCGACGGTGCCGCGGACACGGATCTGGTCGGCAGCATGGGCGGAGAAGCCGACCGTGGCTGCGATCAGCATGCCGGCGAGCACCGGAAAACCGGCCTTGTAAATAGATGACATAGTCTTCTTCCTTGTTGAAAAACCCTGTCGTTTCAATCACCAGCGAATGCGGGATGAAAATCCGCCGGCATCGTGGGACAAAGCCTTCGCGGCCTGCCCCGCGAACTCTCAGATCCCGGCGTACCATTCGTAGCCGCGGTCTTCCCAGAAGCCGCCATTGCCGCCATAAAGGCCGGACAGATCTGCAACAGCTTCGATGCGCATCAGGTATTTGGCCTGCTTGTAACCAAGCTGCCGTTCGACCCTTAGCCGTAGCGGCGCACCGTGTGGAACCTCCAGATCACGGCCGTTCATCGAATGGGCGAGGATGGTCTGGGGGTGGAAGGCATCGACCAAGTCTATGCTCTCGTAATACCAGCCGCTGCCATCGAGCGTCTTTTCGTATTCGTCGGCGCAGTGGAAGGCGATGTAGCGCGCCTCCGGCTTGAGGCCGACCTTGTTGAGAACGGCGCCGAGCGGCACGCCGGTCCACTGTCCGATGGCGCTCCAGCCCTCGACGCAGTCGTGGCGGGTAATCTGCGTACGCGACGACATCGCCTTCAACGCCGCAAGCGACAATTTTGTCGGCCGCACCACAAGACCGCCGACCTCCAGTTGCCATGTCGAGAACTTCCGGCTGAGCAGATCCTGATATTGCGCGCCGTCAGGCATGCGTGTGCCGTTGGCACGGAAGGTCGGCGAGATGTCGGCCATGGTGAACTCTCGCGCCAAAGTGTCGTCGCCAATCAGGGCGCGCTGTGTCTTCATCGTCAGGCCCTCGGCGATCTTCAGAATCGACTGGACCTTCGGGCTTTCAACCGGCGCATCACAGCCGCTGAGACCGAGTGCCGAGGCGGTGAGCGTCGAGCCGATCAGGAACCGACGGCGAGTGATGATGCGGCTCATGGCTTTACCTCCGTCAGGTCGTCGAAATCGATGGCATAACGGCCGGTGATCATCGAGCGCATATTGTTGAAGAGGCCGGACACCAGAACCATCGCTACATGCACGACGACGAAGGCGACCAGCGCGCTGGCAGTGATGAAATGCAGCGTGCGGGCCGACTGCCGGCCGCCGAAGAGATCGATCAACCAGGGCGCGAAGGCGTCGAAGCTGGGCGACATGGTGAGACCGGTTGCGATCATCACCGGCAGGAGAAGGAAAATGACGAAAAGATAGGTGAGCTTTTGCAGCGCATTGTAATGCCGGGCCTTTTCGCCCTTCGGAAAACGCAGGCGTGCATGATCGGCGATTTCGTGCCGAAGATTGCCCGGCGTAAGTTCGGCCTGCGCGGGCAGAAGATCCCGTACAAAGTGACGGGCAATGACCCCATAGGCAATGTAGATCAGGCCGTTGATGACGAAAAGCCAGGCAAAGAAGAAATGCCAGCGCCGGCCAGTCGCGAGGTCCTGATAGCTCGGCAACGTGATCCAGGCAGGGAAACCACGCCCCGTCGCCTCTCCGTCGACATTCGAGACGCCGAGGACGCCGGTGGTATCGAAGGACAAGCCGCCGATCCGGGTCTTACCCTTGATGGCATCCCCTTCTTCGACCGCCTCCATCGACAGGACGGACGGATCGTTGTCGGCGCCATACTGACCCCAGTACAGGGCCGGATGCGCGTTGAAAATCTGCAAGCCGCTGAACAGCAATACCGTTATGCAAAGGACGTTCAGCCAGTGCGACAGGCGCACCGTCAGGCTGTGCCGGCGGATCAGCACGCGCCTGCCGCCGATCCTGTGGGTTGGCGCATCGATGTTTTCCATGAGTGGCCTCCAGGCAGATGGTCTTCATGCTGTACGGTGACGCCCTCGCCGAAGTCTCATCCGCGAGGGCGCACCCAGCTTATTTCATCGCGTCGCAACGCTTCATCATCTCGGCCTTCCTCATGCTGTCCTTCTCCATGCCGGCCTTGTGCGTGCAGTCGGCTTTCTTGCCGATCTTCATGCTGTCGGTCTTCATCGGATCGGACTTCATGGTGTCCGTTTTCATCGTGCCCGATTTCATGCTGTCAGGCTTGCTCATGCTGTCCGTGCTGGTCTGCGCGCTGGCGCTGCCGACCGCAACACAGAGGCCGAAAAGGATTGCACCGGCTGCGGTAGCGTATGAACGATTGGCCATGTTGGTTCTCCCGTTTTTCATCTGCTCGCCGCAGTGTTGCGGTGGGCGTTACGGAAGGCTCATTCGCTGCCAGCCAGGATCGGTTACAGGCATCATTCCGATAATCACGCCCATGTGATAGCAGCAGCTGTCTCGCTTTTATTTCGAGCGGCATGTAACGGTTTCACGCTGCCTGCGTATGAGGCTTCGATAACATGAAGCAACTGACCGAGCCCGAGCTGAAAGCCCTGATGCTCTCGTCCCTCGACGGGAACGAGCCGGCCTACCGCTGCCTGCTCGACATGCTGAGGCACCTGCTCGTGAACTATTACGGTCGGCGGCTTGCCCGCTCGGCGCCCGCGGACGTGGACGATCTGGTTCAGGACACCTTGCTGGCGCTGCACCAGCGGCGGATCACCTATGATCGTGGACGGCCCTTCACCGCCTGGTTCTTCACCATCGCCCGCCACAAACTGGTGGATCACTTCCGCCGGTCGGGCGACAGGCAGAATGTAGGCATGGAGATGCTGGAGGACATGGCCGACGAATACCGCGAGGACGCCGTCTCGGCCGGCATGGATGTCAATCGGCTGCTGGCAAGCTTGCCCGCGTGGCAAGGCGAGATGATCCGCCAGGTCAGGCTGGAGGGACATTCGGTGGCCGATACGGCAATGAGGAGCGGACGCAGCGAGGCGGCGGTCAAGATCAATGTTTTCAGGGGCATTCAGGCGATGGCCGCGAAACTGAGAGGCGAACGCAGTGAAGACGGATGATCTGATCAACAGGCTGGCAAGTGATCTGCGGCCGGTGCCGCGCGGCGCGCTGGGGCGTCTGCTGTTTTTTGTTCTTATCCCCGGCCTCGCTTTGTCGGCCGCGATGATCCTGTTCGGACATGGCCCGCGGCCCGATCTGGCCACAGCCATCCATCTACCTGCCTTCTGGGTGAAATCGATCTATCCGCTTGCCTTGACCGTCATTGGTATAACAGCGCTGATGGTGGTTGCTCGCCCCGGAGGCCGACCAAGAAAGGCAGGCCTCGCATCGCTCGCCCTCTATCTCGTACTCGTAGCACTCGGAATGTGGCAGCTCCGCGTGGCGCCTGCCGAAGACTATCCGAGACTGATTTTCGGAATTTCCGCCTGGATCTGCCCGTTCATCATTGTTGCAGCAGCGCTTCCCGTTTTTGCCGTAATTGTTTTCTTCCTGCGCCGAAGCGCGCCAACCAACCTGCCTTTGGCGGGCTTGATCGCTGGATTGGTAGCAGGCTCGGGAGGCGCTTGGACCTATTCCTGGGGCTGCATCGAAAACGGGCTCCCTTTCGTCGCACTCTGGTATACTTTGGGGATCGCTCTGTGCGGTATGCTTGGATTGATTTTCTCGCGCCCTTTGCTTCGTTGGTAAACGGCGGCGGGCGCGAACTCGGTCCGCATTGATCGCCGGTCTAAGGTCTTGAACGGATATGAACCGCCGGCCACGCTGTTTCGCTTGATATTGAAGCAAAAGAAGAGAAGAGATGGCGGCCTAAGCTTAAATGCGTGGCCGCCGCCTACTTATTTGTTGAGCGTATCCTTAAGCGCCTTGGCTGGCGAGAAGGCCAATTTCTTTGCAGCAGCAACTTTGATTGTTGCTCCGGTCGCTGGATTGCGAGCTTCACGCTCCGGCGTGTCTTTAACCTTGAATTTGCCAAATCCAGGGATAGACGTCTCAGCGCCCGACACCGCCGCTGAGGTGATTGCGGCGAACACCGCCTCGACAATTGCTTTGCCCTGGGCTTTTGTCAGGCTATTGTCGGATGCGATCTTGTCGGCGATTTCGTTTGTTGTCGTCATAGCAGTCCTCGTTTAGTTGATAGACAAAGCATTTCTCCACTTTGAGCGAACTGTCAGCATCAACCGCAATCTACGAGCCTTAGAGGCGAGGATGTCCACAGCTAAAAAGCTCGAAAGGCCCTGGACATGGACGGAACGCGCCACATCAGGCCGAGCTGCACGGCGGACCGGAACTTTTTTCCCTCGGCTAACTTTAATCGTGTGCGAGTGACAGGAGTTTTGTAAATGCGTCAGTACTAAAAGCGTCGCTCCAACCCACTGCTGCAGAGCGACCAAGTTGCGCTGTCGCAGCTGCGTCGCCCGCGCGACCCCGCTCAACCAAACCTGCCATTCGATCCACTGCCGGACCGGATTGAGCCTTGTCTGGCGCTCCTGAAATCGTCACCTCCTAGGGGCCCCGACTGGTGCGAGCGGAGGAGAACTACTTCGAGGATATCGAGGCGGAGGCCAACAAGGAACTGATCCCCCTCGTCCAGAGGCTTATCAAACAAAAGACGACGCGCTGGTCGCCAGACATGGTCAGCGATCCAATCCAGGATCGCGCTCCTTGCTCTGATTGAGCAAAAGAAAAAAGAGCTCAAGCCGAAGATGGCCGCGAAGGGCAAAAAGGCAGATGCCGCACCAGCTTCGAACGTCGTGAACATAATGGACGCCCTACGCAAAAGCGTTGAGGCGGATCTTAAAAAGAAAAAGGCTGGCTGAAACGCAGGAGGAAACTGAAATCCGTCTGTGTGAACCCGCACCGTTTATCTATTTTCGAGGACGGGCGGATCGCCGTGACCGATGGATATTCCGTCTGGCTAGTCATAGTCACCTGCGAAGCAATGAAGGCCACGGCGCCTCCGCCGGAGAAAACGCTGAGGCGGCTCGTCCGCTACGCCGAGTTCTATCGCGACCTTGCGGCGACGATCATACGGCGTTGCGAGGATGTAGACGGCAAGGTTTGGGTGCGCGAAACTGATGTGGTCGCAGCTCAAGGGGCACGCGGTGTGCTAGGCCAGACCATTCAAACTCTGGATCGCGTTTAAGCAGCGAAACCAAGCCACCTCGGACGCCGGACGGCCGCTGCGGGGTCGGCTTTGGAGGCTAAGCAACCCAGCTTCCAGATTTCAAAAGACAAGTACTGGTCACTGATCTGATGGATGCAAGAAGAGCGGTCAAGGATGCGAAGGACGATGCGTGGTGGGCAATCCCTTCATAGAAAAAGCCCCGTATAAACGGAGCCCTCTCTTGTACTTTCGAGCTGAGTTAGCAGGATGTTCCAGCTGTCCCGGCGCCCGGGTTTGTGCTGGTGTTATTGTTCTGATCGGACTGCGCGGTACCCTGTGTACCGCCGGGAGCACCGCAGTTAGTGTTCGAGCTACCCTGATCAGCGCCCTGATTGCCGCCACTATTGCTGCCACCAGAATTATTGCTACCGGAGGAGTTGCTGTCGCTGCTGGTTCCGCTGCTGTTACCGCCATTTCCGCTGTTGTTTCCACCACCGGAAGTCTGAGCCATCACTGATGTTGCCAGACCGATAGACAGCGCTGTTACCGCGAGAATTTTCATCATTATTTGTTTTCCTCACCTGACCCTACATGCCCCGAACCTTGCCCGCTGAGAATAGTTCCGCGACACTGGCTCGAAGAGGAAGATGTCACCGCGGTGGGATTCGACTCTCCGTTGAAAGCGCGTATGCTTGAACAATCGTCGGCAACCGAAGAGGTAGGCGTCGGCGACTGAGAGTTACGCTTTGCTCCCGCCTGCATAAGGAGGGATGCGGCATGAAGCGCTTTCTCAACCAGAACTTGACCCACCTACTCGAAGACCGTTCAACACTCTATAGCGGGAGCCGATCCGTACGTGCAGACCTTGTCCGAAGAACCTTGCTTGCTGCGCATGAAAATCGAAATCGGTCTCGCGTCTGATATCGAGGAAGATATTTTCCTCCTGATGCACCGTATCGCTGAAGCCGACGAACGAGACGCTGGCATGATCGAGTGATGTCTAGGGCTGTGGGTATAAGGAACGATTTCCGATCGCGCATTGTTCTCCCTTGATAAGGAGAAATCAAAATGCGCCCACAGGACGAACCGAGCCTTCAAAACCACACCGAACCGATGAAAGATCAGAAGCAGAAAGCCGTCTTCGGGAGGTCCACTCTGACACTCCTCGCGATCTTAGCAGTCATCGCCGCTCTCGTTTGGACTGGTATCGCGGTCTATGGTATCAGTGTCGGCACATAAGGATGGATAACGACATCCCACCGCAAAAAGGGTACGGGCGCGGTTTGGTCGTGCTCTTGCTCGGCATAGTGCTTCTGATCGCGATTGCCGGGTTCTGGATTTTCTTTTTACCTCAAACGACCTGAGCCCAGACCGTCAAGCCAGTGGACGAATACATGGCCCGTGTCACGGCGGTCGAATAGCCGATCTTGCGCCGTGACCGACTGACCGGTACCCCAAGCGTATGAAGCAATCATCACGACGAGAACTCTTTTTCAGCCTTTTGCTGTTTACCTTCGTGGCAACTCTCACGACGTTCGGCGCGATATGGTTGTCATCAATCACTATCTGGTTTCTTTGAAGCTAATGATGCCACAGCAACTCAAGCCACAGCAACTCCAAGACTTAAGGTTGAGATGTCACGCGTCTGACAGGGGCCCCTCGTACGGTCTCAGCGGATGCAGAAACGTCAATTTTTGCGACCTTATAGCTGTAAGGCGCTTTGGGCGCGCCTCTGACTTGCAGTCTTTGCTCGCCCTCGGAACCACCCGAGGGGCAATTTGCGTGTACGGTGTCGTACTCTTTCTCCACAGAGCATGCCAGCTATATCGACGATCTGGGTGCGATGGAGGCCGATCCCCTTCCGACTACGGTTTATCCACGGAATTGACATGGTGCCGCAGCAACCGAAGCGGTTTCGGCACCCAATTGATACCGAGACAACAGATTGCGCAAATGAACGAAATTGCCCACGCTGCTTAGTATGCCTCTTCCCTATCATTTTTCAGGGTATACCATTAAAGAACCATCGACCATATCGCGGAAAATGTTGCCGCGCGCACAGAGCCAATAGTAGCTGCTGCGACGCTCGAAATATCAGCCATAGCGCGCATCTATGGTGGCACAGGATCGCACGTCTGGTTTTGTTGAAGACACCACCTTGGCGAAATACGTTGAGCTTGACGCCGACACACTGCGAGATCGGCCAAGTCAGCGGAACCTTTTTCTACCTTTCCTATTTTATAGCCGCCAGATTCTTGTTGCGTACACACCGAGAATAAGGCGAGCCCCGCTAATTCCACGAAGTTGTAGCAGGGCTTTTGATGCCAGGCGGTGGGTGTTAGCCGACGATCTGGTTTCACTTGTTTCTTCCAACGCCTCTGACGCGCCTTTGGCTTGCAATCCCTATTCTTGGAGAGTGCTAGTACCGCACGGCGGGCTGCGTTTCGTTTGACGATGCTCGTCCACGAGCATCCAGAGCATACCGGCCCCGCTGAAATGCGTCGATGTTATCGGCAAGCCAGTTCGCGACCGATCGTGGCTCCTGTCCAGTGAACATTTTGTACGTGTCTGTCGTCTCGGAGAGAACCGATTCGCGGAAAATCCGTTCAAGACCGAGGCGCATGTTGGCCGTCATCTCTGTCCAACCGATCTGAATAAGATATTCGCGTTGCGCCTCGGGCGTCCGATGTTCATAGGTGACCTTGCGGTCAAGCAGACGCGTCAGCTCTTCAGCAATTTCGGTCATTGTGACGGCAGCAGGTCCGGTCAGATGAAAAGCGCGTTGTGCA
>Ga0079104_1000110_pt1 | contig 119955 bp, 96 predicted proteins | sample MedtruBG_FD_76829 | JGI IMG/M metagenome (GOLD analysis project Ga0079104, IMG submission 76829) | Root nodule microbial communities of legume samples collected from California, USA - Medicago truncatula BG | ecosystem: Host-associated > Plants > Roots > Nodule | place: USA: California...
TCACGCTGTCCAACGGCCAGACGATCACGATCCCCGTGGGTCAGAGCTCGTTCACCGGCCCGGCCATCGCCGTGCGGCCGGACGATGCGCAAGCCCAGGGCAGTGTCAACACCGTCGTCACGATCGACGGCACCTCGGGTGGCAACTTCGAGGCCATCGACAAGACGTCCACCGCCACGACCACCGTCACCGACGGTGGTGCGGACACCACGCTGACGATCACGCCGTCCGCGGCGAACGTCACCGAAGGCGGCTCGATCGTCTACACCGTGACCCTCAGCAACGCCGTCGCCGGCACGCCGCTGACGCTCACGCTGTCCAACGGCCAGACCGTCACGATCCCGGTCGGCCAGACCACGGGCACCTCGGCCGCCTACGCCGTCCGCGCCGACGACTTCTACAAGCAGGGCGACCAGCAGCTCGACGTGACCGTCACCGGCAAGTCCGGCGGCAACTTCGAATCGCTGAACACCACGGGCACCGCGACCACCACCGTCCACGACGACACCGACGCCACGGTCGTCACCGTGACCCCGTCCGCCACGACGGTCACCGAAGGCGGCAGCATCAGCTACACCGTCACGGTCAACCATGCCGTCACCGACACGCCGTTCTCGGTCACGCTGTCCAACGGCCAGACCCTCACGATCCCCGTGGGCGAGAGCTCGTTCACCGGCCCGGCGTTCGCCGTGCGCGGGGACGACGCCTACGCGCAGGGTTCCGTCAACACGGTCGTGTCGATCACCGGCACGTCCGGCGGCAACTTCGAGGCGGTGACGACGACGTCCACCGCCACCACGGCCGTCGTCGACGACAACGACGTCACCCGCATCAGCCTCACCGGCGATGCGTCGGTGACCGAAGGTGGCACCGCCCACTACACGCTGTCGCTGACGAACCCGCCGACGAGCACGGTGACGGTCACGCTGACCTACACCGGCACGGCCGCCAACGGCGTCGACTTCACCGGTCAGACCACCGTCACGATTCCGGCGAACTCGTCGAGCGTGAACTTCGACATCGCGACCATCGACGACGCGCTGATCGAGGGCGCCGAGAACTTCACCGTCACCATCGGCTCGGCCACCGGCGGGGGCTTCGAGGGACTCGCCGTCAACCCCGCCAGCAGCGCGGTCACCACCACCATCGTCGACAACGACTTCCCGGTGCTGACCGTCTCGAGCCCGACCGTCGCCGAATCCACCCCGTTCATGGTGTTCGAGGTCAAGCTCAGCGCGCCGGCCCCCACCGACACCACCGTCAACCTCGCGCTCGCCAACGGCACCGCGACCGGCGGCGGCGTGGACTTCGGCTCGACCGCGGCCAACAACCTCCAGATCTCCACCGACGGCGGCCTGACCTGGAAGAACGGCACGACGTACACCTTCCCGGCCAACGGCGGTACCTCCAACGGCGGCACCTCGGTGCTGGTTCGCACGGCCGTCAACAACGACTCGATCGACGAGGCGAACGAGCAGTTCACGCTGACGGCGACCGTCACCGCCGGCACCACCACCACGCCGGACGCAACCGGCACGGCCACCATCCTCGACAACGACCCAACGATGTCGATCGCCCCGGTCTCGGTGAACGAGGACGCGGGCTACGCCCAGTTCGAGGTCAAGCTGAGCCACGGCTCGCCGTCGGCCACCACCGTGAGCCTGGCGCTCGGCAACGGCACCGCCACCGGCGGCGGCGTGGACTTCGGCTCCACCACCGCCACCAACCTGCAGGTCTCGACCGACGGCGGCCAGACCTGGACCAACGCCACGTCGGCCACGTTCGCCGCGAACACCACCTCGGTGCTCGTGCGCACGCCGATCGTCAACGACACGACCTACGAGGGCAACGAGACCTTCACGCTGACCGCCACGCGCACGTCGGGCAGCACCGCCAACACGTCCGTTCAGGGCGTGGCCACGATCGTCGACAACGACACGGCCGTGCCGGTGCTCGACCTCGACGGGAACAACTCGAGCGGCGCCACCGGTGCCAACTACGCGGTGACGTTCACCGAGAAGACGACGGGCCCGGGCGTGTCGATCGCCGACACCGACATGACGATCACGGACGCCGACAGCACGACGCTGACCGGCGCCACCGTGACGCTGACGAACCGACTGGACGGCGATGCGCTGAACCTCGGCAACCAAGTGGGCGGCATCCAGATCAACGCGATCAACAACGCGGGCAACATCATCCTGCAGCTCTCGGGTCCGGGCACCCTCGCCCAGTACATCGAGCGCATCCGCAACATCACGTTCACCAACAACAGCGACAACCCGAGCGACACGCCGCGCATCATCACCGTCACGGTGACCGACGGCGTGAACACGAGCAACCTCGCCACCACCACCGTCAACGTGGTGCCCGTGAACGACCTGCCGGAAGGCCGCGACGTCACCCTGTCGACGAACGAGGACACGCCGCTCGCGCTGACGCTCGCCAACTTCCAGATGAACGACAAGGAAGACGGCAATAACATCAACCCGACCACGGTGCGCATCGACACGCTGCCCACCAACGGCACGCTGTACCTGAACGGCGTCGCCGTGACGGCCGGCATCGTCGTGACGGCCGCGCAGATCGCCGCGAACCAGCTCACCTTCGCGCCGACCCCGGACGACAACGGCGCCAACTACTCGAAGTTCACGTTCAGCGTGGGTGACTCGGACGGCGGCTACGACACCGTGCCGAACACGGTGACGTTCAACGTCAACGCCATCAGCGACGGCGCCCCGGTGGCCGCGGCCGACATGTTCCGCACGACCCTCGGCACGCCGATCATCCTGACGAAGGCGCAACTGCTCGCGAACGACACGCTGCTCGACCACGCGCGCATCACGTCGGTCAGCGGCGGCACGGGCGGCACGCTCGTGGCCAACGCCGACGGCACGTACACCTTCACCCCGAGCGTGGCCGGCAACGGCACGTTCACGTACACGCTGACCGACGACGACGGCCAGACGAGCACCGCCACGGTGACCATCGCCACGTCGCAGTCCCGCGACGACCTCGCGACCGTGCACGAAAGCGCACTGGCCGGCGGCACGGGCGGCGGCACCACGGTGGCCACCGGATCGCTGATCGCCAACGACACGGGCGCCACGTCGGTGTCGTACGTCAAGTTCGGTGGCACGACCTACACCTTCTCGGCCAGCGTCACCTCGTACACCATCGACAGCCCGCTGGGCAAGCTCGTGGTGCAGTCGGACGGCACGTACACGTACACGCTCGAGACGAACGCGAACAACAACACCACGGCCACGAACCTGGCCACGTTCGAGGAGTTCACGTACAAGCCGAACAACGGCACCGAGGCCACGCTGCACATCGACATCGTCGACGACAAGCCGCAGGTGGCCGACCACACCGTGGCCGTGTCGCAGGTCCCGCTGCCCACGTACAACCTCGTGCTGGTGCTCGACATCTCCGGCAGCATGACCACCACCGCCTACGGCGGCCTGGTGCGCAGCGTGGATGCCAACGGCAACCAGACGGGCACCACCACCCGCCTGGCCATGGCCAAGGCCGCGCTGATCGAATTGGTGGAGCAGTACTACAGCCAGGCCCAGTCGGTCTCGGTCAAGATCGTCACGTTCTCCAGCACGGCCGCCATCGTCAACAACCCGACCAGCACCGCGTACACCACGCTGGCGCAGGTCAAGACCGCGATCGCCGGCATCACCGGCACGACGAGCGGCGGCACCGACTACGAAGCCGCCCTCGCGAAGGCCCAGGAGGCCTACGGCACCGTCAACAAGAACGTCACCAACACGACCTACTTCCTGTCCGACGGCGCCCCCGGCGAAGGCAACACCGCAGCCCAGACGGCGATCTACAACGCGTTCACGGCGGCCAACGGCGTCAACTCGTACGCCGTCGGCATCGGCACCGGCATCTCCAGCACGACCGCCCTCGACAACATCCACAACGTGGACAGCGACGGCAGCGGCACGAAGGACGGCGCGGTGCTCGTCACCGACCTGAACCAGCTCGGCTCGTCGCTGCTGGCCACCGTGCCGCCCGCGTACGGCGGCAACGTGGTGTCCACGTCGGGCAGCGCGATCGGCAGCGCCTTCGGCGCCGACGGCGGCCAGGTGGTCACGATGTCGGTGACGCTCGGCGGCAAGCTCGTGACGTTCACGTACGACGCGGCCACGAACAAGATCTCGCAGAGCGGCACCACGGCCACGATCAGCGGCGACATGCTCACGCTGAACAGCACCAACGGCTTCACGAAGGGCACCCTGCTCTTCAACTTCACGACCGGCAACTACACCTACTACACCAACGGCACGGCCGCGAACGGCGAGAGCTTCACGGTGACCTTCACCGCGAAGGACGGCGACGGCGACGTCACGGCGCCCACGAACCTGAACTTCGTGATCGCCAACGGCGCGCCCGTCGCGCGCCCGGACACCGACACGCTGGACATCAACCAGTCGCACCTCGAAGGCAACGTGATCACGGGTGCCGGCACGGACGGCGGCCTGGCCATCGGCAGCTCGGTGGCCAGCTTCTCGGCGAAGGGCGACGGCGTCGACGCCGCCGTGGACAACGCCAAGATCTCGAGCATCGTGTTCAAGGGCCAGACCTACGATCTGACCAAGAACAGCACCGGCACGGGCACGGGCTTCAGCTACGTCATCAACAACGGCCAGCTGACCTGGACCGGCACGGGCTCGGGCAATGCCGGCAGCAAGCTCGTCTTCAACAAGACGGGCTACTACGACTACACCCCGCCCACCGCATCGCTGACGGACACGCCGCACAAGGCGGCGGTGACCAACAGCTACACGAGCGCCATCAACAACAACGCCAATGGCGTGGCGATCACCGCCTTCCAGCAGAACGGCACGGCGGGCACGGTCGTGCTCAACAGCGGCACCGGCACCAGCGGCCTCGGCGTCTCGGCGAACAACAGCGCCAGCAGCCTCGCGGCCCTGGAGCGCCTCGTGTTCACGTTCTCGCAGGCCTCGCACCCGCAAGGCGTGCAGGCCGTGAAGTTCAACATCGCCACGGGCAGCAACCTCGACAACACGAGCAGTGTCGTCAGCGCGCTGACGTACACGATGTACGACGTGACCGGCGTGCTGCTCGGCCAGTTCGTCAGCTCCGCCGAAGGCACCGTCACGCTGCCCACGGAGTACGCCAACATCGGCCGCATCGAGGTCGAGGCGAACAGCCCGGCGGCGGCCTACATCTCGGGCATCACGTTCGAGAGCATCAACGTCGACAACGCCGCCAACGCGGTCGAGCCCACGGTCATCGGCTACACGCTGACCGACGACGACGGCCAGAGCAGCAGTTCGACGCTCACGCTCAACGTGATCTCGAACAACCTGTACGGCACCGACAACGCCGACACCATCACCGGGACCGCGGCCAACGACCACATCCAGGGCGGCGCCGGCAACGACACGCTCCACGGCGGCGCGGGCCACGACATCCTCGAGGGTGGTCTCGGCAACGACATCCTCAACGGGAACGACGGCAACGACATCCTGCGCGGCGGCGAAGGCAACGACACGCTCGACGGGGGTGCCGGCAAGGACATCCTGGTGGGTGGCAAGGGCAACGACTTCCTCACGGGCGGCGCCGACTCCGACGTCTTCCGCTGGGAGTTCGCCGACCAGGGCGTCAAGGGCACCCCGGCCGTCGACACCGTGTCCGACTTCAACAACGCCGCGGCGTCCGCCGGCGGCGACGTGCTCGACCTGCGCGACCTGCTGCAGGGCGAAACGTCGCTCGGCGCGGCCACCGGCAACCTCACCAACTACCTGCACTTCGAGACGTCGGGCAACACCACGACGATCCAGATCAGCACGACAGGTGGCTTCTCGGGCGGCTACAACGCCGGCGCCGTGGACCAGGCCATCAAGCTGAGCGGTGTGGACCTGACGGTGGGTGGGGCGTTGAACACCGACCAGCAGATCATCCAGGATCTGCTCAACAAGTCGAAGTTGATCGTGGACGGAAGCAACTGAGCCCCCCAGTCGGCCAGCGGCTCCTGCCCCCAGGGGGCGCCACGGGTCGCCCGGGTAACCCGGGCTCGCGCGTGGCTTGATGGGTCGGCTCGCTGCGCTCGCCTCTCCGCGAGCGCGTACTCGTTTCGGGCCATTGCTCGCTTCGCTCGCTCGGCCCTCTCCCGTCACCCCGGCGAACGCCGGGGTCCACTGCCTGCAGGCGCGCTGAGGCCACGGTGGATCCCGGCGTTCGCCGGGATGACCGTGCCATCGGAGATCAGAGTTTCGCGCTGATGTGGGGACCGGTGGCGCCGTCGACGCCACATTCCCACAGCCGCTGCAGGTCCAGCTCGTCGCTGACGCCTTCCGCGAACACCTGCAACGACAACCCGTGCAGCAGCGTCACCGTGCCCCGCACGAACGTCGCGCGGTTCTCGTCGGTGCCGATGTCGCGCACGATGGACGCGTCGAGCTTCACGTAGTCGAGCCCCGCCTCGAAGAGGCGCGGGATCTGCCCCAGGCGGGCGCCGGCGTGTTCGAGGCCGATGCGCACGCCGATCGGGCGCAGCTGGCGGCTGAGTTCCTGAAGCAGGTGGAAGTGCTCGACGGCGGCGGTCTCGGCCACCTCGAGCCAGATCAGGCGAGCGGCACGCGGCGCGGCCCACAGCAGCGCCCTCAGGCGCGGGGCAAAGCTGCTGTCGGTCAGCGACGACGGCGACAGGTTCACGCAGCGCGACTGGCCGTCGCGGGTCGCATCCATCAGCGCGAGCGCCAGCGCACGTTCGTCCACGTCCACTGTCAAGCGGCTGCGCACCGCCAGCGGCAGCCAGCGGGCCGCGGCCTCGAAGGTGCCGCCGGCCTCGAGCTGCATGCGCAGCGGGCATTCGAGGTGGATGGCCTGCATGCGGCTGTCGACCACCGGGAACGACACGAGCCGCACCCGGTCGTGCACGAGCGCCTCGCGGATGCGCTGGCGCCAGGCGCCCTCGCCCAGCAGCGCAATGGCGGGCGAGGCTTCGCTCGCGAGTTCGACCGCGAACGCACCCACGCTTTCGGCACGGGCCAGCGCGCCGTCGGCCGCCCCCATCACCTCGCCGAGGGTCATGTCGCGGCGCAGCTCCACCGCCCCCACGGCCACCGACGCCCCGGCGCCGATCGACGGCAACACGAGGCGCAGCGCGTCGGCCAGGGCCTGCGCGGTCTCGCGGGCCACGTTGGGCACGGGCAGGCACAGCGCGAAGTCCGAGCCGTTCAAGCGGCCGAGGAAACAGCCCTCGACGCGCTCGGTGTACGGTCGCAGCGCCTGCGCGATGGTGGTGATCATGCGGTCGGCCGCGGCGTGGCCCAGCGTGCGGTTGATGCCCGCCAGGTCCAGCACGCGCAGCAGCACCAGGCCGCCGTCGGCCGTGCCGTCCTCGCGCTGCAATGCGGCGCCCAGCTGGCCCAGGAAGTGGGCGCGGTTCGACAGGCCGGTGAGCGTGTCGCAGTTGGCCTGCCGGTGCAGCGCGTCGAGCTGGGCCGCCTGGGTCTGGAAGGCCACGCGCAGGCGCTCGACCATCGTGTTCATCGCGAGCGTGAGCCGCTGCAGCTCGGGCACGTTGGGCGCCTCGACCGTGACGAACTCGCCGTTGACCAGCGCCTGGGCCTGGCCCACGGTGCTGTCGATGGGCTTGCGGATGCGGCGCACGACCAGCGTGCCGAGGGCGCCGGCGATCAACCCCACCACGGCGAGCGCGAGCGCCGAACGCACGCTGCTGCGCCACAGCTCGTCGATGGCGAACGCCGACTGGCTTTCCACCTCGACCTGGCCGAGGGCCCGCCAGCCGTCCGACACCTGGGCGAGGCCGGGGCGCGACTCGATGGGTACCACGTCGGCGAACCACGCGGGGGCCTTGGCCGGGCCCACGGTGGCCTCGCGCACGAACTTCACCTTGCCGTCGGCGCCGACGAGGCGCACGCGCCGGTAGAAGCCGGTGTCGAACTGGGCGGACATCATCAGGTCCATCAGTTCCTGGTCTCCCTTCTGCTGCGACAGGGCGAGGGCCAGCGAGGTCGCGTTGTCCGAGTTCTTGAGCTGCAGCTGCGTCTCGAGGTAGTTGCGGCCCGACTCCACCGCCACCGTGACGCTGCCCAGGAAGGCGAGCAGCACGGTGCCGAACATCAGCAACCAGATTTGGCGTATCAGCGACATGCGCGCTCCCTGTCGATCATCGATCCGTTCGTCCCGCTCGTTCGTACGTCATTCATTGAAAACCTTCCGCCCGTGCCTTCGCAAGCACTTCACGCCAGCGCGACAGCCGGGCCACGGGGTCGCCCGCCGTCTGGGTGCCCACACCCTGCCACAACCCATCGCCATTGAAACTGAAAACCGGCGCCAGGTCCGGGCGGCGCGAGGCCGGGCGGATCTCGCCGATCAGGTTGTCGAGGATGAGCGGCTCGGCCTCCGGACTCGGATGGTAGGCCAGCACCATGTGGGCCTGGACCACGCCCTGCGCCCCGCCGATCTGCGCGCGGACGTACACCAGCCGCAGGCGGTTCACCGGCACGCCGAGGGCCAGCAGCGAAAAGTACTTGGCGATGGCGAAGTCCTCGCAGTCGCCCTGGCCCTGGTTCAGGGTCTCGATCGGGCTCGCCCAGTAGTCCACCTGGCCCCACACGGCCGCATCGTCACGAAACACGATGCGCCGGTTGAAGAACTGGTTCACGGCCTGCAGGCGGCCCGGTTCGTCGAGCGCCGCGGCCGTGGCCAGGGTCTGCTGCAGCGCGGTCACGCCGGCCACCGCGTTCGGCCCGGCCTTGCGGGCGGCCGCGGCCATGCGCTCCACGTCCCACGCGCGCAGTGCCACCGACGGCGCGAACAAGCCCGCGACCAGCAGCGCGGCGAACAGCCGGCGGCACCACGCCGCGACGTTCCGCACCGTGTGACGCGCACTGTCTTTCGCAAAATGGGTTCGTGGAAGGTGCACGGGTGTTCCTGGGGACAGTCCCCCCTGGGGTTGTCGTCCAAAGCGACACCTCGCTTGAGCATCATGAGGGCCCTGTGATAGAAAGTGCTCGCCAACCAAACGGCCCGAGCGTGAATTCCTGCCGGGCAGACCTTCATCCACGGGGAACATGGCCGGAGGGCCGATCACTAAACTCGACCTCGTCCCTACATCGAGGTTGGATTGCGTGAACTGGGGACAACGCCATTGACTCTAGGATCGAGATGTACCAAAGAAAAACGGCCCTGCTTTCCGCACTCACCCTGACGTTCGCCAGCGCCGCGTTCGCGCAGGCCGATGACCAGGCTGCCCTGAAGGCCGCCGTGCAGAAGGCGATCAACGCCAACCCCGAGGTCACTGCCCGCTTCAACACCTACCGCGCTTCCGCCGACGCCGTCGACATCGCCCGTGCCGGCTACTACCCCCGCCTCGACCTGAGCGCGAGCGGCGGCCGCGACCGCGACCGCATCGACAACCGCAATCCCGAGACCCAGTCCGTCAACCGCGCCGGCGCCGCGCTGACGCTGTCGCAACTGCTGTGGGACGGCCTCGCCACGAAAAACGACGTGGGCCGCCTGGCCCACGAACGCCTCGCCCGCTACTTCGAGGTGATGGACATCACCGAGCAGACCGCCCTCGAGGCCGCCCGCGCGTACTACGACGTGCTGCGGTTCCGCCGCCTCGTGCAGCTGGCCGAGGAGAACTTCGTCCAGCACCAGACCGCCTACAACCAGATCCAGTCGCGCTTCAAGGCCGGTGTCGGCCGCGGCGTGGACCTGGAGCAGGCCGCCGCCCGCGTGGCGCTGGCCGAGTCCAACCTGAACACCGAGATCTCCAACCTGTACGACGTGTCGTCGCGCTACCAGCGCCTGGTGGGCGAAGTGCCGCCGGCCTCGCTGCCACTGCCCGCCGAGACGTTCAAGAACGGCCTGCCCGCGAACGCGAACGACGCCGCCAACGAGGCCATCCGCCGCAGCCCGGCCATCAGCGCCAGCATCGAGAACATGCGCTCGGCCGAGCAACTCGTGTCGGTGCGCGAGAGCGCCTTCCAGCCCCGCGTCGAGGCCCGCCTGCGCTCCGGCGCCGGCAAGAACCTCGACGGCGTCACGAACCAGCGCAACGACTCCACCGCCGAGGTCGTGCTGAACTGGAACCTCTTCAACGGCGGCGCCGACCGCGCCCGCGTGCGCCAGCAGACCAACCTCGTGAGCCAGGCCACCGACCTGCGCGACAAGGCCTGCCGCGACGTGCGCCAGACCGTGGCCATCGCCTACAACGACACGCGCAAGCTCGTCGACCAGCTCGTCTACCTGGACCGCAACACGCTGGCCATCACCAAGGCGCGCGACGCGTACCACCAGCAGTTCAACATCGGGCAGCGCAGCCTGCTCGACCTGCTGAACTCCGAGAACGAGGTCTACACCGCCCAGCGCTCGTACGTGAACGCCGAGTACGACCTGAGCATCGCCTACCTGCGCACGCACGCCGCCACGAACCAGCTGATCAGCCGCCTGGGCGTGGGCCGCGACGCCGCCCCGCCGGCCCCGGACGACGCCGAAGGCTGGAACGCCGGCAACGACGCCCCGGGCCGCTGCCCGGCCGAGGCCGTGGCCACGATGACGATGGACTCGACGGGGCTGCGCCAGCGCGCCGTCGCGGCCACCCCGCCCTCGCCCGTGCCACCGGCCACGCCCGCACCCACCGGGGTCGCGGCCACCGCCGCCACGGCCGTGCCGCTGCAGCGCGTGACCGAATGGGCGGCCGCCTGGCAGTCGCGCGACATCAACGCCTACCTCGCGTTCTACGCGCCCACCTTCATGCCGGAAGGCACCTCGCTCGACCGCTGGCGCGCCCAGCGCCGCTCGATGCTCGCGCGTCCGGGCGAGATCGCCGTGCTGATCGCCAACCCCGTGGCCACGGCCATCGACGCCACCACGGTCGAGACCCGCTTCCGCCAGACCTTCCGGTCGAACCAGCTCACCGACATCACCGACAAGGTGCTGACGTGGCGGCTGATCGATGGGAAGTGGCTGATCCTGCGGGAATCGGGCCGCTGATCGCTTCGGCGCGGCACTGCTTCGGTGGTCCGCGCCGGGTCCGCCCCCAAAACGGTTAGATTCGCGTACTCCGTTTCCAGAATTCACGCGAACGCCGATGTCCACCTTGTCTCAGCGCCTCAGCGCGCTGGCGCCCTATTTCAAAGGCACCCTGTGGGCCGTGATGCTCGGCGGCCTGGGCGCCGCGATCTCCGCGGCGTGTGAGGGCGCCCTCGCCTGGCTGATGGTGCCGCTGGTCGACGGCGGGTTCAAGAAGCCGCCCATCCCCTGGGTGCCCGACCTCCACCCGCCGCCGTACTGGGCCATCCCCATCCTGCTGATCGTGATCTTCCTGGTGCGGGGGATCGCCGGTTTTGTCGTCGACTACTCGCTCGCCTGGACCGCCAACCGCGGCGCCCTGGCCCTGCGGCGCCGACTGTTCGACCGTGTGCTCCAGTCCGACGGCGCCCTGTTCGGCGAACGCACGGCCAGCAGCCTCACGAACACCGTGGTCTACGAGGCCATCAACGGGGTCGCCCAGCTCGTGAGCGCCCTGCAGACCCTCCTGAAGGATTCCTTCACGGTGGTGTCGCTGCTCATCACGCTGCTGCTGCTGAACTGGCAGCTCACCGCGGTCATCTTCGCGCTGGCGCCGGTGCTGGCCGTCACCATGCGCTACTTCAGCCGGCGCATGCGGCGCATCACGCTGTCCTCGCAGACCGCGGTGGACCGGCTGGGCTACGTCGTCGAGGAAAACGTGCTCGCGTGGCGCGTGGTCCGGCTGCACGGCGTCCAGCGGCCGCAGGCCGAGCGGTTCGAGACCGAAAGCCGGTCGCTCTTCCGCCTGATGCTCAAGTCGACCGCGGCGTCGGCCACGGTGACGCCGCTGATCCAGCTGTTCACCGCCATGGCCCTCGCCATCATCATCGCGGTGGCGCTGTGGCAGAACAGCCAGACCGGCGGCAGCATGGGCACCTTCGTCGCCTTCATCACCACGGCCATCGGCATTGCCACGCCCATCCGCCGGCTCACCGACGTGACGAGCGCCGTCACGCGCGGCCTGGCGGCCCTGGAACGCGGGCAGGACCTGATCCAGACGAGCCAGGCCGAATCGGGCGGCACCCACGCGGTGGACCGCGCCGCGGGCCACCTGGCGTTCCGCGGCGTCGGCGTCCGCTACGGCACGGCCGACGATGCACCCGCCGCCCTCACCGCCATCGACCTCGACGTGCCCCGGGGCACCACCGTGGCGCTCGTGGGGCCCTCCGGCGCGGGCAAGACCACGCTCATCAACCTGCTGCCCCGCTTCATCGAACCCTCCAACGGCACGATCTCGCTCGACGGCGTGCCGCTCAAGGACTGGGACCTCGCCTCGCTGCGCTCGCAGATCGCGCTCGTGAGCCAGGACGTGGTGCTGCTCAACGGCACGGTGCGGGACAACGTCTGCCTGAGCGGCGAAACCCCGGATCCGGCGCGCGTGCGGGCGGCCCTGCAGGCCAGCAACCTCCTCGAGCTGGTCGACGGCCTGCCGGAGGGGCTGGACACCCTGGTGGGCCACAACGGCACGAAGCTGTCGGGCGGCCAGCGGCAGCGCCTCGCGATCGCCCGCGCGATCTACAAGGACGCGCCCATCATCATCCTCGACGAGGCCACCTCGGCCCTCGATTCGGAGTCGGAGCGCCTGATCCAGCAGGCGATGGACAACCTGATGCGCGACCGCACCAGCATCGTCATCGCCCACCGGCTGTCCACCATCGCCAACGCCGACAAGGTGGTGGTGCTGGAGGCGGGCCGGGTCGTCGAACAGGGCACGCAGGCCGAGCTGCTCCAGAAGAACGGGCTCTTCGCCAAGCTGCACGGCATCCAGTTCGGCACCCGCTGAAAGCGAAAGCCGAAACGAAAAGGCCCGCACCTCACGGCGCGGGCCTTTTGTTCGTTCACACGATCAGCGCTTGACCGGCGGCAGGTCCGTGCACTCGCCCTCGGCCGCTTCGGCAGCGAGGCCCACGCTCTCGCCGAGCGTCGGGTGCGGGTGGATCGTCTTGCCGATGTCCACCGCGTCGGCGCCCATCTCGATGGCCAGCGCCACTTCCGAGATCAGGTCGCCGGCATGCGTGCCGACGATGCCGCCACCGATGATGCGGTGCGTTTCCTCGTCGAAGATCAGCTTCGTGAAGCCCTCGTCGCGCGTGTTCGCGATGGCGCGGCCCGACGCGTTCCAGGGCAGCACGCCCTTCTTGATCTTCAGGCCCTTGGCCTTCGCCTCGTCTTCCGTCACGCCCACCCACGCCACCTCGGGGTCGGTGTAGGCGACGCTCGGGATCACGCGGGCATCGAACTCGGCCTTGTGGCCGGCCGCGACTTCCGCCGCCACGTGGCCTTCGTGCACCGCCTTGTGGGCGAGCATGGGCTGGCCCACGATGTCGCCGATGGCGAAGATGTGCGGCACGTTGGTGCGCATCTGCCTGTCGACCGTGATGAAGCCGCGGTCGCCCACGGCCACGCCGGCCTTCTCGGCACCGATGCGCTTGCCGTTGGGCACACGGCCCACGGCCTGCAGCACGAGGTCGTACACCTGAGGGGCCGAAGGGGCACCCTCGCCCTCGAAGGTGACCTTGATGCCTTCCTTCGTGGCCTCGGCCCCGACGGTCTTCGTCTTCAGCATGATGTTGTCGAAGCGCGGCGCGTTCATCTTCTGCCACACCTTGACCATGTCGCGGTCGGCGCCGACCATCAGCGAGTCCATCATCTCGACCACGTCGAGGCGGGCGCCGAGGCTGCTGTAGACCGTGCCCATCTCGAGGCCGATGATGCCGCCACCGATCACCAGCATGCGCTTGGGCAGCTGGCGCAGCTGCAGCGCGCCGGTGGAGGTCACCACGCGCGGGTCGTCCTTCGGCAGGAACGGCAGCTTCACGGCTTCGGAACCGGCCGCGATGATGGCGTTCCTGAACTTGACGACCTTCTTGCCGTCGGCCGTGGTCACCGCCAAGTGGTACGGGTCGGCGAACTCGCCGTCGCCCTGGATCACCGTGACCTTGCGCATCTTCGCCATCGCGTTCAGGCCGTTGGTGAGCTTGCCCACCACCTTCTCCTTGTGCGTGCGCAGCTTGTCGAGGTCGACCTTCGGGGCCTCGAACGCCACGCCCAGCGCGTCGAAGTGCTTGGCCTCGTCCATCACGGCGGCCACGTGCAGCAGCGCCTTGGACGGGATGCAGCCCACGTTCAGGCACACGCCGCCGAGCGTCTTGTAGCGCTCGACGAGCACCACCTTCTGCCCGAGGTCGGCGGCGCGGAACGCAGCGGAGTAGCCGCCGGGCCCGGCGCCCAGCACCAGCACGTCGCACTCGACGTCGGCGGTGCCGCCGAACGACGAGGCCGCCACCGGCGCAGCAGCGGGAGCTGGCGCCGGTGCGGGTGCGGCGGCCGCGGGGGCCGGAGCCGGGGCAGGCGCCGGCGCAGCGGCAGCGCCCGCACCACTGGCCTCGAGCGTCAGGATCAGCGAGCCTTCGCTGACCTTGTCGCCGAGCTTGACCTTCAACTCCTTGACCACGCCTGCATGCGTGGCGGGGATTTCCATCGAGGCCTTGTCGCTCTCGACGGTGATCAGCGATTGCTCGGCCTTGATGGTGTCACCGGGCTTGACCAGCAGCTCGATGACGGCCACGTCCTTGGAGTCGCCGATGTCCGGCACCTTGATGTCGATGAGCGACATGGTTCTCTTTCCGTGAAGGTGGGGCTTAGAGCAGCACGCGGCGGAAGTCGCCGAGGATCTGCGCGAGGTACGCGTTGAAGCGGGCCGCCGAAGCGCCGTCGATCACGCGGTGGTCCCAGCTCAGGCTGAGCGGCAGCATCAGGCGCGGCTGGAAGGCCTTGCCGTCCCACACCGGCTCGGTCGTCGAGCGGCACACGCCGAGGATCGCCACTTCCGGGGCGTTGATGATCGGCGTGAAGTACCGGCCACCGATGCCGCCGAGCGACGAGATCGAGATGCAGCCGCCGCTCATGTCGGCCGGGGTCAGCTTGCCGTCGCGGGCCTTCGCGGCCAGCGCGTTCATCTCCTGGGAGATCTGGATCACGCCCTTCTTGTCGGCGTCCTTGAGCACCGGCACCACGAGGCCGTTCGGCGTGTCCGCCGCGAAGCCGATGTGGTAGTACTGCTTCAGCACGATCTGCTCGCCATCGAGCGACGCGTTGAAGTCGGGGAACTTCTTCAGCGCGGCGACCATGGCCTTGATCAGGAACGCGAGCATCGTGACCTTCACGCCCGACTTCTCGTTCTCCTTGTTCAGCTGGACGCGGAAGGCTTCGAGTTCGGTGATGTCCGCATCGTCGTGGTTCGTCACGTGCGGAATCACGACCCAGTTGCGGTGCAGGTTCGCGCCCGAGATCTTCTTGATGCGCGACAGGTCCTTGCGCTCGACCGGGCCGAACTTCGTGAAGTCGACCTGCGGCCAGGGCAGCAGCCCCGGGAACGCGCCACCGGCGGCGGCGCCGGCGGCCGCGGGCGCCTTGCCCTGCGCCTGCGTGCGCAGGCTGCCGTCCATCACGCCCTTGACGAAGTTCTGCACGTCGGCGTGGGTGATGCGGCCCTTGAGGCCCGAGCCGCGCACTTCCGCGAGCGGCACGCCCAGTTCACGGGCGAGTTTGCGGATGCTGGGTGACGCGTGCGGCAGGCGGCCGGTGGCCGGCGGCGGTTCGGCCGCGGGCAGCGCGGCCGTGGGCACGACCCGTTCGACCACGGGGGTCGACGGGGTTTCCGGCGCGGCGGCCGGCACCGAGGCACCGGCGGGCGCCGGCGCCGCGGCCGCCGCGGCGGGGGCACCACCGGCCACTTCCAGCGTGGCCAGCACCGAGCCCTGGCTGACCTTGTCGCCGAGCTTGATCTTGAGTTCCTTGACCACGCCGGCGTGCGACGACGGGATCTCCATCGAGGCCTTGTCGCTCTCGACGGTGATCACGCTCTGCTCGGCCTTCAGCGTGTCGCCGACCTTGATGAACACCTCGATCACCGAGACGTCCTTGCTGTCGCCGATGTCCGGCACCACCAGGTCGATGGTGCGGCTGCCACCGGCGGCGGCGGCCGGTGCCGGCGCGGGGGCTGCGGCTGGTGCCGGCGCAGGCGCCGGGGCGGCCGCGGCAGGCGCGGGCGCCGGGGCGGCGGCACCGGCCCCTTCGGCCTCGAGCACCAGCACGACCGAACCCTCGGCGACCTTGTCGCCGATCTTGACGCGCAGTTCCTTGATCACGCCGGCGGTGCTCGACGGGATCTCCATCGACGCCTTGTCGCTCTCCACGGTCACGAGCGACTGGTCCACCTTGATGGTGTCCCCCGCCTTGACCAGCAGTTCGATGACTTCGACTTCCTTGAAGTCCCCGATGTCGGGGACCTTGACTTCGACCAATGCCATGTCGTTTCTCCGGGTCTTCTTGTTCAGGCGTACAGCGGATTGATCTTGTCGGCCTTGATGTCGTACTTCTTGATCGCCTCGGCCACCTTCGCGGCGGGCACGGTGCCCTCCTCGGAGAGTGCCTTCAGCGCCGCGACCACGATGTAGTGGCGGTTGACCTCGAAGTGCTCACGCAGCTTGCTGCGGAAGTCGCTGCGGCCGAAGCCGTCGGTGCCGAGGACCTTGAACGTGCGGCCCTTCGGCAGGAACGCGCGGATCTGGTCGGCGTACGACTTCATGTAGTCGGTGGACGCGATCACCGGGCCGGCGTGCGGCTCGAGCTGCTGCGCGACGAACGGCACGCGGGCGGTCTCGGTCGGGTGCAGCAGGTTCCAGCGCTCGCAGTCCTGGCCGTCGCGGGCCAGTTCGTTGAAGCTCGGGCAGCTCCACACGTTCGCGGCGACGCCCCACTCCTTCTCGAGCATCTCCTTGGCAGCGATGGATTCGCGCAGGATGGTGCCGCTGCCCAGCAGGTTCACGCGCGGCGTCTTCTTCGCGCCGGCCTGCAGCAGGTACATGCCCTTGATGATCTGCTCTTCGGTACCGGCGGTCAGGCCCGGCATCGCGTAGTTCTCGTTGAGCAGCGTCAGGTAGAAGAACACGTTCTCCTGCTTCTCCACCATGCGCTTCAGGCCATGGTGCAGGATCACGCCCACTTCGTGCGCGAAGGTCGGGTCGTAGCTGATGCAGTTCGGGATCGTGCCGGCCAGGATGTGGCTGTGGCCGTCCTCGTGCTGCAGGCCTTCGCCGTTCAGCGTGGTGCGGCCCGACGTGCCGCCCAGCAGGAAGCCGCGCGCCTGCATGTCGCCCGCGGCCCAGGCCAGGTCGCCGATGCGCTGGAAGCCGAACATCGAGTAGTAGACGTAGAACGGGATCATCACGCGGTTGTTCGTCGCGTACGACGTCGCCGCGGCGATCCAGCTGCTCATGCCGCCGGCCTCGTTGATGCCTTCCTGCAGGATCTGGCCGGCCTTGTCCTCGCGGTAGTACATCACCTGGTCCTTGTCGACCGGGGTGTACAGCTGGCCCTGCGGGTTGTAGATGCCGATCTGGCGGAACAGGCCTTCCATGCCGAACGTGCGGGCCTCGTCGACCAGGATGGGCACCGTGCGCGGGCCGAGGTCCTTGTCGCGCAGCAGCTGCGTCAGGAAGCGCACGTAGGCCTGGGTCGTCGAGATCTCGCGGCCTTCGGCGGTGGGCTCCAGCGTGGCCTTGAAGGTGTCCAGCGCGGGGATGGTGAACGACTCGTCGGCCTTCGGGCGGCGCTGCGGCAGGTAGCCGCCGAGGGCCTTGCGGCGCTCGTGCAGGTAGCGCATCTCGGGCGTGTCGTCGGCCGGCTTGTAGAACGGCACCTCGGCGATCTTGTCGTCGGGGATGGGGATGTTGAAGCGGTCGCGGAAGATCTTCACGTCCTCGTCGACCATCTTCTTGGTCTGGTGGGCCGTGTTCTTGCCTTCGCCGATCTTGCCCATGCCGAAGCCCTTGACGGTCTTGATCAGCAGGACGGTGGGCTGGCCCTTGTGGTTCACGGCGCGGTGGTACGCGGCATAAACCTTCTGCGGGTCATGGCCGCCGCGGTTCAGGCGCCAGATGTCGTCGTCGCTCATCTTCGCGACCATCTCGAGCAGCTTGGGATGGCGGCCGAAGAAGTTCTTGCGGACGAAGGCGCCGTCGTTGGCCTTGAAGGCCTGGTAGTCGCCGTCGAGCGTGTCCATCATGACCTTGCGCAGCAGCTCGTCCTTGTCGCGGGCGAGCAGCGGGTCCCAGTAGCTGCCCCACAGCAGCTTGATGACGTTCCAGCCGGAACCGCGGAACTCGCCTTCGAGTTCCTGGATGATCTTGCCGTTGCCGCGCACCGGGCCGTCGAGGCGCTGCAGGTTGCAGTTGACGACGAAGATCAGGTTGTCGAGCTTCTCGCGCGCGGCCAGGCCGATGGCGCCGAGCGATTCGGGTTCATCCATCTCGCCGTCGCCGCAGAACACCCAGACCTTGCGCTTGGAGGTGTCGGCGATGCCGCGGGCGTGCAGGTACTTCAGGAAGCGGGCCTGGTAGATGGCCATCAGCGGGCCGAGGCCCATCGACACCGTCGGGAACTGCCAGAACTCGGGCATCAGCTTCGGGTGCGGGTAGCTCGAGATGCCCTTGCCGTCGACTTCCTGGCGGAAGTTGTTGAGCTGCTCTTCGGTGATGCGGCCTTCCATGAAGGCGCGGGCGTAGATGCCGGGGGAGCTGTGGCCCTGGATGTAGAGCAGGTCGCCGCCGTGGTCTTCGGTGGCGCCGTGCCAGAAGTGGTTGAAACCGGCGCCGAACATCGTGGCGAGGGACGCGAACGACGAGATGTGCCCGCCGAGGTCGCCGCCGTCGGCCGGGTGCAGGCGGTTCGCGCGCACCACCATGGCCATCGCGTTCCAGCGCATGTAGGCGCGCAGGCGCTCTTCCATCTCGAGGTTGCCGGGGCAGCGCTCTTCCTGGTCGGCGGGGATGGTGTTCACGTACGCCGTGGTCGCGGAGAACGGCATGTCGATGCCGACCTGGCGGGCGTGGTCGATGAGCTGTTCGAGCAGGAAGTGCGCGCGGTCGCCCCCTTCGGTCTCGATCAGGGCCGACAACGCATCCAGCCACTCACGGGTTTCCTGCGAGTCGGCGTCATTCGCCGAGGCGCCAAGGAAGGATTCAGGCAGGGCCGACATCACGATCTCCTCTAATCACGGTTCAAGGTGGCGCGGAGTGTCGCACAAGGAATGCGAATTCCCAAATTGTGCAAAACCGTTTCTCATCATGAAATTACCCAGGGAAACCAAGGGTTCCCTCCGTATCGCAATGCGGAGTGGCGAACCGTTCGGCCACCCCGCAGCCTCGATAATCGACGGATGCAGCCCGTGAAAGTACCGCCCGCTCCACCCACTCCCGGCAGTGACCTCGCCAAACGCCTGTTCGGCACGTGGTGGCGCCGCCAGTCCCCGTCCCGCCAGGATCGTTACGCCACCCTCGGGCCGCTCGTGTCCGTGCTGCTGTTCCTTGCCGCGATCATCTCGGCGTTCTGGTACCTCCGCAATGAGGAATTGGAGAGAGAGCAGGAATCCGTCAAACGGGATACCGAGATCGCCCAACAACAGGTGCGCCTGCGCCTGATCGAAAGCCAGGAGCAGCTGATCCGGATGGCGCGCGACATCGCCACCCGCACCATCAAGCCGGAGGCGTTCGTGCAGCCCGCGGCCGGCTTCGCCCGCGAGCGCCCCGAGATCACCCACCTGATGTGGGTCGACGCCGACCTGCGGCGCCAGGCGAGCTACTCCAGCGCCAACATGCACATGCAGGTCGAGAGCAGCCCCGAGGAACTCGACCGCTCGCTGCCCATGCCCCACCGCGAGGGCGTGCCCGAGCGCACCTTCGAGGCCACGCAGCAGCTGCGCTACCCCACGTACTCGATCCCGTACCTCAACGGCTTCGGCCACTGGGTGTTCCAGCTGCAGGTGCCGCTGATCGACAACAACCGCTTCGCCGGCACGCTGATCGCCGAGTATTCGGTCGAGGCGCTCGTGCGCTACTTCATCCCGGCCGACGTCTCGAACCGCCACGTGGTCACGGTGATCGACTCGCAGGACAAGGTGCTCTCGAGCACCGTGATGCTGATGCCCGGCCAGATCGCCCGGCCCGCGTCCATCGTCCACGACGTGCCGCTCGCCCCGGCAGGCAACGGCCTGAAGCTGCGGGTGCAGGGCTACCGCACCTCCATCGGCCTCATCAGCAACACCCTCTTCTGGATGGTGGCGGCGCTGAGCACCCTCACCGTCTGGATGCTGCTGGGCACCTGGCGGCACATGCGCCGCCGGCTGCAGATGCAGAACACCCTGGTCAGCGAGACGAACTTCCGCCGCGCGATGGAAAACTCGATGCTGACCGGCATGCGGGCGATGGACATGGAGGGCCGCATCACCTACGTGAACCCGGCCTTCTGCGCGATGACCGGCTTCAACGAGCAGGACCTGATCGGCCACCTGCCGCCCTTCCCCCACTGGCCGCCCGACCGCTACGACGAGAACAACCGCCTGCTGCAGCAGGAGCTGCAGGGCCGCAGCCCGGCCGGCGGCATCGAGGTCAAGGCCATGCGCAAGGACGGCAGCCTGTTCGACGCCCGCATGTACGTGTCCCCGCTGATCGACCCGAAGGGCGTCCAGACGGGCTGGATGACCTCGATGACCAACATCACCGAGGCCAAGCGCGTGCGCGACCAGCTGTCGGCGTCCCACGAACGCTTCACCACGGTGCTGGAGGGGCTCGACGCGGCCGTGTCCGTGCTGTCGGTGCAGCAGGGCGAGCTGCTGTTCGCGAACCGCTCGTACCGCCTCTGGTTCGGCGCCGAGGCCCGCGGCCACGCGGCGCTGGCCGGCGGCGAGTCGGCGCCCACGCTGCTCGGCGACTTCGGCGACTCCGTCGACAGCTTCGGCGGCCTGCCCACGCAGGAGCTGACCGAGGCCGGGTCGGACCCGCGCGAGGTGTACGTCGAGTCGCTGCAGAAGTGGTTCGACGTGCGCGCGCGCTACCTGCAGTGGACCGACGGGCGCCTCGCCCAGATGCTGATCGCCACCGACATCACGAGCCGCCGCAACGCCGAGACCCAGGCGCAGCAGCAGGCCGAGAAGGCGCAGGTGACCAGCCGCCTGGTGACGATGGGCGAGATGGCCTCGTCCGTGGCCCACGAGCTGAACCAGCCGCTCACGGCCATCACGAACTACTGCAACGGCATGGTCTCGCGCGTGAAGGCCGACGCCATCGAGAAGCCCGACCTGATCACCGCGCTCGAGAAGACCGCCAAGCAGGCCGAGCGCGCGGCGCAGATCATCCGCCGCATCCGCGCGTTCGTGAAGCGCAGCGAGCCGCGCCGCGAGCCCTCGCTGGCCGCGAACATCGTCGAGGAGTCGGTGGACCTGGCCGGCATCGAGCTGCGCCGCCGCAACGTCGCGCTGCACATCTACGTGGCCCAGCGCCTGCCGGTGCTGATGGTGGATCCGATCCTCATCGAGCAGGTGCTGCTGAACCTGCTGAAGAACGCCGCCGAGGCCATCGACTCGGCCGGACTGCCCTTGCCGCGCCGCAACATCGAGCTGCGCGTGATCCCCCGGCACACGCCGGACGAGGGGGGCGTGATCGAATTCACGGTGACCGACTCCGGGCCCGGCCTGAAGGAGGAAGTCATCGGCAGACTGTACGAAGCGTTCTTCTCGACCAAGGTCGAGGGGCTCGGAATCGGCCTCAGCCTGTGCCGCTCGATCATCGAGAGCCACCGGGGCCGGATCCGTGCAGAGAACTTATACAATGGCACGACCGTGGTGGGCTGTCGTTTCAGCTTCACGCTGCCTGTCGAAACCGCCAAATCCACCGGCCTTGAAACGGCCCTGACCTGAGTCCCTCATCCATGAGCTTGATTCCCAAAAAAGGCACCGTGTACGTGGTCGACGACGACGAAGCCGTGCGCGATTCGCTGCAGTGGCTCCTCGAAGGCAAGGACTACCGCGTCAAGTGCTTCGACTCCTCCGAAGCCTTCCTGTCCCGCTTCGACCCCCGCGAGGTCGCGTGCCTCATCGCCGACATCCGCATGGACGGCATGAGCGGCCTGGAACTGCAGGACCGCCTGCTGGAACGCAAGTCCCCGCTGCCCGTGGTGTTCATCACCGGCCACGGCGACGTGCCCATGGCCGTCACCACCATGAAGAAGGGCGCGATGGACTTCATCGAGAAGCCCTTCAAGGAAGAGCAGCTGCTCAACCTCGTCGAGCGCATGCTCGACCAGGCCCGCAGCGCCTTCTCGCACCACCAGGAAGCCGCCAGCCGCGACGCCCTGCTGTCGCGCCTGACCACGCGTGAATCCCAGGTGCTCGAGCGCATCGTCGCCGGCCGCCTGAACAAGCAGATCGCCGACGACCTCGGCATCAGCATCAAGACGGTGGAGGCGCACCGCGCCAACATCATGGAAAAGCTCAACGCCAACACGGTGGCCGATCTGCTCAAGATCGCCCTGGGCGCGAAGGCCTGATCCGACCCCCGCCTCAAAGGGCCGCTTCGCAGCGGCCCTTTTTGCTTTCAGAATCGACATCGACGAGAGGAACCCGACCATGACCGCCCCCACGACCGCCCGCCTGATCGACGGCACCGCCCTGTCCAAGCAGATCCGCGCCGAAGTGGCGCAACGCGCCGCCGCGCTGACGGCCCGCGGTCACAAGCCGGGCCTCGCGGTGATCCTGGTCGGGGAAGACCCGGCCAGCCAGGTCTACGTGCGCAACAAGGTCAAGGCCTGCGAGGAGCACGGCCTGCACTCGGTGCTCGAGAAGTACGACGCCACGCTGTCCGAGGCCGACCTGCTGGCCCGCATCGACGCGCTGAACAAGGACGCCTCCATCCACGGCATCCTCGTGCAGATGCCGCTGCCCAAGCACATCGACCCCACCAAGGTGATCGAAGCCATCGCCACCACGAAGGACGTGGACGGCTACTCGGTGCTGAGCGCCGGCGAACTGGTGGCGAATCTGCCGGGGTTCCGACCCTGCACGCCGTACGGCTGTATGAAACTCATCGAGTCGACCGGGGTCAACCTGAAAGGCAAACACGCCGTCGTGATCGGCCGCAGCAACACCGTCGGCAAGCCCATGGCCCTCCTCCTCTTGCAAGCCAACGCCACCGTCACCATCTGCCACAGTGCGACCCCCGACCTGGCCTACCACACCCGCCAGGCCGACGTGATCGTGGCGGCGGTGGGCCGCCGCGACACGGTCACGGCCGGCATGGTGAAACCGGGTGCGATCGTGATCGACGTGGGCATGAACCGCAACGACGAAGGCAAGCTCTGCGGCGACGTGGACTTCGCCGGCGTCTCGCAGGTGGCCTCCGCCATCACGCCGGTGCCGGGGGGCGTGGGTCCCATGACCATCACCATGCTGCTCGTGAACACCATCGAATCGGCCGAACGAGTCGCGGCAAAATGAACTGAACGAACGAAAGAGGCCCCGCATGACGAACCCGTTGCTCGCCCGCTCCGACCTGCCGCTTTTCGCGGACATCCGCCCCGAACACGTGGGCCCGGCCATCACGGAACTGCTCGCGGAGGCCAACGCGGCGCTCGACAAGGCGACCGGTGACACCGTCCCCGCCGACTACGACGCGATGTCGGCGGTGCTCGACGTGGCCACCGAACGCCTGGGCCGCGCCTGGAACGTCGTGGGCCACCTCAACGGCGTGGCCGACAACCCCGAGCTGCGGGCCGCGTACAACGAGAGCCTGCCGGCCGTCACCGAGTTCTACACCCGCATCGGCGCCGACGAGCGCCTGTACGCCAAGTACAAGGCCATCGCCGCCAGCCCGGCCGCCAAGGCGCTGAAGCCGGCCCGCCAGAAGGCGCTCGCCAATGCCATGCGCGACTTCGTGCTGGGCGGCGCCGAGCTGAAGGGCGCCGCGCGCGAGCGCTACGCCGCCATCCAGGACCGCCAGGCGGCGCTGGGCCAGCAGTTCTCCGAACACGTGCTCGACGCCACCGATGGCTTCGCGTACTACGCCACCACCGAGGAACTGGCCGGCGTGCCGAGCGACATCCAGGCCTCCACCCGCGCGGCCGCCGAAGCCGAGGGCAAGGACGGCCACAAGCTCACGCTGCACCTGCCCAACTACCTGCCCGTGATGCAGTACGGCGAGAACCGCGCGCTGCGCGAGCGCCTGTACCGGGCGTACGCCACGCGCGCCAGCGAGTTCGGCAAGGCCGAGGTCGACAACTCCGCCGTGATGCGCGAACTGCTGGCCCTGCGCCAGGAAGAGGCGAAGCTGCTGGGCTACGCCAACTACGCCGAGGTGTCGCTCGTGCCGAAGATGGCCGACACGCCCGCCCAGGTCATCGAATTCCTGCGCGACCTCGCCCGCCGCGCCCGCCCGTTCGCCGAGAAGGACCTGGCCGAGCTGCGCGAGTTCGCCCGCACCGAGCTGGACCTGCCCGACCTGCAAGCCTGGGACCAGGCCTACGCCAGCGAGAAGCTCAAGGAGCAGCGCTACGCGTTCAGCGACCAGGAGGTGAAGCCGTACTTCACCGAAACCAAGGTGCTCGACGGCCTGTTCCGCATCATCGAAACGCTGTTCGACGTGGCCATCCGCCCCGACACGGCGCCGGTGTGGCACCCGTCGGTGCGCTTCTTCCGCATCGACCGCCGCGGTGAAACCGTGGGCCAGTTCTACCTCGACCCGTACGCCCGCCCCGGCAAGCGCCCCGGTGCGTGGATGGACGACGTGCGCGGCCGCTGGGCCCGTCCCGAGGGCCACACGCAGACGCCGGTGGCCCACCTCGTCTGCAACTTCGCCTCGCCGGTGGGCGGCAAGCCCGCGCTGCTCACGCACGACGACGTCACCACCCTCTTCCACGAGTTCGGCCACGGCCTGCACCACCTGCTGACCCAGGTCGACGACACCGGCGTGGCCGGCATCTCGGGCGTCGAATGGGACGCCGTGGAGCTGCCCAGCCAGTTCATGGAGAACTTCTGCTGGGAGTGGGACGTGCTCAAGCACCTCACCGCCCACGTCGACACCGGCGAGCCGCTGCCGCGCGCGCTGTACGACAAGATGCTCGCGGCCAAGAACTTCCAGAGCGGCCTGCAGACGCTGCGCCAGGTGGAGTTCTCGCTGTTCGACATGCGCATCCACGCCGAACCGGGCGCGGAAGACCGCATCCAGGCCGTGATCGACGACGTGCGCCGCGAGGTGGCCGTGGTCACGCCGCCGGCGTTCAACCGTTTCCAGCACGGCTTCTCGCACATCTTCGCGGGCGGCTACGCGGCGGGCTACTACAGCTACAAGTGGGCCGAGGTGCTGAGCGCCGACGCCTGGAGCGCCTTCGAGGAAACGAGCGCACTCGACGTCGACACCGGCCGCCGCTACCGCGAAGCCATCCTGGAGGCCGGCGGCAGCCGCCCGGCGCTCGAGAGCTTCAAGGCCTTCCGGGGCCGCGAGCCGCGCATCGACGCCTTGTTACGCCACCAGGGCATGGCTTGAGTACAGTGCCACCAGCGTTTTCCCGCCGCCGAGTTCCCTCCTGGAGTCCATGATGTCCCCCTCCCCGCGTTCTGCTTCGCACCGTGCCGTCCGCCTCGCCGCCCTGGCGGTGCTGTCCGCCTCGGCGCTCGCCTCGATGCCGGCCCATGCGCTCTACAAGGTCGTCGGCCCCGACGGCAAGGTCACGTACACCGACCGGCCGCCCGTCTCGCCCGAAAACAAGGTCGGCTCGGTGAACACCACCGGTGGCGGCGGCTCGGACGCCTCCCTGCCCTACGAGCTGCGCCAGGCCGCGCAGCGGTACCCGGTGGTGCTCTACACCACCGCGTCCTGCGGACCCTGCGAATCGGCCCGCGCGCTGCTGAAGCAGCGGGGCATCCCGTTCACGGAACGCACGGTGGTCACGCCGGCCGACAGCGCGGCCATGCAACGCCTCATCGGCCGCACGGACGTGCCGGCCGTCACCGTGGGCTCGCAGGTCATCGGCGGCTACAACGCGGGTGAAACCAACACCTACCTCGATGCCGCCGGGTACCCGAAGCGCTCGATGCTGCCGGCCAACTACGCGGCCCCCGCGGCCTCGCCGCTGACGAGTGGTGCCGCGCCCGCCGCCGCGCCATCGGCCCCCGCCTCCGCACCGGCCGCCCCCACGGAACCCGCCGCCGCCCCGGCCGCTCCGGGCACGCCGGCAGGCTTCAAGTTCTGATCCGCTGACACCATCGGCCCCTCGGGGCCGACGGGGGATCGAACCGCCGGCGCTCAGGGACCGGCAGGCGGCCGCTCGCGGATCCGCCGTGCCTGCAGGCTGCCCGCCCCGGCCACGAGCCCGCCCATCAGCCAGAACAGCACCCCGGCTCCGAGGGCCGCGCCCAGCGCGCCGAAACACAGCGGCATCACGCTGCTCGACAGGTTGAGGCTCATCGAGCGCAGCGCGATGGCCTCCCCGTGCCGCTCGTGCGGCGTGGCCTCGTGCAGCAGCGACATCACCATCGGCTGCACCGACCCGAGCGGAATGCCCAGCAGGGCCGCGCACAGCGCCATGGCCCACGCCGGGTGCGCGAACGGGTACACCGCCAGCACCGCCCCGGTGGCCAGCGTGGCGCCCACCAGCACCTCGCGTTCGGTGAGCCGGTGGGCGATCACCGGAATGGCGAAGCGCACCACCGCCACCGACGCGGCGAACGTGCCCAGCACGAAGCCGATGGCCGTGGCGTCGAGTCCACGTTCGTGGCCCAGGATGGGCACGACGAAGCTGTGCACGTCCCAGCTCGCCGACAGCAGCCAGTTCAGCAGCAGCAGGCGGCGCACGTCGGGCGACCGCAGCAGGTCCCACACGCGGCGGGGACGTTCAGCCTCGGCCGACGGCGCTGCCGCGGGTTGTGGCGCCTCGACGGGCACCAGCCGCGCGATGGCCAGCGCCATCAACGGCAGCAGCGCCATCGCGCCGAAGGCCACGCGGAACCCGGCCCCGTCGATCAGCAGGCCCACCAGCACCGGCCCCAGCAGGTTCGACAGCGCCGGCGCCATGCCCAGCCAGCTGAACACCTTCAGCCGCGCCGTGGGGTCCGAGGACATGCGCCCGGCCGACCGCTGCACCACGATCAGGCCGAGGTTGGCGCCCGCGCCGGACAGCATCGCCGACAGGCATAGCAAGAGGTAGTGCCCGCCGGCCACCGCGGCGAGCAGCGCGCCCGCCACGGACAGCGCCGTGGCGATGCGCAGCGGCCGGTGGTAGCCGAGCCGGTCCGCCAGCCGGCCGCCCGGAATCGCGAGCACCACGGGCGCCAGCGCGAACAGCGCGAGCAGCAGGCCCACCGATGCGGCCGACCGGCCCTCGTGCAGCGACTGAAGCGGGGCCGCGAGCCGCACACCCGCCATCGCCGAGTGCAGGCTGACCTGCCCGAGGATCAGGGCCAGCAGCGGGCGGTAGAACGAGGGCGACATGACACTCAGGCGGGGTCGCCTCCGGCGGGTTCGTCGTCAGCCGGCATCGGCAGCAACTGCTGGGCCCGCGACTCGGGCAGCTCCTCGACCGACTTCAGCTTGCGCGCCACGGCGCGGCTGCGGGTCTCCGCGGCCTCGATGCTGTTGCTGGCCTCGTCGAGCTTCTTGCGGGTCTTCGCGAGTGCGTCGCCGAACTTGGTGAACTCGGTCTTCACGGCGCCCAGCACCTCCCACACCTCCACCGACCGCTTCTCGAGCGCCAGCGTGCGGAAGCCCATCTGCAGGCTGTTGAGCGTGGCCAGCAGCGTGGTGGGGCCGGCGAGCATCACACGGTGTTCCCGCTGCATGGCCTCCATCAGGCCCGGGCGGCGCAGCGCCTCGGCGTACAGGCCCTCGGTGGGCACGAAGAGGATCGCGAAATCGGTGGTGTGCGGCGGCGCGAGGTACTTATCGCGGATGCCCCTGGCTTCCAGGCGCAGCCGCGTCTCGATGGCCTTGGCCGCGGCCTCGCTGGCGACCGGGTCGGCGCGCTCCTGCGCTTCCAGCAGGCGCTCGTAGTCCTCGCGCGGGAACTTGGCGTCGATGGGCAGCCACAGCGGCTTGCCGTCGGCGCGCTGCCCCGGCAGGCGGATGGCGAACTCGACCCGGGCGCCGCTGTGGGGCACGGTCTCGACGTTGACCGCGAACTGGTCGGGTGTGAACACCTGCTCCAGCAGGCCGGCCAGCTGCACTTCGCCGAAGATGCCGCGGGTCTTGACGTTGCTCAGCACGCGGCTCAGCGAGCCCACGTCGCGGGCCAGCGTCTGCATCTCGCCGAGGCCCTTGTGCACCTGGTCGAGCCGGTCGGCCACCTGCTTGAAGCTTTCGCCCAGGCGCTGCTCGAGCGTGGCGTGCAGCTTCTCGTCGACGGTGGCGCGCATCTGCTCGAGCTTGCGTTCGTTGTCGGCCTGGATGGCGCCGAGCTTGGTTTCCACCGCGGCACGCATCTCGGTCATGCGCTGGTCGTTGGCCTGCGTGAGCGCCTTCAGCTGGTCGGACAACAGCCCCGAGAACCGCTGCAGCGCATTGGCCTGCTGCTCGGCGAGCCGCGCGAGCGCGGCGTCCTGCGTGCCGGTGGCATGGCGCAGCGTGTCGGCCAGCGTCTGCTGCGTGGCCGCGAGCTGGGTGCGGAAGCTGTCGATCTGTTCGTTCTGGGTGCGGGCCACGTCGCCCTGCTGGGCGAGCAGCGTCTGCTGGAACGTGCCCAGCGAGCTGGAGAGCTCCTGGCGCGTGGTGGTGGCGCTGCGCGCCACCTCGTCGCGCAGTTCACGCGTGTTGCGTTCGGTGTCGTCGCGCAGGGGACGCAGCAGCGTGTCGGAGGGGGTCGAGGTGCGCTGGGCCAGCACGGCGCGCAGCACCATCACCAGCACGACCAGCACCACCACGGAGAGGGCGAGGGAGATCCATTCGAGGGGCATTGCCCGATTGTCTCAGGCCCGGCCGGCGGCGTGGTCGATGTTGTCGGCGAAACGCGCGAAGTGCGGCGCGGGCAGGTCGTGCCCCATGCCGTCGATGACGTCGAGCGAGGCGCCCGGGATGCGTTTCAGGAGGTCATGCCCCGCCCCCACCGGCAGCAGCGGATCGTCACGCCCGTGCACGATGCGGACGGGCAACCGAAGCTTCGCCAGCAGCGGCGAACGGTCACGGTCGGTGGCCACCGCGACGAGCTGCCGCGCGGTGCCCGCCGGCCGGTAGGCCCGGGTGTAGTCGGCGCGCAGGAAGGCAGCGAGTTCGGCATCGGGCTGGCGGTGGCCCGGCCCTTCGATCAGGCGGTAGAACGCGGCCCGGTTCGCCAGCACGGCCTCGGTGTCGTCGGGCGACGGCGGCGGCTTGATCATCGCGGCACGGATGCGCCATGCGGGCCCCGGCACGCGGCGCGCGCCGCTGGAGGTCATCATCAGCGTGAGGCTGCGCACGCGGGCCGGGTGCCGCGCGGCGAGGTGCTGCGCGATCATGCCGCCCATCGAAGCGCCACACACGTGGGCGTTCGCGATGCCGAGCGCCTCGAGCACACCCGCCGCATCGTCGGCCATGTCGTGCAGCGCGTACGGCGTGTGCAGGGCGAGGCCCATCGCGCGGCGGATGGCCGCGGCGGTGAGGTTGGGCACACCGGCCGCGTCGAACTGCTGGCTCAGGCCCACGTCGCGGTTGTCGAACCGGATCACCCGGTAGCCGCGCGACACCAGCGTCGCGACGAACCGTCCGTCCCAGCCGATCAACTGCATTCCGAGGCCCATGATGAGCAAGACCGGCTCGCCTTGCGGGGAGCCGGTCTCGTCCACTTCGATCGCGATGCCGTTGGCCCGGACCTGCATGGTGGTGTGCTGACCTATCGATCAGTCACGCGACGCGCGCTTGCGCTCGTGTTCCTTCAGGTAGCGCTTGCGCACGCGGATGGACTTCGGCGTGATTTCGACCAGTTCGTCGTCGTCGATGAACTCGACGCCGTACTCCAGCGTGAGGTCGATCGGCGGCGTGATCTTGATCGCGTCTTCCTTGCCGGACACGCGGAAGTTCGTCAGCTGCTTCGTGCGGGTGGCGTTGACGACGAGGTCGTTGTCGCGGTTGTGGATGCCGACGATCATGCCTTCGTAGACCGGGTCGTTCGCCTTCACGAACATGCGGCCGCGGTCGTCGAGCTTGCCCAGGGCGTAGGTGAAGATCTCCCCGTCGTCCATCGAGATCAGCACACCGTTCTTGCGGCCGCCGATGTCGCCCTTGTGCGGCTCGTAGCCGTCGAAGATGTTGCTGATCAGGCCCGAACCGCGGGTCAGGTTCATGAACTCGTTCGAGAAGCCGATCAGGCCGCGGGCCGGGATGCGGTACTCGAGGCGGACACGGCCGTTGCCGTCCGGTTCCATGTTCACCAGCTCGCCCTTGCGCTCGCCGAGGGCCTGCATCACGCCACCCTGGTGGCCTTCCTCGATGTCGGCGGTGACGAGTTCGATCGGCTCGTGCTTCACGCCGTCGACGTCGTGGAACACCACGCGCGGCTTGCTGACGGCCAGCTCGTAGCCTTCGCGGCGCATGTTCTCCAGCAGGATGGTCAGGTGGAGTTCACCACGGCCCATCACCTCGAAGATGCCGTCCTCGTCGGTTTCCTTCACGCGCAGCGCGACGTTGCTCTGCAGTTCCTTCTGCAGGCGGTCCCAGATCTGGCGGCTGGTGACGAACTTGCCTTCGCGGCCGGCCAGCGGGCTGGTGTTCACGCAGAAGTTCATCGTCAGCGTGGGTTCGTCGACCTTCAGCATCGGCAGCGGGGCCGGGTTGGTCGTGCTGGTCACGGTGACGCCGATGCCGATTTCCTCGATGCCGTTGATCAGCACGATGTCGCCGGGGCCGGCTTCGTTCGTCTGCACGCGGTCGAGGCCCTGGAAGGTGAGCACCTGGTTGATGCGGCCCTTGACGGACTTGCCGTCCGGGCCTTCCATCACGAGCACGTCCATCGACGGCTTGATGGTGCCCTGGCTGATGCGGCCCACGCCGATGCGGCCCACGAACGACGAGTAGTCGAGCGCGGAGATCTGGAGCTGCAGCGGGGCTTCGGCGTCGCCGGAGTTGGCCGGCACGTGCTTCAGCACGGTGTTGAACAGGGCGGACATGTCCGGGCCCCATTGTTCGCCCGGTGCGCCTTCGGTCAGCGACGTCCAGCCGTTGATGCCGGAGGCGTACACCACCGGGAAGTCGAGCTGCTCGTCGCTGGCGCCGAGCTTGTCGAACAGGTCGAAGGCGGCGTTGATCACCATGTCGGGCTTGGCGCCCGGCTTGTCGACCTTGTTCACGACCACGATGGGCTTGAGGCCGAGGGCCAGCGCCTTCTTGGTCACGAAGCGCGTCTGCGGCATCGGGCCTTCCTGGGCGTCGATCAGCAGCACCACGCCGTCGACCATCGACAGCGCGCGCTCCACTTCACCGCCGAAGTCCGCGTGCCCGGGGGTGTCGACGATGTTGATGTGCGTGCCTTCCCAGCTGACCGCGCAGTTCTTGGCCAGGATGGTGATGCCGCGCTCGCGTTCGATGGCGTTGTTGTCCATCACGGTGTCGACGACCTTCTCGTGGTCGGCGAACGTGCCGGACTGGCGCAGCAGCTGGTCCACCATGGTCGTCTTGCCATGGTCGACGTGGGCGATGATGGCGATGTTTCTGATCTGTCGGTTGCTCATGCTGGCGTTCTCTCTGAATGTTCCTGCTTCTCGGGCTCTTCGATCACCAGGAGGCCTTGCACCTCCATCGGGCTCAAGAGCCTCGTCGAAATCAGTTCTCCGGCCTGGACCCGGGCGCTGCCCAGGAAGGCCTTGGGTTCGGGGCCGTAGACGCGCACCTGCGGTGCGTCGTCGAGCCGCACGCGGCGGCGCAGCCCGGAGAGGAAGCGGCCGGCCTCCTCGCTGTCCAGGCGCACGACGGGCACGTCGGCGAGGAGCGCGTCGGCGTCCATCAGCAGGCGGTCCCGGTCGGCTTCGGTCATGTCGGCGAGCTGCGCGAGCGTCACGGCGCCCGTGAGCGTCAGCGGTCCGCTGCCGGTGCGGCGCAGCGCGGCGAGGTGGGCGCCACAGCCGAGCGCCTCGCCGATGTCCTGCGCCAACGTGCGGATGTAGGTGCCCTTGCTGCAGGAGACGTCGATGGTCACGAGGTCATTCTGGCGGCCGAGGATGTCGATCGAATGAATCGTCACGCGGCGCGCCGCGCGTTCGATCTCGACCCCCTGGCGGGCGTATTCGTAGAGGGCCTTGCCCTCGTGCTTCAGCGCCGAGTGCATGGGCGGCACCTGGTCGATCTCGCCGGTGAAGCGGCGGCAGGCCTCGGCCAGCGCGGCGTCGGTCACGTCCACCGGACGGCGCTGCAGCACCTCGCCCTCGGCGTCCGCCGTGGTGGTGGTGGCGCCGAGGCTCAGCGTGGCGACGTAGCGCTTGTCCGCGTCGAGGCTCACCTGCGAGAACTTCGTGGCCGCACCGAAACACAGCGGCAGCAGTCCGGTGGCCAGCGGGTCGAGCGTGCCGGTGTGGCCGGCCTTCTCGGCCCGGAAGAACCGCTTGGCCTTCTGCAATGCGTCGTTGCTCGACAAGCCCAGCGGCTTGTCGAGCAACAGCACACCGTGCACCGCGCGGCGGGGCACGCGGGGGCGGTCGTTGGCGGGGCGGGCGGCGTTCACCACGGTCGTCCTCAGTCGTCCTTGGCGCGCGTGCTGTTCGCCTGCGCGATCAGCGAGCTCAGCTCGGCCGCACGTTCGGTGGTGCGGTCGAAATGGAAGTGCAGCGTGGGCACGGTGTGGATCTGCAGGCGCTTGAACAGGCCGTTGCGCAGGAACCCGGCAGCCTCGTTCAGCGCCTCCTGGGTCTGTTCCACGTCACCCACCAGCACCGAGAAGAAGATCTTCGCGTGGGCGTAGTCGGGCGTGACCTCCACGGCCTGGATGGTGACCATGCCGATGCGGGGGTCCTTCAGGTCGCGGATCAACTCCGCCAGGTCGCGCTGGATCTGGTCGGCCACGCGGAAGCCGCGGTTGGGAATGGATCTTTTGTGTCGCATCTGATGCTCCTTGCAAGCGTCCACCAAACACAAACCCCGCCCTCTTTTGGAAGGCGGGGGTGTCGGGGGGGACCCGCTCCGCGATTACAGCGTCCGGGCCACTTCCTTGACTTCGAAGAACTCCAGTTGATCACCCTCGGAGATGTCGTTGTAGTTCTTGAGCTTGATACCGCACTCGAAGCCTTCCTTGACCTCGCGCACGTCGTCCTTCAGGCGGCGCACCGACTCGACTTCGCCCGTGTAGACCACGACGTTGTCGCGCAGCAGGCGGAAGCGCGCGTTGCGGCGCACCAGGCCCGAGGTGACCATGGAACCGGCCACCGTGCCGATCTTCGAGGCCACGAACACCGTCCGGATCTCGGCCGTGCCGATGACTTCCTCGCGCTGCTCGGGGGCCAGCATGCCGGTCATGGCCGCCTTCACATCGTCCACGGCGTCGTAGATGATGTTGTAGTAGCGGATGTCCACGCCGTTGTGCTCAGCCAGCTTGCGCGCGCCGGCATCGGCCCGCGTGTTGAAGCCCACGATGACGGCCTTCGAGGCGATCGCCAGGTTGACGTCCGACTCGCTGATGCCACCCACCGCGCCGTGCACGATGCGGACCTTGACCTCGTCGGTGCTGAGCTTGAGCAGCGACTGCGACAGCGCTTCCTGCGAACCCTGCACGTCGGCCTTGATGATGAGGCCGAGCGTCTGCACGTCGCCCTGGCCCATCTGGTCCATGAGGTTCTCGAGGTTGGCGGCCTGGCGCTTGGCCAGCTTCACGTCGCGGTACTTGCCCGAACGGAAGGTGGCGATTTCACGGGCGCGGCGTTCGTCGCTCAGCACCATGAACTCGTCACCGGCCTGCGGCACCTCGGTGAGGCCCTGGATTTCGACCGGGATCGACGGACCGGCTTCGGTGATGGCCTTGCCGTTTTCGTCCAGCATGGCGCGCACGCGGCCGTACGTGGAACCGGCGAGCACCACGTCGCCACGCTTGAGCGTGCCCGACTGGATCAGCACGGTGGCCACCGGGCCGCGGCCCTTGTCCAGCTGCGCTTCGACGATCAGGCCCTTGGCGAGCGACTCGACCGGCGCCTTCAGTTCCAGCACTTCGGCCTGCAGCAGCACCTGCTCGAGCAGTTCGTCGATGCCCATGCCGGTCTTGGCCGACACACCGACGAACGGCGATTCACCGCCGAACTCCTCGGGCACGACCTCTTCCGCCACCAGCTCGCTCTTGAGGCGCTCGGCGTTGGCTTCCGGCTTGTCCATCTTGTTCATCGCGACGACGATGGGCACGCCCGCCGCCTTCGCGTGGGAGATGGCTTCCTTCGTCTGCGGCATCACGCCGTCGTCGGCCGCCACCACCAGGATGACGATGTCGGTGGCCTTCGCACCGCGGGCGCGCATGGCGGTGAACGCCGCGTGACCCGGGGTGTCGAGGAACGTGATCATGCCGCGCGGGGTGTCCACGTGGTACGCACCGATGTGCTGCGTGATGCCGCCGGCTTCACCGGAGGCCACGCGGCTCTTGCGGATGTAGTCGAGCAGCGAGGTCTTGCCGTGGTCGACGTGGCCCATGACGGTCACGACCGGCGCGCGCGGCAGCACTTCGTGCTTGGCATCGGCTTCGTTTTCCTCGTCGAGGAACGCGTCCGGATCGTCCAGCTTGGCGGCGAACGCCTTGTGGCCCATTTCCTCCACGACGATCATCGCGGTTTCCTGGTCCAGCTGCTGGTTGATGGTGACCATCTGGCCCAGCTTCATCATCGTCTTGATGACTTCGGAGGCCTTCACGGACATCTTGTGGGCGAGGTCGGCCACGCTGATGGTTTCCGGGACATGCACTTCCTGGACCTGGGCTTCCGCCGGCGCCACGAAGTTGGACTGCCCCGAATCGCCACGGTCGCCACGGCGGCCGCCGCGCGGTGCGCGCCAGCCCGGACGGGTGGCACCGCCGCTGTTGATGGTCTTGAGGCCGCGCTTCTTCGCGGCGTCGTCGGCCCAGCTGGACGACAGCTTCTCGGACTTGATCGACTTCTTGTCGCCCGGTTTCGCGGCGCCGGGTGCGGCGGCCGTGGTGGCAGCCGGAGCGCCAGGCGCGCCGGCGGGCTTGTGGATCGTGCCCTTGATGCCTTCCTTGTTCGGATCGGCCGGCTTCGGCTCTTCCTTCTTGGCCTGCAGCACCTTCTTCGGCGCGTTCATCATCGCGCGGATGGCGGCGGCTTCGTCCTCGGCGGCCTTGCGGCGCTTGGCGAGGTCGGCGGCGCGCTGCTTCTCTTCGTCGACGACGTCGGCGGCCTTGATCACGCGCAGGGCGGGCTTCGGCGGCTCGACCGGCGCGGCAGGTGCCGGCGCGGCGGCCACGGGTGCGGGAGGCACTTCCTTGACTTCCTTCTTCGATGCGGCCGCAGCGGCAGCGGCGGCTTCCAGCGCGGCCTTCGCGGCGGCGGCAGCAGCAGCCTCGGCGGCCTCGCGGGCGCGCTGCTCGGCGGCTTCACGCTCACGCTTTTCCTGCTCTTCGCGCAGGCGGCGCTTCTCGGCAAGCTCTTCTTCCTGCTTGCGCAGCAGCTCGGCCTGGGCGCGCGCCTCGTCCTCGCGGCGGCGCAGCTCGGCTTCGTCGACCTGCGGGGCGGCGGGTTCCTCGGCGGGCGCGTTCTCGTCGCGCTTCACGAACGTGCGCTTCTTGCGAACCTCGACCTGGATGGTGCGGGCCTTGCCACTGGCATCGGCCTGCTTGATCTCGCTGGTGGACTTGCGGGTCAGCGTGATCTTCTTGCGCTCGCCGCCGGCCGTGCCGTGCGAAGAACGCAGGAAATCGAGCAGCCGCTCCTTGTCGGACTCGGTCAGCGCGTCATCGGTGGACGCCTTCGCGACGCCGGCCGATTGGAGCTGCTCGAGCAGTGCCGCGGCTGAGCGGTTGAGCTCGGCGGCAAACTGGGCGACGGTGGTCACAGCCATTGTGTATATCCTTGCTTGGTACGTGCGGTGCTGCTTCGATGCGAGATTCTGGAACGCGGTCGTGACGGATCGGTCAGGTGGTGAACCAGTGTTCGCGCGCCTTCATGATCAGCGCCTTGGCCTGGGCTTCGTCCACACCGGTCATCTCGGTCAGTTCGTCCACGGCCAGATCGGCCAGGTCGTCCCGGGTGTGGATGCCGCCGTCCGACAACTTCGCGATCAGTTCCGGCGACAGGCCGTCCAGGTCGCGCAGGTTCTGCGACACGTCTTCCATCTTTTCCTCGCGGACGATTTCCATCGTCAGCAAGGCGTCCTTCGCGCGGGTGCGCAGCTCGTTCACGGTGTCTTCGTCGAAGCCTTCGATCTCGAGCATTTCCTGCATCGGGACGTAGGCCACTTCCTCGAGGCTGCCGAAACCTTCGGAAATCAGGATGTCGGCGACTTCGACGTCGACGTCCAGCTTCTCGACGAACAGCTTGCGCAGGCCGTCCGATTCCTCGCTCTGCTTCGCCTGCGATTCCTCGGCCGTCATGATGTTGATGCGCCAGCCGGTCATCTCGGACGCGAGGCGCACGTTCTGGCCGCCGCGGCCGATGGCGATGGCGAGGTTTTCCTCGTCGACCACCACGTCCATGGCGTGGCGCTCTTCATCGACCACGATCGACTGCACGTTGGCCGGAGCCAGGGCGCCAATCACAAATTGGGCCGGATCTTCCGACCACAAGACGATGTCGACGCGTTCGCCGGCGAGTTCGTTCGTCACGCTGTTGACACGCGAGCCGCGCACGCCGACGCAGGTGCCGATGGGGTCGACCCGCTTGTCGTGCGAGATGACGGCGATCTTGGCGCGCGAACCCGGGTCACGGGCGCACGACTTGATCTCGAGCAGGCCCTGCTCGATCTCGGGCACTTCCTGGGCGAACAGCTCGATCATGAAGCCGGGCGCGCTGCGCGACAGCAGGATCTGCGGGCCGCGCAGGGTGGGGTCCACCTCGGCGATGAACGCACGCACGCGGTCGCCCGAGCGGAGGTTTTCCTTCGGGATCATCTCGCCGCGCTTGAGGCGGCCTTCGATGCGGCCGGACTCGACGATCACGTCGCCCTTGTCCAGGCGCTTGACGGTGCCGACGAAGATCTTGTCGCCGCGCGACAGGAAGTCGGTGAGGAGCTGCTCGCGCTCCGCATCACGGATCTTCTGCAGGATGACCTGCTTGGCGGCCTGCGCACCGATGCGACCGATGGTGACGGACTCCACCGGTTCCTCGATGTAGTCGTCGACCTCGATGTCCGCGATCTGTTCGAGTGCCTCGAAGTGCAGGATTTCCGAATCCGGCAACTGCAGGCCCGCTTCATCCGGCACCACGTGCCAGCGACGGAAGGTCTCGTAGTCACCGCTCTCCCGGTCCACGGTCACGCGGATGTCGACCTCGCCACCATGCAGCTTCTTGCTGGCCGAGGCGAGCGCCGCTTCCACGGCGCCGAACACCACTTCCCGATCCACGCTCTTCTCGCGCGAGATGGCGTCTACCAGCATCAACAGTTCGCGGTTCATTGCTTACGATCTCCGTCAGTTTCATCAGCCTCGGCCTGTGCACCCGCAGCGTCGTTCGCGGGCTGCGACTGGAATCGCCTGCCCTTGAAGTCGACCACCGGCACCAGACGGGCCTCCTTTACTTCGCCAAGCGAAAAATCGAGCGCCTGCTCGACCTTGCCGTCGTTGAACACCAGACGCCAGCCTTCGCCCAGGGCCTCGAGGAGGCCCTTGTATTTCTTTCGTCCCTTGAACGCCGCCACCAGGGTCACCTCGACCTCCTGGCCAGCAAAACGCGCGTAGTGGGCCGCCGTCTTCAGCGGGCGGTCAAGCCCCGGCGAGGACACCTCGAGCCGTTCGTACGCGATGCCTTCGACCTCCAGCACGTGCTGGAGCTGGCGCGTGACACGCTCGCAGTCCTCGACGACGATGTATTCGCCGGCCGGATCGTTGGCCACACGGTCGATGTAGACGCGCAGGAGCCCCTTGGGGCTGCGTTCGCAGTCCACAAGTTCATACCCCAGTCCGGTCACGGTGCTTTCTACAGCGGCTTGCCAGTTCATCCAGTCGGCTCGGTTCCTGTTACCTGATCGCTTGGTCAGGCCTGGCGTCGTCGCCCCACAGGGCCCACCGCAAAGTCGATCAAGCAAAAAAAATGGGCTGGAAAGAATCCGCCCATGCAGTTTTCTTGAGAAAGGGAGATTGTAGCGTGACGCGGTGTTACAGGCAAGACCCCGGGCTGTCAAGAGCGCGCGCCCCTGCACCAAACCCCTGTCCGAGGAGCATTCCGCAGCCCCTTCCGGCGTGCGAAAATCCCGCGTCTTTCACCTCGACGGAGTCACCATGGGCTTTCTGGCCGGCAAACGCTTCCTGATCACCGGCGTTCTCTCCAACCGCTCCATCGCCTACGGCATCGCCAAGGCCTGCCACCGCGAAGGCGCCGAGCTCGCGTTCAGCTACGTGGGCGAGCGCTTCAAGGACCGCGTTTCCGAGTTCGCCGCCGAATTCGACTCCAAGCTCGTCTACGACTGCGATGTGGCCGACGACGCCCAGATCGACGCCATGTTCGCCCAGCTGGGCGAGGCGTGGCCCCAGTTCGACGGCGTGGTGCACTCCATCGGCTTCGCCCCGCGCGAGGCCATCGCCGGCGACTTCCTCGAGGGCCTGTCCCGCGAGGCCTTCCGCGTGGCCCACGACATCTCGAGCTACAGCTTCCCGGCCCTCGCCAAGGCCGCCCTGCCCCGTCTGCGCCCGGGCAGCGCCCTGCTCACCCTGACGTACCTGGGCGCTCTGCGCAGCATGCCCAGCTACAACACGATGGGCCTGGCCAAGGCTTCGCTGGAGGCCAGCGTGCGCTACCTCGCCGCCAGCCTCGGCCCGAAGGGCATCCGCGTGAACGGCATCTCGGCCGGCCCCATCAAGACGCTGGCCGCATCCGGCATCAAGGGCTTCGGCAAGATGCTCGAGATGACCGCGCAGTCGCCGCTCGGCCGCAACGTCACCATCGAGGACGTGGGCAACGCCGCGGCGTTCCTGCTGTCGGACCTGGCGTCGGGCATCACGTCCGAGATCACGTACGTCGACGGCGGGTTCAGCCAGACGGCGCTGGCCGGCATGACCGAGTAACTCGCTCCACCAGAACTGAAAACGGGCCGCAATCGCGGCCCGTTTTCATTCTGGCCTTCAAGCCACACGCGAGCCCGGGTTTCCCGGGCGACCCGTGGCGCCCCGTGGGGGCAGGAGCGAAGCGACTGGGGGGCCTTTACTCCTCGTCGCGCACGCAGTCCACGTAGTACGAGTGCGTCTCGGCGTCGCCATCCTCTTCCACGAGCCCGTGCACGTCCGTGTCGAACCCCGGGAACTGCGCATTGAACGCCCGCGCGAAGCGCAGGTAATCGACGATCTTGCGGTTGAAGCGTTCACCCGGGATCAGCAGCGGGATGCCCGGCGGGTACGGCGTGACCAGCGAGGCGGTGATGCGGCCTTCCAGGTCGTCGATGGCCACCCGTTCGGTCTGGCGGTGGGCGATGCGGGCGAAGGCATCCCTCGGCTTCATCGCCGGCTGCAGGTCGGACAGGTACATGTCGGTGGTGAGGCGCGCGATGTCGTGCTTGGCGTAGGCCTCGTGGATGCCCTGGCTCAGGTCGCGCAGGCCCATGCGCTCGTAGCGCGGGTGCGCGGCCACGAACTCGGGCAGCACGCGCCACAGCGGGGCGTTGCGGTCGTAGTCGTCCTTGAACTGCTGCATCGCGGTCAGCAGCGTGTTCCAGCGGCCCTTCGTGATGCCGATGGTGAACATGATGAAGAACGAGTAGAGCCCGGTCTTCTCGACCACCACGCCGTGTTCGGCGAGGAACTTCGTGACGATGGCGGCCGGGATGCCGGTCTTGGCGAACTTGCCCGACATGTCGAGCCCCGGCGTGATGATGGTGCTCTTGATGGGGTCGAGCATGTTGAAGCCCTCGGCCAGGTCGCCGAAGCCGTGCCACTTGGCCCCGGCCTTGAGCACCCAGTCGGACGCCTTGCCCACGCCGTCCTGGACGAGCTTGTCCGGACCCCAGACCTTGAACCACCAGTCCTTGCCGTACTCCTTCTCGACCTTGCGCATCGCACGGCGGAAGTCGAGCGCCTCGGAGATGCTCTCCTCCACGAGCGCCATGCCGCCCGGGTTCTCCATCATGGCCGCGGCCACGTCGCACGAGGCGATGATGGCGTACTGCGGGCTCGTGGAGCTGTGCATCAGGTAGGCCTCGTTGAAGAGGTGCCGGTCGAGCTTGCGGCTCTGCGAGTCCTGCACGAGCACCTGCGACGCCTGGCTGATGCCGGCGAGCAGCTTGTGCGTGGACTGCGTGGCGAACACGAGCTGGTCCTTCGGGCGCGGGCGGTTGCGGCCCATCGCGTGGTACGTGCTGTAGAAGTCGTGGAAGGCCGCGTGCGGCAGCCACGCCTCGTCGAAGTGCAGCGTGTCGATGTAGCCGTCGAGGCCGTGCTTGATGGTCTCGGTGTTGTAGAGCACGCCGTCGTACGTGCTCTGCGTGAGCGTCAGGATGCGCGGCTTGACCTTCTTCGCGTCCACGCCGGCCAGCAGCGGGTTCGCGGCGATCTTCTTCTGGATGGCTTCCTTCGAGAACTCGGCCTCGGGGATGGGGCCGATGATGCCGTAGTGGTTGCGCGTCGGGCGCAGGAACACCGGCACCGCGCCCGTCATGATGATCGCGTGCAGGATCGACTTGTGGCAGTTGCGGTCCACCACCACCACGTCGCCCGGGGCCACGGCGTGGTGCCACACCATCTTGTTGCTGGTGCTCGTGCCGTTCGTGACGAAGAAGCAGTGGTCGGCGTTGAAGATGCGCGCGGCGTTGCGCTCGCTCTCGGCCACCGGGCCCGTGTGGTCCAGCAGCTGGCCCAGTTCGTCGACGCTGTTGCAGACGTCGGCGCGCAGCATGTTCTCGCCGAAGAACTGGTGGAACATGCGGCCCACCGGGCTCTTCAGGAACGCGACGCCGCCCGAGTGGCCCGGGCAGTGCCACGAGTACGAACCGTCGTGCGCGTAGTCGACCAGCGCGCGGAAGAACGGCGGCGCCAGGCCGTCGAGGTAGCTCTTGGCCTCGCGGATGATGTGGCGGGCGACGAACTCCGGGGTGTCCTCGAACATGTGGATGAAGCCGTGCAGCTCGCGCAGCACGTCGTTCGGGAGGTGCTGCGACGTGCGCGTCTCGCCGTACAGGTAGATGGGGATCTCGGCGTTCTTGAACCGGATCTCCTGGATGAACTTGCGCAGGTTCAGCACGGCCGGGTCGAGCTCGGGGCCGTCGGCGAACTCGTTGTCGTCGATGGACAGGATGAAGGCGCTCGCGCGGCTCTGCTGCTGGGCGAATTGGGAGAGGTCGCCGTAGCTCGTGGCGCCGAGCACCTCGAAGCCTTCCTTCTCGATGGCGTCAGCCAGCGCGCGGATCCCCAGACCCGAGGTGTTCTCGGACCGGAAGTCTTCGTCGATGATGACGATGGGAAACTGAAAACGCGACATGGCAACTCCAGGGGCAGGAACGGGGAACTCGGCGGAAAGCGCGAAGTGTAGGGCCACTGGATGACACTGGGGGCGCGGGCTTTACACTGCCCGCGAACCGGTCGGGGATTGACGGGAAAACAAGACAGGAGAACGGGGAAATGGACTTTTCGGTCGCGACGTTCTGGTGGGTGGCGGCAGGCGCCGTGGTGGCGGCCGAGCTCGCCACCGGCACCTTCTACCTGCTGATGATCGCCCTCGGGCTCGTGGGCGCGGCGCTCGCCGCGCACCTGGGCCTGTCCGTCACGCTGCAGGTCGTCACCGCGGCGCTGGTCGGCGGCGGCGCCACGGCGCTCTGGCACTGGCGGCGCACGGTCTCGCAGCCCTCGCCACAACCGGTCGCGCAGAACCGCGACGTGAACCTCGACATCGGCGAGCGGGTCACCGTGGCCGCGTGGGAACCCGACCACACCGCGCGGGTCACCTACCGGGGCAGTTCCTGGAAGGCCAGGCGCCAGCCGGGGGCCCCCGAAGTCACCGGGGAACACGTCGTCCAGGCCGTCGAAGGCAACTGGCTCGTCGTCGCCCCGCTCTCCCACTGACCCTCCGAGAGAACCGTCACCTCATGGAAATCGCCCTCATCCTCGCGGTCATCGCCGCCATCTTCATCGTCCGCACGTTCAAGATCGTGCCCCAGCAGAACGCCTGGGTCGTCGAGAAGCTCGGCAAGTACGACCGCACGCTCACGCCCGGCCTGAAGTTCGTGATGCCGTTCATCGAACGCGTGGCCTACAAGCACTCGCTGAAGGAAGTGCCCCTCGACGTGCCGAGCCAGGTCTGCATCACGAAGGACAACACCCAGCTTCAGGTCGACGGCATCATCTACTTCCAGGTCACCGACCCCATGCGCGCGAGCTACGGCTCGAGCAACTACGTCTTCGCCATCACCCAGCTCGCCCAGACCCTGCTGCGCTCGGTCATCGGCAAGATGGAGCTCGACAAGACCTTCGAGGAACGCGACCAGATCAACTCGTCGGTGGTCAACGCGCTCGACGAGGCCGCGTCGAACTGGGGCGTGAAGGTGCTGCGCTACGAGATCAAGGACCTGACCCCACCCGCCGAGATCCTGCGCTCGATGCAGGCCCAGATCACCGCCGAGCGCGAGAAGCGCGCGCTGATCGCCGCGTCCGAAGGCCGCAAGCAGGAGCAGATCAACATCGCCACCGGCGAACGCGAGGCCTTCATCGCGCGTTCGGAAGGCCAGCGCCAGGCCGAGATCAACGCCGCGCAGGGCGAGGCCGCCGCCATCACCACGGTGGCCGACGCCACCGCCGACGCCATCCGCAAGATCGCCGAGGCCATCCGCCACCCCGGCGGCATGGAGGCCGTGAACCTGAAGGTCGCCGAGAAGGCCGTCGAGGCCTATGCCCAGCTGGCGAAGACCAACAACACGATGATCGTGCCGGGCAACATGACCGAGGTCTCCGCGCTGATCGGCTCGGCCATGACCATCCTCAAGCAGCGCACGCCGCAATAACAAGCCAACAAGGGGGGCGCTCACCATGGCCCGCAACGTCCTCGGCGAGGAACTCGTCGCCTGCTCCTACGACCCGCTGACCGGCTTCTTCCGCGACGGCTGCTGCCACACGCGCGCCGACGACAGCGGCAGCCACGTCATCTGCGCGAAGGTCACCGCCGACTTCCTCGCGTTCTCGATGCAGCGCGGCAACGACCTCAGCACGCCGCAGCCCGACGCCCGCTTCCGCGGCCTGCGCCCCGGCGACCGCTGGTGCCTGTGCGTGCTGCGCTGGAAAGAAGCGCTCGATGCGGGCGTCGCGCCCCCCGTGGTGTTGCAGAGCACGCACGAACGCGCACTCGAATTCGTCACACTGGAACAGCTTCAGGCCCACGCCCTGCAAAAGGTAGGGTAGACTCGCGGGTTCCGGAGAGATGGATGAGCGGTTTAAGTCGCACGCCTGGAAAGCGTGTGTGGGTTAATCCCCACCGCGGGTTCGAATCCCGCTCTCTCCGCCACAAACGTTCCAGCAAAAAGGCCCCTTCCGGGGCCTTTTTCATTCCGGGGGCGTTGTCCCTGGTGTTCAGCGACATGCCTGTCATGATTCGTCGCCCGCGGTCGCACGGGGTCGAGTCGAATGCGATCGTCGAAACCACACGTCCGCCCCCATGACAGGCTCCCCTCGCCCCTGGCTCCTTCTCGCCCTCGTCGCCGTCGCGCTCGGTGCCTCCGCGGCCGACCGCCGCTCGCTGGTCCACGACGGCATCGAGCGGCACTACACGGTCCGCGTGCCCGAGCGGCTGCCGGAGGGAAATGTGCCGCTCGTGCTGGTCCTGCACGGCGGGGCCGGGAATGCGGAGAACGTGGAGGACATGACCGGGTTCACCGCGAAGGCGCGGCGCGAAGGGTTCATCGTGGTCTACCCCGAAGGCACCGGCCGCTTCGAGCACAAGTTCCTCGCGTGGAACGCCGTGCACTGCTGCGGTCCGGCGATGACCGGCAAGGTGGACGACACGGGCTTCATCCGCGCGCTGCTGGACCGGCTCGCGGCCGACCTGCCCGTGGACACGCGGCGCGTCTATGCGACCGGCCTGTCCAACGGCGGGATGATGGTGCACCGCCTCGGCATCGCCCTGCCCGACCGCTTCGCGGCCATCGCGCCCGTGGTCGCCACCGTGTTCGGCGACGAACCCCGGCCCGCCTCGCCGGTGGCCGCGATGATGATCAATGGCGCGCTCGACACGTCGGTGCCGCCGGCCGGCGGACCGCCCGGCGGCCGGGTCACCAGCGCGTGGGACGGCACGCCCACGCGGCCGGCGCAGGCCCAGGCGGACTTCTGGGCCGCCGCGAACGGCTGCGCCCCGGCGCCCGAGCAAAGCGTCGATGGCACCGTGACCCGCTGGCAGTACCGCTGCGCACCGGGCCGCGAGGTGGAACGGCTGCTCGTGAGCGACAACGGCCACGCCTGGCCCGGCGGCCGGCCCGGCAGCCTGCGGGGCGACCGCCCCAGCCGCACGTTCGACGCCACCGACGCCATCTGGTCCTTCTTCAAGGCCCACACGAAGTAGGTGTCACGTCACACGCGCAGGGGCAGTTCGACCCGCACGGCCTGCCGTGCGCCGCGCGGCGAGAACGCGAGGGTCCCCCCCATGCGCTCCGCCACCCGCGCGACGATCGCAAGCCCGAGGCCCGTGCCCGGGCTGCCGCGCGCCGCGTCGCCGCGGGCGAAGGCCTGCACCAGCACCGCCTGTCGATCCGGCGGGATGCCGGGGCCGTGGTCGAGGACCTCGATGACGGCGCGGCCGCCCTCCTCCCGCACGTGCAGCTCGACCGGTGGCCGCCCGTGCTTGAACGCGTTGTCGAGCAGGTTGGCGATCAGGCGTTCGAGCAGCAGCGGATGGGTCCATGCCAGCACGAGCTCGGGCGGCGCGGTGACCGCGAGCACCTCGGGCCCGTGGCCGGTGGCCGCGGCGGCGTGGTGGGCCAGCGCGGCGAGGTCGGCCGTCTGGTCCAGCGCCAGTTCACCCGCGCGCACGTGGTCGAGGAAACCTTCGATCAGGCGATCGGCCGCCTGCGTGTTGCGCACGATGGCCTCGCGCCACGGGGCCGACGCCTCGTCGGCGGGCAGCAGGTGGGCCGCCGTGCGGATGCGGGTGAGCGGCCCGCGCAGGTCGTGCGAGACGCCGGCCAGCAGCAGCGCGCGCTCGCGCTCGTGTTGATCGAAACGCTGCAGCAGCCCGGCATACGCGCGTTCGATGGAGGCCACCTCGGGGGTCGCCGCGGCCACCGGCTCGGGAAGGGGTTCGCCGGGCCGGTACGCCCCCATGCGAGCGCGCAATGCCTCCAGGGGCCGCGTGAGCCGGCGCGTGAACACCCAGCTGACGGCGGCCAGGAACACCACGGTCAGCAGCAACGCGGCGAGGAACCGGCCGGGCACCCGCGGCAGCAGCGCGGCGTCGGCCAGGCCGAGCCAGGTCGACGTGCCGTCCGGCGTCCGCACCCGCAGCCAGAGCACCACGCCGTACTGGCTCCGCGCGAGCGAAGCGTCGTCGACCGTCACGCCGCGTCGACCCAGTTCCTCGTCCAGCGCGCGCATGCGGGGTGTGACGAAGGGCGGCAGCAGCCGCGGCGCGGGCGGGGTGTCCGGGCGCAGCAGCGACCGCGCCGGATCCGGCACGGCCCCCGGCCATCCCGCCGCATGCCGCAGCGCGGGCGCCCACCGCTCCGCGACGAGCCGGGCCACCGCGACGTTGCGCTCCACGTAGATCAGCACGCCGAACACGCCCAGCAGCACCACGGCCACGCCCAGCTGCAGCACGAGCAGGCGGGCGAAGAGGCTGTCGGGGAACCGGCGCGCCATCGCGGTCAATGCGGCACGAAGACGTAGCCTTCGCCGCGCACGGTCTCGACCCAGGCCCGGCCGGGCGAGGCGTCCTGCAGCTTGCGGCGCAGGCGCGCCACCTGCACGTCCACCGTGCGGTCGAGCGGGCGGTAGCCACCCGTCTGCACCACCGCGGAGAGCCCGGCGCGCGACAGCGCCCGGCCCGGAGCCTGGGCCAGCGCGGCCAACAGCTTGAACTCCACGCTTGTCAGGGCCACGACCCGGTCTTCGGCGCGCACCTCGCGCTTGAGCAGGTCGATGGCCAGGCCGTCGAACCGGAGCAGCGCGGTGTCCCCGCGGCCCGGCGCCTGGCGGCGCAGCAGCGCGCGCACCCGGGCGACGAGCTCGCGCGGCTCGAAGGGTTTGGCGAGGTAGTCGTCGGCCCCGATCTCGAGGCCCAGCACGCGGTCCAGCGGATCGCCGCGGGCGGTGAACATGATCAGGCCCAGCGCCGGATGGGCGGCGCGCCAGCGGCGGCAGAGGTCGTAGCCGTTGGCGTCGGGCAGCATCACGTCGAGCAGCACCGCGTCGGGTCGCTGCGTGGCGACGGCCCGTTCGCCATCGCCACCGGTGAGCACCGGGAAGACGTCCCAGCCTTCGCGGGCGAAGAGCGCGGCCACCATGGCCGAGAGTTCGGCGTCGTCGTCGACGAGGAGGATCAGCGGCTTTCCCTGCATGGGGGATCAGTGTAGGCGGGCGCCGCCCGCGGCCGCGCCATGTTGCAGAACTGTCGCAATTCGTTGTGCAACGTCCTCGCCCCGGGGGCCGGCCGACCGCCCAATGGCCGCATGCGAACGAACACCCCGCTCCGCCCGCAGGTCCGCATCGCCGCGTGCGCCCTGGCCCTGCTGCTGTCCGCCTGCGGCGGTGGCAGTGACGACCCCGCCCCGGCCGCCACCGACCAACTGCTATCGCTCCAAGTGGCCGGCCACCCGCACGCGGTGAACGTCTACCGCACCGCGGGCACCCGCCGCGCCCTCGTGCTGCTGCACGGCGGTGGCGGCAACCAGAGCGCGATCGCGTATCAGCTGGGCCTCAACAGCAGCGCCACCACGACGTCGATGGCCACCATCGACTGGGCGTGGCTCGACGCGCACCAGGTGATGCTCGTGGTGCCGCAGGGACAGAGCCTTCCGGCCGAGCCCGGCGCCACCACGTGGAGCAACCACGCGATGAACTCGGGCCAGGACGACCAGGCCTTCCTGCAGGCGCTGGCCACGCGGCTGCGCGCCGACTACGGCCTCACCCACCTCACGCTGATGGGCCACTCGATGGGTGGTGCGATGACGAACCGCATGTGCTGCGAATCGCCGGCCACCTTCGATGCCTACGTGTCGATCGCCGGCCCCGCTTCGTCGTTCTACGCCCACGCGGGCACGCCCTGCGCGCCCGGCGCGGCCACGCGCCCCTACCTCGGCATCGTCGGGGACGCCGACGGCGTGATGCAGACCGCGGGCGCCTGGACCGCGGCCACGTGGACGGTCAACCCGCTGTTCGTGGGCCTCTCGTTCCGCGCGTGGGACAACGACGTGGTGATCGGCGAGTTCCAGCAGCAGAAGGCCCGCGCCGCCCTGATGTGCGGCGGCACGCTCACCGAGGGCGGTTTCGTCCGCGATGGCAACGTGGACACGTGGAGCGCCTGCGACGGCAGGCTCGTGCTGCAGCGTGTGTCCGGCGCGGACCACGGCATCGCGTCGATCGACGAGCGGATCGGGACGTCGTCCGCGCACGACGTGATCGACGCCGCGGCGGCCTTCGCGGCAGGCCATTGAACGGGGCATCCCGGCGTTCGCACGGGATGCCCGCCCCGGACCTCAATGCCCCTGGTTCGGCGATCCGCCGCCCTTGCGGGCCTGGCTCTGGTTCGCGCTGCCGAGGTGCGCCTCACGGTCGTTGCGGCTCTCCGGCGTGCGCTGGCCCTCGTTGCGCTGCTTCGAGTCGGGGCTCGGCTTGTTGTGTTCCGCGTGCTGCGGATGGCGGGTGTTGGGTGAGTTCGACATCACGGACTCCTCATGAAAGTGAAGACGTCCGTCCAGCTTGGCGCACCCGCCGCCCCGGCGCAGGCAGGCATCGTCCCGAACGCTTGTCGGCGGACGCCGACACGGGCCGGTCAATGCCAGGCGTTGCCCACCTGGATGTAGAAGGCCCGGTCCTGGGTGCTCTTCGCCCAGTCGAGCCCCACCCACAGCCCGAGGCGGGTGATCGCCTGGTAGCGCACGCCCATGCCGTAGGCGACCGTGTCGGCCCCCTCCGGGAAGTCCGTGCGCGGACCCCACGCGCGGCCGCCCCCCACGAAACCGACGACGCCCCAGAGCGGCGCCAGGTTCCAGCGGACCTCGCTCTCGACCACGCCGGCGCGCGTGCCCTGCAGCCGCATCGCGGGCACGCCGCGCAGGCTCACGTACGGCAGCATGTAGAACGGGGTGCGGCCGTCGACCGCGCGCAGGTCCACCCGCCCGCCCACCACGAGGTCCTTCACGACCGGCCACCACGCGAACGCGCGGCCGCGGTAGGACTGGAACCGGGTGTCGCTGCCGAAGGCCGGGTCGTAGAAGGTCAGGTCGATCGCGCCGGTCCAGCCGCGGTTGGGCGTGAAGAGGTTGTCGCGGGAGTCGTATTCGTAGGAGATGCCGAGGCCCGACGCGGTGTCGGAGCGGTCGATGTCACCCGCCAGCGGCACGTCGGACTCGCGGTCGAAGCGGCTCGTGAGCGACGTGTAGTTCCATCGGGCGACGAGCCACGAATCGTGCTCGCCGATGCGCATCATGGCCTGCTGCACCGACATCCAGCCGTCGAGGTTGTAGCCGAGCGCGAGCCCCTGCTGTCCGCCCTCGCCGTAGAAGCTGAGGTCGAGGCTGGTGCGGGCCGCCACGCCGCGCCAGCGGTAGCGGTCGTTGGCGAAACTCACCATGCCGCCGCCCCCGGCGCCCCAGGTGCCGTTTTCGGTGGCGAAACCCGCGAGGCCGTAGACGTCGGGATGGCGCGGGGGCGGCTCGGCGCCCTCCGCGGGTGGCCCGCCCTCGGTCTTCTGCTCACGGAACAGCAGCACGGCCGCCCCGGCGCCGTAGCCCACGGCGGGTTCGGTGATCAGGATGGGCACGGGCAGCCAGCCCCGGTCCTTCGAGCGCCGGGTGGACTCCTTCAGGCCGCCGTCGCCGGACTCCACGGCACGCTCCACGTACTGGGCCTGCGCGGCCGCCGCCAGGACGATCAGTGCCCCCCCGCCCAGCCGGACCCTGCCGCCGCGCCGCCTCATGGTCGAGCCATCCGCATCAGCGTTCGAGCACCAGGTCGCCGACGTATGCGACGCTGCGGCCGTGGGTGTTGTCCGAGTCCGCACCGATCATCACCGCGACGAGCGGTGGCACCACCTGGACCTCGTCGCCGAACAGCTTCAGGAAGTCCGCGTCGAGGTTGCGGCGTTCGGTGGCCCACGTGCCGAGGGGCACGTCCTCCGAATGCAGCACGAGGTAGCGCACCCGCCGTGTGAACGGGCTCGGCAGCACCGTGCCGGCCGGCAGGTGGGCGTCCCACACGTAGCAGACGGTGGCCGCGGGGGTGTCGGTGCCGGCGAGCGCCGAGGCCGCCTTCAGCCACAGCCGTTCGCCAGCGGGCAGCTTGTCGTGCGGCTCGTCGTACAGCGCGCACACCTTGACCGCGGTGTCGTCGCCGGACTTCTCGCGCAGGTTCGCCTTCGGCAGGGGTTCGTCGACGCGCCACCGCCACGCCAGCGTGTGGCCTTGGGGCGACCCAGCCGGAAGCGGGTGAACCAGCGTGGCGTACGAGTTCTCGGCGGTGATGCGCAGCACCGGGTGGCCGTCGACGACCGCCGACACGAACCGCGACCGTGGCTTCGTCTGGTTCGGCAGCAGCACCAGCGACCACGGGGCCGGCGGCGGCGCGTCGGCGATGGCCAGCGCGACGGGGGTGAGCAGCGGCGTGTCCCCCGACACCCCCGACGCACAGGCGAGCAACGCCACCGCGCCGGCCGCGCGCGTCCAGGGGTGTGAGAAAAGTCGTGCCATCAAGCGCCAGCGTACACCGTTCCGTTCTCCTGTACAGACACCGTGGTTCCCGCCTCGCTCGTGAGGATGCGCGGCAGGTCCGCCAGCGCCCCGATGGCCGCCACCTTGCCCGTCGCCGCGGCGAAGCGGCAGGCGGCCTCGACCTTCGGGCCCATCGATCCCGCGGCGAACGGCATCGCCGACAACGCCTGGGGCGAGATGCGCCGGATGGCGCGCTGCGTGACCTTGCCCCAGTCGACGTACACGGCGTCGGCGTCGGTCAGCATCACGAAGACGTCGGCATCGAGCTGCTGCGCGAGCAGCCCGGAGGCGAAGTCCTTGTCGATCACACACTCGACACCCATGAGCCGCCGCTCGGCCGCCGGGTCGTACATCGTCGGGATGCCGCCCCCGCCGGCGGCGATCACGACGGTGTCGTGCTCGAGCAGCCAGCGGATGGGCGCGATCTCGAAGATGCGCTTCGGTTCGGGCGATGGCACCACGCGGCGCCACTTCTCCCCGTCCTGCTTGAACACCCAGCCCTTCTCGGCGGCCAGGCGGTCGGCATCGTCCTTGCCGTAGACGGGGCCGATGAACTTGGTGGGGTCACGGAAGGCCGGGTCCCCGCCGTCCACCTCCACCATCGTCAGCAGCGTCGCGAAGGGCCGGGAGAACGGCAGCAGGTTGCCGAGTTCCTGCTCGATCATGTAGCCGATCATCCCTTCGGTCTCGGCGCCGAGCACGTCGAGCGGGTACGTCTCGACCTGGGTGTACGCCGCGCCCTGCAGCGCGAGCAGCCCCACCTGCGGCCCGTTGCCGTGGGTCACGACGAGCTGGTGGCCGCTGGCCACCGGCGCGAGCGCCTCCGCGGCGATGCGGACGTTGCGGCGCTGGTTCTCCGAGGTCATGGGTTCGCCGCGCCGAAGCAGCGCGTTGCCCCCGAGTGCGGTCACGATCAGCATGGCCGCTCCTTCAGTCGCCGAGCGTGGCCACGAGGATGGCCTTGATCGTGTGGAGGCGGTTCTCCGCCTGTTCGAAGGCGATGTTCCACTCCGACTCGAACACCTCGTCAGTCACCTCGAGGCCGTCCGTGATGCCGTAGGTCTCGGCGATCTGCTTGCCGAGCGTGGTCTCGGTGTCGTGGAAGGCCGGCAGGCAGTGCATGAAGCGGGTCTGCGGGTTGCCGGTCATCTTCATCAGCGCGGCGTTGACCTGGTACGGCATCAGCAGTTCGATGCGTTCCTTCCAGACCTCCTTCGGCTCGCCCATCGACACCCACACGTCGGTGTGGATGAAGTCGCAGTCCTTCACGGCGGCATCGATGTCGTCGGTGATCGTGAGCCTGGCGCCGTACTTCTGCTCCAGCTCGCGGGCAATCTTCACGTACTCCTCGGCCGGCCACAGCTTCTTCGGGCCGCACAGGCGCACGTCCATGCCCATCATGCAGCCGACGATCATCAGCGAGTGGCCCATGTTGTTGCGGGTGTCGCCGAGGAACGCGTACTTGATCTGCTGCAGCGGCTTGTCACTGTGCTCGCGCATCGTCAACACGTCGGCGAGCATCTGCGTCGGGTGGTACTCGTCGGTGAGGCCGTTGAACACGGGCACGCCGGCGTACTTGGCCAGGGTTTCGACGCCGGTCTGGCTGGACCCGCGGTACTCGATCGCGTCGTACATGCGGCCCAGCACGCGCGCGGTGTCCTTGAACGACTCCTTGTGGCCGATCTGCGAGCCCGACGGATCGAGGTAGGTCACGTTCGCGCCCTGGTCATGGCACGCGACCTCGAACGCGCAGCGGGTGCGGGTCGAGGTCTTCTCGAAGATCAGGCAGATCTCCTTGTCGACGAGGTGGCGCTGCTCGGTGCGGGCGTACTTCGCGCGCTTCAGGTCGCGGGCCAGGTCGAGCAGGTAGCGGAACTCGCGCTGGGTGTAGTCCTGGACGGTCAGCAGCGAGCGGTTGCGCAGGTTCAGGCTCATGGGGTTCTCCTGTGGAAGACGGATGAGGATCAGGCCGGATCGCGGGAGATCGGGCAGGTCATGCAGTGGCCGCCGCCCCGGCCGCGGCCGAGTTCGGAGCCGCGCACGGTCACCACCTCCACGCCCGCCTTGCGCAGCAGCGTGTTGGTGTGGGTGTTGCGGTCGTACGCCACGACGACACCCGGCGCAAGGGCGACGACGTTGTTGCCGTCGTCCCATTGCTCGCGCGCCGCCTGCCAGTGGTTGCCGCCGGTCTCGACGACCCGCAGCTCGTTCAGGCCGAGCGCGTCGCGCACCACGTCGAACAGGTGGCCCGGGTCCGGCCGCACATCCAGTGCGCCGTTGCCCGCCGGGCGCAGGCTGTAGCAGCGCACCTGGTCCGCCACGTCGCGGAAAGCGGTCACGAGGTCGCGGTCGCAGAAGCTGAACACGGTGTCGAGGTGCATCGCGGCCCGGCTCTTGGGCATCAGGCAACCCACCACACGTTCGGCAGCGCCCTTCGCGAAGAGCGACTCGGCGACCTGGATCACGGCCTGGCGTGTCGTGCGCTCGCCCATGCCGATCAGCACGACACCGTTGCCGATGGGCATGATGTCGCCCCCTTCGAGCGACGCCGCGCCGAAGTGTTCGTCGGAGTCACCCCACCAGATCGGAAACGTGTGTTTCGTGAAGCGCGGGTGGAAGTGGTACACGGCCCGCTGCAGCAGCGTCTCCGGCTTGCGCGCCTGCCAGTACATCGAGTTGCACGTCACGCCGCCGTAGATCCATGACGACGGATCGCGCTGGAACAGCGTGTTCGGCAGCGGCGGGATCACGAACTCGGTGGGCCCGACCGCGTCCAGCAGCATCGTCGACACCTCGCCCTTCGGCAGGTCGAGCATCGCGATGCCGCCGATCAGGTGGTCGGTCAGCTGCGCGGCCGGCATGGCGTCGAGCCACGGGCGCACCACGTCCACGAGGTGCAGGCCCACGTCGTTGACCGTGATGCGGCGGTCGAGCACCCACGCGCGGGCCTCGGGGTTCTCGAGCACCGTCGTCAGCAGGTCGTGCAGTTCGAGCACCTCGACACCGCGCTCCTTCATCTTCAGCACGAAGTCGAAGTGGTCCTTCTGGGCTTCCTGCACCCAGATCACGTCGTCGAACAGCAGGTCCGCCGCGTTGCCCGGCGTCAGGCGCTGGTGCGCATGCCCCGGGCGGCACACGAGCACCGTGTTCAGCTTCCCCACTTCACTGTAGACACCCAACTTTTCCATCGCAGGCTCCTCGTGGATGGCGCCACGCCGCCGTCGGCGGGCACCCGGGACGATCGGCAGGGGACCGGCCCCCGCGGCCGTCTCACTCCGGCAACGCGACGAGCTGGAAGAAGTCCAGCGTGCCGGCGGCCGGCGTGCCGAGGTCCTTCGCGTACAGCGCCGGGAATTCCTTGCTGCGGTAGAGGCGACTGAGCGTGCGGTCGACGATGAGGCGGAAGTCCTCGTCCTGGCGGCGCACCCCGAGCGAGACGAGGTCGCGGCGGAACAGGCGGTCCAGCACGGCGAAGTCGCCGGGCCGGTCGCGGCGGCCCACCGCGTTCGTCAGCAGCGAGCGGTCGTCGAAGTAGGCATGCAGCCGGCCGTCGGCGAGCTTCTGCACGCCCTCGGCCGCGTCCTTCACCGTCACGACGTTCGCGACGATGCGCCGCTCCTGCAGGCCGTCGCGCAGCGCCTTCTCGAGCGTCGTGCTGCCCGCCACGCCGAGGTTCACCCGCTGCGGCGCCTGGTTCAGCGAACCGCGCCAGTTGGGCTCGTTGACGGCCCGGTTGTTCAGCGCCTGCACCAGCCGCACCGGCGCCGTCGAACTGACGGCGACCGACGTGCCGCTCAGCAGGATCGGCACCGAGAAGTCGACCTTCGCGCGGCGCTCGAGCGTGGGCACCGCGCCGCAGAGCAGGTCCACCCGCCCCTGCTCGAGCGCGGCGAAGGCCTCGCCGCGCGGCAGTGCGACGAACTGCACGGTCAGCCCCGGCACCTTGAGTTCGGTGCGCACGGCCTCGGCGACGCGGTTGCACACCGCGATGGCGTAGCCGGCCGGCTTGCCCGGCGCCTCGTTGTAGGAGACCGGGCGCGCGTCGTCGTCGTAGCCGATCGTGAGGCGGCCCGCCTCGCGCACCTTGTCGAGCGTGCCGGCAGCGGCCGCCGGGCCGGCGAGCACAAGCGCACCGAAGATCGCGGCGAAGGCCGCCTTGGGAAGAAGAAGTGCGTGTTCCATGGTCAGGCTCCCGCAGTGGCTTGCACACCGCCCGTGGCCGTTCGCGGTGCCGGCGCCTTGGCGGCCGACTGGCGCGCCGCGAGGAAGCCGTACACCAGGTAGCCGAACGCGAGGACGAGCATCCCGCCCATCACCGCGTCCTTGCCGGACGCCCACAGCGCGTAGATCGAGTACAGCATCGCCACCACCGCGACGATGCCGTTGCGCAGGTACACCGACCGCTCCACCCCGGCCCCGCGCATGATGACGAACAGGGCCGACAGCGCGACGATGTACGGCAGCACGTTGGTGACCACCGCGAGGTTCACCAGCGCGGCGAACTGCTCGCTCAGGTTCGGCGAGATCGTCGACAGCGCCATCAGCGACTGCACGATGCCCATGATGATCATCCCGGTCACGGGCGCGCCGAAGCGGTTGGCCTTGGCGAACAGCGCGGGGAACATGCCGGTGTCGGCCGCGTCCTTGGCGGTCTGGCTCAGCGTGAACTGCCAGCCGAGCAGCGAGCCCAGGCAGGCCATCACGGCCAGCACCATCACGATCGAGCCCACCGTCGGGTTGAACATCTTCGCGTAGGCCAGCCCGAACGGCCCGGTGGACGCGGCGAGTTCGGCGTTCGGCACGATGCCCTGGATCGCCGTGGTCGACAGGATGTAGATCACGGCCGCCCCGAGCGTTCCGAACATGCACGCGAGCGGCACGTCGCGCTTCGGGTTCTCGACGGCCGACGCGTTCTGCGAGGCCGACTCCATGCCGAGGAAGGCCCACAGCGTGAGGGAGATGCTGGAGCCCATGCCTTCGCCGAGGCTCAAGCCCTTCGGGTTCCAGGCTTCGGCGAACGTGCTGCTGCTGAACCAGAACCAGCCGAGGATCGAGATGAAGCCCACCGGCAGGATGACGCCCCAGACCGTCACCGCCCCGATGCGGCCGGTGACGCTCGGGCCGCCGAAGTTCGCAAACGTGGTGATCCACAGCAGCGCGATCACGCCCACGCAGGTGGCCACCGGCGAGGCCGTCAGCCCGGGGAAGAACGCCGCGAGGTAGCCAAGCGCCGAACTCGCGACCGCCACGTTGGCGATGGCCAGCGAGATGAAGTACAGGAAGAACACGAGGAAGTAGCCGTCGCGCCCGTAGGCGTCCTCGGCGTAGGCGGCGAGCCCCCCCGTGCGCTGGTTGAAGACCCCCGCCTGCGCGAACCCGTACGCGATCGCGAGGGAGCCGATTGCGGTGACGAGCCAGGACAGCAGGGAGATGGCCCCCACCTGGGCCATGTTGGCCGGCAGCATGATGATGCCGGACCCCATCATGTTCACGGTGACGATGAACGTCAGCTGCGTGACGCTCATCTTCTTCTGGTCGCTCATGGCGCTCTCCTTGTGGCTATCGCGGCTCACGGACCGCGTAGGTGTGGAACCGGATGCGTCCGTCCTGAACCTCCTGGTAGACGCCCTGCACTTCGTAGTTGAACCCCGGGAAACGGTTGAACGACTCCTCGAAGGCGAGGAAGTAGTCGAGCATCGGCCGCGCGCGCTCGTCCCAGCGTTCACCCGGCACCACCACGCCGATGCCCGGCGGGTAGATCAGCGCGAGCGTCGCGGAGACACGGCCCGTCATCTGGTCGAGCGGGATGTAGTCGACCTCGTTCGACACGAGCGCCTCGTAGGCGTCCTTCGAGGTCATCACCTGCTCCGGGAAACTGTCGGCCCGGAAGCTGCGGCGCTGCAGGTCCTTGATGTTGCGTTCGCGGTAGAACGCATGCATCTCGTTGCAGATGGCCCGCAGCGTGTAGCCGCGGTAGCGCTCGGCGTGGGCCTCGTACAGCGTCGGCAGCACGTCCTGCAGCGGCGCGTCGCGGTCCCACAGGTTCTTGAACTTCACCAGCTTGGCGATCAGCGTGTTGAGCTTGCCCTCGTCCTCGGCCGGCGTCATCAGGAAGAGGATGCTGTTGAGGTCGCACTTCTCCGGCACGACCCGCTCCTCGCGCAGGAAGTTCGCGACCACCGTGGCCGGCACGCCGAAGTCGAGGTACTCGCCGGTGCGGCGGTCGATGCCGGGGGTCAGCAGCGCGAGCTTGTTCGGGTCGACCATCGCGTACTCGTCGCTGTACCCGGCGTAGCCGTGCCACTTCGCACCGGGCCGGAAGGTCCAGCACTGCTGCTCGCGCTTGATCACCTCGGTGGGCAGGCTCTCCCACGCCACCTCCATCGCATCGGGCGCGTGTTTCGAATCCTTCAGCGTCACCACGTCGGGCACGAACGGATCGAAGAACCACTGCTCGGCCGGCGTCTTGCCGGTCGCGGCGTAGTGGTGGACGAACTGGCGGAACTTCTTGCGCGCCTCGATGCCGAGCCCGATGCAGCGGTCCCACATCATCTCGCCCGCCTTGCCCTCGTGCATCTTCGCGTTGACGTCGAGCGACGCGAACAGCGGGTAGAACGGCGAGGTCGAGGCCGACATCAGGAAGGCCTCGTTGAAGCGCTTGTGCTCGACGTAGCGCGGCTGTCCGCGCAGGTGGTCGTCGCGCTTGTGGATCTGCGAGGCCTGCGACAGCCCCGCGCCCTGCTTGTGCACCGACTGGGTCGAGAACAGCCCGGGCGCCTCCGGCGGCAGCGACTCGAGCCGCATCGGGCTGTGGTCGTTGAACAGCGGGTGGAAGGCGTTGTAGCCGATCCAGGCCTCGTCCCACAGCACGTAGTCGCACAGGTGGCCGATGCGCTCGAGCACCTTGCGCACGTTGTAGACCGTTCCGTCGTAGGTGGCGAGCTGGATGCACGCGAGGCGGAACGGCCGCGCGGCGTTGGCGCGCTCCTTGTCCTTCACGAGCGGGTGGCGACGGATCTGCTCGCGGAGGTAGTCCTCGTCCCACGCTTCCCAGTCCACCGCACCGATCATGCCGAACGCGTTGCGCGCGGTGGGCAGGAAGATCGGGATCGCGCCGGCCTGCACCAGCGCGCCGTGGTGCAGCGACTTGTGGTTGTTTCGGTCGAACAGCACGAGGTCGCCGCGCTTGAGCACGGAGTTCGCCACGACCTTGTTCGACGTGCTGGTGCCGTTGAGCACGAAGTAGGTCTTGTCCGCCCCGAACACCTCGGCGGCGTGTTTCTGCGCGGAGGCCGCGGCGCCTTCGTGGATCAGCAGGTCGCCGAGGTCCACGTCGGCGTTGCACAGGTCGTTGCGGAAGATCGCCTCGCCGAAGTGCTTGAAGAACAGCTGGCCCGCCGGGGACTTGCGGTAGAACTGCCCGCCCTGGTGGCCCGGGCAGTCGAACGCGATGTTGCCGCCGCTGTCGTACGACATGAGCCCGCCGAAGAACGGCGGCAGCAGCGAGGTGCCGTAGGCCACGAGGCTCGTGATCACCTGCTTCGCGTAGTACGACGGCGTCTGCTGGCCGAGGTAGATGTAGCCGTCGACCTCGCCGGTCAGGTCGTACACCGCGAGGTCGGAGATGCGGTGCGAGTCGGCCAGCGCCCACAGCGGCGTGCGGAAGCCCGCGTCGCGCACGGCCTTGCCGATGCGGCGTGCGTGCTCCAGCCGGTCGCCGTCGATCAGCGCGATGTAGGCGCCGACGGCGGCGTCCTCGGTGACGTCACGGTCGAAGCTGTCGGTGATCTCGACCTCGTAGCCTTCGGCGGTGATCATCGCGAGCAGCTCGGCGATCTGCGCGTTGGCACGGTCGACGACGGCCACCACCTTCAGCAGCCGCTGGAACGAAATGGGCAGACGGGCACCCTTCACGGGGTACGGGGTCATGGCGTGGTCCTCCGGCTCATTCCTTGACGCAGTCGACCAGCCAGCGCTTGTGGCCGTCCGGGCCCGTGTCGAAGCGGAGGCCGTGGATGTCGCTTTCGAAGCCCGGGAACCGGTCGTCGGTGGCGCGGGCCGACTTCAGGTACTCGACGATGGAGTCCGTCGAGAAGCGCTCGCCCGGCATGATCAGCGGGATGCCCGGCGGGTACGGCACGAGCATCACCGCGGCGATGCGGCCCTTCAGCTGCTCGATGGGCACCGGCTCGACCGCGCCGTGCACCAGGCGGTCGTACGCGTCGGCCGGCTTCATCGCGGGCTCGGGCAACTCGGTGTACATCGCGTTCATCGCGCGGGCGGTGTCGTTCTCGCGGTTGGACGTGTGCAGGGCCTGGCACAGGTCGCGCAGGCCCCAGCCGGCATAGGCGTCGCCTGTGGACGCGGCCACGCTCGGCAGCGTCTTGCGCAGCGGTGCGTTGCTGTCGTAGTCGGCCTTGAAGTCGACCAGCGCGTCCACCATCGAGCTCCACTTGCCGCGGGTGATGCCCAGGGTGAAGAGGATCAGGAAGCTGTAGAGGCCGGTCTTCTCGACGACCAGGCCGCGCTCCCACAGGTACTTGCTGACGATGGCGGCCGGGATGCCGCGCTCCTCCAGATGCGCACCACGGCCGAGGCCGGGGGTGAGGACCGTGACCTTGATCGGGTCGAGCAGGATGTAGTCGTCGGCGAGGTGGCCGAAGCCGTGCCACTCGGCGTCGGGTGCCAGCACCCAGTCGGGCGTGCGCGGCGACGCGGTCAGGTCGAGGCCTTCGGGCTGCCACACCTTGAACCACCAGTCCGGCGCGGCGTAGCCCTTGCCCACCGCGGCCAGCGCCTGGCGGAAGTGCATCGCCTCGTCGTGGGTCTCCTGCACGATCGAGCCGCCGGCCGGTCCCTCCATCATCGCGGAGCTGACGTCGAGCGACGCGATGATGCCGTAGTGCGGCGAGGTCGAGCCGTGCATCATGAACGCGTCGTTGAAGCGCGTCGTGTCGATCTTGCGGGTGTTCGACTCCTGGATGTGGATCATCGACGCCTGCGAGAATGCCGCCAGCAGCTTGTGCGTCGAGTGCGTGGCGAACACCAGCGTGTGGTCGGCGCGCGCATGGCCGCGCGGCACACCCATCGCGTGGCGGCCCGCGTAGAACTCGTGGAAGGCCGCGTAGGCGTACCAGGCCTCGTCGAAGTGGAGCGCGTCCACCTGGTCGGCCACCACGGCCTTGATCTTCTCGGCGTTGTAGCAGAGGCCGTCGTAGGTGGAGTTGGTGACGACGGCGATGCGCGCCGGGCCCTTCTTGCCGCGCGCGAGCGGGCTGGCCGCCACCTTCTCGGCGATGGCTTCGGGCGAGAACTGCGACAGCGGGATCGGGCCGATGATGCCGTAGTCGTTGCGCGTGGGCGTGAAGTAGATCGGCGTCGCGCCGGTCATGATCAGCGAGTGCAGCAGCGACTTGTGGCAGTTGCGGTCGACGATCACGAGGTCGTCGCGCCCCGCCATCGAATGCCACACCACCTTGTTCGCGGTGGACGTGCCGTTGGTGACGAAGTACGTGTGGTCCGAGCCGAACACGCGCGCGGCATAGGCCTCGGCCTCCTTGACGGGGCCGGTGTGGTCCAGCAACGAGCCCAGTTCGGGCACCGAGACCGACAGGTCCGAGCGCAGCGTGTTCTCGCCGAAGAACGCGTGCATCGCGTGGCCCACCGGTGACTTCAGGAAGCCGACGCCGCCGGCGTGGCCCGGCGTGTGCCAAGAATAGGCGGAACGTTCGGTGTGGTGCGCCAGCGCCTTGAAGAACGGTGGCAACAGGCCTTCGAGGTAGCTGGTGGCCACCCGCATGATCTGCCGGGCCAGGAACTCGGCCGTGTCCTCGTACAGGTACAGGATGGCCGCGACGTTGCGCAGCGCCTCGGCCACCTGCGGCTGGTCGCCGCGGATCGTGGCGGACTCGCCGAGCGCGACGATCGGCAGGCCCGGGGCGCGTTCGTGCACCGAGGTCAGCTGCCTGACCACCTCCTTCAGCACGTCCGGCTTGCCGGCAGCCCCTTCGGCACTGAACACGATGGCGCCGAGGCCGCGGTGCGCGCCCGCGACGATGCCCGCGTCCTCGCGCGTGTCGACCAGCATCACCTTCCAACCGTTGCGCTCGAGCTCGTGCTGGATCTGGCGCAGGCGGACACCGGCCACCGACTGGGCGGCGACGTCGCGGTGCGCGATGAGGATCGGGAAGTTGGCCTGGAATTGCATTGTCTTGTCCCTTCGAAACGGCCGTCCGGTCAGAACGACGCCTTGGTGGAGAACTGCAGCCGGTAGTCGGCCGCGTTGGACCCGTCCCGGGTCGCGTGCCGGCCCCAGACGTACTCGGAGCCCAGCATCAGGTTCTTCGACAGCGTGAAGAGCAGGTTCGCCGACGCGTAGCGCCCGCTCTTGAACGCGCTGCCCAGTTGCCCGCCGGTGGTGTCCTGGCGGTGCTCGCTGGCCCCGACCGAACTGCTCCACAGGTCGGACCACACGTGGTTGTAGTAGACGAACCAGCCGAAGGACTTCACCGCCTTCGCGCGCAGGTCGTCGCCCGGGGCGAGGTCGGTGCCGCCGTCGTTCATGTAGCTCGCGATGGCCCGGCCACCGGCGAGCTGCCAGCTCACGCGGTCCTTGCCGAAGACGATGACCGCGCCGCCGACGTTCAGGCCGTAGCCGGTGCGTTCGCCCGAGGGTTCGCCGCTCGCGCTCTGGGTGTTCTGGTAGCCCACCTGGCGCAGGATCAGGGCCGCGCGGAGGTGCCCCCAGTCCTGGTCGCTGCGCACCGACCCCACCACGTCGGGCAGCCGGTTGTGCGCCTGGATGCCCGCGCCGAAGGACGGGTCGATCGCGGTGACCTTGCCGGTGTCGATCGCGGAGCTCGGGGCCTCGAACGACAGCGCCCACGCAAACTTGCGGTCGGCGCGCGACGTGAAGCGCAGCTGCGGCGTGCGCAGGAAGACCGCGCCCGACGGGCCCCAGTAGTCGATGATCGTCGGGAACGCGTCGAGGTCCATGAAGTTGGACTCGGTCTGGCCGAAGCCCACCTGGCCGATCTCGCCCCAGGCCCGCATCCAGTGCACGCCCATGCCGCCATCGGCGTCGAAGAGGTCGAAGCTCAGGTCGGTCTTGAGCGTGCCGTACGGCGTGGGCACGAACGAGCGCATGCCCAGCGAGGACTGCCGCGCGCTGAAGATGAAGGACCCCTCCTTGCCGCAGCCGGGCGACCCCGGACACGCCACGGGGATCTGGGACGGGCGCATGGTCGCCTGCCAGTCGGGGGCCATGCGCTTGAAGTCGTAGATCGCGTCGACCATGGCCTGGCCGTACAGCTCCACGCGGGCGGCCTCGGTGATCGGGACGCCGGGGTCCGGTACGGCGCCGGGTGCGACCACGGGCGCGGGAGGCGGTTCGGCCGCCGCGACGGCCGGTTCGGCTGGGGCAGCGGGCGCGGGGGCCACCGCCGGCGCACCGCCGGGCCGCTGCGCTTCCAGCGCCTTCACCCGGGTCTGCAGGTCCTCGATGGTCTTGAGGGCCGCGTCGAGACGGGCCTTCAGGTCGTCGTTGCCCTGCGCCCAAGCCGGTCCGGCCAGGCCCAGGGCCACGACGGCCAGACCCACGATGGTCAAGCGGTGGGTTCCACTCCGCGGTGTTCCGCTCATGCCTCGACTCCTCAGTGCCGAAGGCGTGGCCCGGTCTTGCCGCCGGTGGCCCCGCCCTCGAGGGCCGCTGCCCGTGCGGCCATGTGCCGCCGGTCAGATCGAGAAGACTCTAGGCGCCGTGCCGCGGCGTGCTCCCCCTCCGCCGGGAGGGGCCGCACTGCAACATGCCCCCCCTCCTTCAGCCGCGGGCGGACTGCCAGGCCACCAGGGCCTGCTCGAGGTTGAAATGCATTCCGGCGCGCCCCAGGCGCTGTCCCAGCGCCGAGCGCGACACCACGTCGAAGACGCCCGGGTTCATGCCCACGAGCCACAGCGCGATGCCCTGGTGCGCCAGGCGCTCCTGCGCGTCGGTCAGCATCTTCAGCGCCGTGTACTCGATGTCGGGCACGGCGCGCAGGTCGAGGATGATGGTCTTGACGGCCGGGTCCTCGATCAGCGGCCGCATCTTCTCGGCGAGGCGCTCGGCGTTCGCGAAGAAGATGCGGCCCTCGGGACGCAGCAGCAGTGCGCCGGGGAAGGTCTCGTCGTCGGGGTGCTCATCGCTGCGGGCCCGGAACACGTTGGTGTCCCGCTTGCGGCCGAGGATCAGCAGCGGCGGGTCCGTCACCTGGTAGGCCAGCGCCGCCAGCGAGACGATGATGGCCACGAGGATGCCCTGCAGCGTGCCCAGCAGCACGACCCCGGCCGCGGCCACCAGGGCCCAGACGAACTCCGTGCGCCGCACGCGCAGGATGCGGGCGAACTCGACCGGTTCGACGAGGCCCACGGAGTACACGATCACGATGGCCGCCAGCGTCGCGTTGGGCATCGCCCCGATGATCGGCGCGAGCCACAGCGCGCAGGCCACCGCCATGCCCGCGGTGACGAGGCCCGCCACCGGACTGCGTGCACCCGCGACCGTGTTCACGGCCGTCTGCGACGTGCCGCCGCCCGCCGGCATCGCACCGGCGCAGGCGCCGCCCAGGGTCGCGAGGCCCGTCGCGATCAGCTCGCGGTTGGCGAGCGGAATGGGTTCGTCGCGGCGCTGGAAGGCCCGGCCCGCGGCGATGGTTTCGGTGAAGCTCATCAGCGCGATGCCCAGCGCATCGGCGAACAGGTCGCCCGCGAGCTTCAGCGACGGCAGGTGGAACTCCGGCAGGCCCGTGGGCACCTCCCCCACCACCGACACGCCCTGGTCCTTCAGGCCCAGCGCGGCCATGAGGCCGACGCCCGCGGCCACCGCGACGAGCGGCGCGGGGATGACCGGCCACCAGCGTTCGATGGCCACGAGCAGCACGATGGTGGCGACGGCCACGCCCAGCGTGGGAAGCGACGTCTCCGGGAGGTGCTGCACGATCGACAGCGCGTGGACGAGGAAGCCCTCCTTCGGCAGGTGCAGCCCGAGCAGCTTCGGCAGCTGGTCGACCACGATCACGATGCCGATGCCCGCCTTGAATCCGACCAGCACCGGCTCGGAGATGAAGTTCGCGAGGAAGCCGAGCCGCAGCACGCCCGCCAGCACGAGCATGCCGCCGACCAGCAGGGTCAGCGTCGCGGCGGCCGTGGGCAGCAGTTCGGGCTGGCCCGCCGGCACCACCTGGGTCAGCGCGGTGCCGGTGAGGATCGCGATGGTCGTGGTGGTGCTGACGCTCAGCGTGCGCGAGCTGCCGAAGAAGGCGTAGATCGCCATCGGCACCATCGCGGTGTAGAGGCCGGCCTGCACCGGCAGGGCGGCGATGGTGGCGTAGGCCAGGGCCTTCGGGATCACGATGGCCGCGACGATCAGCCCGGCCACGACGTCGGCGCGCAGCCAGCCGCTCCGGTACGCCCGCCACCAGCCGGGCAGGAGCTTCTCAATTGCCGATGCCACGCCCGCCGTCCTCCCCGCCCCGCTCGTTCAGCACCAGGGCCACCACGCGCGTGGTGGCATCGCCCGGCATCGGGCCGTCGGAAAAGCCCAGGCGCGCGCCGAGCTTGCGCATCGCCAGGTTGGTCGACAGCACGTAGCCCTCCATGCGGCCGTAGCCGCGTTCCGCGGCGGCGTCCCGCAGCGCGGCCAGCAGCGCCCGGCCCAGGCCGTGGCCCTGCCAGTCGTCCACCACCGTGACCGCGAACTCGCAGTCGGGGGTCTTCGGCACCGCGACGAACCGCCCGCCCGCGACGATCTGGTCGCCCGCCACCGCCACCAGTGCGAACTCGCGCGCCCCGTCCGGGTGGGTGGCCTTGTGCAGCGTCGCCTCCGACAGGTCGCGCACCACCGACATGAAGCGCGTGTAGCGCGACTCCGACGACAGGCGCAGGAACGCCGCGTGGAAGCCCTCCTCGTCCTCCGGGCGCACGGCCCGCACGGTGATGCGGGCCCCCTTCGACGACGTGAACTCGCGCGGGGCGAAGTCTTCGACGGCACCGTCCATGGCTCAGAACCGCTGCGCGACGTGCTTGTACGGGTGGTCGGGCTCGACGTAGTCGCCCTGCTTCTGGCGCTTCGGCAGCACGATCTTCTTCTGCGGGATCTCGGTGTAGGGGATGCGGCCGAGGAAGTCGCTGATGATGTTGAGCCGGGCCCGGCGCTTGTTGTTCGAGTCGACGACGAACCACGGCGCATGTTCGGTGTCGGTGAAGCGGAACAGGTCGTCGCGGGCGCGCGAGTAGTCGAACCAGCGGCTGTACGACTTCAGGTCCATGTCGGTCAGCTTCCAGTGCTTGCGCCCGTCGGTGATGCGCGACTGCAGCCGGCGCGTCTGCTCCTCGGGGCTCACCTCGAGCCAGTACTTGAGCAGGATCACGCCCGACGACACGATGGTGCGCTCGACGAGCGGCGTCATGCGCAGGAAGTCGCGCACCTGGTCGTCGGTGCAGAAGCCCATCACCCGTTCGACGCCGGCGCGGTTGTACCAGCTGCGGTCGAAGATCACGACCTCGCCGGCTGCCGGCAGGTGCGGGATGTAGCGCTGCATGTACATCTGCGACTTCTCGCGCTCGGTGGGCGCCGCCAGCGCCACCACGCGGAACACGCGGGGGCTCACGCGTTCGGTCAGGGCCTTGATCGTGCCGCCCTTGCCGGCGCCGTCGCGCCCTTCGAACACGATGCAGACGCGGGCGCCCGTTTCCTGCACCCAGCGCTGCACCTTCACGAGCTCGACGTGCAGCTGCTCGAGTTCCTTCTCGTAGTCTTTCTCGCTCAGCGACCGGTCGGCGCCCGTGTCCTCGTCGCCGTGGTCCTTCCCCTTGCCGCCTTTTTCAGACTTGTCGGTCATGATGTCTCTCCAGTGAAAACGAAGTTCAGCGCCCCATGCGCCGGTCGTAGCTGCGCGAGATGCGCTCGGCCAGGCCCGGGTCCTGCGGCGCCTTCGCATCGAACTGCACGCGCACGCTGCCGTCCGGCTGCCGCGTGAGCTGGGCCTGCACCGACGCGTTGCCGGCCTGGCCGAGCACCACGCCGCGCGAGGGGTCCTCGACCGTGACGTTGAAGCCCTGGTCGCGCATCGCCCCCGCGGCGGCCGCGAACGCGCGGTCGTAGTTCGTGGGCCCCGGGTACGGCGCCGGGTAGGGATACGGGGCGACGACGCACCCCGCGAGTCCCAGGACCAGGATCGCCGACGCCAGGCGCCGGGAGTGGAGCATCGTGTTCATGGTGTCACCTGTGTCCAGCCCGGACCGGGATCGAAGCGGCCGAGGGCGGCGGCCTGCTTGCCGCCGTTCGGTCCCAGGTCGCGCTGGAACACCTCGCCGTCGTGGTTCATGATGAAGGTCATCACGCCGGTGTCGCCGTACTTCACGGGGTACGCGACCACGGCGAAGCCGCCGAAGAGCTTGCCCTTCACGCGGTAGTCGAACGCCCCGCCCCGCGCGTGCTTGCTTTGGCCGGACAGCAGCTTGTAGCGGTACCCGAGCAGTCCGCCGGGGCTCGCGTTGCGGGCCTCGGCGCCCACGAAGGCGCGTCCGAGCGGGCTCGGCGTCTCGCCGTCCACCGTGGGCCAGAACAGCCCGTCGTGGCGTTTCGGCGAACTGACGAGGCGGTCGGCGTACTGCAGCACGCCGTCGCCGTCGCGGTCCACCTCGGCGTACTCGCGCTGGGCGTCCAGCACGGTGCGCAGCGTCTCGATCGCGAAGACCTCGTGCCGGCCGATGCGGCGCACGCGCATCTCCTCGGCGCCCGCCACGGTGTCGTAGGTCCACCCCGCCTTCGAGTGCACCAGCGGGATCGGCAGGGTCCAGCCGTCGTTGCCGACGACGAGCGTCGCGTGGTGTTCGTTGTCGCGTCGGACCGTGCGGCCCTCCGCCCAGGCCGAGACGAACCGCTCGCGCACCCACGCGCCGGGCGGCGGCACGAACTGGCGGTAGCCGTTGCCGAGCATCGCCTTGAGTGCCGCGTCGTCGTTGGCGGTCACGGCCTCGCCGAACGAGGTCATCGCTTCCTCCGGGGTGGAGAAGGCGCGGTTGGCATGGGCGGCCGTGGCCAGCGCGGCGCATGCCAGGAACACCGCGGAGACCCGGCCGATGCCTGCAAGTTTCTGAATGTCCATGTTCCTGCTCCTATCGCCGGCCGCCGCCACGTCCACCGCCCATGCGCGCGCCGCCGCCGCCGCTGGGCATCCGGCTCGGTCCGGCGCTGGAGCGCCCGCGGTCGAAGTCGCGCTGCGAGGCCGCGCCGTTGCCCACGCCCTGGAAGGCGTTGTCGCGCGTGCTGGTCGTGGTGCCGCCGCCGAAGTTGCCGCCGCCACCGGCGCCGCCGGAGCGGTCGAGCTGGCCCGCCCGGTCCGTCGAGGTCATCCGGTCGCCGGCACGGTCCACCGTGCCCGGCCGGTCGTTCGTGGCCGGGCGGTTGGCGCCGCGGTCGAGGCCGCCGGTGTTGTCACGGCCGCGGAAGGCCTCGCGGTCCGACACGCCGGCGGTGTTCTTCGCGAAGCGCTCGCGCGTGGCGTTGTCGCGGTAGGCCACGCCCTGGCGGTGGTTCACGTCGTGCTGCCAGCGGCCGTTGTTCACCTTGTTGCGGTCGAAGTTGCGGTCGAAGTGGGTGACGCGGTCGATGTCGATGTTGATGTCGCCACCGCCCCAGTTGCAGTCGCTGAAGATCGCGCCGGCGATCGCGAAGCCGATGCCCCAGGCGATGCCCGAGGCGAACGCGCCGCCGGGGTAGTACGGGTAGTAGTAGCCGTACGGCGGCCAGTAGTACGGCGGGTACGACGGGTACGCCCAGGCGCCGTAGACCACGTTGGGGTCGTACGTGGGCACGTAGATCACCTGCGGGTCGGCGGGTTCGATGCGCACGATGGTCTCGGACTCGACGATCACCTTCTGCTGCTCGGTGCTCTCGAGCTTGCCATTGGCGCGTGCCTTGGCGCGCATGCGCTGCACCGCGTCGAGCACGTCCGTCTGCTGGGCGAGGAAGGCGTCGCCGAGCTTCTGCGTCCACTCGAGCTTGTCGTTCATCGGGTCCAGCACCTGCGGGAACGCGACGAGCGACTTGACGCTCGGGTCCCACGGCTGGCTCTGCACCGCCTTCACCGCCGCCTCGCCCTTGAGGTTGCGGTTGGCCTGCATCCACCGCGCCGCATGCACCACCTCCAGGGGGTAGGTGGACGCCATCAGCACCTGCGACAGCAGCGAGTCGGGGTACAGCGCGATCGGGGCGACCAGCGCCTCGATCTCGGCCGGCTGGAACGTGGGCGCGGGCTTGGGTTTGGCGGTCGGGGTGGTCTGCGCCATCGCGGCGCAGCCGAACGCGACCAGCCCCAGCAGCAGCCAGCGCAGCGGCTTGAGAAGTCCGGAGACCATGGTGACCTCCTTCAACGGAAACGGTCCTGCAGGATGCGCACCTTCAGTTCGCGGTGTTTCCAGTAGACGTGGTTGATCCGCTCCTGCAGCCGCTGCAGCGCGACCGTGTCGAGATCGTCGAACGACAACAGGACGGACGGCTGCGAGCCGTCGCCCTCGTGGTGCACGATCGACGTGAACGGCGGGAAGCCGTACTTCACCAGGAACTCGCGAATCTCGTCGTCCGACGCGCTCGGATCGACGTTCGCCAGCAACATGCCACTCATGTTCGCTCTCCTTCGGGCAACAGCGCCCTCACCCCATGATGTGCACGCCGCCATCGACGTACACGGTGTCCCCGGACAGACGGCGCGCGTACTTCGTCGCCAGGAAGGCGCACGTGAAGCCCACGTCCATGATGTCCACCAGTTCCCCCATCGGCGCGCGGCGCGCCGCATCCGCGAGCAGCAGGTCGAAGTCCTTCAGCCCGGACGCCGCCCGCGTCTTCAGCGGCCCCGGCGAGATCGCGTGCACCCGGATGCCCTTCGGCCCGAGCTCGTGAGCGAGGTACCGCGCCGAGGATTCGAGCGCGGCCTTGACCGGGCCCATCACGTTGTAGTTCTCGATCACCTGCGTCGCGCCGTGGTAGCTCATCGCGAACAGCGTGCCGCCGTTCGTCATGCGCGGCGCCGCCAGCCGGGCGAGGCGGATGAACGAATGGCACGACACGTCGATCGCCTTGGCGAACCCCTCGGCCGAGCAGTTCAGCAGGCCGCCCTGCAGGTCTTCCTTCGGGGCCCAGGCGATCGAATGGATGGCCGAGTCGAGCCCGCCCCAGTGCCGGTCGATCTCGTCGAACACGGCTTCCAGCTGGCCGGGCAACGTGACGTCGAGCGGCAGCAGCAGCTCGGCTCCGATCGCGTCGGCGTGGGGCTTCACGTGGGGCAGTGCCTTTTCGCCCGCGTACGTGATCGCCACGCGGGCGCCCAGTTCGCGGAACGCCTTCGCACACCCGAACGCGATGGACTGGTCGTTCGCCACCCCGCACACCAGCACCCGCGTGCCGGCCAGGGCCGGTCCGTCGTGATCCGTCGTCATGCCTCTCCTCCCGAGTCCCGGAGCAGCGCGAGCGTGTGCCGCGCGATCATGCCTTCCTCGTCCGTCGGCAGCACCCACACCGCGACGCGGCTGTCGGCGGTGCTGATGCGGGGACCGCCGGAGCGGTTCGCCGCCGCGTCGAGTTCCACGCCGAGCCAGGCGGCCTCGCGGCACACCTGCTCGCGGATCCACGAGGCGTGTTCGCCGATGCCGGCGGTGAACACGATCGCGTCGATCCCCTGCATCGCGGCCACCAGCGAACCCATCTCGCGGCCGATGCGGTGCACGAACAGGTCGACCGCGAAGCGGGCACGCGGGTCCTCGCTGCCGAGCAGCGTGCGCATGTCGCTCGACACACCCGACACGCCCAGCAGGCCCGACTGCTTGTAGATCAGCGTCTCGATGGCCCGCGTGTCCATCTTCAGCTCGTCCATCAGGTACAGGATCACACCCGGGTCGAGGCTGCCGCAGCGCGTGCCCATCGGGAGGCCATCGACCGCGGTGAAGCCCATCGTGCTGGCGACGCTGCGCCCGGCGTCGATGGCGCACAGGCTGCTGCCGTTGCCGAGGTGGGCCACCACCGTGCGGCCGCGCGCGGCCTTCGGGTCGTGTTCGGGCAGCACGCGCGCGATGTGTTCGTAGGACAGGCCGTGGAAGCCGTAGCGCCGCACGCCGCGGTCGGTGATCTCCGGCGGCAGCGCGAACGACTGCACCACGTCCGACTGGCCGCGGTGAAAGGCCGTGTCGAAGCAGGCCACCTGGGGCAGGCCGGGCCGCGAGGCCAGCAGGATCTCGATGGGCGTGAGGTTGTGCGGCTGGTGCAGCGGCGCCAGCGGCGAGAGCTTCTCCAGCGCCGACACCACCTCGGGCGTGATGCGCACCGGCTCGCGGTAGTTCATGCCGCCGTGCACCACGCGGTGGCCCACGGCGATCAGCTCGTGCCCGTCGCCGAAGCCCCGCAGGTACTCGGCGAGGAAGGCGAGCGCCTCCTCGTGGCCGAACACCGTGGTGGTCGCCCACTGGCGGCTCGCCAGTTCCACGCCGTCGGCGTTGAGCGCCTTGAACTTGCCCGCCGTGTAGAGCCCCTCGATCTGGCCGCGCACCGCCAGCCGCAGCTGGGGTTCGACCGTGAAGGCGCTGAACTTCAGGCTCGACGAGCCCGCGTTGAGGACGAGGATCAGCCGCGACATGCGATCACCTCACCACGCCGGACGTGGCCGAACGACGTGCCTCGGCGACGAGGCCCGCCACCGCGCAGGACGCGAGGCGGGTGGGCACCGAGTCCGCCCGGCTGGTCAGGATGATGGGCACCTTCGCGCCGAGCACGATGCCGGCCGCATCGGCGCCGGCGAGGAAGCTCAGGCTCTTGGCGAGCATGTTGCCGGCCTCGAGGTCCGGCACCAGCAGCACGTTCGCGCGGCCGGCCACCGGCGAGTCGATCTTCTTGATCGCGGCGGCCTCGGGGTCGATCGCGTTGTCGAGCGCGAGCGGACCGTCGACCTTCGCCCCGGTGATCTGGTGGCGATCGACCATCTTGCACAGCGCCGCCGCCTCGAGCGTCGACGGCACCTTCGCGTTGATGGTCTCCATCGCCGACAGCACCGCGACGCGCACGTCGTCCATGCCCAGCGCGTGGGCGAGGTCGATGGCGTTCTGCAGGATGTCGGCCTTCTCCTCGAGCGTCGGGGCGATGTTGATCGCGGCGTCGGTGATGATCAGCGCGTCAGGATGCCGCGGCACGTCCATCACGAAGCAGTGGCTCACGCGCCGCGCGGTGCGCAGTCCGGTCTCGCGCTTCACCACGGCGCCCATCAGCTCGTCGGTGTGCAGGCTGCCCTTCATCAGCGCCTCGGCCCGCCCTTCCCTCACCAGGCGCACCGCGGTCTCCGCCGCGGCGTGGCTGTGTTCGGCGTCCACCACCTCATAGCGGGAGATGTCGAGCCCGTGTTCCTTCGCGACCGCGGCGATGCGGTCGGCCGGACCGACCAGGATCGGGACGATGAGGCCGCTCTCGGCGGCCTGCACGGCCCCCTCGAGCGAACTGCGGTCGCAGGGATGGGCCACCGCGGTGGGGGTGGGCGGCAGCGAACGGGCCCGGGCGATCAGGCGGTCGTACTTCTCGTGGGCGGTGGTCACGGGAGGCTCCTTGCGGATGTCAGGCCGCGGCCTTGCGGCGCGGGGCCGGGGCGGTGCGACGGGTCGGGGTCGTGGACTTCGTCTTCGCGGCGGCGCGGGACACCTTCGCGGGCGGCGGCAGCGCGCGGCCTTCGGCCAGCACCGCGCGGACGCGGGCCAGCACGGCGAGCTGCACCCCGAGCGCGCTTTCGTCAGCCAGCCGCGGATCGCTCGCGAGCTTGTCGATCAGCTCCACCGTGCGGGCGCGGTCGTCGCCTTCGGCCAGCAGGTCCGGCAGGGTCTCCAGGGCCTCGGTCGGGGCATGGTGGACGATGATGTCCTGCTGCCCGCGGATCAGGTGCCACGCGTGCGGGTCCACCTCGGGGAAGTAGGTGGCGTAGGCCTTCGCGATGTCGGCGCGCAGCTCGAGGCGCGAGAGCGGCACCTTGGCCCCGTCGCGCTGCAGCAGCGCCGCGATGCGCGCGAGCGCGTCGAGGTAGCCGCCCTGGCGGATCGCCGCGAGCGCGGCCTCGACGTACGGCTGGGCCCGCACGTCGCTGCCCACCGGCGCGGCCTTGCGCGCCTCGTCCTTCGCGTACAGCGAGAACAGGTTCGCGTAGATCGAGAAGAAGCCGGCTTCCGTGCTGGCGTCACGCATCGCGCGGTAGTGGTCGAGCCCGGCGCTCACGAGGCCGGCCGCGATGCGTTCGCCGCGGCGCAGCGGATCGTCCGCGTCGAGGGCCTGGCGGTGCGCCCGCACGTGCTCGGCGGCCGGGGCGATCCACGAGAGGAACGGGTTCAGGCGGGAGAATGCCCAGTTGCGCATGCGCAGCGGGTGCAGCTCGCGCCCGAGGGTGGCGGTGAATTCATTCGAGAGGGCCTGCACCCACGGCTGCGCGAAGAGCTCGTACGCGCGCTGGTTCAGGTCGGAGACCGCGGCCACCGCCTCGAACGGCTTCTCGTCGACGCGGTCGAAGCGGTTGATCGCGGCGGCGATGTCCTCGAGGCGGTGCTCGTCGAATTCGACCTCGTACAGCGGTCCGCCCTGTTCGTCGCGCTCGTCCTCGCGCTCCTGGATCGTCATGCGGTACAGGCCGGGCGGCAGGCGCTCGATCGACTTCAGCACGGAGACGATCTGGTTGTGCTCCTTCTTCGCGACCTTGCCGGACACGAAGATCCCGAGGTGGCCGATGCTCTCGTGCTGCAGGCCCACGATGACCTGCCCGCGCGCCTTGATCTCCTCGGTGCTGCCGTACACGTCGACGACCCAGTTGAAGGCCTGCTGCGGCGGCGTGATGTTGTCGCCCATCGACGCGAACAGCACGATCGGCGACTCGATGTTCCGCAGGTCGAAGTGGCTCCCGTCCAGGCCCTTCACGTCACCCGACCACAGCTGGTTGCCGACGAACAGGTTCCGCGTGATCCACTCGATCTCGTCGCGGTTCATCAGGTAGTAGCCGCCCCACCACCGCTCGAATTCGAGGAAGCGCGGCGGCTCGGTGTCGGCCTGGTCGTACAGGTGGAAGTACTTGTCCCAGTACGTGTTCGCCGGGTTCAGGTTCTCGAAGTTCTTCACCAGGTGGGCGCCATCGAAGCGCCCGTTGCCCAGGTCGGCCGAGAACGAGGACAGCCACGTGCCGCCCAGCAGGCCGCCGCTGTAGCGCATCGGGTTGTCGCCCTCGCCTTCGCTCCACGCACCGCTCCAGTACGACATCGGCGCGCCGTTGATCACGATGGGGCCCATGTCGTCGGGGTTCGACGCCGCGAGCATCATCGCGGCCCAGCCGCCCTGGCAGTTGCCGACGATGGCCGGCTTCTCGCTCTTCGGGTGCAGCTTGCGCACCTCGCGCACGAAACGCCGCTCGGCCTCGCACACGTCGAGCAGGGTCTGGCCCGGCTCGGGGTCGCGGAAGAACACGACGAAGTACACCGGGTGGCCGCCGCGCAGCGCGACGCCCACCTGCGAGTCGTCCTTGAAGCCGCCGATGCCGGGGCCGTGCCCGGCACGCGGGTCGATGATGATGTAGGGACGGCGCTGCGGGTCGATCGTCACGCCGGCCGGCGGCACGATGCGCAGCAGCGCGTAGTTGACCGGGCGGTCGAACGTGCGGCCGTCGAGCACGGTCTCGTGGGCGAAGTGCAGCACGGGCGACAGGCCCTCGGCGTTGTGCTCCAGGTAGTTGTTGCCGCGCTGCCAGAGGGCATCGAGGAACAGCACCTGCCGCTGGGCGGCGTCCACCGCCCAGCTGGCCCAGTGCAACGGGTCGAAGGCGGCCGCGGCGACGCCGCTTTCCGTGACCTTCCTGCCGGCGTCACTGACGGCGGTGGCCAGTCGCTCGCGGGCGAGCTGGGTTCGTTTCTGCAGCACCGCGTTCACTTTCGTGCTCGCGACGTGGCTGCGGGCGAGGCGTTCTCCAGGCGTCATCGGGCGTCTCTCCATCGGGTTCGTCGGCGCGGCCCGGTGGGGGCCGGCATTCGGGTTTCACTCTAGAGTCCGGTCCGGGACGCCGCCCCCTCCGTCTGGGAGGGGCCCTCAGCGTGCCGCCACGTGGTCGGTTCGCGGAGCGACAGCGGCCTGTGCCGGCGGCGAGAAACTGCCTCCCAGGGCGAGGTGGAGGTTGATGCGCTGCGCGAGCTGGTCGGCCCGCACCCGCAGCAGCTGGATGCGCGCGTCGTACAGGCCGAGCTGCTGCTGCTCGACGGCGCGCAGGTCCTGCCGCCCCACCTTGTAGTTCGATTGCGTGAAGTCGAGCGTGCGGCCGCGGTCGTCGACCAGCTGCGACAGCACGCGCTCGCGGTCGGCGAGCATGCGCCCGCCGGCCAGCGCCGATTCCACGTCGCCCAACGCCCGCAGCGCGAGCCGCGCGTACTGCGCGACCGCCTCGTCCTGCTGGGCCGACCGCACGGTCTTCTGCGCGTCCACCTCGCCGCTGATGTCGACGGGCATCACGATCTTGGCGCCCACGCCGGCCGACGGGTTGTCGTAGTCCTGCTTGAGCTGGAGGATGTCACTGTCGAGGTACCCGACGTTGCCGGTGAGGCGCAGGCTCGGCAGCGCCGCGACCCGCGCCTGGCCCAGGCGGCTGAACGCAGCGGCGACGCGCCGCTCGGCCGCCACGAGGTCCGGACGGCGCTCGAGCATCTGCAGCGGCAGGCCCGCCGGCACGGGACCCGGCAGCGTCGGCAGGCTGTCGCGCGTGGCGAGTTCGGCCGCCGGGTAACGCCCGAGCAGCAGCTCCAGCGCCCGCACGGCGGACTGGTGCGCGAAGCCCGACTGCACGACGATGTCGCGCTGGGCGTTGAGGTTCGCGTCCGCCGCGGCGACGTCCTGCGCGTTGCCCACGCCCACGCGCAGGCGTTCGCCGGCGAGTCCCGAGAGCTGCTCGCCCGACTGCAGCATCTGCGCGGCCGTCTGCGCCTCCAGGCGCGTCTGCGTGGCGGCGATCCAGGCCTTGGCCGTGGTGGCCGCGAGCGACTGGCGCGCGAACGCCTCGTCGGCCTGCGCGGCTTCGAGCGAGGCCTCCGCGGCCGCCCGGCCGTAACGCAGCGAACCCCACAGGTCGAGTTCCCACGACACGAGCGCGATGACACCGGTGAGCGCCGAACTCATGTCGCTCATCTTGATGCCGCCGGTGCCCAGCAGCGACAGCGAGGGCCGCTGCGCCGCCTTCGCCATGTCGAGCTGGCCGTTGGCCTGCTGGACGCGGGCCGCGGCGACACGCAGGTCGGGGTTGTGCGCGATCGCCTCGGCCACCAGCGCATCGAGCTGCGGGTCACCGAAGGTGGCGAGCCAGTTGTCGGGCACCGCGCCGGGCGTGCGGTCACCCGCGCGCCACGGCGTCGTCACGTCGAGTTTGCCGAGCGCGTCCTGGCGCAGGGCCTCGGGCGACGGAGGCGACTGGATCGCGCAACCGGCCAGCACGAGCGCCGGTGCGAGCTGGAGCAGTCGAAAGCGTGCCGGTCGCATGTCAGTGCAGCTTCAGGATCAGCCAGTCGAGCTTCGTCGACACCCGCAGGAACACCTTGCGGATCACGTGCAGGAAGCTGGCGTAGTCGGTGTAGACCGCACCCACCCCGCGCGCGCCGGCGGCGAGGAAGATGTCCTTGTCGACCGGGTAGAGGCGCACCGCGAGCTGGCCCGGCGGGATGGGCGGCATGTTGGGGATGTTGCCGCCGATGGGCACCTGCCCGCCGGCCGTGGCCCAGATCACCGCGTCCACCTTGCACTTGATGATCTTGCCCGGGTACATGCGCATCGCGATCTCGGCTTCCTGGTCGCTCGCGATCTGGCGCACCTCGTTCTGGCCGTACATCGCGATGACCCACTGTTCGTCCTCGACGAAGGTCATCACCGGCTGGCCCACGAACTGGCTGGCCACCTGGCCCGGGCGCAGCTGCAGGTTGACGACGGTGCCGTCGGCCGGCGCGTACACGGTGGTCTGGTCGAGCTCCCACTGCGCATCGGCGAGCTGGGCCTCGGCCTGCGCGATTTCGGCGCGCGTGCGGGCCACTTCGTCCTGTTCACCGTCCTTCGTGCGGGCCTTGGTCTTGACCGTGGCCTGCGCGACGGACGCGTCGACCGCGGCGATCTCGCCCTGGAGTCCCGCCACCTCGGCCTGAGCCTGCTCCAGGTCGAAGCGGTTGCCGGCGCCAGTGCGTGCGAGTTCCTGGAACTGACCCACACGCAGCTTGGCAAGCGCGAGCTTCGCGTTCAGCGCGGTCTTCTTGCTGCTTGCTTCCTTCAGCTGCTCTTCGTAGCTCTGCTGGTTGGCTTTCGAGCCGATGAGCTTGGCACGGCCCTGCTCCACCGCAGCCTGCGCGGCGCGCACCTTGAGACGGAACGGCTCGGGGTCGATCTTGAACAGCACGTCGCCCTTCTTGATCTTCGCGCTCGGCTCGATGGGAACCTCGATGACCCGTCCGGTCACGCGCGGCACCACCTGCACGACGTAGTTGATCACCCGCACGTCGGCGGAGGACGGCGCGGCGATGTTCAGGAACAGCACCGTCATCGTCAGCAGGATGATCGGGATCGTGACGCTGATCACCTGGCTCGTGATGTTCCACGGCAGCCACTTGAACTTGAAGAAGACCAGCCAGACGCCGATCGAATACAGGATGAGGAACAGGATCTCCATGAGAGGGCCTCGTCAGGTGGAGAGCGTGGGAGGGGTCGCCGCCTCGATGGCCGCGAGGCGGGCGCGCAGGTCCTGCAGCTGCTCGGGCGTGGGCGGTGCGGCACCGGCCGCGGCGAAGCTGTCGATCTGGGCGCGCAGGCGCTGCAGTTCGTCCGAAGGCGCCAGCGCGGCCGGGGCCGGCTGCTGTTCCGGGGCGAAGTGGTGCTCCGGCTCCTCGCCGTGGCGGATGCGGTCGTAGCCGTAGGCGGCCTTGTGCAGCACGGGACGCGTCAGCGCCCACAGCATCGCGACGGGCCACAGCAACCCGCCGAAGACGAGGGACAGCAGGCACAGGGCCTGGATGGCCTTGGCCTGCGGGTGGTGCTTCTTCTCGGCGATCTTCTCCGGGATGATGTGGAGCACCCAGAACACCACGATGCCCACGATCGGCGCCACGATCAGCACCGCCCAGGACACCGCGTCCGCCATCGAGTCGAGCGCCTCGCCTTCCAGGAACGACGCGTGCGCCGATCCTCCGCCGAAAAGCAGGAGACACACCGCCGCTCTTGACCAGTTCCTGGCCCCGGCCCCGCGCGCGGTTTGCATGCCTGTCGCCATCACATCCTCCGGATTGGTTGCCTGCGGCCCCCGCGCCAGGCGCGTTCCCGCAGCTTGCGCGCAGGTTACGGCCAGCCCCCCCCCCCGCCCCCCTCCATCAAGGAGGGGCCGCCGTGCCGGTCGCGCCGAACAGGTGCACGCCGCCCTGCGGGTCGATGGCAGCGGTCTCGCCGGTCGGGCACCAGCCGTCGGGCCAGGCGGTGCCCTGCGATCCGCCGCCCCGGAACAGGCCGGCGGCGACCCAGGGACCGCGCACCATCAGGTCCCCCCGCGCGACACCGTCGCGGGGCAACTCGTCACCGCTTTCGCCGATGATCTTCATCTCGACGCCGTACATGGCCTGCCCCGGCGGCGGGCGGATCACGAGCCGCCGGTCGGGCCCGAGGGTGAGCTGGCCCGGGCCGAGCACGCACACCGTGCCCGCCACGCCGGTGCCGGTGGGGCCCCAGGCGTGCAGCAGGCGGCCGCCCGGCGGCAGCCCGCCCACGATCAAGCGGCGCAGCGGCCCCAGGTCGAGGCCCCGCTCGCCGAGGTGCGTGAGCACCGATTGCCAGGCCGACGGCAGCGCGGCCGCGACCGACACCCGCTCGTCCTCGATCAGCTGGCACAGCGACGCGCCCGCGAGCCAGGGCCCCGCGAACACGATTTTCGCCCCCACCATGGAGGCGGCGTGCGGCAGGCCCCACGCATTGCCGTGCGACATCGGCACCACCGGCAGCACCACGTCGTTCGACGAGCAGCCGAAGGCGTCGGGCTGCAACGCGGCATAGGCCTGCAGCATGGTCGACCGGTGGCTGTGCAGCACGCCGCGGGGCACGCCGTCGTCGCCGTGCACATGGCACAGCGAGGACGCGGTGTCCTCGTCGAGCTGGGGCCAGTCGAACCGCGCGCTGTGCGCCGCGAGCAGGTCTTCGTAGCACAGCAGGTGCAGCCCCGGGCGCGGCGCCGGCATGTGTGCGCGGTCCGTCATCACCACCAGGTGCTCCACCGGCAGGGCGAGCGGCAGCGCAGCCTCCACCACGGGCAGGAAGCCCAGGTCGAAGAAGAGCATGCGGTCCTCGGCGTGGCGCAGCATCCAGGCGACCTGCTCGGGCCCGGTGTCCGGCGCGAGCGTGTGCAGCACGGCACCCGACCCGGCCACGGCATGGCACAGCTCGAGGTGCCGGTGGCTGTTCCACGCGAGCGAGGCCACCCGCTCCTCGGGGCGCACGCCATGGCGGGCCAGCGCATTGGCCAGGCACCGCGCGCGCGCGGCCAGGTCCCGATAACTGCAGCGGTGCACCGCCCCCTCGGCCAGGCGCGTGACGATCTCGCGCGAGCCGTGGTGTCGTTCGGCATGGGTCAGCAGGCCGGAGATCAGCAGGGGCTGTCGCATCAGGTTGGCGACCATTCCGTGTTCCTCCCGGGTTCCGGCCGCTCGAGCGCGGCGACGGACCTCCTGGAATCCTAGGAAACCCGGGCGTTCCGGCCCCCTGCTTCCGGCAGGGGGAGGCCGAACGGCAGAGGGGGGATCAGTCGACGGCAGGCAACATGCCGAGGGCACGGGCCCGCACGACGACCTCGCGGCGGGACCCGACGTCGAGCTTCGCGAACAGGTTCTTCACGTGCCACTTGACCGTGGTCTCGCCGGACTGGAGGGCCCGCCCGATCTCCTTGTTCGACAGGTTGCGCGACAGCAGCTGCAGCACCTCGCGCTCCTTGTTCGTCAGGGCCGACCACACGGGCACGGCACCCGCGGCCACCACCGGCGGGACCGGCAGCGGCTGGAAGGGCAGCTCGCCCAGGCCGGCGACGAGCGCGCCGAGGCCCGGATGTGCGTCGGCCAGCAGGCGGCGCAGCTCGAAGGCTCCCGCGAGCTCGACCGCTTCGCGCAGCAGCGTCTGCGACCGTTCGCCGCAGCGGTCCAGCACGAACGCCCTCAGGCCCAGCAGTTCGATGTGCACGCTGCCCATGCGCATGCGCCGTGCGTGGTCGTCGGCGACGGCCAGCCGCTCGGCGGCCACGCGCCAGTCCCGCGACGCGATGGCCGCGTAGGCATGGGCCTGCTCGGGCAGCCCGGCCACCAGCCGCCATCCGCGCGGACGCGCCTGCGCCTGGCCGGCGGCGAGGTCGTCGATGCGCTCGCACAGCTCGCGGCACATCTGGGCGCGGTAGCCGCGGGCGTGTACACGCACGAGTTCGGCCAGGCTCGCGACCTCCAGCCTCGGCATGCGGCGAACCAGCGCCACGGCCTGCATGGACTCGAGCAGTTCGATGGCGCGGTGTTCGGCGCGGGAGGCCAGGGCCACCCGGACCAGCGTCCGGTACGCGAGCAGCAGCGCCTCGGCGGGCGCGGTGCGTTCGAGCACGTCGAGGCGGTTCGCCAGCAGTTCGGCAGCCTCGCGCGGGCGGTCGAGTTCCCACAGGGCCGCGGCCAGCACCGCGGCGAGCAGGCTCGGCAGGCGGCCCCGCCGGCCCGACACCGCCTCGGCCGCGGCCAGCGCCGGGCGAAGCAGGCTCTCGGCCAGCAGCGGCTGCCCTTCCCACAGGTAGCTCAGGCCCATCAGGTAGCGGCCCCACGGGTCGCCCTGCTGGAAGTCTTCGCCGTCGCGGGACTGCAGCTGCCGCTGCAGGCGCAGCCGGGCGAGCGCGGTCTGGCCGTCGAGCAGCGCGCGGTACGCGCCGCGGTGCGCATGCAGGCGCAGCAGTTCGGGCGTGTGCAGCGGCGGGTCCGATTCCCACGCGTCGTGCAGCGTGCAGAAGAGGTCCGGTTCGTCGGCGAACATCGCGGCGCCGCTCAGCACCATCGCGCATTCGCATCGCAGCGCGCGGTCCTCCTCGCCGGCCTCCGCCACCAGGCGGCCCACCAGCGCCGCGGCCTCGGCATGGCGTTCGCTGCCCGCGAGCGACCACGCCATCGCGAGCATCAGGCGCGGCCGCCGCTGCAGTTCGGCACGGGGCAGGCGGTCGAGCCACTCGAGGGCCTCGGCGTGGCGCCCCTGGCGCACCACCGCGTCGTAGAGGCACCGGTCGATCAGGTCGTAGGCGGCCTGCGGCTGGCCGGCCGCGAGCGCATGTTCCGCCGCGTCGTCCAGCAGCCCCTGGCGTTCGTACCAGGCGGAGGCCCGCGCATGCACCTCGGCGCGTTCGGCCTCCGGCAGCGCGGCGAAGCGCACGCGCAACGCGTCGCGGGCCACGGTGTGCAGCCGCGACCATTCGCCGTGTTCGGACCGCACCACCGCCGGTGTCTCGAGCCCCAGGCGCGCGAGGCGCACCGACGCGCAGTCCCGCCCGTCGACGGCACGGCACAGGTCGGGATGCAGGCGCCCGAGGCACGCCATGCGGCCGAGGAACGCCATGTCGTCGTCGGCGACCGCCCCGAGCAGCAGCCCGGCGAGGTGCCGGCGGAGTTCGCCGCCCGGCGCCCGCGCGGCGGCGGACAGCGCGGCGAGGCCCTCCCCGTCCTGCTGCAGCGACAGCACGAGCTGCAGGCCGAGCGGCCAGCCCTCGGTGAATTCCTGCACCCGCGCGCCGAGGTCGTTGTCGACACCGTCGCCGAAGCTGCGGCGCAGCAGCTCGAGGGTCTCGTCGAGGCGGAAGCGAAGCAGGCCCGCCCCCATCACGGTGCAGCGGCCGTAGTCGACGAGGTCGTCGAGGGGGAAGCCGATCGGGCCGCGTGTGGCCAGCACGACCTGGAGGTTGGGCGGTGCATGGCGAACGATCTGCGCCAGCACGGCCTGCGAGGCCGGCGGCAGGTGGTCGGCCTGGTCGATGCTGAGCGTCACCGGCACTGCGGCCTGCGCCAGTTCGGCGAGCCACACGGCGATGCCGTGGTCGCGAGGGGTCCCGTCCAGGGCGGCGAGCGATTGCCCGAAGGCGGGGCGCGCGGTGGCCTGGCGCACCGACAGGGTCAGCGCGCGCAGCAGGCGCCCGGGACCGTCCTCGGCTTCGGCCGACAGCCACGCGACCGCACGGCCGTTGGCGACCTGCTCGAGGCGCCATTGCGCGAGCAGCGACGTCTTGCCGAACCCGGCCGGCGCACGCACGACGACGACGCCCTGGCCACGGCACACGTCCGTGTCGGACCGCAGCCGGGTGCGCGACAGCAGGTGCCGCGGCACGCGCGGCGGCGTCACCTTCAGCAGCAGGTCTTCCCCAGATCGTTCGTCCGTTACAGCCACGGCTCCTCCCCCGCAACAGCGCACGGAAACGATGTTAGGCGGCGCCTCCGGCTTCTCCAATTGCCCTTTGGTGCAGTCGAACGGCAGCTTGGGGGGACCGGTTCACTTCAGGCAGGTCAGTGCCGGTGCCGCGGCCGCGTTCTTCCCCACCACGACACACTGCAGCGCACCGCAGGTGCAGTTCTGCATTTGGTTGCCGGCGACGTTGACGGGCTCGGAACAGGTGCAGGCCGGCGGCGCCACCAGCGACACAGGTGCGGCCGGCAACGCGGCCTGCGCGGCGGCCGGCGCGGCACCGCCGGAGGCGACGAACACGGCGGCGAGGGACACGGCGGCGCCGAGCAGCGCCAGCGCGCCGGCACGAAGGGTTCGGGATGCCATGGGAGGTCCTCCTTGGAAACCCCGGCCCGATCGGCCGGTGCGCGAATTCTGCGAGCGCTCCCCACGTTTGATGAAGCCCCCTCACCCCCCCTGGTCAGGGCACTCCATTGGCGCGGAGCCGGGCGTAAGCTCCAGGCTCGCTGCTCCCCGCCTGCCGTACCGGCCCGGGGCCGCGCGCATCTCCGAGAACAGGGGAGCGAGTGCCCGGCAAGAACGGGCCACGCTGAGGAGAATCGCCATGGTCCCACGGATCCTGGCTGCCGCATGCGCCGCAGCCGCCTTCGTCCTTTGCCCGGCCACGCACGCCGCCGTCGACTACAAGATCGTCACGGCCTCCGAGCGCGGCACCTACATCCAGATCGGCAACGATCTCGCCCGCTTCGTCGCGCCCGACGCCGACATCGCGCTGCAGGTGCTGCCATCGAAGGGGTCGGCCGACAACGTGAACCGGCTGCGCTACGACACGGGCGTGAAGTTCGCGATCGTGCAGTCCGACGTGTACCAGGCCTTCCTCGACCACGCGGCCGAGGGCAACGCCGAGGCGGGCCGCCTGATCCGCCCGCTGCGCGTCATCGTGCCGCTCTACAACGAGGAGATCTACTTCATCGTGCGGGCCGACTCGCCGATGCAGCATGTGCACGAGATCAAGGGCAGCCGCATCAACGTCGGCCCGCTCGGCAGCGGCACGGCCATGAGCGCCACCACCATCTACCGCCTGATGTACGGCGAGGCGATGGCCGAGGCCGACACGCGCTTCATGACGAACGAGGAGGCGCTCGTGAAGCTCGCCACCGACAAGAGCGTCGACGTCGTCGCGATCGTCGCGGGCCAGCCGGCGCGCCTGCTGGCCGAGATGAAGCCCGAGGCCCGCCAGCTGGTGCGGCTGCTGAAGGTGGACCCCGGACATCCCGCCACGCGGGCCGCGCTGCGCACCTACGTGGCCGCCACCATCCGTTCGGCCAGCTATCCCAACTGGCTCGACAACGACGTGCCGGGGCTCGCCGTCAAGGCCTTCCTGGTGACCTACGACTACACGTACAAGCCCACCATCGAGCACCTGACGAAGTTCGCGCGCGCGCTGTGCCAGAACTTCGGCGTGCTGCAGACCGAAGGCCATCCGAAGTGGCGCGACGTCGACCTGACACTCCCCGCGAGCCTCGGCACCGGCTGGCTCTACTACGCCCCCGTCGAGCGGGTGCTCCGCAATTGCGCACCGGCGGCACCCACCGCCCCCGCCGCGCCGGCCCCGGCGGCCGCGAAGCCGGGCGCCTGCGGGCAGGCCGAGCGCGTGCTGGGCCTGTGCCGCGGCCCCTGACTCAGGAAAAAAGCGCGCCGGACGTCGCGCCCCACGTCCTCTCCGTCGTCACCTTTGAGGAGGATCCTTCCGATGAACCCGAATCGACTGCAGCGGACGGCACGCCGTGCCCTGTGCGCGGCTGCCTGTGCCGGCGGCATGGCCGGGGCGTTCGCCCAGGCCGGCGCCTCGGCGCCGAACGCCGAACCCGCCTCCCGCCCCGCGGCGCCTGAACCGGTGGGCAAGGCACCCGAAGCGAAACCCCTGAAGGTGGCCCCGATCTTCGAGGGGCCCGGCGTGCTGACCCCGAAGGGCGCATTCGTCTTCGAGCCCTCGTTCCAGTACGCCTACTCGACCAGCAACCGCGTGGCCCTGATCGGCTACACGATCATCCCGGCCATCGTGATCGGCGTGATCGACGTGCGCGAGGTCAAGCGCACGAGCCTGACCACCACCCTCACCGGCCGCTACGGCCTCACGAACCGCGCCGAGATCGAGTTCCGCCTGCCCTACGTGCTGCGCAGCGACGACAGCGTGGGGCGTGAACTGCAGGCGAGTTCACCGGAGTCGGTCAACTTCAACGCGAAGGGCCACGACATCGGCGACATCGAGGCCATCATGCGGTACCAGCTGAACGACGGCGGGCTCGACAAACCCTTCTTCGTCGGCAGCCTGCGCTTCAAGACACGCACGGGCAAGGACCCGTTCGAGGTGGACACCACCACCACCACGCCGGGCTTTCGCGGCGGCATCCAGGGCGAGCTGCCCACGGGCTCCGGCTTCTACGGCCTGCAGCCCGCGCTGACCGTGCTGTTCCCGTCGGACCCCGCCGTGCTGTTCGGCACCGTGAGCTACCTCTACAGCTTCGAACGCGACGACGTGGTGGCCCTCACCAATGGTTCACCCACCTTCATCGGCACCGTGACGCCGGGGGGCATCTTCGGGCTGAACTTCGGCATGGGCATGGCGCTCAACGAGAAGTCGTCGTTCAGCATCGGCTACGAGCACAGCATCGTCGAGGTCACCAAGGTGAACGGCACCGTCCCGCCCGGCAGCGTGCGCATCCAGCTCGCCACGCTGCTGCTCGGCTACTCGTACCGCATGAGCGACAAGCAGTCGCTGAACCTGTCGGTGGGAGCGGGGCTGACGGCGGACACGCCGAGCGTGACGTTGACGTTGCGGATTCCGTTTACGTTCTAGGGAGCGAAGCGACGTCATCCCGGCGAACGCCGGGACCCACTGCACCCACAGCGCGACGGTGCAGGGTGGGCCCCGATGTTCATCGGGGTGACCGGCCGCGGCTCAGCGGCGGATCGAATCCGTGATCGCCGTGCGCACCGCGTGCTGCAGGTTCATCGCCCGCAGCACCTGCATGCTGTTGACCGTCGCGTTGACCACGGTCACGTGCTGGATCTTCTGGTTGTCGAGGGTGTTCTGGATCACGGTGCCCACCGCGGTCGACGACACCGTGCCCGGCAGGAACGTGTTGCCCGTGCCGCTCTGCACCAGCGCGAGCGAACCGTTCACCGTGGCCGAAGCGCGGCCGGCCGTCGCGGCGCCCAGGTCCGAGATGTTCAGGCTCGTCGTGGTGACGAGGTTGCCGTTGATGTAGACGGCGCGCTCGATGCCGAACGAGAGCTTGAGGCCCTCGCCGGTCGTGAAGCCGCCGCGCATCGTGTCGAGCCGCGCCTTGTCCATCGCGAGGGCCTCGCCGTCCCACGGCGCGCCGCGCACGCGGGCCAGGTCCTCCAGCACCCGCTCCGACGGACGCGGTTCGGGCGCCGCAGCCGCCGTGGCCGCCTCGTCCTCCTCGTCCTCCACCCGGCCCATCATCGCGGCCAGGTCGCCCAGCACGCGGTCGGCGGGTGCCGCGAACACGGCTTTGGCGTCCGCATCCGCCAGCGCCGCGAGCCGCGCCTGCACGTACTCGGCCCGCGGACTCAGGCGCGCGGCCGGCGCGGGCAGGACCTCCGGCTCGACGGCGTCGTGGAGCACCGGCACGTCCACCAGGGGCACCTCCGCCAACGTGATGCCCTCGGCGCGCAGGCCCGCGAGGTGGCGCATCACGCGCTCGGCCTGCGCGACCGAGGTGACCGGGTCGTCGCTGGCCGCGAGCTTCTGGATCAGCGCCTCGTAGGCATCGATGCCATCGGCCAGCTCCGCCACGGGTTCGCCCGCGGCCTCGTCGGCCACCGGCGGTTCGGGCGGTGGCAGCGCGTCGAGCGTCCAGGCGACCGGCGTCGGGGGCGAATCGGGGTCCTCGTCGACGGGACGGGTCGTGGGCGTGGCCGCGAGGGCCAGGTCGACCGGATGGGCGGGAGCCTCCGGTTCGGCCGGCGGCATCGCCTCGGGCAGCTCCGGGGGGCTTGTCTCCTCCACCCCCTTCGTTTCGATCGATGCCGGCCGGACGGGCTGCGACGCCTCGCGCGCCCCGCGGCGCGGCGCCGGCCTGTCGGGCCGCGTGGCCACCACGGCGACGGGCCTGGCCTCGGCGACCGGCTCCAGCGCCCGGCGCGCCTTCGGCGCCGGCACGGGGTCCGCGACCCCGATCCCGGTGTCGAGGCCCAGCACACGCATCACGCGCTCGACGTCGTGCGCCGCCGCGCGGTCGGCCTCCGCATCGGCCCAGGCCGGACCGGTGGTCGACAGGCCGATGCCCATCAGCGAGATCAGCAGGGCGAGCCGGGTGGGACGGGGTGTCATGGGCGTACCCGTTTCAGAAGTCGGACGGCCCGAGCCGCGGCATCGTGATGCCGCCGAGACCGTCCCGGTTGATGCCCTCGGTCAGCGGCGAGCGGGGCACCACCCGCCAGTCGGTCGCGAGGTTGAAGGACGCGCGGTCCTGCCGGTTCGTGATCACGAAGAGGATCTGGTTCAGCCAGCGGCTCTCGAACACGGCCTGGGGCAGCGCACGCGTGCCGCCCGCCGGGTCGCCGAAGAGCACGCGGCCGTCGCGCACACCCTTGATCACGACGAAATGGTTGTAGCCGTTCTCGTTGATGAGCGCGATCGCGGGGATGCGCGCGGACACGAGCTTCTCGAGTGGCGCCTCGAACCCGTCCGCCTCGAAGCCCCGGGCCTCGAGGAATCGCTTCATGTCGAGCAGCGAGAAGCCCTCGTGCTGGATCTTCTGCTGGTCACCGGCCTGGTACATGGCCTCGAAGACGGCCTGCTCGCCCACCGGGAAGCCGTAGTGGTGGGTGAGGAGCGTGGAAAGCGCGGCGGAACCGCAGCTGAAATCGAACTGCTGACGTTCCGTCGCGAGGTAACGCCCTTCCTTCATGCTGACCGTGGGCACGGAGAAGACCCCGTCGACTTCGACGGAACCTCCCCGCGCGGGCCCTCCCCACAGGGCCGCCAGGAGGCCACAGGCCAGCATGAATCGTGCGGGCTTCATGTCGTTCATCTACTTCATCTGCACGTTGACGATCGTGGCGTTCTGGATGAGCACGTTGTTGCCACTGTTCTGGATCACGGTGGGCAGCCCCGCGGCACCTGCGAGCGCGCCTTCGCTGATGACGTTGCCGCCCGTCACGACGTTCGTGGCCGAGTTCTCGGCCACGACACCGCGGAGCTTCATGTCATTCAGCACTTCGGTCCCGCCCCGCTTGCGGGCGAGCGCCGCCCCGTCGAGGGGCTTGAGCCCCAGCGGGTTGGCCTTCGGCGCGACCACCACCGGCTCGACCACCGGCGGCGGGGTCACCGCCACCGGGATCTCGTCGTCGGCCGACGCCGAAGCACTCCAGGTCACCGATGCGAGCACTGCCGCACCAAGCACGAGTGTGCGATCAAGGTCAAACATGTCGCCTCCTGTCGGTTTGCCCGGCGTGGGCAGGACACGGTGCCCCGGAGAACTTCCGTCCCCCGGGGCACCGCGTTTCCACTCACCTGCCGACACCCAGGTTGGCCTGCACGTTCACGCTTTGCTGCGTGAGCGCCGCGATGCCGGTGTTCTGGCTGATGACCAGAATGCCGGCGGCCGACTGCGCCGTGCCCGTCATGGTGTTGGACATGTTGAACGTGCCGGCGTTGGCCATGGCCGTGCCGCCCGCGCCGCCCGCACCACCCGTGGCGCCGTTGCCGGTGCCACCGGAGCCTGCGCCGCCCGTGCCGCCCGCACCACCGCCGCCGTTGCCGCCAGCCGCGCCGGCCGCGCCGGTCGCGCCGTTGCCGGCCGTCGCGCTGCCATTGGTGGCCGCGGTCGACGCGTCACCGTTGGTCGCGCTGCCGCCACCGCCGCCACCGCCGGCCGTGTTGGTGGCCGTGCCACCCGCGCCGCCCGAACTGGTGGCCGCCCCGCCGGTACCGGTCGCCGCGCCGCCGGTCGACGACGCCGTGCCGGTGTTGGAGCCGCTGGTCGATGTGGCGGCACCACTGGAGCCTGCCCCGCCGCTGGCGGTCGCCGAGCCCGAGGCCGCACCGCCCGTGCCGGACGAGGTGCCGGTGGCCGCGCCGCCGGTGTTCGTCGCCGTGTTGGACGATCCGCTGCTCGACGTGCCCGTGCCGGTGCCGGCGCCGCCGGTGCCCGTGACGGCCCCGCCAGTGCCCGCGCCGCCGGCGCTGCTGCCACCTGCGCCACCGCCGCCGCCGGGTTCACCCCCGCCGCCGCCGTTGGAATTGCCAGCCGATCCGCCGGCGCCCGCGCTGGCTCCGAGGGAGCCCCCGCCCTTGCCGGCGCCGCCGGCGGCCGAGCCGCTACCGGCCTTCTGGCCGGAGGCGGACAGTCCACCGAGCGCCGCGACGCCCGACTTCGCGCCGCCGCCGCTGTTCTTGTCGAGCGCCGCGGCATCCCCGCCGCTGGCCTTGCTGCTCGAATCGGCACTGCCGGTCTTCTGAGCATTGCCCGCCAGCGCGCCGCCACCGGCGGTCTTGGTGTCGCCACCGTAGGCCTTCGCGTCACCACCGTTCGCGCCCGTCGCGCCCTTGGCATCGCCGCCCGAGCCGCCATGGCCGGCCTTCGCGCCACCGTTCCAGGCGTCACCGGCCGTGGCGCTGCCGTTCTTGGCCGAGCCACCGCTGCCGCCGCTGCCACCGTCCCCGCCGTTGCCCGCGTCGCCGCCGGTGCCGCCGGAGCCCTTGCCACCGTAGCCCTTGCCACCGTAGCCGTCGCCGCCGACGCCACCCTTTCCACCGTTCGCATCGCCCTTGTTCGTGGCGACGTTGCCGATGCCGGACACGGTGATGCCGGAGACCGAGCCGTGCAGCTTGCTGACGGCCACGGCCTTGCTCGAGTTGAAGGCGTTCGACAGGTTCGACGTGGCCGTCGAGCCGTTGTTCGCGGCGGCGGTGCCCCAGCCGGACGCGCTGGCCTTGCCGCTGTTGTCGCGGTTGTCGCCGGTGCTCTTGTTGTTCTTGTGGTCGGAGTTGTTGGAATTGTCCGAATTGTTGGAGTTGTCCGTCTTGGTGGCCGTGGCCGTGACGGTGACGTTCAGGGTCTGGTTCGCGTTGGAACCGTCATCGGCTGCCGGCCCGAAGCCGCTGGTCACGGCCCAGGCCGAACTTCCGAAGGCCAGAGCGAGTGCAGACACCAGTAAGGTTTTCGTCATGAAATTCTCCTCAGTAGGGTTTGGTTTGTCCGAACATCTGGATTTGGCTTGGCGCGCCAATCCGCACGTTTCATTGCACGAACAGGACCATCGGGAGGGGTGCGAGCGCAAGCTCTTGATTCACAAGGGTTTCGGGCCACCGGTCCGTGCCATGCATCACGAAACGGCGCTTGTTTCCGCGATCGGGTGTCACACCGATGTGACGCCACATCCCGCCAGATTCACTCCGCCCTCTCCCGGTCGAACCCGCCAGCCGGTTGTCGGACCTGTCCTACGGACCCCCGCGGCGACCGTCGTCCGGCGTCACACCCCTGAGACACCCTTCCGGGTGGCGAACGCGCAGGCCTGCATCGGAGGCCTCGCGGCATCCCCAAAAAAAACAGTTGCAGTTCGGAGAGAACCGGAGGTCAGTTCGAGATGCGGTGCTTCGCCATGAGGCGATAGAGCGTCATGCGCGAGACGCCCAGCTGCCGCGCGGCCCGCGTGACGTTGCTGCCGGCGCTCTGCAGGCTCATGTACACCGCGAGGCGTTCCGCCTCGGTGCGCGCCTCGTCCAGCGCGTCGTGCGAGGGGGCGTCGAGGTGCTCCTCGAGCCCGAGGTCCATCGGTGTGATGAGGCGGCCCTCGCTCATCACCATCGCGCGGCGCACCCGGTTGACGAGCTCGCGGACGTTGCCGGGCCACTCGTGCGTCTCCATCGCGAGCAGCGCGCGGCGGCTGAACCCCCTGAGTCGGGGGCTCTTGTCGTGCGCGAACTTCTTGAAGCAGTGTTGTGCCAGCAATGCGACATCGGACTTGCGCTCGCGCAGCGGCGGCACGTGCAGCGGCAGCACGTTGAGGCGATAGAACAGGTCCTCGCGGAACTCGCCGGCGGTCACGGCGCGCTCGAGGTCCGCGTTGGTGGCCGCGATCACGCGCACGTCCACGCGGATGTTGCGGGTGGAGCCGATGCGGCTGATGGTCATCTCCTGCAGGAACCGCAGCAGGTTGATCTGCAGGTCGGGCGACACCGTGCCGATCTCGTCGAGGAACACCGTGCCGCCGCTCGCGGCCTCGATCAGCCCGCGCTCGTCGCGCGAGGCGCCGGTGAACGAACCCTTCGTGTGGCCGAACAGCTCCGACTGGATCAGCGACGGATGGATGGCCCCGCAGTTCACCGGCACGAACGGGCCGTTCGCCCGGTTCGATTGCTGGTGGATGGCCTGCGCCGCCAGCTCCTTGCCGCTGCCGCTCTCGCCGCGGATCAGCACGGGCGCATCGACCTTCGCGATGCGCCTGATCTGCCACAGCAGGTTCTTGATGGGAGCGCTCTGGCCCACGATGGGCCCGTCGAGGTTGCCGCCGGGGTCCGTGTCGTCGGTCTGGCGCAGCGCGGCGTGACCGTAGGCGTGCCCGAGCGTCTGGCTCAGGTGGGTGGCCGACACGGGCTGCGTGTGGTGGTCGAAGAAGTGGTCGAGGATGAGTTCGCGGCACGCCGGCCGTGCGAGCGCGTGCAGCTCGAACACGCCGACCCACTCGAGCCCGTTGTGCGTCTGCAGGAAGGTGTGCAGGTCCTCCAGAGCCTCGTCGGAGAACTCGTGCGTGATCAGCAGCCCGACCAGGTACCGGTGCTGGTGCAGCAGCCGGTGCGCCGACTTGAGGTCGGCCGCGATGGCCACGTCCCAGCCCGCGTCCCGGAGGTGGTCGCACACCCGGGCATCGTCGTGTCGGGGCACGACGCACAGGATCTTTCGCTCGCCCATACCGCTTGCTCCCCAGAGGCACTGATGGACCCGACTCCCCGTGCGGGCCTGCGCCTTTCGCCTTCTCTCGACACGAACGGCCGTCCCGGGCCTTGCCATCCGGCCCGCCCGGTGTGTCCCCGGGGCTGCCGCGCCGCTCGATCGTTCCGCTGGTTGTCCCCGGTGTGTTCTCGGCCCGCGACCGTTTCGTGACGGCGGGGCGGTGACGGGATTCTGCGAGTCTGCACTCGCCTCGCGTCCCCCGCGAACGGGGGTGTGGCCGGAACGCCGAATCCCCCCGAACGCGTGTTCCGCGCGTCAGGCGCGGATCGCAGAATTCAAGCACACCGCACCACGGAGGACAAACAAATGGATGCCCACTACCTGCCCGCATTCGACCAAGCCATGCAGTTCCTGTTCGAGCGTCATGGCAATTCGATCAGCGAAGACCTCGTCCAGGCCTACTGCGCCTGCGGCTACCTCCGCGATGCCGACGGCGTGCTGACCCTCACCGACCGCGGCCGCGCCGAGCTGCGCCGCCGCCGCCAGAGCACGGCCGTCAGCTGAACCCCGGCCGGCGTCGGACAATCCCGACACCACGCCGCGCGCACCCCCTACGCCCGCGGCTTGCAAGGCCTCCCAGACTGTTGACCGAGACGTTCAACTCAGGGAGCAGTACATGAGTGATCGCACCAACTGGCACGAGTCGACCATTCCGATCGACGGGCAACAGATGCTCGTCCGCACGCGCCACCTGCCCGACGGGTGGGACTGGCAGGTCCGCCTGGGCGACGAATGCTTGAGCAACAGCAGCGGCCTCGCCGACACCCAGGAACGCGCCATCTCGGCCGCGATCCACGAGGCGGCCACACGCGCGATCTGACCGCGAGGCCTCGCCACCATGAGCCGCCGCCACGAACCTCCGCCCCCCGGCCGTCCCGAGCCCGGTGAACTGCCCGTCGAACCCGACCAGGGCGCGATCCCGCCGCCGGGGTCGGGCGAGGAAGAGGACGAGCAGCAGGAGAAGACGCCGGCGCCCACCTGAGCACGCGGGTCACCCCGGCGAACGCCGGGGTCCATGGGTGCCAGGGTGTGCTTCGAGGGCAGTGGATCCCGGCGTTCGCCGGGATGACCCGGGGTCAGGTCAGCTGAACAGCCGCCGCGCCGCGGCCGATCCGGCCGCCAGGTCCCGCGAAGCCAGTGCCTCGTACAGTCGCCCCAGCTCACCGCCGATGGCCGCGAAGCCCTGCGGGCTGAGCGGGTGGCCGTTGTCGTCGACCACGGCCGCATCCATCCCGAGCGACAGCGCCTGCGCGCTCGCCTGCCAGGCGGCGAACGGGTCGGAAGCCGCATCGGTCTGGGGCACGTCGAAGCTCAGCGTGACGTCGCGCACCGCGGCCTGGTTCGGGTCGTCGGCCAGCGCGGCCTGGGCGTCGTAGCTCAGCACCAGCACCGGGGGCGCGCCGTCCTCGGCCGCCGGCAGCACCATGCGGCCGGGCACCGCGCCGGCGATGAAGCCGTGGCGGGCGGCGTGCTGCTGGATGTAGCCCACGCTCCAGGCGGCCTGGCGCGCGTTCAGGTGCACGGCGAGCTGCGCGTCGTGCTGGCTCGCGAAGCCGTCCAGCTCGCGGGCGCGGCCCACGATGTCGAGCATGTCGGGGAAGTCGACCAGCGCGCCCACCAGCTCGGCGAACCCCTGCACCTTCTGCACGAACTCGGAGAACTCGATCTCGTTGAGCCCGCCGGTGCGGTTGGCCAGCTGCACGCCGGCCTGGAACTCGCGGTAGCGGCGGCCCGGCTGGGGCATCTCCCACTCACCGGTCTCGACGTTGAGGCCCTCGATCAGGAAAGGCTTCGTGCCGGCGCGGCGCGTGGGCGGCAGGTGCGACAGCGCCATGTCGCCGCTCACCGGCGCCTCCACGCTCAGCGAGGCGATGCCGTCGATCAGCGCGTCGATGCGGGCGCTGGAACGGCGCGGCATCAACAGCTGCGGTTCGGGCCGGTGGTCCTCGCTGTCGCCGAAGCCGGGTTCGGTGCGTTCGGCGGGCATGTCGCCCATCACCGGCTCGCGCGCCTCGGCAGGCGCCGGCGCGGGGGCCGACGGCCGCCGGGGCCCCGCCTTGCGGGCCTGCCAGGCGCCGTGCGCCACCACCCCTGCGAGCACCACACCGCCGACACACGCCAGCGCAATCGTCAAGTTGTCCATCGAACTTCGATCCTCAGGCGGCCTGGACCATGCCCACGGCCGCTTCCATGTCGACCGCGACGATGCGCGAGACACCCTGCTCCTGCATGGTGACGCCGATGAGCTGTTCGGCCATCTCCATCGCGATCTTGTTGTGGCTGATGAACAGGAACTGCGTGCCGGAGGACATGGTCTTCACGAGCTTCGCGTAGCGTTCGGTGTTCGCGTCGTCGAGCGGGGCGTCCACCTCGTCCAGCAAGCAGAACGGCGCCGGGTTCAGCTGGAAGATGGCGAACACGAGCGCGATGGCCGTGAGCGCCTTCTCGCCGCCCGACAGCAGGTGGATGGTGCTGTTCTTCTTGCCCGGGGGCTGGGCCATCACCTGCACGCCGGCGTCGAGGATCTCGTCGCCCGTCATGATGAGCTTCGCGTTGCCCCCGCCGAACAGGCTCGGGAACATGCGGCCGAAGCCTTCGTTGACCTGGTTGAACGTGGCCATCAGCAGGTCACGCGTCTCCAGGTCGATCTTGTGGATCGCGTTCTCGAGCGTGTTGATGGCCTCGGTCAGGTCGGCGTTCTGCGCATCGAGGAAGGTCTTGCGTTCGCGCGACGACGTGAGTTCGTCGAGCGCCGCGAGGTTGACCGCGCCGAGCGCATTGATCTCGCGGCCGATGCGGTCGATCTCGCCCTGCAGGCCGTAGAGCTTCACGCCGTTCTCGGCGATGTTCTGCTCGAGCGCGGCGAGGTCCACCTCGGCCGCGGTGAGCTGTTCCATGTACTGGGCGCCGCCCAGTTGCGCGGCCTGTTCTTCCAGCTGCAGCTTCGTGATGCGGTCGCGCAGCGGCTGCAGGCTCTGCTCGTGCGACAGGCGCTGCTCGTCGAGGCGGCGCAATCGCAGCGTCAGGTCGTCGTACTCGCTGCGCTTGGCGCCGAGGGCCGACTCGCGGTCGAGGCGCACGGCCAGCGCCGCCTCCAGGCCCACCTGGGCCGAGGCGTCGGTCAGGCGGCCCAGTTCCTCGCGCAGCTGCGCCTCGGTCTGCGCATTGCCCTGCACCTGCTGGGCGGACGTCTCGAGGCTGCGCTGCAGTTCGCCGCGGCGCGCGGCCAGCGCCCGCGAAGCGAACTGCGCCTCCTGGGCCTGGCGTTCGAGCGACCGCAGCTGCTCGCGCGCATCGGCCAGGCGGCGTTCGGCGGCGATCACGCCCTCCTCCAGCTCGGCGTGGCGCTCCTGCGTGGTGGCGAGCTGCATGTCGAGTTCCTCGAACCGCGCCTCGCCCGTGGCGCGGCGCTCGTGCAGCTCCTCGAGCTGCGCGTCGATCTCGCCCAGTTCCTCGTCGAGCTGGCCCCGGCGCGCGCTGGTCTGTTCGGCCTGCTGCGACAGGCGCAGCAGTTCCACCTGCATCTGGTGGGCCTTCGTCTGCGTCTCGCCGGCCTCGCGGCGTGCGGTGACGAGGCGCTGGGACGCATCGGTGTACGCCGCCTCGGCGCGCACCAGGCTGCCGCGGCTTTCCTCGGCGATCAGGGTCTGCGCGCGCAACTCACGCTCGAGGTTCTCGATCTCCTGCGCGCGGGCGAGCATGCCGGCCTGCTCGGAGTCGGGCGCGTAGAACGCCACCGAGAACTGGCCCACGGCATGGCCCTCGCGGGTCATGATCATCTCGCCGTGCGTGAGCTTGTCGCGCGCGGCCATGGCCTCGTCGATGCTGCCGGCGGTGTAGACACCCTCCAGCCAGTCGTTGAGCAGGGCCTTCAGCCCGGCGTCGCCCAGGCGCAGCAGGTCCGACAGGCGGGGCAGCGTCTGGTGCGTGTTGGCGATGGCGCCCTGCGGCGGGCTGTAGAAGGCGAGCTTGGCCGGCGGCGCGTCGAGCGCGAAGGCGCGCACCGTCTCCAGGCGGCCCACCTCCAGCGCGCTGAGCTTCTCGCGCAGGGCCGATTCCAGCGCGGTCTCCCAGCCGGTCTCGATGTGCACCTTCTTCCACAGGCCCTGCATGTCCTCGAGGCCGTGTTTCGCGAGCCAGGGCTTGAGCTTGCCCTCGGTCTGCACCTTCTCCTGCAGCGCGCGCAGCGCGTCGAGGCGGGCGCTGAGGTCGGACTGCTTCGCGGTGTCGGCGTTGACCTGCTCCTGCTTCGCGCGGCGGTCGTCGTCGAGCGCGGGCACGTGCTCGGTGAGTTCGTGCAGGCGTTCGTCGGCGACGGCGCGGGCTTCCTCGGCGACGGCGAACTGCGCCTTGAGGTCACCCAGCCGGTCGAGGTCGGGCACGGCGAGCTGGCGGCGCTCGGTGTCGAGCTTCTCGCGGCGCTGCTGGAACTGCCGGTTCTGGTCCTCGATGTTGCGGCTCTCGGCCGCGAGCACCTGGATCTGCTGCTGCACGCCGGACACCGCCGTGCGCTGCTCGTTGCTGCGGTTCTGCGCGGTGCGCACCGCGTCTTCCACGGCGGGCAGGTTGCCGGCCTGCTCCTCGGCCTGCGCGGCGAGCACCTCGCTCTGTTCGTCGGCGGCGGCGATCTGGCCGGCGATGGTCTCGAGTTCTTCCTCGGCCTGCGCCTGGCGCTCGGCCCAGGTCTCGTTCTGCACCTTCAGCTCGACGAGGCGCTGCTCCACACGCTGCCGTCCCTCGACGACGTAGCGGATGCGCTCTTCGAGCCGGCTCACTTCGAGCGCCGCTTCGGCGAGCGCGCCCTGGGCGCTGTGCAGTTCGTCGCTGGCCGCGTAGTGGGCCTGGCGCACGGTTTCGAGCTCGGCCTCGCCGTGGCGCAGCTCGGCGGTGCGGGCTTCCAGTGCGTTGGTGGCTTCCAGCACCTCCTTGCGCACGCGGTCCTGCTCGCTCGCGGCGTCGCGGTGCTTCAGGAACCACAGCTGGTGCAGCTTCAGCGTGCCGGCTTCCTGCAGGCCGCGGTACTTGGTGGCGACCTCGGCCTGCTTCTCGAGCTTCTCGAGGTTGCTGGTGAGCTCGCGGAGGATGTCCTCGACGCGGGTGAGGTTCTCGCGCGTGTCCTTCAGCCGGTTCTCGGTCTCGCGCCGGCGTTCCTTGTACTTGGAGACGCCCGCGGCTTCCTCGAGGAACAGGCGCAGCTCTTCCGGCTTGCTCTCGATGATGCGGCTGATGGTGCCCTGGCCGATGATGGCGTAGGCGCGCGGTCCGAGGCCGGTGCCCAGGAACACGTCCTGCACGTCGCGGCGGCGCACGGGCTGGTTGTTGATGAAGTAGCTGCTGGTGCCGTCGCGCGTGAGCACGCGGCGCACGGCGATCTCGGTGAACTGGTTCCACTGGCCGCCGGCGCGGGCGTCCTCGTTGCTGAACACCAGTTCGACGCTGGCGCGGCTCGCGCCCTTGCGGTTGCCCGAGCCGCTGAAGATCACGTCCTGCATGGACTCGCCGCGCAGCTCGCTCGCCTTCGACTCGCCGAGCACCCAGCGCACGGCGTCCATGATGTTGGACTTGCCGCAGCCGTTCGGCCCCACCACCCCCACCAGCTGGCCCGGCAACTGGAAATGCGTGGGCTCGGCAAACGACTTGAAGCCCGAGAGCTTGATGGAGTTCAGACGCATGGGAGGTGAGAGCCCTTGAACAAGGGCGGCCAGGACCGCCTAAGTGCTTGATTTATTTGACGAAAATATCCGACGGCGGAGCGTCCGGCGAGGCGCGATGATACCATCGCCACCCTCGCGGAAAACCCGCAAACCCCCATCCCGACCCCGATCCGCCATGGCCAAGATGTCCTCCAAAGTCGCCCCGCCCAAGAACAAGTCCGCCGCGGCGGTGGGCCACCGCGAGAAGCCGGCCACGCCCCCCAGCGCGCCGAGCAAGCAGCTCGACGTGTTCGCGAACCCCACCCCGAAGCGCGACTACGCGATCCAGTTCCAGGTGCCCGAATTCACCTGCCACTGCCCGCTGACCGGCCAACCCGACTTCGCCCACTTCACGATCGACATGATCGCGGACAAGCTGTGCGTGGAGCTCAAGAGCCTGAAGATGTACATGTGGAGCTACCGCCACGAAGGCGCCTTCCACGAGAAGGTGACGAACGACATCCTCGACGACATCGTTCGCGCCACCGACCCGCGTTTCATCCGCATCACCGCGAAGTGGTACGTGCGCGGCGGCATCTACACGAACGTGGTGGCCGAGCACCGCAAGAAGGGCTGGAAGCCGCAGCCCGTGGTCGTGATGCCCGCCCACACCGCCGCCACCGGCCTGGCCTGACAGGACCTGACGGGGCAAAGCCCTGCGGGCACGCCGTGATTGCGGCGGCCGATTGCGGACGGACCGCCATTGGATGACGATGGCGGCTCCTCGCACCCTCACCCGCAGAAGGACACGCCCATGGCCACCCCTCGCAACGTCGCCGTCATCGTCGGCAGCCTCCGCAAGGCCTCGCTGAACCGCAAGCTTGCCCTGGCCATCGCGGCCCTGGCCCCGCCCACGCTGAAGCTGTCCATCGTGGAGATCGGCGACCTGCCGCTCTTCAACGAGGAGTGGGAGGCCAACCCGCCAAAGCCCGCCGCGGACTTCAAGGCCGCCATCCAGGCCGCCGACGCGGTGCTGTTCGTCACCCCCGAGTACAACCGCTCGGTGCCGGGCGCGCTGAAGAACGCGATCGACGTGGCCTCCCGCCCCTACGGCAAGAGCGCCTGGAGCGGCAAGCCCGGCGCCGTGATCAGCGCCTCGCCCGGCGCCATCGGCGGCTACGGGGCCAACCACCACTTGCGCCAGTCCTGCGTGTTCCTGAACATCCCGCTGCTGCCGCACGAGGCCTACATCGGGCAGGCGCATACTTTGTTCGACGACGCCGGAAACCTCAAGAACGATGGCACCAAGGATTTCCTCAATCAGTTCCTCGCCCGCTTCGGCCCCTGGATCGAAAGCAACCTCCCCAAGTGACGCCGGCGAGCCGGCGCCGCGCCGGTGGCCGGCGTACCAGAAGTACGACGTCGACGTGCGCCCGAGTGCCATCGACGGCCAAGGGGTGTTCGCCGCGGAGCCCATCCCGCGGTGGACCAAGATCGGCGAGATCCGAGGGGAATCGATCAGCGTGGTCGACGCCCGCATCCGCGCCACCCGCCACGAGCGGGTGATGATCGTGGAGATCTCGCCCGACAAGGCCATCGACTTCCACAAGTCGAAGGACCCCATGCGCTACACGAACCATTCGTGCGACGCCAACGCCCGCCTGGCCGTGCAGAACGGGCGGGTCGAGTTCTACTCCCTCCGCGCCATCTCGCCGGGCGAGGAGATCACCGTGAGCTACGGCGAGACCCACCACGAGGGCCGGCTGGCCTGCCGGTGCGGCGCCCCGGGGTGCTCCGGGAAGCTCTGACGACACGTCCTGTCACGCGGAGGTCCATCCGCGTCACGACACCGTCACCGCGCGGGCCTAGGGTCCTCGTTTTCAACGAGGAGAACGTTCCATGCGCCTTTCCTTCCTTGGCCTGGCCCTGGCCTGTGCCGTCGCCTTCACCGCCCCGGCCTCGGCCCACGACCGCGGCAACCGCTTCGACAGCCCGCTCGTCGTCGGCCACCGCGGTGCGAGCGGCTACCTGCCCGAGCACACGCTCGAAAGCTACGCCCTGGCCATCGAGCTGGGCGCCGACTTCATCGAGCCCGACGTCGTCGCCACGAAGGACGGCCACCTGATCACGCGCCACGAGCCCAACATCACGAACACCACCGACGTGGCGAGCCGCCCCGAGTTCGCCTCGCGCCGCCGCACGGCCGTGGTCGACGGCGCCACCGAGGAAGGCTTCTTCGCCTCCGATTTCACCCTCGCCGAGATCCGGACGCTGCGCGCGAAGCAGCCGTTCGGAGACCGTCCGCAGCAGTTCAACGGCAAGTTCGGCATCGCCACGCTCGAGGAAGTGGTGGAACTCGCCAAGCGCAAGGGCCGCGAAGCGGGCCGCACCGTGGGCGTCTACATCGAGACGAAGCACCCCACGTACCACCAGAAGCTCAACCTGGCGCTCGAGCAGCGCATCCTCAACGTGCTGACCCGCGCGGGCTGGAACTACGGTGAAGCCCCGGTGTTCATCCAGTCGTTCGAGCAGGCCAACCTGAAGCAGCTCAACAAGATGACCCGCGTCAAGCTGATCCAGCTGATCGACGCGAACGACGTGAAGCCCGACGGCTCGCTCGACTTCACCGCTCCGTACGACCGCCCGTACGACTGGACCGCCTCGGGCAACCCCGCCCTGCTCGCCCGCACCTTCGCGTACCTGACCACCGACGCCGGCCTGCGCGAGGTCAAGACCTATGCCGACGGCATCGGCCCGTGGAAGCGCTACATCGTCAGCACCGTCGTCGACCCGAACGGCACCGGCCCGGGCGAAGCCAAGCTGAAGCTGCTGCCCCCGACCGACCTGATCGCCCGCGCCCACAAGGCCGGCCTGCTGGTGCACGCCTACACCTTCCGCAACGAGCAGAGCCGCCTGCCGAGCGACTACGCCGGCAACCCGGTCAACGAGTACCTGCAGTACTTCGAGCTGGGCATCGACGGGCTGTTCTCGGACTTCGCGGACACGGCCGTGGCGGCACGCGTGCTCTACAAGCTGAAGAACGAGCCGAAGTTCGGTGACTGCTTCACGGGCGAGGCGAAGCCCTGGCAATGTGACTGACAGGCTGTCACCCCGGCGGAAGCCGGGGTCCACCGATCCCGGAGCGCCCCCCGGGGACGGTGGGCCCCGACGTTCGTCGGGGTGACGCGCGTGGGGGAGAAGCATCTTGAAACGCCTCTCCCGCCCCCGGAGTACCGGATAATCCCCCGGATGAACCCGCTGCTCTCCCGCCTGCACCCGTATCCGTTCGAACGCCTGCGCGTCCTCACGAAGGACATCACGCCGAACCCGGCGTACAAGCCCATCAGCCTCGGCATCGGCGAACCCAAGCACGCCACGCCCCAGCTGATCAAGGATGCCCTGGTGGAGGGCCTGTCCGGCCTGGCCGTGTACCCGGCCACCGCGGGCGACCTCGCGCTGCGGGAAGCCATGGTGAACTGGATGCAGCGCCGGTACGGCATCCAGGTGGACGCAGCCACCGAGGTGCTGCCGGTCAACGGCTCCCGCGAGGCCCTGTTCGCGCTGGCACAGACCGTCATCGACCCGACGAAGTCCAACGCCACGGTCGTCTGCCCCAACCCGTTCTACCAGATCTACGAAGGCGCGGCCCTGCTGGCCGGCGCCCGCACCCACTACGTCAACAGCGACCCCAAGCGCAACTTCGCGTCCGACTGGGCCAGCGTGCCCGAGGACGTCTGGGCCGGCACCCAGCTGCTGTACGTCTGCTCGCCCGGCAACCCCACCGGCGCGGTGATGCCGCTCGAAGAGTGGAAGATGCTGTTCGAGCTGAGCGACCGCTTCGGCTTCGTGATCGCGTCCGACGAGTGCTACTCCGAGATCTACTTCCGCGAGGAGGCGCCGCTCGGTTCGCTGGAAGCCGCGGTGAAGCTCGGCCGCACCGGCTACCGCAACCTGATCGCGTTCACCAGCCTGTCCAAGCGCTCGAACGTGCCGGGCCTGCGCTCGGGCTTCGTGGCCGGTGACGCCACGCTGATCAAGCAGTTCCTGCTCTACCGCACGTACCACGGCAGCGCCATGGGCCCCATGGTGCAGCACGCCAGCATCACCGCCTGGAACGACGAGGCCCACGTCGTCGAGAACCGCGAGAAGTACCGCCGCAAGTTCGCCCAGGTCACCCCGGTGCTGTCCGAGGTGCTCGACGTGGCCCTGCCCGACGCCGGCTTCTACCTCTGGGCCGGCGTGCCGGGAGACGACGTCGCCTTCGCCCAGGGCCTGCTGGCTCAATACAATGTCGCCGTGTTGCCGGGCAGCCTGCTCGCCCGGGAAGCGCACGGCATCAACCCCGGTGCCGGGCGCGTCCGCCTGGCCCTCGTCGCCGAAGTCGACGAATGCCTGGAAGCCGCCCAGCGGCTCGCCGCCTTCGCCCGTTCCCTCGCCCTCTGATCACCGCATCACCATGACCAACCAGCTCCAATCCACCATCGAACTCGCCTGGGAAGCCCGCGCGTCCATCACCGCCGACAACAGCCCCGAGGTCCGCGCCGCCGTCGACACGGTGCTCGCCGACCTGAACAACGGCAAGCTGCGCGTCGCCGAGCGCCAGGGCGTGGGCCAGTGGACCGTCAACCAGTGGGTCAAGAAGGCCGTGCTGCTGTCGTTCCGCCTGAACGACAACAAGCTGATCGAGTCCGGCGGCCTGAACTTCTTCGACAAGGTCAAGCCGAAGTTCTCGGACATGGACGAGGCCGAGATCCGTGCCACCGGCGTGCGCGTGGTGCCGCCGGCCGTGGCCCGCCACGGTGCGTACCTCGCGAAGAACGTCATCATGATGCCGTCCTACGTGAACATCGGCGCCTACGTCGACGAAGGCACGATGGTCGACACGTGGGCCACCGTCGGCTCGTGCGCCCAGATCGGCAAGAACGTGCACCTCTCGGGTGGCGTCGGCATCGGCGGCGTGCTGGAGCCGCTGCAGGCCAACCCGACCATCATCGAGGACAACTGCTTCATCGGCGCCCGCTCCGAGATCGTCGAAGGCGTGATCGTCGAGGAGAACTCGGTGATCTCGATGGGCGTCTTCATCGGCCAGAGCACCAAGATCTACGACCGCGCCACCGGCGAAGTCACCTACGGCCGCGTGCCGGCGGGTTCGGTCGTCGTGGCCGGCAGCCTGCCGAGCGCCGACGGCAAGTACAGTCTGTACTGCGCGGTGATCGTCAAGCGCGTCGACGCGCAGACCCGCTCGAAGACCAGCATCAACGACCTGCTCCGCGCCTGACGCGCGGTACGGCGCCGCCCGGGGAGCGGCGCCGCGGTTTCCCCAACCCGCCGGGCCCGAGCCCGGCGGTTCCGACCAGCCCGAGAAGATCTGAAACGAGGACAGCGATGGCAGCGACGAATGGCGGCAACATGGAGCGTGTGCTCCGCCTGATGGCGGAGAAACACGCCTCCGACGTGTACCTCTCGGCCAACACGCCGATCCTCATCAAGATCAACGGGCAGATCCTGCAGCTGAGCGACCAGCCGCTGAGCCCCGCCCAGCCGCGCCAGCTGCTCGCCGAACTGCTCACCCCCACGCAGCTCGAAGACCTCGAGGACACCGGCGAACTGAACATCGGCATCGGCCTGTCCGGCGTCGGCACGTTCCGCCTGAGCGCGTTCCGCCAGCGCGGCTCCATCGCCGCCGTGTTCCGGCACATCCCGCACGACATCCCGGCCCTGGGCAGCCTGAACCTGCCGCCGGTGCTGAACACGCTGGTGCTCGAGAAGCGCGGCCTGATCCTGCTCGTGGGCGCCACCGGCACCGGCAAGAGCACCACGCTCGCCGCGATGCTCGAGCAGCGCAACCAGCAGATGGCCGGCCACATCCTCACCATCGAGGACCCGATGGAGTTCGTGTTCACGAACAAGCGCTCGATGGTGAACCAGCGCGAAGTGGGCCGCGACACGCAGTCGCTGCAGGTCGCGCTGAAGAACGCGCTGCGCCAGGCCCCCGACTGCATCTACATCGGCGAAATCCGCGACCGCGAGACCATGACCGCGGCCATCTCGTACTCGCTGTCGGGCCACCTGGTGCTGTCCACGCTGCACGCGAACAACAGCTACCACGCGCTCGGCCGGATCCTGTCGTTCTACTCGCCCGAGTCGCGCCCCGCGCTGCTGGCCGACCTGGCCTCGGGCCTGAAGGCCATCGTGTCGCAGCGCCTCGTGCGCGCGTCCGCCGGCGGCCGCATGCCGGCCGTCGAGGTGCTGCTGAACACCAAGCTCGTTGCCGAGTTCATCGAGAAGGGCGACTTCGGCGGCGTCAAGGAGTCGATGGAGAAGTCCCTTGCCGAAGGCTCGCAGACCTTCGAGGCCGAACTCGCCCGCCTGATCGGCGAAGGGTTCATCACCCGCGACGAAGGCCTCGCGTACGCCGACTCGCCCACCAACCTGATGTGGCGCCTCGCGAACGACATGGACCCGGTCTCGCGCCAGGCCCCGAAGAAGGAAGAGCCCGACGCCGACCAGCCCACGTTCACCGAGATCACGCTCGACGTGCCGGCCGACGAGGGCCGCGCGAGCGGTTTCGCCACGCGTTTCTGATTTCCCCATTTCCCTGCAGTCCCTCCCGATGTCCGCCACGCTGGAACTCACCGAAGCCCTGCTCGCCCGCGCCTCCGTCACGCCCGACGACGCCGGCTGCCAGGCCCTGATCGCCGACCGCCTGCGTCCGCTCGGGTTCACCTGCGAGACGGTCGAGAGCGGCCCCGACACCTTCCGCGTGACGAACCTGTGGGCCGTGCGCCGCGGCGCACCGGGCAAGAAGCTGCTGATGTTCGCGGGCCACACCGACGTGGTGCCCACGGGCCCGCTCGCGCAGTGGTCCAGCGACCCGTTCGTGCCCACGCACCGCGGCGGCAAGCTGTACGCCCGCGGCGCGGCCGACATGAAGACGTCCATCGCCGCGATGGTGGTGGCCATCGAGGAGTTCGTCGCGGCCCGTGGCGACACCTGCGGCAGCATCGCGCTGCTGATCACCAGCGACGAGGAAGGCCCCGCCACCGATGGCACCGTCAAGCTGGTCGAACTGCTGCGCGAGCGCGGCGAACGCATCGACTACTGCATCGTCGGCGAACCCACGTCGGTCAACACGCTCGGCGACGTCATCAAGAACGGCCGGCGCGGCTCGCTGTCGGGCAAGCTCACGGTCAAGGGCATCCAGGGCCACATCGCCTACCCGCAGCTCGCGAAAAACCCGATCCACCTCGCCGCGCCCGCGCTCGCCGAACTGGCCGCGCTCGACTGGGACGCCGGCAACACCTACTTCCCGGCCACCAGCTGGCAGTGCTCGAACATCCATGGAGGCACAGGCGCCACCAACGTGATCCCGGGCGAACTGGTCGTCGACTTCAACTTCCGCTTCTCCACCGAGTCCACGCCCGACTCGCTGAAGCGCCGCGTGGTCGAGGTGCTGGAGCGCCACGGCCTCGAGCACCACATCGCGTGGACCCTGGGCGGCGAACCGTTCCTCACGCCCGTGGGCGACCTGAGCGACGCGATGACCGAGGCCATCCGCGCCGAGACCGGCTACACCCCCGAGCTGTCCACCACCGGCGGCACGTCCGACGGGCGTTTCATCGCGAAGATCTGCCCGCAGGTCGTCGAGTTCGGCCCCATCAACGAGACCATCCACAAGATCGACGAACACGTCGACGTTGCAAGCATCGATCCGCTGAAGAACATCTACCGGCGGACCCTGGAGAACCTGCTGTCATGACCCTGATCGACTTCATCACCGCGCAAAGCGCCCGCCTGAAAGAGGCGGGCGTTTCGTTTGGGCACGGCACCACCAACGCCTTCGACGAGGCCGCCTGGCTCGTCACGTGGGCGTTGGGCATGCCGCTCGACGCCCTGGAAACCCAGGCCCAGCGCAACATCACGCCCGAAGAGTTCACGAAGGCCGACGACATCATCGCCCGCCGCATCGACTCGCGCCTGCCCGCCGCCTACATGACCAAGCAGGCCTGGCTGCAGAACGTGCCGTTCTACGTGGACCAGCGCACCATCATCCCGCGCAGCTTCATCGCCGAACTGCTGGCCGATGGCGAAGGCGACGGCACGCTCGACGCGTGGCTGTCCGACAAGACGCATGCCGTGCTCGACCTCTGCACCGGCAACGGCAGCCTGGCCGTGATCGCCGCCATGGCCTACCCCGAGATCACGGTGGACGCCACGGACATTTCCGACGAAGCCCTGGCAGTCGCCCGCATCAACGTCGACCAGCACAAGCTCGGCAAGCGCATCACCCTCTTCAAGGGCGACCTGTTCGAGAAGGTGCGCGGCCCGTACGACCTGATCGTGTGCAACCCGCCGTACGTCAACGCCGACAGCATGGCCCACCTGCCCGACGAGTACCGCAAGGAGCCGGCGCTCGCGCTGGCCGGCGGCGACGACGGCATGGACCTCGTGCGCCGCATCCTGAAGGACGCGCCCGCCTACATGACCCGCGATGCCGTGCTCGTGCTCGAGATCGGCAACGAACGCGAGCACTTCGAGGCCGCGTTCCCGCGCCTCGAGGTGGCGTGGCTGGAAGCCAGCGCCGGGGCCGACCAGGTGCTGCTGGTCACGCGCGAGAGCCTGCTGCGGGCCGCGAAGAAGTAAGTCACTTCCCCTTGGCCGGCCCCGGTGCCGGCATGCCGCGGTACTTCCGCACCGACGCGGCGGTGGACGCGCCGTAGCGCGCGGTGCCCGCCTCGCCCGCGTCGCGCGTCGCCTGGTCGATGGCGGCGAGGGCCTCCTGCAGGGGCCCGACGAAGTCGCTGGTCCCGTCCGTCGACGGGACGGCCTCGCGCTCGGGCGCGCGTTGCACGTCCTGGCTGAACGATGTCGATTGCCGTGAGCCCATGGCGGGTCCTCCCTCCGGTGGTGTGCCGCGCTGGAAGCCCGGGCGGCCGGTCGAGCCAGTCTAGGCAGACCGCCCCGGTGCGCCCATCCTCAAGCTTGGCGATGGACCGGGGTATCCCCCCCCCCTTCCGCGGGACACGCCGCCGCGGGCCCCGGTGATACATTTTCGCGGGACAAGGGGAGAGACAACAATGAACGAACTTCACGCGGCCAGGCCGCGCGCCGAGTCGTTGCCCGTGCGCTTCACCGCCTCGGGCAGCGAATACTTCCGCATCTGGATTTCCAACCTGCTGCTGACGCTGCTGACCCTCGGGCTGTACCACCCGTGGGCCAGGGTCCGCAAGCTGCGCTACTTCTACGGCAACACCTGGGTCGGCGACCACGCGTTCGACTTCCACGGCAACCCGAAACGCATGCTGCGCGGCACGTTGCTGGTGGGGGCCCTGTTCATCGCCTACGCCCTGGCGAGCGAATTTGCTCCGGCGGCCGGCCTCGTCGCGCTGGCCATCGTCGCGGCCATCATGCCGGCGCTGTTCCTCGCGTCGCTGCGCTTCCGCATGGCCAACACCAGCTGGCGCGGCATGCGCTTCCACTTCACCGGCTCGATGCGTGGCGCCTACACCGCACTGCTGCCCGGGCTGCTGCCGGCCGCGCTGTTCGTCGGCTTCACGCTGCTGATCCCGAATCCGGACGACGCGGCCCGTGCGGCCGACGCCTCCGCGGCCCCGCCCGAGTGGGCCATGGTGTCGATGGGCTTTCTCGTGCTCGGCACCCTCGCGCTGATGCCTCTGATCTTCTGGAACCTCAAGCGCTACCAGCACGGGCACTACGCGCTCGGCAAGGTGCAAAGCCGCCTGCAGGCCGGCCCCGGCGCGTTCTACCTGCTGTCCCTCAAGACCTTCGGCGTGACGCTGCTGACGACCATCGTGATCGCCATCGCGATCGTGGGGTTGTCCGCCATCTTCGGCGTCGCGTCGGCCATCGGCGGCGGGGGCTTCGCCCGAGGTGGTTCGGTGGCCACCATCATGCTCTTCGTGCTGATGGGTCTGGCCGGCTACGTTGCGCTGCTGGTCGTCAGCAACACGTTCATGGCCTCACGCCTGCAGAACCTCGTGTGGAACGCCACCCGCAGCTCGGACGTGCGTTTCACGAGCGACCTCCGGCTCCGGCCGCTGATGGGCCTCACGCTGAAGAACTGGGTGCTCATCGTGCTCACGCTGGGCCTGTACTGGCCGTTCGCGGCCGTCGCCTCGGCGCGGCTGAAGCTGGAAGCGGTCACCGTGCACACGCGGGGTTCGCTCGACGAGTTGACCGCGCGCGTGGGTCGCACCGGGGCCACCGATGCCTCCGGTGACGCCGCGGGCGAGCTGTTCGGCCTCGATGTGGGCCTCTGATCCCGGCCGGGCCGCATGACTGGGTCACCCGATCGGCTCGCGGCCCGCTACTTCGACGGGGAATCCGCGCGCCCGCGCGACGCGGCGATCTGGGTCGACGGCGACCAGCTCCGCATCGAGATCGACGAAGGCACGCCCGACACTGTCCCGATGCGCCACGTGCAGTGGCCCGAACGCCAGCGCCACGGCGCGCGCCAGGCCCACCTGCGCGACGGCGGCGCACTGCACTTCGGCGACCCGCTCGCCTTCGACCACTGGGCCCGGCGCAACGGCCTGGGCGAGTCGTGGGTGGTCAAGGCCCAGCAGAGCTGGCGCTGGACCGCCTGGGCCACGCTCGCACTGCTCGTGCTGTGCGGTGTGATGTACGCCTGGGGCCTGCCGCTCGGCACCCGCGCGGTGCTCGCCTTCGTGCCGCACACCTTCGACAAGGAACTGGGTGAACTGGTGATGCGGTCGGTGCAGTCCGAAGGCTGGCTGCAGCCCACCGAGCTGCCCGCCGCCCAGCAGCAGCGCCTGCGCGCCGCCTGGGCGAAGGCCGCAAAAAAGGCGGGGCCGTCCGTCGCGCACATCGACCTGCATTTCAACAGGAGCAAGATGGGCCCCAATGCGTTCGCGCTGCCCGGCGGCCACGTCGTGCTGACCGACGAGATGGTCGAACTCGCCGACGGCCACGAGGACATGGTGGTGGGGGTGCTCGCCCACGAGGCCGCCCACGTGCAGCACCGCCACGGCATGCGCACGCTGGTGCAGGCCACGCTGCTCGGCACCGCCACCAGCATCGCCTTCGGCGACTTCAGCAGCCTGTTCGCCGCGGCGCCCGCGCTGCTGGGCCAGCTCGGCTACTCCCGCGACCACGAGCGCGAGGCCGACGGCGAGGCCATCGCGCTGCTGCAGGCCAACGGCATTCCGCCGTCGGTGATGGCCACGATGTTCGAGCGGCTGCGCGACCACCAGCGCGAGGCGGGGATGCCCTCGCTGCCGATCGCGCTGGGCAGCCACCCGCCCGACGAGGAGCGCATCGCGCGGTTCCGTGACACGCCCGCCCGCTGAGCAGACTCAGGCCTTGCGCATCCGGCCCGCATCGATCACCGCCTTCGCGAACGCCTCCGGCGCCTCCTGCGGCAGGTTGTGCCCGATGCCACCGCCGAGGTTGCGGTGCTCGTACGGGCCCGCGAACTTCGCGGCATAGGCCGCGGGCGGCAGGTGGGGCGCGCCGTTGGCGTCGCCCTCCAGCGTGATCGCCGGCACGCGGATCGGCGGCGTGGCGCCCAGCTTGGCCTCCAGCGCATCGTAGCGGGCCTCGCCGTCGGCGAGGCTCAGGCGCCAGCGGTAGTTGTGCACGACGATCGCCACATGGTCCGGGTTCTCGAACGCCGCGGCCGAGCGCTGGAAGGTGGCCTCGTCGAAGCGCCACTGCGGGGAGGCCTGCTGCCAGATCAGCCGCGAGAAGTCGACGCGGTACTTGTCGTACCCGAGGCGGCCACGTTCGGTGCTCAGGTAGAACTGGTACCACCACGACAGCTCGCCCTGCGGCGTCAGCGGCTGGCGGCCGGCATCGCGGTTCCCCAGCAGGTAGCCGCTGACGGACACGAGCGCCTCCACCCGTTCCGGCCACAGCACGGCCACGGCGCAGGCCGTGCGCGCGCCCCAGTCGCAGCCGGCGACGATGGCGCGCCGGATGCCGAGCACGTCCATCAGCGAGACGATGTCCTGCGCCACCGCGGCCGGCTGGCCGGTGCGCACCGTGTCGCTCGAGAGGAAGCGCGTGCTGCCGTAGCCGCGCAGGAACGGCACGATCACGCGGTAGCCCGCGCGGGCCAGGATCGGGGCCACGTCGACGTACGTGTGGATGTCGTACGGCCAGCCGTGCAGCAGCACCACCGGCGGGCCGTCGGCCGGGCCGGCCTCGGCATAGCCCACGTTCAGCACGCCCGCATCGACCTGCTTGATCGTGCCGAAGCCGGAGGGGGCGCCGGCCGCCCGAGCCGCGGTGGGCGACAGCAGGTTCAGCGCGGAGACGGGGGCCGCGGCGAACGTGGCGGCGGCGGCGAGGAAACCGCGGCGGCGGGGTTGGAGATCCTGGGTCATGACGGTGCCTTTTCTTTCGGGGTGGTGGAGGCCGCCGACTGCGTCCTCCGATGCCATCCAGTAGAAAAGAGCGACGTATCCCCGGTGTGTTCTGAAAGACCCGTTTTGAATGCCCGTGTGCCCGGACCGCGTCCGGATACACGCGCGTACAAACTCAGGCCGGCTCGACGAGTGTCGAGAACACGTAGCCCTCGCTGCGCACCGTCTTGATGAACTTCGGCTCCCGCGCGTCGTCGCGCAAGCGCTGGCGCAGGCGGCTCACCAGCAGGTCGATGGACCGTTCGAACAGCTCGGCCTCGCGGCCCTGCGTGAGGCTCAGCAGCTGGTCGCGGTTGAGCACCTTCTGCGGGTGGTCGAGGAACACGCGCAGCAGCCGGTACTCCGCGCCGCTCAGCGGCACCACGACGCCCTCGGTGTCCACGAGGTGCCGGGCGACGGTGTCGAGCTGCCACTCGCCGAAGACCAGGCGCGAGGCCTCCTCGGCCACGCGCATGTTGGGCGGCAGCATGCGCGTGCGGCGCAGCACCGAGCGGATGCGGGCCAGCAGCTCGCGGGGGGCGAAGGGTTTGGCGAGGTAGTCGTCGGCGCCCATCTCGAGGCCGAGGATGCGGTCGGGCTCCTCGCTGCGGGCCGTCAGCATCACGATGGGGATGGCCTTGTGCTTGCCCGCGCGCAGGTCGCGGCACAGCGACAGGCCGTCCTCGCCCGGCATCATCAGGTCGAGGATGATCAGGTCGAACGGCCCGGACTCCTCCAGCGCCACGCGCATGTGGCGCCCGGTGGGGGCCGTGGCCACGCGCATGCCGTTCTTCACCAGGTACGCGCTCAGCAGCTCGCGGATCTCGCGGTCGTCGTCGACGATCAGGATGTGGTCGCCCATCTCGGAAAACATCGTGTACTCCTCGTTCGGAGACGGAGGTTAGCCGAAGGTGAACGCGTACGCGCGCACCCCGGGGTCGAGGAACTCGATCTCGAACAGCCGGTCGGTGTTGGACGAGCGCTGGCGCACGAGCTGGTACAAGCGCTGCGCGTCGACCTGTCCGAATCCCTCGGCGTCGGTGTCGCTGCCGTGGTCGTCCTTCGGCGCCTGGCCGTCGATGCGCACGCGGAAGCGCACGGGGCGGCCCTCCTGGGTGGGGCCGAGCACGAGGTGCAGGTCGCGCGCGCGGAAGCGGTACGCGATGCGCCCGCCCTTCTCGTCCGCCTGGGCGTACTCGCCGGCCACGTTCCACATCCCGCCGAGGGTCCACTGGTTCGTGCGCAGCGACTTCGCCGGCACGTAGGTTTCCACGCGGCCGGCGCGCAGGCGGCCTTCCGCCGCGGTGAAGCCCTGGGCGCGGTCGGAGCCGACGTAGGTCTCGCCCGACTCCGCCGGCACCGGCGCCGGGGCGGCCTGGGTGCCGGCACCCTCCGGCGACACGAGGTCGTCGGGCACGTTGGTGCGGCCGGCCTCGCGCAGCAGCTGCTGGATCATGCGTTCGGCCTTGTCGTAGCGGCCTTCGCCGAGCTGCTGGCCACGGATCTGGCCCTTCGCGTCGACGAAGTACAGCGTGGGCCAGGCGCGGGTGCCGAAGGCCTGCCACAGCGCGAAGTTGCTGTCGACGGCCACGGGATAGTCGATCTTCAGGTCGCGCACCGCCCGCAGCACGTTGGCCGGGTTGCGCTCGAAGTCGAACTCGGGCGTGTGCACGCCCAGCACCACGAGGCCGTGCTCGCGGTACTTCTGCGCCCAGGCGCGCACGTGCGGCAGCGTGCGCAGGCAGTTGATGCACGAGTAGGTCCAGAAGTCCACGAGCACGACTTTGCCGCGCAGGCTTTCGGGCGTGAGCGCGGGCGACTGGATCCAGCCGGTGGCGCCGTCGAGCGACGGCAGCGTGGCGGTGGGCGCGACGGACCCGCCGAAGCCGCCATCACCGGCGGAGGCGAGGCGCATCGCGGCCGTGATGGCGAACGCGGCAAGCATCGCGACGGCGATGGCGCGGAGCAGGAAGGCGCGCAGGCGCGCCGCGGTGGTCTGGGACACCATGGTCAGGGTTCCTCTCGAGAATGATGTGGGAGGTCACGCGTCGGGCAGTTCGACCCGGACCTCGAGGCCGCCCTCGGGGCGGTTGTGCAGCGACAGGCGTGCGCCGATGGCCGTCGCCAGCTGGTGGGCGATCGACAGCCCGAGCCCGGTGCCCCCCGTGTCGCGGTTGCGCGAGCCCTCGACGCGGTGGAAGGGCTTGAGCACCGCGTCGAGCTGGTCGGGCGGGATGCCCGGGCCGTGGTCGACCACCGAGATCACGATGCGGGCCGGGGCCACGGCGATCCGCACCTGCGCATCGCCGGCGTACTTCAGCGCGTTGTCGACGAGGTTGCCCACCACGCGCCGCAGCGCCTGGGGACGCGTCGTCACGGGGGCGCCGGCGCGGCCTTCGAGGGTCACCGGGTGGCCGGTGTCCTGGTAGTCGCCGACCATGGCCTCGAGGAGCGCGTCGAGGTCGAGCCGGCGCGCCGGTTCGGTCTCGCCGTGCAGCGTGCGCGCGTACGTCACGCCCTCCTTCACGAGCGCCTGCATCGCGTCGAGGTCCTGCTGCAGCTTGTCGCGCGCGGCCTCGTCGTCCATCAGCTCGGTGCGCAGGCGCATGCGGGTGATGGGCGTCTGCAGGTCGTGCGAGATGGCGGCGAGGATCTCCACGCGTTCGTCCATGTAGCCGGCGATGCGCTGCTGCATCGCGTTGAACGCCTTCGCGGCCCGCGCGACCTCCGCGGGGCCCTGCTCGGCCAGCACCTGGCGCTTGAGGTCGGGCCCGAGCCGGTCGGCCGCCGACGCGAGGTCGGCGAGCGGCCGGGTCACGAGCCGCACCGCGGCCCAGCCGCAGGCCGCGAGCACCACGAGCTGCAGCGCGAGCGCCCACAGCACCCAGTCCGAGACGGGCATGGGCACGCGGCGCGCCTGCACGACGAGGTCGCTCCCGTCGTCCAGGCGCACGAGCATCCGCACCGTCTCGTGGGCGTTCGGCACCTGCGCCACCCGCGTGACCGGATAGGGCCGCAGCGCGTTCTCGATGGCCTCGGTGAAGCCGCGCAGCACCGGCGAGGCCGGTGGCTCGCCGTCGACCCAGCCCTCCAGCACGAAGCGGTAGTTGGGCCGCGCGAGGCGGTCGAGCCAGCCGGCCCGTTCCGGCGCCGGCAGGCGGTTCAGGATGGCCACGGAACTCGCGATGTCCAGTTCGACGCCCGTCATCATCAGCTCGCGCAGCACCTGTCCCCGCTCGTGGCGGATCGAGGCGAACGCGAGCAGCTGCGCCACCGCCAGGCCCACCACGATGACGAGGGTGACTCGGGCGAACAGCGTGCGGGGCATCAGGCGGGACAGCATCGGGGCTCCGGAGGACGGAATCAGGCGAGCGTGATCGACACGTCGATGTTGCCGCGCGAGGCCTTCGAGTACGGGCAGGTCTCGTGGGCGGTGTCGACGATGGCGTGGGCCAGGGCGCGGTCGAGGCCCGGCAGGCTCACCCGCAGGCGGGCCTGCAGGAAGTAGCCGCCCTCGCCGGTGCCGAGGTCGACCTCGGCGTCCACCGCCGTGTCGGCCGGCAGCGCCACGTGGCGTGCCTTGGCGGCCAGGCCCATCGCGCCGATGAAGCAGGCGGACCAGCCGGCCGCGAAGAGCTGCTCGGGGTTCGTGCCCGAACCAGCCGCGCCCGGGGGCGTGAGGGCCAGGTTCAGGCGGCCGTCGTCGCTGCGGGATTCGCCGCTGCGGCCGCCGGTGGTGTGGGTCTTGCCGGTGTAGAGGACTTGCTGGATGCGGGGCATGAAAGGCTCCTGTGGGTGGATGACGGGGCGGATGATCGTCCCGTCACCCCTGCCGCGGGGGCCTTCCGATGGCACTGTGTACCTGCCCGGGCAAGTCGACACAGTACGTTACTTTGCCGGGGCGGTGGCGGCCAGCGCCGCCGCGAAATCGGCCTGCAGGTCGGCGTAGTCCTCGATGCCCACCGACAGGCGGATCAGCGATTCGGCGATGCCCATCGACTGCCGCCGCGCCTGGCCCATCTCGAAGAAGATGGTGTGGGCGACGGGGATGGCCAGCGTGCGGTTGTCGCCCAGGTGGCTCGACTTGATGATGACCTTCAGCGCGTCGAGGAACGCGAACAGGTCGCGGCCTTCGTCGACCTCGAAGCTCAGCAGCGCGCCGAAGTGGCGGAACAGCCCCTTCGCCCGCTGGTGCTGCGGGTGCCCCGGCAGGCCCGGGTAGTGCACGGCCTTCACGCCCGGCTGCGCCTGCAGCCAGGTGGCCAGTCGCAGCGCGTTGTCGCAGGCCCGGTCCAGGCGCAGCGCCAGGGTCTCGGCGCCCGTGGCGATGCGGTGGGCGTTTTCGCCGGACAGCGTGCCCCCGGTGTCGCGCAGGCCCTTCTTGCGCACCTGCAGCAGGCCCCAGCCGGCCGCCGGGCCCTTCTTGTACGCGTCGTGGATGTTGGGGTACTTCGTCCAGTCGTACGTGCCGGTGTCCGTCACGGCCCCGCCCAGGGCGTTGCCGTGCCCGCTGATCGACTTCGTCAGCGAGTTGACCGACAGGCCGGCGCCCACGGTGCCCGGACGGAACAGGTACGGCGTGGTCATGGTGTTGTCGACCACGAACAGCAGGCCGCGTTCGGCGCACAGCCGGCCGATGCCCTCCAGGTCGGCCACCTGGGTGCGCGGGTTGGCGATGGTTTCGGTGAAGACGATGCGGGTCTCCGGGCGGATCGCCCGGGCGACCGCGGCCGCGTCGGTGGCGTCCACCATCGTCACCTCGCAGCCGATGGCCTCGAGCTGCTGCATCAGACTGTTGGAGTTGCCGAACAGGAACTGGCTGGAGACCACGTGGTCGCCCCGGCGAAGCAGCGACCAGAACACCGCGGCGATGCCGGCCATGCCGCTGCTGAACGACACCGTCCCCGTGCCCTCCTCCATCATCGTGATCTTCCGCTCGACCGCGCCGAGCGTCGGGCTGCCCTGGCGGCCGTACACGTGGCCGCTGCGTTCGCCCTGGAACACGGCGACGAGGTCGCGGGCGTTGTCGTAGCCGAAGGCCACGGCGGTGTGGATCGGCTCGTGGGTGGCACCATGCTCCACGCCCTTGAAATGGTCGGCATGCAGCAGGCGGGTGGTGAGGCCGAGGGTCATCAAAAGTCTCCTGGAAAGCGTCGTCGGCGAGAATCGCGGGTCTGTCGATTCGATTTCACCATGATTGTCCTCAAGAACATCACGCTGCGCCGCGGCACGAAGGTCGTGCTCCAGGATGCCAGCGTCACCCTGCAACCCGGCGAAAAGGTCGGCCTGATCGGCCGCAACGGCGCCGGCAAGTCGTCGCTGTTTTCGCTGCTCGCGCAGCGCCTCCAGTCCGACGCGGGCGACGTGTCCATCCCGCCGCGCTGGCGCATGGCCGAGGTCGCCCAGTCGATGCCCGAGACCGACCAGCCCGCCACCGACTTCGTGCTGGAGGGCGACACCCGCCTGATGGAGGCCAACGCGGCCCTGGCGGCGGCCGAGGCGGCCGACGATGGCAACGCCATGGCCGAGGCCCACCAGGCCATCGCCGAGGCGGGCGGCTTCGAGGCGCGCCCGAAGGCGCAGGCGCTGCTGATGGGCCTCGGGTTCCGCATCGACCAGGTGGACGATCCGGTGAACAGTTTCTCCGGCGGCTGGCGCATGCGCCTGCAGCTGGCGCGCGCGCTGATGTGCCCGGCGGACCTGATGCTGCTCGACGAACCCACGAACCACCTGGACCTGGACGCCCTCGTCTGGCTGGAAGCGTGGCTGCAGCGGTACGAAGGCACGATGATCGTCATCAGCCACGACCGCGAGTTCCTCGACGCCATCACCAAGGTCACGGTCCACCTCGACGAGGCGCGCCTGACCCGCTACACCGGCAACTACACGGCGTTCGAGGAGATGCGTGCCGAGCGGCTGGTGCAGGCCCAGGCCAACTACGCGAAGCAGCAGGAGCGCATGGCGCACCTGCAGAAGTTCATCGACCGCTTCAAGGCCAAGGCCAGCAAGGCCAAGCAGGCCCAGAGCCGCGTGAAGGCCCTGGCCCGCATGGAAAAGCTGGGCCCGGTGCTCACCAGCAGCGACTTCCAGTTCGAGTTCCGCGAGCCCGTGAGCCTCCCGAACCCGATGCTCGCGTTCTCGATGATGACCTGCGGCTACGACGGCGTGCCCATCGTGCACGACATCAACCGCTCGGTGCTGGCCGGCCAGCGCATCGGCATCCTGGGCGCCAACGGCCAGGGCAAGTCCACGCTCGTGAAGACCATCGCGAAGGACATCCCGCTGATCTCTGGCGAGGTCACCGAGGGCAAGGGCCTGTCCATCGGCTACTTCGCGCAGCAGGAACTCGACGTGCTGCAGCTCGACGACGGCCCGCTGATGCACATGGTGCGCCTCGCGCGCGACGTGGGCCCGCCGGGACGCGAGCAGGAACTGCGCGACTTCCTCGGCTCGTTCCGCTTCGTGGGCGACATGGTCACGCAATCCGTGGGGTCGCTGAGCGGCGGCGAGAAGGCGCGCCTGGTGCTGGCGATGCTGGTGTGGCAGCGCCCCAACCTGCTGCTGATGGACGAGCCGACCAACCACCTGGACCTCACCACCCGCGAGGCGCTGAGCATGGCGCTCAACGAGTTCGAAGGCACCGTGATGCTGGTGAGCCACGACCGCGCGCTGCTGCGCGAGGTGTGCGATGAGTTCTGGCTCGTGAGCGGCGGCGAGGTCAAGCCCTTCGACGGCGACCTCGACGACTACCAGAAGTGGTTGCTCGAGACCTCTCGCGAGATGGCCAAGGCCGCGCGCGAGGCCGGCTCGGCAAAGGTCAAGGCGCAGAAGGCCGCGGCCGCCTCGTCCGGGAAGGACGACCGCAAGGCGAACGCCCAGCAGCGCCAGAAGGCCGCCGACCAGGCCAAGCCGCTCAAGACCGAGCTGGCGCAGGTGGAACGCCGCATCGAGACGCTGGCGCAGGAGAAGGCCAACATCGAGGCGGCCGCCGCCAGCCCGGACGTGAGCCCGGCCCAGCGGGTCGAGCAGGGGAAGCGGCTCAAGCAGATCGATGTCGACACGGCGGCGGCGGAGTCGCGGTGGCTGGAGTTGACCGAGGCGCTGGACGCGCTCAACTGAACGTCATCCCACCCGGAACGAACTCACCGCCTCCACCAACCGGTCCGCCTGCTGCCGCAGGCTGTCCGCCGCCGCGGCCGACTCTTCCACCAGCGCCGCGTTCTGCTGCGTGACCTGGTCGAGTTCGGCGACGGCGTCGCTGACGTGACCGATGCCCGCGGTCTGCTCGACCGTCGCGTGGCCGATGTGGGCGATCAGGTCGCTCACGCGGCGCACCTGGGCCACGATGTCGGTCATCGTGTGGCCGGCGTCGCCCACGAGGCGGGTGCCCTCCTCCACCTTCTCGACGCTCGCACCGATCAGCGCCTTGATCTCGCGGGCGGCCTCGGCACTGCGCTGCGCGAGCGAACGCACTTCACCCGCCACCACCGCGAAGCCGCGCCCCTGCTCGCCCGCGCGCGCCGCTTCCACGGCCGCGTTCAGCGCGAGGATGTTGGTCTGGAACGCGATGCCGTCGATGACCCCGATGATGTCGCCGATGCGGCGCGAGCGGCTGGCGATGTCGTCCATCGCCGACACCACCTGCGCCATCACCTCGCCGCCACGCGCGGCGACCGTGCTCGCCGAGCCGGCGAGGTCGGCGGCGGCCCGTGCGTTGTCGGCGTTCGTGCGCACCGTCTCCGCGATCTGGTGCATCGACGCGGCCGTGCGCTGCAGGTTGGCCGCCTGTTCCTCGGTGCGCTGGCTCAGGTCCGCGTTGCCGGCGGCGATCTGGTCGGAGCCCGTGGCGATCGAATCGCTCGACGTCTTGATGCTCGACACCACCCCCGACAGCTGCCGCATCGACGCGCCGAGCGCCCCGGCGAGCCGGCCGATCTCGTCCTGCGTCCGCACGCGCACATCGAACGACAGGTCGCCGCGGGCGAGCGCCTCGGTGGCGGCCAGTGCGTCCTTCACCGACCGCGACGTGGTGCGCGTGACCAATGCCACGACCCACAGCCCCGCCAGCGCGCCGGCCGCCAGACCCGCGGCCAGCAGCACCAGCGTCGTGCGCGCGTGCCGGGCCTCGGCGGCCAGCGAGGCCTGGAGCCGCTCGAAGGCCAGCCCGCCCAGCGCGAACTGCGCATCGATGTGGCCGGTCATGGCCTTGAAGTAGTCGCCCGAGGCCATCGGCACGGCGCCCGACGACACCACCTCGCTTTCGGCGAGCTGCGCGGCCGCCCCGGCGGCGCGCGTGGCGTCCGCGATGGCGGCAGCCAGCGCCTCGTCGTGTGGCGCGGCTTCACCGGCCTTCTCGAAGGCGATCTGCACCTGACGGGTGCGCTTGCGCACCTGGTCGAGCAGCGCGGTCAGCGGCTGGCGTTCGTCGGCGTCCACCGACCCGCCCGCCAGCAGCGCCGCGCCCCGCGCCCGCGCCTGGCCCATCAGTTCGGACAGCTCCGGCAATTCGTCGAGCACGGCCACGTTGAGGAAGTGGATGCCCGGGGCCGGGTTCAGCGACAACGTGGACACGTCGGCGAGGTCGTCCAGCAGCGTCAGGGCCTCGGCGACGAGCGCCGTGTGGCGCGAGAAGCTGCGACCCGCGTCGAGCTTGCCCGCGGCCACGTCGCTGGCGAGCGTCTGCCAGCCGATCTGCAGTGCATCGCGGCGCTCGCCCAGGCGCTTCGCAGCGTACGGTTTCGTGGAGGCCACCACCTGCTTCAGCGCCTCGTCGACGGCCTTCTGCTTTTCGGCGCGGGCCGCACCCTTGCCCGCATCGCCGCCCAGCACCGAGGCCGTGAGCCCGCGGTGCTGCTGCGTCAGCTGGACGAAGCGCAGCACGTCGGCGGCCGGGCCCATGCCGGCCTGCTGCTGCTCCACCGAACGGAGCCGTGCGAGGTTCGAGCCCACCACCATCGCCGTCGGCGGCGCCACCATGGCCACGGCCAGCCCGCCCAGCACGGCGAACTTCTGCCACATCTTCAGCTTCCCCACCCAGCGCTTCATCACGTCGTCGATTCCTTGGTTCGAATGGTTTTCCCGGACGTTGGCGACGCATGCCGCATGCCAGTGACACCTGCTTGACCGTGACGGATCACCGCATGCGGCGAAGGGTTTTAAGGATCGAACGATTACATCGCTCACGATTCAATTTACAGTTCACCCCATGGATGCCACACCGATCCCCACCCCGACGACCGACGCCGACCGCTGGCTCGAGCTGGACCGCCAGCTGTGCTTCGCGCTGTACTCGACGTCGCTCGCGATGACGAAGCGCTACAAGCCGCTGCTCGCGCCGCTCGGGGTGACGTACCCGCAGTACCTCGTGCTGCTGGTGCTGTGGCAGCACCGCGAGCTGGGCGTGGCCGAACTCGGCGAGCGCCTGTTCCTCGATTTCGGCACGCTGAGCCCGCTGCTCAAGCGCATGGAGGCCTCTGGCTGGCTGGTGCGCACCCGCGACACCCGCGACGAGCGTCGCGTGCGCGTGCGCCTGACCGAGTCCGGCGAGGCCCTGCGCCAGAGCGCCCGCGCCGTGCCGCCGCAGCTGGCCGACGCGATGCAGTGCCACCTCGACGAGATCACGTCCCTCACCCAACGCCTCCAGCAGCTGCGCGCGCAGCTGCTGGGTGCTTCCGCCCCCGATGCGCCCGAAGCGCATTGATCCTTCCGTTCGTCACCGCAGTCCCCCTTCCACACAGGAGCCCACCATGAGCCTCGAAAAAGTCCTCTACACCGCCACCGCCACCTCCACCGGCGGCCGCGAAGGCACGTCCAAGTCGTCCGACGGCGTGCTCGACGTCAAGCTGACCACCCCGAAGGAACTGGGTGGCAACGGCGCCGTCGGCACCAACCCGGAACAGCTGTTCGCCGCGGGCTACTCGGCCTGCTTCATCGGCGCGATGAAGGTCGTCGCCGGCAAGATGAAGGTCGCGCTGCCGGCCGACACGTCGATCACCGCGAGCGTCGGCATCGGCCCGATCCCCACCGGCTTCAGCATCCAGGCCGAACTGAAGATCACCATCCCGGGCGTGGAACGCGCCGTCGCCGAGCAGATCGTGCAGGCCGCCCACCAGGTGTGCCCGTACTCGAACGCCACCCGCGGCAACATCGACGTGACGCTGACGGTCGTCTAAGACCGTCCCATCAGGGCCAGCATCAGCTCGATGCGGGCCTTGGGCGGTGTGAGGTCGCCCGCGGCGGGGAAGTCTCCCGGCCGCTCGGCGACCTCGCCCCGCGCGCAGCGCGTGCCACGCCACACCGTGACGCCGGCCGCCTGTGCTTCGTGAAGCGAACGCAACATCGCTTCGTGCAGCGTCCCGCTGCCCGTGCCCACGGCCACGATCCCCTTCGCCCCGATCGCACACAGCGCGTCCACCACGGCGCCGTCCGCGCCCGCGTGGCTCACGACGAGGTCGACTCGCGGCCACGCCGCCACGTCCGGCGGCAGATGGGCCGCACCCAGCGGTTTGTCCGACGGCAGCTCGCGCAGCCAGGTCACCTGCCCTTGCACCACGGCGCCCAGCGGTCCGGCGTCACCGCCGTCGAATGCATCGAGCTTCGAGGTGTGGGCCTTGCGCACGTCGCGGGCCGCGAACACCGACCCCGCCATCGCCACGACCACGCCGCGCGCACCTGGGTCCAGTGCCACCGTCACCGCATCCCGCAGGTTGCCCGGGCCATCGGGCGCTGCCGCGGTGGCCGGGCGCATCGCCGCGGTCAGCACCACCGGCTTGGCGGGTGCCAGCACCCGCTGCAGGAACCATGCGGTCTCCTCGAGTGTGTCGGTGCCATGGGTCACCACGACGCCCGCCACCTCGGGCCGCGCCAGGTGCCGGCCCAGGCGCACGACGAGCCGGTGCCACACGCCGTGGCCCATGTCCTTGCTGTCGACCTGCGCCACCTGCTCGCATTCGAGCCCCGGCGGCAGGCCCGGCACCGCCTGCAGCAGCTGGCCGACGGTCAGTTGCGCGGCCTGGTACAGGCGTTCGTCGCCCCCGGGCGCGGACGTGCCCGCGATCGTTCCACCGGTGCCGAGCACCACCACCACCGCATTCGTGTTTTGCATTTTTCGTGAAGCTGGATAAAAATACAGCCACTGGATGAACGTTCAGCGCCACCAAGGAAAGCCCCGATGCAAGCCGCGCCCAAACTCACCGACCGCCAGCAGCAGATCCTCGACCTGGTGCAAAGCGCCATCGAGCGCACCGGCGCGCCGCCCACCCGGGCCGAGATCGCGAGCGAACTGGGCTTCCGCTCGGCCAACGCCGCCGAGGAACACCTGCAGGCGTTGGCGCGCAAGGGCGTCATCGAACTGGTCGGCGGCACCTCGCGCGGCATCCGTCTGAAGTCTGACACACTGCGCGCGCTCAACGAAACCCGCGGCAAGCAGTTCAGCCTGCCGCTGCCCAGCCTCTCGCAGCTGTCGCTGCCGCTCGTGGGCCGCGTGGCCGCCGGCAGCCCCATCCTGGCCCAGGAACACATCGACCAGACGTACCTGATGGAAGCCAGCATGTTCTCCCGCCGCCCCGACTACCTGCTGAAGGTGCGCGGCATGAGCATGCGCGACGCCGGCATCATGGACGGCGACCTGCTCGCCGTCGCGAAGACGAAGGAAGCGAAGAACGGTCAGATCGTCGTGGCCCGCCTGGGTGACGAGGTCACGGTGAAGCGCCTGCACCGCACGCGCACCACCATCGAACTCTTGCCCGAGAACCCCGACTTCGAACCCATCGTCGTGCCGTTCGGCGATGTCGACTTCGAACTGGAAGGCCTCGCCGTGGGCCTGATCCGCAACGGCTTCATGTGACGCGCCCGGTGAGCTGACACCATGGCCACGGCCCGCCCTGATCGCCTCCGTCGCCCCGCGTCGATCAAGGCGCCGAAGGCCCGCAGCGCCAGCGACTGCGAACGCCTGGAGCAGTTGCCCAACATCGGCCCGGCCCTCGCCGCCGACCTGCGCCTGATCGGCATCCACCACCCGCGCGACCTGCGCGGCCAGGACGCCTACACGCTGTACCGCCGCCTGTGCGAGGCCACCGGCCAGCGCCAGGACCCGTGTGTGCTCGACACCTTCATCGCGGCCACCGAATTCATGCAGGGCGCGGCGCCGGCGCCGTGGTGGGCGTATACGGCGGAGCGGAAGGTGCGGTTCGGGGCGCTGTAGAACCACCCCGGTCACCCCGGGCGAACGCCGGGGCCCACGGTCCCGCCAGCGCGCTCCGGCCCCGGTGGATCCCGGCGTCCGCCCATTGCTGTCCGGGGAAAATCGGCGCGCTCGCGGCAGAGCCCGATGAACCGGGCCATCCGACGCGATCACGCTTGCGGCGACTCGATCAGCGCCCTCAGCTCGCAGCTCGCATCTGTCCGCGGTTGCACGTCGCCGCAGGCGACGTGCGCCTCCTCAAGCACGATGCGAAGCGAGCCGGCGGCTCTTCAACCCCCCGTTGGAGGCGTCGAGGAGCGCAGCGGCTTGGGGTTGCCGCCGCACAGCGGCGGCCGAGCCCACTTGTT
>Ga0079104_1000114_pt1 | contig 115700 bp, 101 predicted proteins | sample MedtruBG_FD_76829 | JGI IMG/M metagenome (GOLD analysis project Ga0079104, IMG submission 76829) | Root nodule microbial communities of legume samples collected from California, USA - Medicago truncatula BG | ecosystem: Host-associated > Plants > Roots > Nodule | place: USA: California...
TGACTTCGGTATCTTCATCGGCCTGGACGGCGGCATCGACGGCCTGGTTCACCTGTCTGACATCTCCTGGAACGTTGCAGGCGAAGAAGCAGTTCGTGAATACAAAAAAGGCGACGAAATTGCAGCCGTTGTTCTGCAGGTTGACGCAGAGCGTGAGCGTATCTCCCTGGGCGTTAAACAGCTCGCAGAAGATCCGTTCAACAACTACGTTGCGCTGAACAAGAAAGGCACTATCGTTACTGGTAAAGTAACGGCAGTTGACGCGAAAGGTGCTACAGTTGAATTAGCAGACGGCGTAGAAGGCTACCTGCGTGCTTCTGAAGCTTCCCGTGACCGCGTTGAAGATGCAACTCTGGTTCTGAACGTTGGCGACGATGTTGAAGCTAAATTCACCGGCGTTGATCGTAAAAACCGTGTAGTGAGCCTGTCTGTTCGTGCTAAAGACGAAGCTGACGAGAAAGATGCAATCGCGACTGTTAACAACAAACAGGAAGAAAGCAACTTCTCTAACGCAATGGCTGAAGCATTCAAAGCAGCTAAAGGCGAGTAATCGTCCGAGCGTTGTATCCCGGCTTCTGCCAGGGTATAAAATCAGGGCGGCTTCGGCCGCCCTTGTTCGATTGAGAGCTGTAAGCTAATTTTCCTGAATGGAAACCGGAGGAATCATGACCAAGTCAGAATTGATCGAAAGACTTGCAACCCAGCAATCTCACATCCCTGCAAAAGCGGTAGAAGATGCGGTGAAAGAAATGCTGGAGCATATGGCCTCTACGCTCGCCGAGGGTGAACGTATTGAAATCCGGGGTTTCGGCAGTTTCTCCTTACACTATCGCGCTCCTCGCACCGGACGTAACCCAAAAACCGGCGACAAAGTGGATCTGGAAGGTAAATACGTTCCGCACTTTAAGCCAGGTAAAGAGTTGCGTGACCGCGCCAATATTTATGGCTAATTCTTTAGATTTAGCAGAAATGGCACCTCATATGAGGTGCCATTTTTTTTGCCTGTACCGCTATTTTGCGAGCCGTTATCCACAACGGCAGCGCAACGTTGTTTACCTGGCGTAAGTTGCCCAACCTATCTCGTGTTCTCCTGATAACTTTCTGACTCTACAACAAGACTGGTGCACACTGCCTGCAACAAGGAGGTGGATGTGTTTTCAATACCCGCGGTTGCCGGCGCCGTTCTGTTTAGTTCTCTTCCTCTGCTATGGCTACCGGTTATCCCGGAAAGAGATGGCATTCTTTTACTTCTGGCTATTGCACTGGGGTTGGCCGGAATGTTTGGTCGCCTGCGCTGGGTACGTTATCTGGTGCTGTACCTTCTATTACTGAGCTGGAGCCTTCTGGCCGCGAGGCAAATGCTGGACGCGTTTGCTGATTTTGGGCAAAAACCGCTGACTGCCCAGGTGAGAATTACGCGCAGCGATGGTGAAAAACGGCATGAGATACAGATAGTGAAGCTGGACCAGCGCTATCTGTTTCCTGCGCCTGGCGTAGTATTAAGAAATAGCAATCTGCCTGAGTCCGCCTGCGAAGGGCAGATCTGGCAGATGACGCTAAGGCTTCGCCCGGTTCATTCGCAGCTTAACGAGGGTGGTTTTAATGGTCAGCGTTACGCGCTTTCACAGCTTCTGCCGTTTAACGGCAGCGTGCTGAAGGCCAACCTCTTATCCGAACGCTGTAATCTTCGCGGGAAATGGCTACAGCGAGCCAAAAACGCCACTGCGCATCTGCCATGGCAGGGCGTCATTATTGCCCTGGGGTTTGGTGAGCGGATAGACGTTAGCGATGATGTCAAAAAAATTATGCGTTACACCGGCACCGCGCATCTCATGGCAATTTCTGGCTTGCACATTGCGTTAGCCGGGGGCATTGGCTGGCTGTTTGCGCGGGCGCTACAGTTTTGCCTACCGACCTTCCTGATCGGCTATCGTTTTCCCCTGTTAATGAGCTTTAGCATCGCGCTATTTTATACCTGGCTGTCGGGCATGAATCCTCCTGCCGTAAGAACCCTGGTCGGTATGGGGATCTGGCTGGTGCTACGTCTTAGCGGCAGAAAGTGGTCCTCGTGGGAAGTCCTGCTTTGCTGTGTGGCCGGCATTGTGTTTAGTGAACCGCTGGCTATTTTGGCGGAGAGTTTTTGGCTGTCTGCTCTTGCGGTCTGCGGGCTTATCTTTTGGTATCAGTGGGTGCCGCTGCCGCGTATGGCCATCAATCGCTGGCTTCGGCCTTTTGTCGATCTGCTTTACCTACAAACGGGCGTCACGTTACTGCTTATTCCACTTCAGGTGGTTTTATTTCACGGCGTAAGCCTGACCTCGCTGGCAGCCAATCTCTTCGCCGTGCCTTTGATTACGTTCGTTAGCGTTCCTTTGATACTGGCTGGAATGGTATTTGGGGAGTTACCGGGGATTGGCGAGTGGATTTGGTCTCTGGCGGATAAATCGCTGGCAGGCGTATTTGCACTTTTGGTCGGTTTACCTCAAGGCTGGAGGGAGGTGGATCGCCGCTATCAATTTTTGGCGTTCATTGCCTGGTGGGCCGTGATGGTGTGGCGGACAGGCGTTTGGCGAAGTTCTTCTGTGACGGTGGCAACGGTGCTGCTTTTAATGACGTTTCCTTTTTGGCGTAAAAACGATGCCAATAGCTGGGCCGTTCATATGCTTGATGTCGGGCATGGACTCGCGGTTGTTATCGAACGAGAAGGGAAGGCATTACTTTACGACACGGGAAATGCATGGCCAGGCGGTGATGCGGCAAGAGCCGTGATTATTCCGTGGTTAAAATGGCGTAACCTGCAGCCTGAGCAGGTGATTGTCAGCCACGAACATCTTGACCATATTGGCGGACTAAAAAGCCTTCAGCAGCAGTGGCCGGCGCTAAGTATTCGTAGCCCTTTGCGCTGGAAAGGGCATGAACGCTGTTTTCGCCCCCAACAATGGCAGTGGCAGGGGATTCAGTTCGATGTTCTGTGGCCACCGGAAGGGTATGAGGGAACCGGAAATTATCGCTCCTGCGTAGTGAAGGTCAGCCTGGGTGGCTTTAGCCTGTTGCTGACGGGAGATATAGAGGCAAGTGCAGAATTGGCTATGCTAAGAAAGCGCTGGCAAACGTTAACAGCCGATGTTTTGCAGGTTCCTCATCACGGAAGCCGAACATCATCCAGCGGGCCGCTGCTCCGGGCGGTGTCCGGTAGCGTGGCGCTGGCTTCAACTTCGCGCTATAACGCCTGGAGGTTACCGTCGCCAAAGATAATCGATCTCTACCGAAAATACGGTTATCAATGGCACGACACCGCGCAGTCGGGGCAGCTGACAATTGAAATAAAGGGTGATAAATGGCAAATCTCTGGCTTTAGAGAACAAATATTGCGCCGTTGGTATCATCAGTGGTTTGGCGTCACCCGTGATAATGGGTAGAATATGCGGCTATTTCATAAAAGGCTGGTTCGACTTAATGCAGAACGATAAAGATCTCTCCACGTGGCAGACTTTCCGCCGGCTCTGGCCGATGATATCCCCATTTAGAACGGGTCTGATTGTGGCTGGGATTGCGTTAATCCTTAATGCTGCGAGCGATACCTACATGCTTTCGCTGCTTAAACCATTACTGGATGATGGTTTTGGTAAAACGGACTCGTCAGTGCTGATATGGATGCCGCTGGCCGTTATTGCCCTGATGGTGCTGCGTGGCATCACAAGCTATGTCTCCAGCTACTGCATTTCATGGGTATCGGGAATGGTGGTCATGAACATGCGTCGTCGTCTGTTCAGCCATATGATGGGCATGCCTGTCGCCTTCTTCGATCAGCAATCTACGGGGACGCTGCTGTCGCGCATTACCTACGATTCCGAACAGGTGGCTTCTTCTTCCTCAAGCGCGCTGATAACCGTGGTGCGTGAAGGCGCCTCTATCATCGGCCTGTTTGTGCTGATGTTCTGGTACAGCTGGCAGCTGTCGGTGATTTTAATCGTGCTGGCCCCAATCGTCTCGTTTGCTATTCGCTTTGTTTCTAAGCGCTTCCGCAATATCAGTAAAAATATGCAAAACACCATGGGGCAGGTAACAACCAGCGCCGAGCAGATGCTGAAGGGCCATAAAGAAGTGCTCATCTTCGGCGGCCAGCAGGTGGAAACCGATCGCTTCGACAAGGTCAGCAACCGCATGCGTAACCAGGGGATGAAGCTGGTTTCTGCTTCCTCTATTTCTGACCCGATTATTCAGCTGATTGCTTCATTCGCTTTAGCCTTTGTGCTGTATGCCGCAAGCTTCCCAAGCGTGATGGAAACGCTCACTGCAGGGACCATCACGGTCGTCTTCTCTTCCATGATTGCGCTGATGCGCCCGCTGAAGTCGCTGACTAACGTTAACGCCCAGTTCCAGCGCGGAATGGCCGCCTGCCAGACGCTGTTCTCTATCCTCGATTCCGAGCAGGAAAAAGACAGTGGCAAACTGGTTATCGAACGCTCTAAAGGCGATGTTGAATTCCGCGATGTTACTTTCACCTATCCAGGGCGTGATGTTCCTGCCCTGCGTGACATCAACCTGATCATTCCAGCAGGCAAAACCGTTGCTCTGGTTGGGCGTTCTGGCTCCGGTAAATCGACGATTGCCAGCCTGATCACCCGTTTCTACGAGCAGGAAAAAGGCAGTATTCTGATTGATGGTCAGGACATCCGCGAGTATACCCTTGCCTCGCTGCGTAACCAGGTTGCGTTAGTCTCCCAGAACGTTCATCTGTTCAATGACACTATCGCCAATAACATTGCCTACGCTCGCACCGAGCAGTTTTCGCGCGAAGATATCGAAAAGGCCGCACGTATGGCCTACGCCATGGACTTCATCAGCAAGATGGATAACGGGCTTGATACCGTGATTGGTGAAAACGGCGTGCTGCTTTCCGGCGGTCAGCGCCAGCGTATCGCTATCGCCCGTGCGCTGCTGCGTGATAGCCCAATCCTGATCCTTGATGAAGCGACCTCTGCGCTTGATACCGAGTCCGAACGCGCTATTCAGGCCGCTTTGGATGAACTGCAGAAAAACCGTACTTCACTGGTTATCGCCCACCGTCTGTCCACTATCGAGCAGGCGGACGAAATCGTGGTGGTGGAAGATGGCCGAATCGTTGAGCGTGGCCCTCACCAGGCGCTGCTGGCTCATCGCGGGGTTTACGCCCAGCTGCATAAGATGCAATTCGGCGAATGATAGAGCGTATCTGGTCGGGAAAATCGCCTCTCTACCTGCTGCTGTTGCCGCTTTCCTGGCTGTATGGCCTGGTCAGCGGCGCTATCCGCCTGTCTTATCGCATAGGCTTGCGTACCTCCTGGCGTGCTCCGGTGCCTGTTGTTGTGGTTGGGAACCTGACGGCGGGCGGCAACGGAAAAACGCCGGTCGTCATCTGGCTTGTAGAGCAACTGCAGCAGCGTGGCGTTCGCGTGGGCGTGGTGTCTCGTGGTTACGGTGGCAAAGCCGCCGCTTATCCTCTGGTGCTTAACGCACAAACTACACCTTTTGAAGCCGGAGATGAGCCAGTGCTTATCTTCCAGCGTACCGGTGCGCCCGTCGCCGTTGCCCCAAAACGCAGCGAGGCTGTGAAAGCCTTGCTGAAGTCTGCGGCTCCGCAAATTATTATCACCGACGATGGTTTGCAGCATTACGCCCTGGCTCGTGATAAAGAAATTGTTGTTATCGACGGCGTACGTCGTTTTGGTAACGGCTGGTGGTTACCCGCAGGGCCAATGCGCGAAAGAGCGGGGCGCCTGCGCAGCGTAGATGCCGTTATCGTTAACGGCGGTGAATCTCTGGCTGGTGAAATTGCCATGCGTCTTAAACCAGGGCTTGCCATTAACGTTCTCAGCGGTGAGCGTCGCCCGTTGGCGGATTTCAGCGACGTTGTGGCTATGGCCGGTATCGGCCATCCACCGCGTTTCTTTGCTACGCTGGAACAGGCCGGCATCACGCCGGTAAAAACCGTTGCGCTGGCCGATCACCAGGCGATTACCGAACAGGATATGCTGAATATTGCGCCGGCTAACCAAACGGTAATGATGACGGAAAAAGATGCGGTGAAATGCCGTGCCTTCGCCGAAGGGCATGCAAACTGGTGGTATTTGCCGGTTGATGCGCAGCTAGATTCACCCCTCGCTGAAACGCTGCTCAAGGAGTTATTGGGGCTGGTGCGTTAGTTTTGCGGCACCGGTTATTTGTTCGCTGATTACAGGTGTGCCATGACCGTTGTGCAACTTTCATTACGAGCAGCCCGGAATCTGCACCTTGCGGCCCAGGGGCTGCTGCAAAAACCTCGCCGCCGGGCGCGTCCCTCTGACGTTGCCGACGCTATCTCCCGCATGTCGCTGCTCCAGATTGATACCATCAATATCGTAGCCCGCAGTCCGTATCTGGTGTTATTCAGCCGCCTTGGGCACTTTGAACCCGGCTGGTTAGACGGGGCGCTGGCAAACGGCGAGCTGATTGAATACTGGGCCCATGAAGCCTGTTTCCTGCCGAAAAAAGATTTTTCGCTTATCCGCCACCGAATGCTGAGCCCTGAAAACATGGGTTGGAAATACCGTCCTGAGTGGATGAAAGAGCATGCGGAAGACATCAGGCAGTTACTCGCTTATATCGCAGAGAACGGCCCTGTACGCTCCGCCGACTTTGAACATCCGCGTAAAGGCGCAGGCGGCTGGTGGGAATGGAAGCCGCAGAAAAAACACCTCGAAGGGCTGTTTACCGCCGGGGAGGTTATGGTTACCGGGCGGCGAAACTTCCAGCGCGTTTATGATTTAACCCATCGGGTTATGCCGCACTGGGACGATGCCCTGCATCTTGTTAGCCAAGCTGAGGCTGAGCGACAGATGCTTGAAAACAGCGCCCGTAGCTTAGGGATCTTTCGCCCTGAATGGCTGGCGGATTACTATCGACTGAAAAATCTGGCCTTAAAGCCCCTGGTTGAAGCCTGGCTCTTATCGGGCAATGTTATTCGCGTTCAGGTTGATAAGCTGGGCGAGATGCTGGTGCATCATTCGCTGTTGCCACAGCTGGAGAAAGCGCAGCAAAATCAGCTTAATGCCACCCACAGCGCGGTGCTGTCACCGTTTGACCCGGTGGTTTGGGATCGCCGCAGAGCCGAGGCGCTGTTTAACTTTTCTTACCGCCTCGAATGTTATACCCCCGCGGAAAAACGCCGCTATGGCTACTTTGTTCTGCCGCTGCTGCATAAAGGTGTGCTGGTTGGCAGGATGGATGCCAAAATGCACCGCAAACAGGGCGAACTGGAGGTGATAAGCCTCTACCTTGAAGAGGGCATTAAGGTGACAGATTCTTTGCAGGCAGGCCTGCGTGGCGCGCTGAGCGATTTTGCACGCTGGCAATCGGCTACGCAGCTTACCTTCGGCGTCCTGCCTGCAGAACTGAGAGAAAGCTGGGGAACAGGCTGGGAAATGGCCCCGGCGGGCTAGTCATTTATGCTATTCTGGTGCCGTTGATGGCACTCATCTGGAGTAATTATGGAAAGTCGTTTACTTGAAATCATTGCCTGCCCGGTCTGTAACGGCAAGCTCTACTATAATCAGGAAAAGCAAGAACTTATCTGCAAGCCGGATGGCCTGGCCTACCCGCTGCGTGACGGTATTCCCGTTTTGCTGGAAAGTGAAGCCCGTACGCTGACTTCAGACGAGACCAATCCATGAGTTTTGTCGCCATTATTCCCGCACGCTATGCGTCCACGCGCCTGCCGGGTAAACCTTTAAAAGACATCAACGGTAAAGCGATGGTCCTGCATGTGCTGGATCGCGCTCGTGAATCCGGCGCTGAGCGTATTATCGTCGCGACCGATCATCCGGAAGTTGCTCGCGTTGTCGAAGCGGCAGGTGGAGAAGTTTGCCTGACCAGCCCCGATCACCAGTCCGGAACCGAACGTCTGGCTGAGGTTATCGAGAAATGTGGTTTCAGCGATGACACGGTTATTGTGAACGTGCAGGGTGACGAGCCAATGATCCCGCCGGTGATTATTCAGCAGGTTGCGAACAACGTCGCTAACAGTAAAGCCGGTATGGCGACGCTTGCGGTGCCAATTGAATCAGCGGAAGAAGCGTTTAACCCAAATGCGGTTAAGGTCGTCATGGATGCGCAGGGTTATGCGCTCTATTTTTCACGCGCCACCATTCCCTGGGATCGTGAACGCTTTGCCGCTTCCCGCGAACAGATTGGCGATACCTTCCTGCGTCACATCGGCATTTATGGCTACCGCGCCGGTTTTATCCGCCGCTATGTCAGCTGGGAGCCGAGCCAGCTCGAGCAAATCGAAATGCTTGAGCAGCTTCGCGTCTTGTGGAACGGCGAAAAAATTCACGTTGCCGTGGCGAAAGCCATCCCAAGTATTGGCGTGGATACCCCGGAAGATCTGGAGCGCGTTCGTCTCGCGATGCGTTAATTCACCTTCTGCGCGAAGCATAAAACCGGCTAAACAGGCCGGTTTTTCTTTTTCTGAAATCCAGTTGATCTGGAGTGGTGACAACTTCGCCTGGTGCGCTCATTATTAAATCAACAGTATTACCAGGGGAAATCGGTATGGAATTGCTGCGTAAGGAGTTAAGCCACCTGCTGGGTGAGAAGCTAAGCCGTATTGAGTGCATTAGCGAGCATGCGGAAACTGCGCTTTGGTCGCTCTACGACAGCGGCGGTCATGCCATGCCGTTACTGGCTAAAAGCTTTACCTCGCCGGGCCTGGCGGCACAGCTGGCGTGGAAAATGTCGATGCTGGCGCGTTCCGGTACGGTGAGAATGCCGGTGGTTTACGGCGTGCTCACTCACGAAGAACATCCTGGACCGGATGTTCTGCTGATGGAGCGTCTGCGCGGCGTTCCCGGCGAAGCACCAACCCGCACGCCCAATCGCTGGGAGCAGCTGAAAGATCAGATTGTTGAAGGCCTGCTTGCCTGGCATCGCGTGGACAGCAGCGGCTGTGTAGGCAATGTGGACAGTACACAGGAAAATATCTGGCCGCACTGGTATCGCCAGCGGGTAGAGGTGCTCTGGAGCACGCTCAATCAGTACCAGAACACGGGGTTAACGATGCAGGATAAACGCATCCTGTTTCGCACCCGCGAGTGCCTGCCGCGAATGTTCGAGGATTTTAGCGATAATTGCGTGCTGATCCACGGCAACTTCTCCCTTCGCAGCATGCTCAAGGATTCGCGTAGCGATCAGCTGCTGGCGATGGTGAACCCCGGCGTGATGCTATGGGCTCCGCGGGAATATGAACTGTTTCGCCTCGCTGAGCCGGGCCAGGCCGAGGGTTTGCTTTGGCACTACCTGCAGCGCGCGCCGGTAGCCGAGTCTTTCCTGTGGCGGCGCTGGCTGTATGTATTGTGGGATGAGGTGGCTCAGCTGTTGCAAACCGGCCGTTTGAACCGGCCGGTCTTTGATAATGCGTCGAAATCGCTACTGCCCTGGCTCTCCTGAGGAGCCTTTCAGCCATTGCCAGATGCGTCCCAGCGTTTCATAGCCCACGCGCTCGCTGTGCATCAGCCATACCGAGTCGGGGATAGCCTTCTCCCACGGATTAAGCGGAGAGGTTATCGCCAGCTGATTGGCCGGTGCCGGGAGCGGATGTAGCCCGGCTCGGGTGAAGAAGATCATCGCGCGTGGAAGATGCGAAGCGGATGTCACCAGGATAAACGGCTGCTGGCCTATCAGCTTCGCCACGGCGTGCGCTTCCTCTTCAGTATCTTTGGGGGAATCGAGGGTGATGATGTCCTCTCTGGAAATCCCAAGACTTTCCGCAACCCTGGCACCGGCCTCCGCCGTGCTAACGGCATTGGTCATCGCCCTGGCTCCGGTAAAGATAAGTTTTGCCCCTGGATTCAGCTGTTTCAGACGAATCGCTTCGGTGAGTCGCGGTAAACTGTTGTTGATCAGGTTGGAGCTGGGAGCCCAGTCCGGGTTCCACGTATAGCCGCCGCCCAGCACCACGATGTAGCGCGCGTTATCACCCTGCTGGCGAGTGGCGTAAGTGTCTTCAATAGGTTTTAACATCCAGTCGGCAACGGGCTGCAGGCTAATCAGGAAAAGCACCAGCCAGCTTGCGGTAAGTAATCCTTTGGCCGTTTTCTGCCAGCGGGTAAACCACAGCAGCGCCAGGCTAACGCCCATGGTCAACAGCAGGAAAGGCAGGGGCAGCAACATCCCGCCAATGATTTTTTTCAGTATAAAAAGCATGAATTTCGGATCCTTTTTAACCATCCGGCAGGTAAACGCCTGTGATATTACACCAGATGGGTTCATTCTCGTCCCGGCTGTGCCAAAATAGCGGTTTTGTCAGATGACCTCTTTTGCCACGGAGCTGTACCCATGGGTGACCGCAATTTTGACGATATTGCCGAGAAGTTTTCGCACAATATCTATGGCACAACCAAAGGCCAGTTGCGGCAGGCGATCCTCTGGCAGGATCTGGATGCTTTTCTTGCTACCCAACCTGCAGCCATAAGGGTGCTGGATGCCGGCGGTGGTGAAGGGCAAACGGCGACCCGATTTGCCGAGCGGGGTCATGAAGTTGTGCTTTGTGATGTGTCCGCCGGGATGATTGCACGTGCAAAAATGCTCGCCCAGGATAAAGGTGTGAGCGACAACATGCATTTTGTACAATCTGCCGCTCAGGATATGGCCCAACGTTTGGAAAGCCCGGTTGATCTGATATTGTTTCATGCGGTGCTCGAGTGGGTCACTGACCCTCAGGCCGTGCTAAAAGCGCTTTGGGATTGTTTGCGTCCCGGCGGCACTTTGTCGCTAATGTTCTACAATGCAAACGGCCTGCTGATGCGAAACATGTTCGTCGGGAACTTCGAATATGTGCTGCAGGGGATGAAAAAAAATAAGCGCAAAACCCTTTCGCCCGACAATCCGCTGCAGCCAGAACAGGTTTACCACTGGCTGGAGCAAATTGGCTGGCAAATTACCGGTAAAACCGGCGTGCGGGTGTTCCACGACTACCTGCGAGATAAACACAAACAACGAGATGGTTTTGACGATTTGCTGACGCTGGAGACGCGTTATTGCCGGCAGGAGCCGTTTATCAGTCTCGGCCGCTATATTCACGTAACCGCGTTTAAGCCGCAGAGCCAAGGATAAATTATGAGTGATTTTTCCCAGACAGTGCCTGAACTGGTTGCCTGGGCCAGGAAAAATGATTTTTCGATTTCGCTGCCCACCGAGCGCCTGACGTTTTTGCTGGCCGTTGCCACCTTAAACGGCGAGCGTCTTGACGGTGAGCTGAGCGAGGGAGAACTCATTGATGCGTTTCGCCACGTGAGCGACGGTTTTGAACAAACCAGCGAAACGATCAATGTGCGCGCCAATAACGCCATCAACGATATGGTACGCCAGCGCCTGCTTAACCGCTTCGTAAGCGAGCTAACCGAAGGCAACGCTATTTATCGCCTGACGCCGCTGGGTATCGGTATTACCGACTACTACATTCGCCAGCGCGAGTTTTCCACGCTGCGCCTGTCTATGCAGCTTTCTATCGTTGCGGGTGAGCTTAAACGCGCCGCTGACGCTGCGGATGAAAATGGCGACGAGTTCCACTGGCACCGTAACGTTTACGCGCCGCTGAAATATTCCGTGGCGGAGATCTTTGACAGCATCGATCTTACCCAACGCATCATGGACGAACAGCAGCAGCAGGTAAAAGATGACATTGCCCAACTGTTGAACAAAGACTGGCGTGCGGCCATTTCGAGCTGTGAGCTGCTGCTGTCGGAGACATCCGGCACGCTGCGTGAACTGCAGGATACGCTGGAGGCCGCAGGGGATAAGCTGCAGGCAAATCTGCTGCGAGTGCAGGACTCTACCCTGGGGCGCGACGACCTTCACTTTGTTGATCGCCTGGTGTTTGACCTGCAAAGCAAACTCGACCGCATTATCAGCTGGGGTCAGCAAGCTATCGACCTGTGGATAGGCTACGACCGCCACGTGCATAAATTTATCCGTACCGCTATCGATATGGATAAAAACCGCGTCTTTGCTCAACGCCTTCGCCAGTCGGTACAAAATTACTTCGATGCGCCATGGGCGCTGACCTATTCCAGCGCCGATCGTCTGCTGGATATGCGTGATGAAGAGATGGCGCTGCGTGATGAAGAAGTGACGGGCGAGTTGCCTAACGAGCTCGAGTTTGAAGAATTTAACGAAATTCGTGAACAGCTGGCGGCGCTGATTGAAGCGGCGCTGCAGGTCTACAAAACGAAGCAAGTGCCCCTCGATTTGGGGGTTGTAGTGCGTGACTACCTCGTGCAATACCCGCGCGCACGTCATTTCGACGTTGCACGTATTGTTGTAGACCAGGCGGTACGTCTGGGTGTAGCGGAAGCGGATTTCACAGGATTGCCGGCGAAGTGGCAAACCATTAACGATTACGGAGCCAAGGTACAGGCGCATGTCATCAACAAATATTGAACAAGTGATGCCGGTTAAACTGGCACAGGCGCTGGCCAATCCTCTCTTTCCTGCGCTCGACAGTCAGCTGCGCGCCGGGCGCCACATTGGCCTCGAAGAGCTGGACAATCACGCCTTTTTGATGGATTTCCAGGAATATCTGGAAGAGTTTTACGCGCGCTACAACGTTGAGTTGATTCGCGCGCCGGAAGGTTTTTTCTATCTGCGTCCTCGCTCCACCACGCTCATTCCGCGTTCGGTGCTCTCCGAGCTGGACATGATGGTCGGTAAAATCCTTTGTTATCTCTACCTCAGCCCGGAACGTCTGGCCAACGAAGGAATCTTTACTCAGCAGGAGCTGTACGACGAGTTGCTGACGCTAGCGGATGAAAACAAGCTGCTGAAGCTGGTGAATAACCGCTCTACGGGCTCCGATCTCGACCGTCAGAAACTGCAGGAGAAAGTCCGCGCCTCTCTGACCCGTTTGCGCCGCCTCGGCATGATCTGGTTTATGGGCCATGACAGCAGCAAATTCCGCATCACCGAGTCGGTCTTCCGCTTCGGCGCCGATGTGCGTAGCGGCGATGACCCGCGTGAAGCCCAGCTGCGCATGATTCGCGACGGCGAAGCCATGGCGGTGGAAAGCCGCCTGCAGCTCAACGATGAAAGCGATGAGCCACAACCAGGACTAGATAACGCGGAGGATGAACAGGAATGATTGAACGCGGAAAATTTCGCTCGCTGACGCTGGTTAACTGGAACGGTTTCTTCGCCCGCACCTTCGATCTCGACGAGCTGGTCACCACGCTTTCCGGCGGTAACGGCGCGGGTAAATCCACCACCATGGCGGCCTTCGTCACGGCGCTTATCCCGGATTTAACCCTGCTGCACTTCCGTAACACCACCGAAGCCGGTGCCACCTCGGGCTCTCGCGATAAAGGTCTGCACGGTAAGCTTAAAGCCGGCGTGTGTTACTCCACGCTGGACGTGATCAACTCCCGCCATCAGCGCGTTGTGGTAGGCGTTCGCCTGCAGCAGGTTGCCGGGCGCGATCGTAAAGTCGACATCAAACCTTTTGCTATTCAGGGCCTGCCGACCTCTATTCAGCCGACTCAACTGCTGACCGAAACGCTGAACGAGCGACAGGCTCGCGTGCTCAGCCTGCAGGAGCTGAAGGACAAAGTTGAAGCCATTGAAGGCGTGCAGTTCAAGCAGTTTAACTCCATCACCGACTACCACTCGCTGATGTTCGATCTGGGCATCGTGGCGCGTCGCCTGCGCAGTGCCGCAGACCGCAGTAAATACTATCGCCTGATTGAAGCCTCGCTGTACGGCGGGATTTCCAGCGCGATTACCCGCTCCCTGCGTGACTATCTGTTGCCGGAAAACGGCGGCGTGCGTAAAGCCTTCCAGGACATGGAGGCGGCGCTGCGTGAAAACCGCATGACGCTGGAAGCGATTCGCGTTACCCAGTCCGACCGCGACCTGTTCAAACACCTGATTTCGGAAGCGACGGATTACGTGGCAGCGGACTATATGCGCCACGCCAACGAACGGCGTATCCATCTGGATAAAGCGCTGGAGTTTCGCCGCGAACTGCTGACCAGCCGCCAGCAGCTGTCCGCCGAGCAGTATAAGCACGTTGATATGGCGCGTGAGCTGGGCGAGCACAGCGGGGCCGAAGGCGATCTTGAAACCGATTATCAGGCCGCAAGCGATCACCTGAACCTGGTGCAAACGGCGATTCGCCAGCAGGAGAAGATCGAGCGTTACGAAGCTGACCTCGACGAGCTGCAAATTCGCCTTGAAGAGCAAAACGAAATCGTGGCTGAAGCCCACGAGCAGCAGGAAGAAAATGAAGCCCGGGCCGAAGCCGCCGAGCTGGAAGTGGATGAGCTGAAAAGCCAGCTTGCCGATTACCAGCAGGCGCTGGACGTGCAGCAGACGCGTGCGATTCAGTATCAGCAGGCATTGCAGGCGTTAGAGCGCGCTCGTGAACTGTGTCATCTGCCGGATTTAACCGCCGACAGCGCCGACGAGTGGTTGGACACCTTCAAAGCGAAAGAGATTGAAGCGACAGACAAGCTGCTGTCTCTTGAGCAGAAAATGAGCGTGGCTCAGGCCGCTCATAGCCAGTTCGAACATGCTTATCAGCTGGTGACCGCGATAAGCGGCCCGGTTAGCCGTAGCGACGCGTGGGAAACGGCGCGTGAACTGCTGCGCGACAGCAGCAATCAGCGCCACCTGGCAGAGCAGGTTCAGCCGCTGCGTATGCGCCTTAATGAGCTTGAGCAGCGCCTGCGCGAGCAGCAAGAAGCCGAACGTCTGCTGGCTGATTTCTGCAAACGCCAGGGCAAACAGTTCGATCCTGAAGAGCTTGAAGCACTGCATGAAGAATTAGAAGAGCGGATTGGTGCGCTGCAGCAAACCGTTGCCGATGCCAGCGAGCAGCGTATGGCGCTGCGTCAGGAGCTTGAGCAGCTGCAGGCGAGTATTAAAACGCTGAACCTGCGTGCCCCAAGATGGATTGCCGCCCAAACCAGCCTTTCCCAGCTGTGCGAGCAAAGCGGTGAGCAGTTCGAAGCCAGCCAGCAGGTTACTGAGTACATGCAGCAGCTGCTGGAGCGTGAACGTGAATCTACCGTTGAGCGTGATGAAGTCGGGGCGCGTAAACGTGCCGTGGATGACGAAATCGAACGCCTCAGCCAGCCTGGCGGTGCAGAAGATCCGCGCCTCAACGCGCTGGCCGAACGCTTTGGCGGCGTCCTGCTGTCTGAAATTTACGATGACATCGGCCTCGAAGATGCGCCGTACTTCTCCGCGCTCTACGGGCCATCCCGCCACGCTATCGTGGTGCCGGATCTTTCCCTGGTGCGCGAGCAGCTGGAAAATCTGGAAGACTGCCCGGAAGATCTTTACCTGATTGAAGGGGATCCGTCTTCGTTCGATGACAGCGTGTTCACCGTTGAAGATATGGGCGCGGCGGTACTTGTCAAAACCGCTGAACGCCAGTGGCGCTATTCGCGCCTGCCGGAGCTGCCCCTGTTTGGCCGTGCCGCGCGTGAAAACCGTCTTGAAGCGCTGCACAACGAGCGGGAGTCACTTGCTGAACGTTTTGCCACGCTCTCTTTTGACGTGCAGAAAAACCAGCGCCTGCACCAGTCCTTTAGCCGCTTTATCGGCCAGCATCTGGGCGTGGCGTTTGAAGACGATCCGGAAGCTGAAATTCGCCACCTCAACAGCCGTCGTGGCGAAATTGAGCGGGCGATCAACAACCACGAAAATGACAATCAGCAGCAGCGTCAGCAGTTCGACCAGGCGAAAGAGGGCGTGGCCCAGCTTAACCGCCTGCTGCCGCGCATTAGCCTGCTGAATGACGAAACGCTGGCCGACCGCTGCGACGAAATTCAGGAGCGCCTGGACGAAGCCGAAGAGTCTGCCCGCTTTATTCAGCAGCACGGCAATCAGCTTATTAAGCTGGAAGGTATCGTCAACGTTCTGCAGAGCGATCCTGAACAGTTCGAGCAGCTGAAGGACGATTATGCCCACGCGCAGCAAATTCAACGTGACGCCCGCCAGCGTGCCTTTGCGCTGACCGAAGTCGTGCAGCGTCGCGCTCACTTCAGCTACAGCGATTCTGCGGCCATGCTGGACGGTAACAGTGACCTGAACGAGAAGCTGCGCCAGCGTCTGGAACAGGCTGAAGTCGAGCGTACGCGTTCCCGTGAAGCGCTGCGTCAGCATGCTCAGCAGCTAGGCCAGTACAGCCAGCTAATGGCGTCGCTGAAAAGTTCGTTTGATACCAAGAAAGAGCTGCTGACCGATCTGCACAAAGAGCTGCAGGATATCGGGGTTCGTGCCGATGCCGGGGCAGAAGAAAGGGCTCGTGCGCGCCGGGATGAGCTGCATACTGCGCTTAGCAACAACCGTTCACGCCGTAATCAGCTTGAGAAACAGCTGACCTATTGCGAAGCGGAGATGAATAACCTCACCCGAAAACTGAAGCAGCTTGAGCGTAACTACTTTGAGATGCGCGAGCAGGTTGTGACCGCGAAAGCGGGCTGGTGCGCGGTGATGCGTATGGTGAAAGACAACGGCGTTGAGCGCCGCCTGCACCGTCGTGAACTGGCCTATCTCTCCGGGGACGATCTGCGTTCCATGTCGGATAAAGCGTTGGGTGCCCTGCGCCTGGCCGTTGCGGACAACGAACATCTGCGCGATGTACTGCGTATGTCAGAAGATCCGAAGCGCCCTGAGCGTAAGATTCAGTTCTTCGTTGCTGTTTACCAGCATCTGCGCGAGCGTATCCGTCAGGATATCATCCGTACCGACGACCCGGTTGAAGCCATCGAGCAGATGGAAATTGAGCTGGGACGCCTGACGGAAGAGCTGACCTCGCGCGAGCAGAAGTTGGCTATCAGCTCCCGAAGCGTGGCGAACATTATTCGCAAGACTATTCAGCGTGAGCAGAACCGTATTCGCATGCTTAACCAGGGGCTGCAAAGCGTCTCCTTTGGTCAGGTGAAGAGCGTTCGCCTTAACGTTAACGTGCGAGAGGCGCATGCTACGCTGCTGAACGTCCTTTCCGAGCAGCATGAGCAGCATCAGGATCTGTTTAACAGCAACCGCCTGACCTTCTCAGAAGCGCTGGCGAAGCTTTATCAGCGCCTGAACCCGCAGATAGACATGGGCCAGCGCACGCCGCAGACCATTGGCGAAGAGCTGCTGGATTACCGTAACTACCTGGAAATGGAAGTTGAGGTAAACCGTGGCTCGGACGGCTGGCTGCGTGCGGAGAGTGGGGCGCTGTCTACCGGGGAAGCTATCGGGACCGGGATGTCTATCCTGGTGATGGTTGTGCAGAGCTGGGAAGACGAGTCTCAGCGCCTGCGTGGGAAAGACATTTCCCCTTGTCGCCTGCTGTTCCTTGATGAAGCCGCACGTCTGGATGCCAAGTCCATCGCCACGCTGTTTGAGCTGTGTGAACGACTGGAAATGCAATTGATTATTGCGGCGCCAGAAAACATCAGCCCGGAAAAAGGCACCACCTACAAGCTGGTGCGTAAGGTGTTCCAGAACAGCGAACACGTTCACGTTGTTGGCCTGCGTGGCTTTGCGGCCCCGGTACTGCCAGAACCACAGCCGGGTTCGGAAACGGCAGACGCGTCGTAAAAATCAGCAATCCAGGTTGTCAATTTATCAAGCGGGCCCCGGCCCGCTTTTTCTTTGCCACGAACAGTCTTAATCTTTAATTTTCTTTACATTTTGTCAGGCAAATGGTTTTTACTGTTTATATACTAGTGATGAATACTTCCCGCCTTTGACGGTGAGCACAGTAATAAACAGGGGGCAAGGGATGTTGCTTAGAAAAGGTAAAGATTTTCGATTGTCAGCAGTCGGTTACTGCCTGGCGCTCAGTTTCGCTCCACTGTTTGCGGCGCAGGCCGACGAGCCTGCCGTGGTTCCCTCCGACAGCTCTGCTTTTCAGACCGATCGGCCCACGGAACTCAATCAGCCTTTGGCGCAGTCTACGGCAACGGCCACAATGGCCGGTACGTTGCCAACCAACACTTCCACCATGTCTGCCGCGCAAAGCCGCTCGCAGCTTATTGCTGGATTGCCTGCGGGCTACACGCCGGTTTACCTCAACGCGCTGTCGGCCTTTTACGCCGCGCGAGACATGAAGCCAATGTGGGAAAATCGCGATGCGGTAAAAGCCTTTCAGCAGCAGCTGGCGGAAGTCGCCATTGCCGGTATCCAGCCACAGTTTAGCCAATGGGTTGAACTGCTGACCGATCCTGGCGTGAGCGGTATGGCGCGTGATGTGGTGCTGTCCGATGCCATGATGGGCTACCTGCAGTTTGTCTCCGGCATCCCGATTGACGGCAATCGCTGGCTTTACAGCAGCACGCCTTATAAGTTAAAAACGCCGCCGCTTTCGGTGATTAACCAGTGGCAGGTTGCCGTCGACCAGGGTTCACTGGTGAACTTTATTGACAGCCTTGCGCCACAGCATCCGCAATATGCTCAGCTTCACCAGTCCCTGATTCATCTGTTGGGTGATACTCGTCCGTGGCCGCAAATAACCGGTAAAGAGACGCTGAGACCGGGGCAGTGGAGTAATGATGTTGGCGCGCTGCGCGAGATCCTTGCCCGCACAGGTATGCTCCAGGATAAAGCCTCGGGTTCTACCACCGTTGCCGATGTCACGGTAAGCCCGTCAGCGATTAACGTTGAAGATATTCCCGCGTCAGCCGGCAAAAAGCAGCAGGCCGCCGCGCGCGGGGTTTACGGCCGCGACCTTGTTGACGGCGTAAAACGCTTCCAGCAGTGGCAAGGGCTAGGCCCGGACGGCGCGATTGGCCAGCTGACGCGCGACTGGCTTAACGTGACGCCCCAGCAGCGTGCGGCGCTGATAGCGTTGAACATTCAGCGCCTGCGGCTGCTGCCGGACAAACTCGATACCGGCATTATGGTGAACATTCCTAACTATTCGCTGGTTTACTACCTTAACGGCAATGAAGCGCTGGCTTCACGCGTTATCGTTGGGCGTCCGGATCGTAAAACCCCGATGATGAGCAGCGCGTTAAATAACGTGGTGGTTAATCCGCCCTGGAACGTGCCGCCGACGCTTGCCCGAAAAGATCTTTTGCCAAAGGTCCGCCAGAACCCAGGCTACCTCGAGCAGCACGGCTATAGCGTGATCCGCGGCTGGAGCAATAACGCTGAGACAATTGACCCGTGGCGCGTTGACTGGTCGACGATTACCGAGAACAACCTGCCGTTCCGCTTCCAGCAAAAACCAGGCACGCAGAACTCGCTTGGGCGCTACAAGTTTAATATGCCAAGTTCAGATGCCATCTATTTGCACGACACGCCTAACCATAACCTCTTCCAGAAGGATGCAAGGGCGCTGAGTTCCGGCTGTGTGCGCGTGAATAAAGCCTCGGAGCTTGCGAACATGTTACTGCAGGATGCCGGGTGGAATGACTCACGTATTTCCAGTACGTTGCAGGAAGGGAATACCAAATACGTGAATATCCGCCATAACATTCCGGTTAATCTCTACTATCTGACGGCGTTTGTCGGGAAAGAGGGGCGAACCGAGTTTCGTACAGATATTTACAATTATGATCTCACCGCGCGATCTGGCGCACAAAACCTCGCAAAAGCCGGGTTATTAATCCGCTAAACGCAACATTTCTAATGAATTAGTGGTCGTAGAAAATGTAAAACCCAGCCGGGCCCGTTGCAGGGCCCGCCGTTGCTGGGTTTTATCGTGCCTTGACTCCCCGGATTCGGGCAGCTATGGTGCGATGGCAGTGCGCAAAAGTGCATATTAAACCATCATTTTATTACCTGTAGACCTGGATATCATGGACAAATTTGACGCTAATCGCCGCAAGCTACTGGCTTTGGGGGGCGTGGCTTTCGGTGCCGCTCTCATGCCTTTGCCGTCGTTTGCCACCCTCTCGACACCACGCCCGCGTATTTTGACTCTCAATAACCTGCATACCGGAGAGTCACTGAAAGCCGAGTTTTTTGATGGCAGAGGCTATATTCAGGATGAATTAGCAAGACTTAATCACTTCTTCCGGGATTACCGGGCGAACAAGATTAAATCCATCGATCCTTCACTGTTTGACCAACTCTATCGCCTGCAGGGGCTGTTGGGTACCAACAAACCGGTGCAGCTGATTTCTGGCTACCGCTCCATCGACACCAATAACGAACTTCGCGCTCACAGCCGCGGCGTAGCGAAAAAAAGCTACCACACCAAAGGCCAGGCGATGGATTTTCATATTGAAGGGGTTTCGTTAAGCAATATTCGCAAAGCGGCATTATCTATGCGCGCAGGTGGTGTAGGATACTACCCCAGCAGCGACTTTGTGCATATTGATACCGGGCCGGTAAGGCACTGGTAAAACAACGGAATCCGGCTTTGTTGCCGGTAATGGAGCAGCATGAACTATCACATTATTCCGGTCACGGCTTTTGCCCAGAACTGTTCTCTTATTTGGTGCGAGGAAACGCAGCAGGCGGCGCTGGTGGATCCCGGCGGCGATGCGGCGCGTATCAAGCAGGAAGTGGCGCAGAAAGGCGTAAAGGTTAGCCAAATTTTGCTGACGCACGGTCATCTCGATCACGTTGGCGCGGCGGCCGAGCTGGCGGCACATTACGGCGCGCCGGTTGTAGGTCCGGAAAAAGAAGATGAGTTCTGGCTGCAGGGCTTGCCGCAGCAAAGCCGAATGTTTGGCCTCGACGAGTGTCAGCCTCTGACGCCGGATCGCTGGTTAAACGAAGGGGAAAGTGTCGCCGTAGGGAATGTGACTTTACAGGTGTTGCATTGTCCGGGGCATACGCCTGGCCATATCGTCTTCTTCGATGAGGCCTCTCGTTTGCTGGTTTCTGGTGATGTCATCTTTAAAGGCGGAGTGGGGCGCAGCGATTTTCCACGTGGTGACCACGCGGCGTTGATTGATTCAATCAAGCGTAAATTGCTGCCGCTGGGGGATGATGTGACCTTTATTCCCGGCCACGGGCCGATGTCTACCCTGGGCTACGAACGTCTGCATAATCCGTTCTTACAGGACGAGCAGCCGGTCTGGTAAATATGTTTTCGAGTAAAAAAAAGAGCCGCTTATGCGGCTCTTTTGCTTTTTGCTGGCTGTAGTTTTACAGCACGGCCACGATGGCTTCACACAGCGGCGCCATGTTATCCGGGGTCATGCCCGCCACGTTGACGCGGCCGGATGCCACGGCGTAAACGCCAAACTCTTCGCGCAGGCGCAGCACCTGTTCTTTGGTCAGGCCGCTGAACGAGAACATCCCGTTTTGATTGATGATGAAGCTGAAGTCGCGGTTGGCGCCTTTCTCCTGCAGGGTATTCACAAACAGCTGACGCATACGGTGAATGCGCTGGCGCATGTCGGTCAGCTCTTGTTCCCACATGGTACGCAGCGCGTCATTGCTGAGAATGGTTGCCACGACGGAGGCACCGTGCGCAGGTGGGTTAGAATAGTTGGCGCGAATAACCGATTTCACCTGGCTGAATGAACGGTCAGCGGTGTCGGCATCGGTGGCAACCAGCGTGAAAGCGCCTACGCGTTCGTTGTACAGGCCGAAGTTCTTGGAATAGGAACTCGCCACCAGCAGCTCTTTGTGGCCGGCAGCAAAAATACGCAGGCCTTCCGCATCCTCTTCCAGACCGCGGGCAAAGCCCTGGTAGGCGAAGTCAAACAGCGGCAGCCAGCCTTTGGCCAGTGACATTTCTGCCAGCGTTTTCCACTGTTCGGCGGTAGGATCGATCCCGGTAGGGTTATGGCAGCAGCCGTGGAACAGCACCACGTCACCGGCTTCGGCAGCCTGCAGGCTGGCAACCAGACCATCAAAGTCCAGGCTGTGATTTTCCGCATCATAGTAGGCGTACTCTTTCACTTCCAGACCGGCGGCGTTAAACACGCTTTTGTGGTTAGGCCAGCTTGGGTTGCTTACCCAAACGCGTTTCGCTGAGGTATTTTTTGCCAGGAAGTCAGCGGCCACGCGCAGCGCACCGGTACCGCCTGGGGTTTGCGCGGTACGAGCACGTTTGTCGGCAATCAGGGCATTGCCTTTACCGAACAGCAGCTCTTGCGTGCAGCGGCCAAATTCTGGAATACCATCAATACCCAGATAGTTCTTGGTGGTCTCATTTTCCAGCAGATACAGCTCGGCTTTCTTAACGCTGGTCAGTACCGGCGTTTTACCGGTCTCGTCCTTATAGACCCCGATGCCGAGGTTGATTTTGGTTGGACGATCGTCGGCGCGAAACAGGTCGGCCAGACCAAGAATAGGATCGGCAGGGGCAGCGGTAATGTTCTCAAACATGACGGGTTCCATTAGTGATATCGGGGGAAATCGCTTTCAGGTTAACTGCTGTTTTACGAATTGCCAACCGTTTGCGACAAAAAGAGACGGTTAGCGATAACATCGGGTTTATTCTACTTTTTTGCCATAAAAAAACAGGGCCGAAGCCCTGTTTTTAAACATTTCAGACAAACAAATGGCTGAAATTAGAACTGGTAAACGATACCAACAGCAACGGTGTCGTCTGCACCCACGCCCAGCTTGTTGTTTTTATCGATCTGGTTGATCTGATAGTCAACATAGGTGGACATGTTTTTGTTGAAGTAGTAAGTCGCGCCGATATCAATGTAGTTGAGGTAATCTTCGCTGCCGATACCTTCAACATTTTTCGCTTTAGATTTGTAGTAAGCGATGGATGGACGCAGACCGAAATCGAACTGGTACTGTGCTACAACGGAGAAGTCCTGAGTTTTGTTCAGGAAGCCATCGGTACCGTTGATGGTCAGACGGGTAGCGTTGCGGCTTTCACCGTACAGCGCGGCCAGGTAGATGTTGTTCGCATCATATTTCAGGCCGGTAGCCCACTGCTCTGCTTTAGCGCCGTGACCGTATGTCAGGGCTTGCTGATCGTTAGTGCGGTCAGCCGCGCCGTAAGCACCTACGATGCCGAAGCCATCAACGGTGTAGCTTGCGGAGCTTGCCCAGCCGTCACCGTTAGAGCGGGTTGCGTTGCCAGCACGATCGTTTTTGCCCAGGTACTGAACGCCGAAGTCCAGACCGTCAACCAGGCCGAAGAAACCGCTGTTACGGTAAGTTGCGAGACCACCGTTACGGCCGGAGAAGAAGTTGTCGCTGTTGCCGGTGTCACCGCCGAACTCTGGCAGCATGTCGGTTACGCCGATTGCGTCGTAAACCAGACCGTAGTTACGACCGTAGTCGAAGGAGCCAGCATCACCGAATTTCAGACCCGCGAAGGCCAGACGGGTTTTGTTCCCTTTCTGAGCGTCAGCACCTTCAGAGTTGTTACCCTGGAAGTTGTATTCCCACTGGCCGTAACCGGTCAGTTGGCTGTTAATTTGAGTTTCGCCTTTGAAGCCAAGACGGGCGTAAGTTTTGTCGCCGTTACCCTGAGCGTTCGCACCGTTATCTTTAGCGAAGTAATGCAGACCTACCGCTTTACCGTACAGGTCTACTTTGTTGCCGTCTTTGTTATAGATTTCTGCAGCGTTTGCTGCACCGGCTACCAGCAGAGCAGGGATTACCACTGCCAGAATATTGCGCTTCATCATTATTTATTACCCTCATTGTGGTTTTTATGGACACCTGCCACTGCCGTCAATAATTCTTTACGGAACTATTGAGGATAGTTTGGTGTCTTTCTGTATCTGTCTGGCATCTTTCCATCCATGAAACCGTTTCGCTAGCCTGAAAGTGCTACAAATGTCTAAACTGAGTTTCAAAAGGAAAATATGTGTAACTAAATGTTAATATCAGGGAACTTTGTGAACCATTTCAAATTTCGCTCTTAATGCAACCCGAATGCGCAATTTCTAATCATATATATATGAATTACTTATGTTTAATCCGCATAAAGCTATTTGGTGAATGTTTCTTGTTCACAATTGTTCATTTTTTGACTTGTTTTTAGATGGCTGGATGGCTGTGTGAAAAATGTACAAATGTGCTATGCCCATCACTATTTGAAAGCGCGAGCAAACTTAAGCGCAATTTTTGTTAAAGAATGTGAGGCAGAAATAGTTGGTAACGGGGTTGTCGGGAAAGAGGGTTGAAATTGACGTTTGTTTAACGAGCGTTGAAGAAAATAGACCTTTTATGCTGAAACGTAAAAAAGGCCAGCGGAAGCTGGCCTTTTGGTTTTCTCTGGCTTAGAAGCTGGCGTTACGCGGCGTACGTGGGAACGGAATCACATCGCGCACGTTCTGAACGCCGGTGACATAGGCGATCAGACGCTCAAAGCCCAGGCCAAAACCTGAATGCGGTACGGTGCCGTAGCGACGCAGGTCGCGGTACCACCAGTAATCTTCTTTATTCAGGCCCATTTCAGCCATGCGCGCGTCCAGCACATCCAGGCGCTCTTCACGCTGGGAGCCACCGATGATTTCGCCGATGCCCGGGGCCAGAACGTCCATAGCGGCAACGGTTTTACCGTCTTCGTTAAGGCGCATATAGAAAGCTTTAATGTCTTTCGGGTAGTTTTTCACCACCACCGGTGCCTTGAAGTGCTGCTCGGCCAGGTAACGTTCGTGCTCGGATGAAAGATCGACCCCCCAGTAAACCGGGTTTTCGAACTTGTGGCCGCAGTTCAGCAGGATTTCAACCGCGTCGGTGTAGTCCACCTGGGCGAAGTCTGCGGAGATGAAGCGTTCCAGACGCTCAATCGCTTCTTTGTCGACGCGTTCAGCAAAGAACTTCATGTCGTCCATGCGTTCATCCAGTACGGCCTTAAAGACGTACTTCAGCATCGCTTCTGCCAGTCCGGCCACATCGTCCAGGTCGGCAAAGGCCACTTCTGGCTCCAGCATCCAGAACTCGGCCAGGTGGCGGCTGGTGTTGGAGTTTTCTGCGCGGAAGGTTGGCCCGAAGGTATAAACCTTGGACAGCGCGCTCGCGTACGTTTCGCCGTTCAGCTGGCCGGAAACGGTCAGGAAGGCTTCTTTACCGAAGAAGTCTTTGTCGAAGTCGACTTTGCCTTCCGGAGTGCGAGGCAGGTTTTCCAGATCCAGCGTGGAGACGCGGAACATCTCGCCGGCACCTTCGGTATCCGAAGCGGTGATCAGCGGGGTGGATACCCAGAAATAACCATTTTCGTGGAAGAAGCGGTGCAGCGCCTGAGCCAGCGTGTGACGAACGCGGGCAACGGCACCAATCATGTTGGTGCGCGGGCGCAGGTGAGCCACTTCGCGGAGGTATTCGATGCTGTGGCGTTTGGCCGCCATCGGATAGGTATCCGGATCGTCAACCCAGCCGGTAACTTCAACTTTGGTTGCCTGGAGTTCGAACGCCTGGCCCTGGCCCTGAGATTCGACCACAACGCCGGTAACAATCACCGAACAGCCGGTGGTCAGGCGCAGAACGTCTTCATTGTAATTGGGCAGAGAATTATTAATGACGGCCTGTACAGGATCAAAGCAGGAACCGTCATAGACGGCGAGGAAGGAGATACCAGCTTTTGAATCTCTTCGAGTACGCACCCATCCGCGCACGGTGACTTCGCTGTCAACGGCGGCACGGCCCTGGAGTACGTCGGCTACAGGCACAACGCTCATAGTTTTCTCTCTATTAAATGGTCAATGACAAAAAAAATAGTAACCCACAGATGGGGGTTATCTATGTTACCTGTCACGCGCCATCAGACAAGCAGAATTCGCGTTGCTTATGAAGAAATAAAGGAAAGAGAGAAGCGCGGTGAATAGCAAAGCCTCTATTCACCGATTATCGCTGAATCAGCTGGCTTTTTTGACCAGCGGAAGGTCGAAGGCTTTGCGTAATGCTCGCACAAAGGCTTTATCGTGGCAGATGGTTTTACCCGGGCTGTCTGAAAGCTTGGCGACCGGCTTGCCGTTACACTCTACAAGCTTAATCACGATGTTCAGCGGCTTGACCTGTGGGATGTCGCAGGTCAGGCGGGTGCCAATACCAAAGCTGAGGTTAACCCGGGATGAGAAGCGGCGGTAAAGTTCCACGGCCTTGTTCAAATCCAGGTTGTCAGAAAACACCAGCACCTTGCTCAGTGGGTCGATGCCAAGTTTTTGATAGTGGGCAATGGCTTTTTCACCCCACTCGATCGGGTCACCCGAGTCGTGGCGCAGCCCCTGATAGCGGGTAGCAAATTCCTGCCCGAAGTCACGCAGGAAAGCGTCCATGGTAATACAGTCGGTCAGGGCAATCCCTAACTGGTCAGGATACTCGTCCAGCCAGGCCTGCAGCGCCGCGCGCTGGCTATTCGCCAGATCGGGGCTTATCTGTTGATGTGCCTGGAACCATTCGTGAGCCTGCGTGCCCATCGGCGTCAGGTCAAGACGGCGGGCCAGATCGTAGTTGCTGGTGCCGATGAACCACGGCTCCTGCTTAAGACGCTGAACGATAGCCTGCTGTACTTCGCGAGAGAAGCGGCGGCGAGTGCCGAAGTCCATCAATCGGAAATGGGAAAGATCGACCCCCGCGGTCAGCGCGTTAAATTCCTGAAGCTTGGTTTCCAGGTGGTCCAGAGCCATTTGGGGCGTAACGCCCGGGGCGCGATGCTGGTGAACGACTTCACTTATAACTGCCAGCAGGGGAACTTCCCACATGATGACTTCCCGCCACGGTCCGCTGAGGCGGATATCTAAATGACCGTGATTATTGGTCACCTGGACCTGCGAAGGGTCATAGCGGAAGTCGCGCAGCCAGTCGAGATAATCGGCTTTGAAAAAAGGCAGGCTTTTAAGCCAGTGAAATTCTTCATCGCTGAGGTGAAGGTGCTGCATAGCCGCTACCTGCTCACGAATGGCGTCGGCATGAATGCCCAGCAGATCGTCGCCGCGGCAGCGGAATTCCGCTGCGACGTTAACGTCGTAATAGCGGTGGTAAACCGCTTGCTGCATATGAAGCTTATAGGCGTCAGTATCCAGAAGCGTTTGCAAAATCGGGGAAGCGTGTCGTGTCATGGCGCGTTTCAGCATCCTCTCACAGGAGCGTTTCCATCAGTCCGGGCAAATAAAGACGCGGGAGTATACCTTGATTATCCGTTTATTGAAGCAAGATCACAACATTAGGGGGGGCGGGGGGAAAGGGCAATTTGTGCCATAACGGGGTTATGCACAAAGCAACACGTTGATATGATTATGTTTAGAGTACTAAACAAAATGTGCGATTACGCCCTGATAGTCGCGTCTTCTCTAAGGTGCATGGTCACCAAAGTACTACGCTGAGCCGCTAAAATTTTTTGGCCGCAGATGGCCAAAGATGAAGATTCTGCGTAGCAACATTCCGGCAACAGGAATAGACTGAAGTCCATTATCTTACGGACGATGTATAAGGTTTTTTATGACACAACAGCCACAAGCCAAATATCGCCACGACTATCGCGCGGCGGATTATACGATAACCGATATCGATTTGACCTTTGACCTTGATGCCACAAAAACGCAGGTTACCGCGGTCAGCAAAATTGTCCGTCAGGGCGAGGCTGGCGCGGCGCTGCATCTTGATGGTGAAGACCTGACGCTGGTCTCCATCGCCGTAAACGGGACCCCGTGGCAGCATTATCGTCAGCAGGACGGCGCGCTCATTCTGGAGCAACTGCCGGACACCTTTACGCTGACGATTGTTAACGAAATCAGCCCGGCGACCAATACGGCGCTCGAAGGGCTGTATCAGTCCGGTGAAGCGCTGTGTACCCAATGTGAAGCAGAAGGCTTCCACCATATTACCTGGTATCTGGACCGCCCGGACGTGCTGGCGCGCTTCACGACCAAAGTCATCGCCGACAAAAGCAAATACCCGTATTTACTGGCTAACGGTAACCGCATTGCCGAAGGCGAGCTGGAAAATGGCCGTCACTGGGTGCAGTGGCAGGACCCATTCCCAAAACCTTGCTACCTGTTTGCGCTGGTAGCGGGCGATTTTGACGTCCTGCGTGACAGCTTCAAAACCCGCTCCGGGCGTGATGTTGCGCTGGAACTGTTTGTTGACCGCGGCAACCTCGATCGTGCTGACTGGGCGATGACCTCGCTGAAGGCCTCAATGAAGTGGGATGAAACCCGTTTCGGCCTGGAATATGACCTCGACATCTATATGATAGTCGCCGTCGACTTCTTTAATATGGGCGCGATGGAAAACAAAGGGCTGAATATCTTCAACTCTAAATATGTCCTGGCCCGCGCCGAAACCGCGACCGACAAAGATTACCTCGACATCGAACGCGTTATCGGCCACGAATACTTCCACAACTGGACCGGTAACCGCGTCACCTGCCGCGACTGGTTCCAGCTGAGCCTGAAAGAAGGCCTGACCGTGTTCCGTGACCAGGAGTTCAGCTCTGACCTGGGTTCTCGTGCGGTAAACCGTATTCAGAACGTGCGCACCATGCGTGCCATGCAGTTCGCCGAAGACGCCAGCCCGATGGCGCACCCGATTCGCCCGGACAAAGTTATCGAAATGAACAACTTCTATACCTTAACGGTGTATGAGAAGGGGTCAGAAGTTATTCGCATGCTGCACACGCTGCTGGGTGAAGAGAACTTCCAGAAGGGTATGCAGCTTTATTTTGAACGCCACGACGGCAGCGCGGCAACCTGCGATGACTTCGTGCAGGCGATGGAAGATGCGTCCAACGTCGATCTGTCTCATTTCCGCCGCTGGTATAGCCAGGCCGGTACGCCGGTGGTAACCGTTCGTGACGACTACAACCCGGAAACCGAGCAGTACACGCTTACCATCAGCCAGATGACGCCGCCGACCGCCGAGCAGCAGGAAAAACACCCGCTGCATATCCCGTTTGATATCGAGCTGTACGATAACGAAGGGAAGGTCATTCCGCTGCAGAAGGATGGCCACCCGGTGCATCACGTGCTAAACGTGACTCAGGCAGAGCAGACCTTCGTCTTCGATAACGTCTACTTCCAGCCTGTTCCGTCCCTGCTGCGTGAATTCTCCGCGCCGGTGAAGCTTGACTATAAATGGAGCGATCAGCAGCTGACGTTCCTGATGCGCCACGCGCGGAACGACTTCTCCCGCTGGGATGCGGCGCAGAGCCTGCTGGCAAACTACATTAAAATCAACGTGAACCGCAGCCAGCAAGGGCAGCCGCTCTCACTGCCGCTGCACGTGGCTGACGCATTCCGCGCTATCCTGCTGGATGAGAAAATCGATCCGGCGCTGGCCGCTGAGATCCTGACGCTTCCTTCGCAGAATGAAATTGCCGAGCTGTTCCAGACTATCGATCCGATCGCCATTGCCGAAGTGCACGGCGCGCTGACTCGTACCCTGGCGGCAGAGCTGGCCGACGAGTTCCTGGCAATCTACAACGCCAACAAGCTCGACGGCTATCGTGTGGATCATGGTGACATCGGTAAACGTGCGCTGCGCAATACTTGCCTGCGTTATCTGGCGTTTGGCGACGTTGAACTTGCCGGGCAGCTGGTGCGCGAGCAGTATCAGCAGGCTGACAATATGACCGATTCCATTGCCGCACTGTCCGCCGCGGTGGCTGCACAGCTGCCATGCCGTGAAGCGCTGCTGGCCGAGTACGATGAAAAGTGGCACAAAGATGGCCTGGTTATGGATAAGTGGTTTGTCCTGCAGGCGACCAGTCCGGCAAGCAACACGCTGGCTAAAGTGCGTGAACTGCTTAATCACCGTTCCTTCAGCCTGGGCAACCCGAACCGCGTTCGCTCCCTGATTGGGGCATTTGCCTCAAGCAACCCGGCAGCGTTTCACGCCAAAGACGGCAGCGGCTACCAGTTTATGGTGGAAATGCTGACCGAGCTGAACAGCCGTAACCCACAGATCGCTTCTCGTCTGGTTGAGCCGCTGATTCGCCTGAAGCGTTACGACGCGGAACGTCAGGCTAAGATGCGCGCCGCGCTGGAGCAGTTGAAAGGGCTGGAAAACCTGTCCGGGGATCTGTTCGAGAAAATTGCCAAGGCTTTGGCATAAGTTCTGCCCCTCACCCGAAGGGGTGAGGGTATAAACTCAGCCGGTACGCACCGTGCGTGCCGGCTCTTCTAAACCTCGTTTCATCACTCTGGCCAGCACCTCAGCCTCCAGTTCGGCCAGCTTCGCCGATCCCAACCGACGCGGGCGCGGTAAATCGACCGTCAGATCCAGGCCAATTTTTCCTTCTTCTATAAGCAGCACGCGATCGGCCATGGCGACCGCCTCGCTGACGTCATGCGTCACTAAAAGCACCGTGAAGCCGTGCTCCTGCCACAGCGAAACAATCAGCTCCTGCATTTCGATTCGCGTCAGGGCATCCAGCGCGCCGAGCGGTTCATCGAGTAATAGCAGGCGTGGGCGATGGATGAGCGCCCTGGCCAGCGCAACGCGCTGCTTTTGCCCGCCGGAAAGCGCGGCCGGCCACTCGCTGGCTCGATTTTCAAGGCCAACGGCTGTCAGCGCCTTGAGAGCCGCATCTCGCCAGCTGTTTTTCAGCCCAAGCCCGACGTTGTCTATCACCGTTTTCCACGGCAGCAGCCTGTCGTCCTGGAACATCAGCCTCGTGTCATCCTGGCTCTCACGTAGCGGCGCGCTGCCGGCGTATAGCGCGCCGTGATTTGGGTTTTCCAGCCCGGCAAGCAGGCGGAGCAGCGTACTTTTGCCGCCGCCGCTGCGGCCAACCACCGCCACAAACTGCCCGGCAGGAATGCGCAGCTCAAGTTGATCGAGAATGACTTTATCGCCATAGCGTTTGCCGACGTTATTAAGCCACAGCGGCGTACCCTGATTCAGACGAGCAGTTGTCATACCGTCTCCTCCTTTAATTGATAAGCCGGATGCCAGCGTAACCAGACGCGTTCCAGCAGGCGGGCGCTGACGTCGGCGAGTTTGCCCAACAGCGCATACAGCACGATGGCCACCACCACCACGTCGGTTTGCAGGAACTCCCTGGCATTCATCGCCAGATAGCCAATCCCGGAATTCGCAGAAATGGTTTCCGCCACGATAAGCGTCAGCCACATCAGGCCCAGGGCAAAACGCACGCCGACCATAATGGACGGTAATGCGCCCGGCAGAATGACGTGCACAAACAGGCTGAAACCGGAAAGCCCGTAGCTGCGGGCCATCTCCAGCAGGCCGCGATCGATATTACGGATGCCGTGCCAGGTATTGATATAAATCGGGAACAGGGTGCCGAGCGCGACCAAAAAGATCTTGGCCGTTTCGTCAATGCCAAACCAAAGGATCACCAACGGGATCAGCGCCAGGTGTGGGACGTTGCGTAGCATTTGAATGGAGCTGTCGAGCAGGCGTTCTCCCCAGCGTGACAGGCCGCTTATCAAACCTAAGATCAGACCCAGCGATCCGCCGATGCTAAAACCGATCGCCGCCCGCCACGAGCTGATCGCCAGGTGCTGCCAGAGTTCTCCGCTGGCAGAAAGGCTCCAGAACGCCAGCACTACGCCCTCCGGAGAGGGCAAAATGCGCGTCGAAAGCCAGCCCGTGGACGAAGCCAGCTGCCAGACAAGTACGATGCCCACCGGCAGTGCCCAGGGCGCCAGGCGCAGCAAGACTTTATGGATGGATGCGTTCATTCTGCCTCTCTAGCTTTGCGCCACTTTACGCGGGATAAAGTCATTGGCGACAACTTCCCCTTTTTCATGAACCTGCCGTGGCTGAGGAATTTCAGGAATAGCGACATCAAGGTGAGGGAACAGCAGTTCACCCACGCGGTATGCTTCTTCCAGGTGTGGATAGCCGGAGAGAATAAAGCTGTCGATACCCAGGTCGGCGTATTCATGAATACGGGCTGCGACGGTCGGCCCGTCGCCCACCAGCGCCGTGCCTGCGCCGCCGCGAACCAGTCCGACGCCAGCCCATAGATTTGGGCTGATCTCCAGCTTGTCTCGCTTGCCGCCGTGCAGGGCAGCCATGCGCTGCTGGCCGACCGAGTCGCTGCGGGCAAAGGCTGCCTGTGCTTTAGCGATGGTGATGTCATCGAGGTGCGAAATAAGCCGGTTTGCAGCCTGCCAGGCTTCTTCGTTAGTTTCCCGCACGATGACGTGCAGGCGGATACCAAAGCGGACTTCACGCCCCTGAGCTGCCGCTTTCGCCCGAACCTGATCTATTTTCTCCTTCACCAGATGCGGGGGTTCACCCCAGGTCAGGTAAAGGTCAACCTGCTCGGCCGCCAGATCCTGTGCTGCATCGGACGATCCGCCAAAATAAAGCGGGGGGCGCGGCTGCTGCACCGGAGGGTAAAGCAGCTTCGCACCTTTCACTTTTATGTGTTTGCCATCGTAGTCGACGGTTTCGCCTTCGAGCACACGCCGCCAGATGCGGGTAAACTCCGCCGAAGCCTCATAGCGTTCTTCATGATCGAGAAATACCCCTTCGGCAGCCAGCTCCTCGGCGTCGCCGCCGGTCACCAGGTTGAACAATGCCCGCCCGTTGGAAAGACGGTCAAGCGTGGCGGCCTGGCGTGCGGCAAGAGTAGGGGATACGACGCTCGGGCGCAGCGCGACCAAAAATTTAAGCCGCTGGGTGACAGGGATCATCGAGGCGGCAACCAGCCAGGCATCCTCGCAGGATCGCCCGGTTGGAATAAGCACGCCGGTAAAACCGATGCGATCGGCTGCCTGTGCGATTTGCTGCAGATAACCATGGTCAACCGGGCGGGCGCCTGTCTCGCTGCCGAGATAGTGACCATCACCGTGGGTGGGTAAAAACCAGAACAGATTCAGGCTCATGACTTAGCTCCTTGTGTCGCGCCAGCGGGTTGCCAGATGCGGGTACGAATATCGACCTTCTTCGGCACGAGGCGGTTTTCATAAAACAGATCCGCAGTGTTTTGCTGCTTGCCTGCGGTAGCTTCGCTTACCGGCGTAATTTCTGAAGGAGGGCGATGGTCAAAGTAAGTGGCGATCACCGCTTCAGGCAGGCCCATCGTTTTGGCTAGCAGCGTTACGCTTTCCGCCCGCTGCGTGCGGGTGAGCGCGTCGGCATCGCTGAAGGTTTTCAGCACCTGCTGGAGGAATACGCCATTGGCCTGCGCGTAAGGACGAGAGGCTAAATAGAAAGATCCGGTTTGATTAAGTTCGCTGCCGTCAGTCAGGACGCGAACGCCGCCGTTTAACAGCGCCGCCGAATAATACGGATCCCAGATGGCCCAGGCGTCTACGTTACCCTGCTGGAAAGCCGCCCGCGCATCGGCAGGAGTCAGGTATGCAGGCTGAATATCGGAAAACTTCAGCCCGGCTTTCTGCAGCGCTCGCAGCACCAGATTGTGCGAGCTGGAGCCCTTCTGGAAGGCTATCTTATGGCCTTTTAAATCAGCCACCGTTTTCAGCGGGCTATTCTCCGGCACCAGGATCACCTCTGCTTTCGGTTTGGGCGGCTCGGCGCCCACGTACAGCAGATCTGCGCCAGCGGCCTGCGCGAAGATCGGCGGAATATCTCCGGTGCTGCCCAAATCAATACTGCCGACGTTCAGCGCCTCAAGCATCTGCGGCCCGGCAGGAAATTCAATCCATGAAACTTTGGTCTTCGGATACTGCTTTTCCAGTAGCTGGTGGCTTTTGGCCAGCACCATGCTGACCGACCCCTTTTGATAGCCAATGCGCAGCTGTTCCGGGCCGCTGTCTGAGGCGTTGCTGTAGGTCGAAAAGGCGAGCAGGCCAGCAAAGGCAAGCCAGGGACTGCGGCGTTTAAGCAGATTAAACATGGCTGACTCCCCGAGCGTTAAACGGCGAAGGCACCACAAAGTCACGGCGATGAAGCGCCTGCCAGAAAGTTTCCAGCGATTCATCAAGGCGTTTTTGCAGATTTGGCGTGAACTGAGGTTTGTGCTGGTAATCGGTAACCTGGCCGTCGTCGGCGAACACGCCGTGCAGAATTTCCTGAGCCTTCAGCGCGTTCAGCACCGGCTTAAGGGCATAGTCCACGGCGAGCATATGGGCGACGGTGCCGCCGGTCGCGAGAGGCAGAACAACCTTTTTCTCTAACGCGCGTTCAGGGAGCAAATCGAGCAGCGTTTTTAGCGCGCCTGAAAACGAGGCTTTATAGACCGGCGTGGCGATAATCAGGCCGTCGGCGGTGCTGAGCTGTTCAATGAGCGTCAGTAAAGCGGGGCTGTCGAACCGCGCATACAGCAGGTCTTCCGGCGCAAAGTTCTGCAGGTGCCAGTGATAGACTTCGACATCCAGGGCGCTCAGTTTTTCCCTTGCATACTCCAGCAGAGAGCTGGAACGAGAAGGGTAGCGAGGGCTTCCGGCCAGGGTAATCACACGCATCATGACTCCTTATAACTAATTGTTTGCTTTTATCTAACATTGATAACAATTAGCGTGATACTGGCAGAGATGATTTCTTCAACTAAGTGATTTTTCCGGGATAGATTTGCGAAAAAGCGCATATCGCACGCCGGGAAAAGAAAACGTTTGCTTCTATTCAGGCTTTTTTGCGGCAGGTCAATTCCAATCATCGCCCGGATCGTGAATAATAGCGCCCCGGTCTGCACACCGGGAATCCAGGAGAGTTCATGTACTACCCCTTCGTTCGTAAAGCCCTTTTTCAGCTCGATCCAGAGCGCGCTCATGAGTTAACTTTTCAGCAATTACGCTTTGTCACCGGTACGCCGCTTGAGTGGCTGGTTCGTCAGAACGTGCCGTCAAAACCGGTGACCTGCATGGGGTTAACGTTCAAGAATCCGCTGGGCTTAGCCGCAGGCCTGGATAAAAACGGGGAATGTATTGATGCCTTCGGGGCGATGGGCTTCGGTTCCATCGAGGTGGGCACCGTAACGCCTCGTCCTCAGCCGGGGAACGATAAACCACGAATCTTCCGCCTGGTGGAGGCCGAGGGGCTTATTAACCGCATGGGGTTTAATAATCTTGGGGTAGATAACCTGGTCGAAAATGTAAAAAAAGCGCATTTCGACGGCGTGCTCGGGATTAATATTGGCAAGAACAAAGACACCCCCGTTGAACAGGGGAAAGATGATTATTTGGTCTGTATGGATAAAATCTATCCGTATGCTGGCTATATTGCGATCAATATCTCATCACCGAATACGCCAGGATTACGTACGTTGCAATATGGTGAAGCGCTGGACGATCTTTTAAGCGCCATTAAAAATAAGCAGCAGGCGCTGCAAGCGATCCATCATAAATATGTTCCCGTGGCGGTGAAGATCGCGCCGGATCTTTCTGAAGAAGAATTGATCCAGGTAGCGGACAGTTTAGTTCGCCATAATATTGATGGGGTGATTGCCACCAACACCACTTTGGACCGGAGCCTCGTTCAGGGCATGAAGCACTGCGACGAAACCGGTGGCTTAAGCGGCCGTCCGGTACAATTAAAAAGCACGGAAATTATTCGTCGCTTGTCTCAGGAATTAAATGGTCGACTACCGATTATCGGCGTCGGCGGTATTGATTCAGTTATCGCTGCTCGCGAGAAGATCGCGGCGGGAGCTTCACTGGTTCAAATATACTCCGGCTTCATTTTTAAAGGCCCACCGTTGATTAAAGAAATCGTTACTCATCTCTGATCATTTACGCTTTGCAAACAACCAGGGCTTTATTTTCGGCTCTGGTTGTTTTATATTCCGCTACTGTTGCTTATTTAAACATATTGGTCTTTTATTAATATGGTAAGAATCTGAGTGGCAATTCAGCAGCGGGATAAATGAAGGGTAAGCATTATGCGGATAAAACCGGACGATAACTGGCGTTGGTATTTCGATGAAGAGCACGATCGAATGATGCTCGATTTGGCCAATGGCATGCTATTCCGTTCGCGCTTTCCGCGCAAAATGCTGACCCCGGATGCCTTTGAAAACTCAGGTTTTTGTGTTGACGATGCGGCGCTCTTTTTCTCCTTTGAAGAAAAATGTCGTGATTTACCGTTGGGTAAAGAGCAGCGTGCCGAGCTGGTGCTTAACGCGCTGGTGGCGATTCGTTTCCTCAAACCGCAAATGCCGAAAAGCTGGCATTTTGTCTCTCACGGTGACTGTTGGCAGCCGGGGATCGGGGACGGGGCCTGCGTGTGGCTAAGCGAGAATATGCAGCAGGTGAACCTGCTGGTGGTAGAAACCGGTGATAATGCCGCGCTTTGCCTGCTCGCTCAGCAGGGGCTAACGTTAGCCGGCCGCACTATGCAGCTGGGTGATGCTATCAAAGTCATGAATGACCGACTGAAACCGCAGCCTTTGAGCAGCGGCCTCAGCCTGGATCAGGCCGTTTAACGCGGCGCGACGCTCACGTTTCCGGCAGGAACACAGCTGCAGCACAAAATTGTGCCATCGGCGCCAATCGCACCTTTCTTTAACGCCTTCACTTCGCCGTCCAGCAACCGAATTCGACAGCTTCCGCAAATTCCGGCCCGGCAAGAATAGGGCACGCGAATCCCTTTGTTTTCCAGCTGCTCCAGCAGAATTTGCTGGTTATTGCCCTGGAACGTTGTGCCTTCCCAGTCGATATTAACGCTGCTTTCAGGCTGGCTTTGCGGCTCGAGGCTTTCGACCACTTCACCCGGGCCATAAACATTGGCCGGTTTGTGGGCGAGCACTTCCAGCTCATCGCCAACGCGAATAACGCCGCTGTTGCGGGCAATTAAATTCTGGCCGAAATCCACGGCACCGCTGTTATCCTGCGCGGTGCGGAAGCCCTGCAGCGTTTTTAACGGTTCGCCGCTGGGATGTTTCAGGCCACGTTCCGGGCTTACGGTGGTAAAGATGCAGCGGCTACAGGGTTTGACTACATCAAAGGTGACGCCACCGATGCGCACCACTTTCCAGGTGTCTTCTGCCCACGCTGGCACCCCGGTGACCACCATATTGGGGCGGAACTGGGCCATTTTGACGCTGGCCGGGCAGCGGTTTTGCAGGTCGCGCAGCGAGGCTTCGTTGGTCAGCAAATAAGGGAAACCGTCGGCAAACGAAAGCGGCACTTCTTCGTGGCGCTTCACCCGGCGGGTAGGCTCCTCGCCAACCCAGCGAAGCTGCACCGGGCGCGAGAAGAAGCCGCTTAGCCATTGATTAATTTCGTCAGGGGCAATAAGCGCGGTAAAGTGCGAACCCCAGACTTCAGTTGGCGCAGGCGCCTCGGCAAAATCCGCAAAGCGAATGCTGGCCGAGCTGCCGTCCGGGGCTGATAAATAAAGGCCGTCATGCAGGAACGCCGGGGTGAACAATACCATCTGCGGATGCTGGCGGGCGGTAATAAAGGTGCCATCCAGTTCGGTAATCATAAAGATGCGATCGAAGGCCAGCCCGCTGGTGGTTGCCTGCGCGTGGGAGAGCGCCAGACCGCGCATGGATTTTACCGGGTGAATAAAGAGTTGAGACAAAGTAATCACGGCGCCCTCCGTGGGAAATAAATTAAGAGGGCAACTTTATGACATGCGTTGCGGATTAGCTATAATGCGCCACAATTTTCTTTTTACCTGATAAGTGACGATATGAATTCTCTGTTTGCCAGTACGGCGCGTGGGCTTGAAGAGCTGTTAAAAACTGAACTAGAAAACCTGGGGGCCCAGGGCTGCCAGGTCGTTCAGGGCGGCGTACATTTCCAGGGGGATACTCGTCTACTCTATCAAAGCCTGATGTGGAGCCGCCTGGCTTCGCGTATTTTGCTGCCGCTCAGCGAATGCAAAGTTTACAGCGATCTCGATCTGTACCTCGGCGTGATGGCTATCGACTGGCCGGCGCTGTTCGGGCCGGGCGCAACGTTTGCCGTGCACTTCAGCGGCCTGAACGAAACCATCCGCAACAGCCAGTACGGCGCGCTGAAGGTGAAGGATGCGATTGTTGACTCCTTTACCCGCAAGAATTTGCCGCGTCCGGATGTCGATCGTGAGCAGCCAGACCTGCGTATTAACGTCTGGCTGAACAAAGATACCGCCAGTATCGCGCTGGATCTCAGCGGTGAAGGCCTGCATCAGCGTGGCTACCGTGATGCAACCGGTGCCGCTCCTATAAAAGAAACCCTGGCTGCGGCCATCGTGATGCGTTCCGGCTGGCAGCATGGTACGCCGCTGCTGGATCCGATGTGCGGTTCCGGCACGCTGCTGATTGAAGGCGCGATGATCGCTACCGATCGCGCGCCGGGCCTGCATCGTAAGCGCTGGGGCTTCCTGAACTGGGCGAAGCATGATGCGGACGTCTGGAAAGAGGTGGTGACCGAGGCACAGGTTCGCGCTCGCCGTGGCCTGACTGAATATCCGTCTCGCTTCTATGGTTCAGATAACGACAGCCGCGTCATTGAACGCGCCCGCGCCAACGCCCGTCGCGCAGGTCTTGGCGAGGTTATCAGTTTTGACGTTAAGGACGTCGCTAAGCTGACCAACCCGCTGCCGGAAGGCCCTGCGGGTACGGTGGTCAGTAACCCACCTTACGGTGAGCGTCTGGAAAGCGAACCTGCGCTGATTGCCCTGCACAGCCTGCTGGGTCGCCATCTGAAAAATCAGTTCGGCGGCTGGAATCTGTCGCTGTTCAGTGCTTCCCCTGAGCTGCTCAGTTGCCTGCAGCTACGCGCCGATCGCCAGTTTAAGGCCAAAAACGGCCCGCTGGACTGCGTGCAGAAAAACTATCAGCTGGCGGTTAGCCCTGCTGGCGTAGCCGCGGCAAGCGGTCAGATTGCTGAAGATTATGCCAACCGCCTGCGTAAAAACGTCAAAAAGCTTGATAAGTGGGCCCGTCAGGAGGGGATTGAATGCTATCGCCTGTACGACGGTGACCTGCCTGACTACAACGTTGCGGTTGACCGCTACGGTGACTGGGTCGTGGTGCAGGAATATGCGCCCCCGAAAACCATCGATCCGAACAAAGCCCGCCAGCGCCTGTTTGACGTCATCGCGGCAACGCTTGCGGTTCTTGAGCTGCCAACCAACAAGCTGGTGCTAAAAACCCGCGAGCGTCAGAAAGGGAAAAGTCAGTACCAGAAGATGGGCGAGAAGGGCGATTTCATGGAAGTCAGCGAGTTTGACGCGCGCCTGTGGGTTAACCTTACCGACTACCTGGATACCGGCCTGTTCCTTGACCACCGCATCGCTCGCCGCATGCTGGGCCAGATGAGCAAAGGGAAAGACTTCCTGAATCTGTTCGCTTATACCGGTACCGCAACGGTACACGCGGGTCTCGGCGGGGCGAAAAGCACCACCACGGTGGATATGTCGCGTACCTACCTTGAGTGGGCGGAGCGTAACCTGCGCCTGAACGGTTTGACCGGCCGCGCCCATCGCCTGGTCCAGGCTGATTGCCTTGGCTGGCTGCGCGATAGCGATGAGCAGTTTGACCTGATCTTCATCGACCCGCCGACGTTCTCCAACTCCAAGCGCATGGAAGATTCTTTCGACGTGCAGCGTGACCATATTGCGCTGATGAAGGATCTGAAGCGCCTGCTGCGTCGCGGCGGTACCATTATGTTCTCCAACAATAAACGTGGCTTCAAAATGGACTTCGCCGGCCTGGCGGAGCTTGGCCTGGTTGCACAGGAAATTACACAAAAAACGCAGTCGCAGGACTTTGCGCGCAACCGCCAGATCCATAACTGCTGGTTAGTCACTCACGAATCCCGGGATTAATAGTCATGTCATTAATTAGTATGCACGGTGCCTGGCTGTCGTTTAGCGACGCGCCGCTGTTAGATAACACCGAATTACACATCGAAGAAAACGAACGCGTCTGTCTGGTTGGCCGTAACGGCGCGGGCAAATCAACGCTGATGAAGATCCTCAACCGCGAGCTGCCGCTGGACGATGGGCGCATGGTGTATGAACAGGATCTGATCGTGGCCCGTTTGCAGCAGGATCCGCCGCGTAACGTTGCGGGCACGGTGTATGACTTTGTGGCGGAAGGCGTGGAAGAGCAGGCCGAATACCTCAAGGCCTACCACGACATCTCCCATAAAGTGATGACCGACCCAAGCGACAAAAATCTTAATGAGATGGCGCGCATTCAGGAGATCCTCGATCATCAGGGCCTGTGGCAGCTCGACAGCCGCATTAACGAAGTGCTCGAGCAGCTTGGTCTGGAAGCGGATACCGAGCTTTCCGCGCTGTCCGGCGGCTGGCTGCGTAAAGCCGCGCTGGGCCGGGCATTGGTCAGCTCCCCGCGCGTGCTGCTGCTTGATGAACCGACTAACCACCTTGATATCGAAACCATCGACTGGCTGGAAGGCTTCCTGAAGGAGTTCCAGGGCAGCATTATCTTTATCTCCCACGACCGTTCCTTTATTCGCAATATGGCGACTCGTATTGTCGACCTGGATCGCGGCAAGCTGGTTTCTTACCCTGGCGACTACGACCAGTATCTGCTGGCGAAAGAAGAAGCCCTGCGCGTGGAAGAGTTACAGAACGCCGAGTTTGACCGCAAGCTGGCGCAGGAAGAAGTGTGGATCCGTCAGGGCATCAAAGCGCGTCGTACCCGTAACGAAGGGCGCGTTCGTGCCCTGAAAGCGATGCGCCGCGAGCGCGGTGAACGCCGTGAAGTGATGGGCAGCGCGAAGATGCAGGTCGAAGAGGCGAGCCGCTCAGGCAAAATCGTCTTCGAGATGGAAGACGTTAATTACCAGGTTGCCGGCAAAACGCTGGTGCGTGATTTCTCCGCTCAGGTTCAGCGTGGCGATAAAATTGCGCTGGTGGGGGCGAACGGTTGCGGTAAGACTACGCTGCTTAAGCTGATGCTTAGCCAGCTACAGGCCGACAGCGGCCGCGTGCACTGCGGTACCAAGCTGGAAGTGGCCTACTTCGACCAGCACCGCGCCGAGCTGGATCCTGATCGCACGGTGATGGATAACCTGGCGGAAGGGAAGCAGGAAGTAATGGTGAACGGCAAGCCGCGCCACGTGCTGGGCTACCTGCAGGACTTCTTGTTCCATCCAAAACGCGCCATGACCCCGGTGCGTGCGCTTTCCGGCGGGGAAAGAAACCGCCTGCTGCTGGCCCGTTTATTCTTAAAACCTAGCAACCTGCTGATTCTCGATGAACCAACCAACGACCTGGACGTCGAAACGCTGGAGCTGCTGGAAGAACTGATTGATGGTTACCAGGGCACGGTTATGCTGGTTAGCCACGACCGTCAGTTTGTCGATAATACCGTCACCGAGTGCTGGATCTTCGAAGGCCAGGGCAAAATCGGTCGCTATGTCGGCGGCTACCATGATGCCAAAGGCCAGCAGGGTTCCGCCCAGCCTTTGCGTCAGGCGGCTGTGGTTAAAACCGAGAAGGCCGAGGCGCAAAAAGCAGAACCTGTTAAACGTGCCAATAGCAAACTAAGCTATAACCTGCAGCGCGAACTGGAGCAGCTGCCTCAACGACTTGAGCAGCTTGAGGCCGATTTAGGCGTGCTGCAGGCAAAAGTCGGCGATGCGGATTTCTTTAACCAACCGCACGATACGACCCAGAAAGTCCTCGCGGAAATGTCCGCAGCGGAGCTGGCACTGGAAGAGGCATTCGAGCGCTGGGAGTATCTCGAAGCGCTGAAAAACGGCTCGTAATCTAAGGAGAGTTACGATGTGTGCCACACACCACCATCGCTCGCATATTTTGTGTCGACAATGTGATTTGCTGGTGGCATTGCCGGAGCTGCAGGATGGCCACAAAGCCTCCTGCCCGCGCTGTGGCACACCGTTGGTCACGCAGTGGTATTTACCGCGCCAGCGGCCGACGGCTTACGCTTTGGCGGGGCTGTTTATGCTGCTGCTGGCCAACCTGTTTCCTTTCATCAATATGAAGGTGGCCGGGATCAGCAGCGAAGTCACGCTGATGCAAATCCCCGGCGTGATGTTTTCTGAGGATTACGCCAGCCTCGGCACCTTCTTTCTGCTTTTTGTCCAGGCGGTGCCGGCCTTCTGCCTGATAACCATCCTGCTGTTAGTCAACCAGGCGAAGCTACCTTTCGGGCTTAAACGCTGGCTGGCGCGAGTCCTGTTCCAGCTGAAAAGCTGGGGCATGGCGGAAATCTTCCTCGCCGGCGTGCTGGTCAGCTTCGTTAAGCTTATGGCCTATGGCGATATTGGCGTGGGCAGCAGTTTTATACCCTGGTGCCTGTTCTGTATTTTGCAGCTTAGGGCCTTCCAGTGCGTCGACAGACGCTGGCTTTGGGACGATATTGCGCCCATGCCGCCGGTGCATCAGCCGCTAAAAGTTGGCGTATCGGGTATCAAGCAGGGGCTGCGTTCCTGCTCCTGCTGTACGGCAATTGTTGAGGCTGACACGCTGGTTTGCCCGCGCTGTGGGACACACGGTCACGTACGCCGCAGACACAGCCTGCAATGGACGCTGGCGCTGCTGATCACTTCTATCATGCTCTACCTGCCAGCAAACATTATGCCGATCATGGTCACCGAGATGCTGGGCAGCAAATATCCCTCCACGATTTTAGCCGGGGTGATCCTGCTCTGGAGCGAGGGATCTTATCCGGTGGCGATGGTGATTTTCATCGCCAGTATTATGGTGCCGACGCTGAAAATGATCGCCATTGCCTGGCTGTGCTGGGATGCAAAAGGGCACGGCAGGCGTGACAGCGAACGTATGCATCTGATTTATGAAGTTGTCGAATTTGTTGGCCGCTGGTCGATGATCGACGTGTTCGTGATTGCCGTCCTTTCTGCGCTGGTGCGTATGGGCGGGTTGATGAATATCTACCCGGCTATGGGAGCATTAATGTTTGCTTTTGTGGTTATTTTGACGATGTTTGCAGCGATGACCTTTGACCCTCGCTTGTCCTGGGATCGAGCAGACGATGTAACTGATGAGGAGTCTTCCGAGCATGGAAAATAAGAGCGGCGAGGCGAAAGTACAGAAGGTAAAAAACTGGTCGCCGGTTTGGATCTTTCCCATCGTAACGGCGCTGATTGGCGCCTGGATCCTGTTTTACCACTACAGCCATCAGGGGCCGGAAGTGACCCTGATTACCGCCAATGCTGAAGGCATTGAAGGCGGAAAAACCACCATTAAAAGCCGCAGCGTGGACGTGGGCATCGTCGAGAGCGCGCAGCTTACCGACGATTTACACCACGTGGAAATTAAGGCCCGGCTCAATTCCGGCATGGAAAAGCTGCTGCATAAAGATTCCGTCTTCTGGGTGGTAAAACCGCAGGTTGGGCGGGAAGGGATTTCCGGACTTGGGACGCTGCTGTCTGGCGCCTACATTGAGCTCCAGCCGGGTACCAAAGGCGAGCAGCCGGAAAACTATGCTTTGCTGGATGCGCCACCGCTTGCGCCGCCGGACGCCAAAGGTATTCGCATCACGCTCGACAGCAAAAAAGCAGGTCAGCTCACCCCGGGAGACCCGGTGTTGTTCCGCGGCTATCGCGTGGGCTCGGTGGAAACCAGCACCTTTGATACCAATAAACGTGCTATCAGCTACCAGCTGTTTATCGCCGCGCCGAACGACAGGTTGATTACCAGCAACGTTCGCTTCTGGAAAGACAGCGGCATTGCCGTGGATATGTCTTCCCAGGGCATGCGTGTTGAAATGGGCTCGCTGACCACGCTGTTTAGCGGCGGCGTGAGCTTCGACGTGCCTGACGGGTGGGAGTGGGGCAAGCCGGTTGAGTCCGGCACCGACTTCCAGCTGTTTGACGATCAGAAAAGCATTCAGGATTCGCTGTTTACCGATCATATCGACTACCTGATGTTCTTCAAAGATTCTATTCGCGGCCTGCAGCCGGGCGCGCCGGTAGAGTTCCGGGGCATTCGTCTGGGTACCGTCGCTCAGGTGCCGTTCTTCAACGAGAGCATGCGTCAGAAGCTGAACGACGATTTCCGTATTCCGGTGCTGATCCGTATTGAGCCGGAACGCCTGAAAAATATGGTAGGGAATGAGGCGGATATTCCATCGAATATGAAGGCGCTGATTCAGCGCGGGCTGCGTGCCTCGATGAAAACCGGCAATCTGATTACCGGGGCGCTGTATATCGATCTCGATTTCTATCCGAATGAGAAAACGGTGACAGAAATTCCGAGCATCAGCGGTTATCCGGTGATCCCAACCATGAGCGGCGGCCTGGCGCAAATTCAGCAGAAGCTGCTGGAAACGCTGAATAAGATCAACAATCTGCCGATTTCGCCGATGCTGGAACAGGCGACGAACACGCTGGGTGAAAGTCAGAAAACCATGCGTCATCTGCAACAGACGCTGGATAACCTGAATAAGATAACCGCCAGCCAGTCGATGCAGCAGCTGCCGGAAGATATGCAGAAAACGCTTCGCGAGCTGAACCGCAGCATGCAGGGCTTCCAGCCTGGCTCCGCGGCCTACAACAAGATGGTGGCGGATATGCAGCGTCTTGATCAGGTGCTGCGTGAGCTGCAGCCGGTATTGCGCACGCTGAACGACAAGAGCAATTCGCTGATATTTGAAGCGAAGGATAAAAAGGATCCGCAGCCGAAGAGGGCACAACCATGAAAAAGTGGCTCACGCTAGCCGCCGTATTGACGCTGTCTGCCTGTAGCGGCAGCGATAACGGCAAGACGTACTATCAGCTGCCGCAAAGCTCACAGCCTGTTATGCAGGCCGTGAGCCAGCCTGGAAGCCACTTACTGTGGGTCGATCAGATTACGGTCCCTGATTTCCTGGCGGGCACCGGGGTGGTTTACCAGACGACCGATGTGCAGTACGTCATTGCAACCAGTAATCTGTGGGCCAGCCCGCTGGACCAGCAGCTACGTAATACGCTGGTGAGTAACCTCAGCAGCGCGCTGCCGGGCTGGGTTGTTGCTTCCCAGCCTTTAGGTAACGATCAGGAAGCGCTAAGCGTGAACGTGACCGGCTTCCACGGCCGCTACGACGGCAAGGTAATTGTCAGCGGAGAGTGGCTGCTGAAGCGCCAGGGCGAGATAATCAAACGTCCGTTCCATATCGAACTGAAGCAGCAGGATGATGGCTACGATGCGATGGTGAAAACCCTGGCTCAGGGCTGGCAGCAGGAAGCGAAGAGTATCGCTTCGGAGCTCACACGCCTTAATTAATAGGTAAAATGATTGGTACAAAAAAGCTGCGATTTTCACCGTCGGGTGGTCGCAGCTTTTCTTTTTTTGTGAACCGGTTAGCCGCAGGATAGCCTGACTTTTTGCCGAAAAGATAACCAGAATAGCGCAGGAATATGACATTGGCGTGAATTTTGCGCATTGACGCTCTTCGGATTTCGCGTTATTGCTTATCCGTGGTTGCACATTTTGTAATCACTGTTTTCTTTTCCACCAGACAATGTAATGAGGGAAACGAGGCATGAAGAGACAAAAACGAGATCGCCTGGAACGGGCACATCAACGTGGTTATCAGGCAGGCATCGCCGGACGCTCAAAAGAGATTTGTCCATATCAGACTCTGAATCAGAGGTCCTACTGGATGGGAGGCTGGCGAGAAGCCATGGAAGACAGGGCGGTTACTGCGTAATCACTGTCTCTTTAGAAAAAGAAACCTCCGCCATGCGGAGGTTTCGCCTTTTTGGACCCTTGTAAAATCAATCAGGGTTTGGGGAAAATCCAGACGTGCTGTTCGGGCAGCTGTAGATGATGAGGTTGAGCGTCACGCATTTCATTGCCGTAGGCGCGGATAACGAAATCATCCCCGGCGGTGCGGAATAAATACTCCCAGCGGTCACCCAAATACATGCTGGTCAATAGCGGCAGCGTCATGCCGTTTTCTCCCGGCTGGTCTGCAATACGCACGCGCTCAACGCGAATCACCGCCGTGGCTTCCTGCCCGGCCACTACGCCGGCGCCTGCTTTGCCCCAGAGCGCCCAGTCGCTGCCTTCGATACGCGCTTTGCCGTCGCGAACCTCGGTCACCTTGCCGTTCAGGCGGTTGTTGCTGCCCATAAACTCGGCGGTAAAGAGCGTTTGCGGCGAGCCATACATTTCCTGCGGCGTACCCTGCTGTTCGATTTTGCCGTTATTCAGCAGCAGGATACGGTCGGAAATTGCCATCGCTTCGTTCTGGTCGTGGGTAACCATCAGCGCTGACAGGCCGAGCTTGATAATCAGTTCACGCAGGAAGACGCGAGCCTCTTCGCGCAGCTTCGCATCCAGGTTGGAAAGCGGCTCATCCAGCAAAATCACCGGTGGGTTATAAACCAGCGCCCGGCCAATCGCCACGCGCTGCTGCTGCCCGCCGGAAAGCTGATAAGGATGGCGCTGGCCGAGGTGACCCAGGCCCAGCTGATCCAAAACCGCCTGCACCCGCTGATTGATTTCCGCCGTCGCCACTTTACGCAGCTTTAGCGGATAGGCGACGTTTTCGAATACCGTTTTGTGTGGCCACAGGGCATAAGACTGGAATACCAGCCCCAGGTTACGTTCCTCCGCCGGGATCTCTTTGCGTGACGCACCGTCGTAAACGTTGCTTTTGCCGATAACAATAGTGCCCTGTGTGGGCTTTTCCAGCCCGGCGACGGCGCGCAGTAGCGTGGTTTTGCCGCTGCCCGAAGGACCAAGCAGCGAGACGACCTCACCGCGTTTGAGATCCATGGAAACGCCTTTCAGCACAGGGTTGTCGCCGTAGGTTAAGTGCAGGTTCTCGACCGATAACTCAATCATGTAATTTCACTCCAAAACGAAGGGCAATGCCGAGCCCTAACACCACGAACAGAATATTGATAAACGAAAGTGCGGCGACGATATCAATGGCGCCCGCTGCCCACAGCGAAACCAGCATTGAGCCGATGGTTTCGGTGCCGGGTGAAAGCAGATAGACGCCGGTGGAATATTCACGCTCGAAGATCAGGAACATCAGCAGCCATGAGCCAATCAGGCCGTAGCGCGACAGCGGTATAGTGACGTGGCGGGTGATTTGCCCTCGGGTTGCCCCGGTGCTGCGAGCGGCCTCCTCCAGCTCCGGCCCAACCTGCAGAAGAGTGGAGGAGATAAGGCGCAGGCCATAGGCCATCCACACGACAGTATAGGCCAGCCAGACGCTGAATATCGTGCTGCGCAGTGAACGCAACCAGACGATGAGATTATCCCGCAGCCACTGGGACCACGGCATGCCGGAAAGCCAGCCGGATTTCAGCGCGTTATCGAGCCACATTGGCAGGAATAAGAACACCCACAGGAAGGCCAGGCCGGCCAGCAGGCCAGGCACTGCACGTGGCACCAGTACGCTGTAGTCGAGGAAGCGGGTGACGTTATCCGGCTTTCTGTGCATGGCGATGCCGATAAACAGGTAGCAGACCACCGCCAGCGCACCGCCGATGACGCCAATCGCCATAGAGTTGACGATGGCTCGCAGCAGGTTGGGCTGTTCCCAGATGGTACGGAAGGTGTTCAGCGACAGTTCATCCCACAGCGAAACGCCCACGCCCCAGTTGGAAATAAAGGCGCGCAGGATGACGCCAATCAGCGGCACGCCGATGGTGACGGTCAGCCAGAAAGCCACGACTGCACCTGCGACCCAACGCCATTTCCCGAGCGGCAAGGCTCGCGCCTGGGAGGCTTTGCCTTTGACGGTCACAAAGCGGTTCGCGGTGCGCATCAGGCGGCGCTGCAGCATCACCAGCGGGATGGTGATACAAATCAGCACCACGGCGACGGCGGCCATCAGGTGATAAGACGGCGTGCCGAGCTTATTGGTGAGCTTGTAGAGGTAAGTTGCCAGCACCATGTTGCCTTCCGGGTCGCCCAGGACGAGCATCAGGCCGAAAACTTCCAGCCCAAGAAAGAACAGCAGCACGGTTGCGTAAAGCATCGCCGGGCGCACCATCGGCAGGCTGACGGCGGTCATGACCTGAAGCGGTGATGCGCCTGCGGTACGGGCCGCTTCTTCCACATCAGACCCTACGCTACGCAGCGCCGAGGAGATGTAGAGATAAGCGTGGGGAACGTGCGTCAGGCCGGCAATCACCACGATGCTCGACATGTCGTAGATATTCCACGGCACGAAGCCGAGCAGCGACTGAGCCCACAGAGAGAAGAAACCGACCGGGCCTGCGGCCACCACGTAGCCGAATCCCAGCACCATAGGAGATACGAAGATAGGCACCAGAATCAGCGGCTCAATGATCCGCCTGCCGGGCAGGTCGGTACGAACCATCAGGAAAGCCAGAATGCCGCCCAGCGGGATGGCAATAATCACCAGGCCAAAAGCCAGAATAAAACCGCTTTTCAGCGCCAGGTAAAAATCAGAGTCGGTGAAAATAAACTCAAAAGATTCGAGGCTCCACTCTTTCGACGGCGAGAAGAACGGGGCCGAGAGAAAACTCTGTATAACGATAAACGACAGCGGAATATAGATAACCAGCGCCGTTATCAGCACCACGATGCCGCGCGGCAGGCTCTGCCACTTTCTGCGTAATGCATCCATGTAACGATCCCTCAGGTCAGTAAGCCTGAATAGCCTAATGTGTTCGGGTTAAGCGAGGCGCAGCCGGATGGTGCGCCTCATCAAAGGATTATTTCGCGGCGGCTTCGCGCCACTGCTTGATGTAGTCCAGACGTTTTTTCTGCTGCAGGTATTCCAGCAGGGTTTCATCAACAGGGATTGGTTTAAGCGCGTTACCGAGCTTCTTAGTCATACCGTCGATGTCGTTGTCACCGTCGATATCATTGCGAATGGACGGAATGTCAGCCTGGTTGGCGAGAATATTTTGCCCTTTCTCTGACAGCACGTAGTCAATCCACAGCTTCGCCGCGTTGCTGTTTTTGGCTTCACTGCTGATAAACGATACGCGTGACAGCACCAGGGTATAGTCCTTCGGATAAGCAATGCCGAGGGAGGTGTCCGTTTTGGCGCGTGCTTCTGCGTAGGAGCCCAGGATGTTGAAACCAATCAGGTTCTCGCCAGAGGAAACGCGCTCCATCATCGTCCCGGTTGAGGACTGGACCGAAAGACCACCTTTCGCCACAGCGGCCAGAGTTTTGAAGTAGTTTGGGTCGGCCTTGTAGTCCTGAACGGAAAGCATAAAGCCAAGACCGGATTTTTCGATATCGTAAGTGGTGACTTTTTTGCTGAATTTATCCGGCTGGCTGGCGATGAGTTTCGCCAGCGCCTCGTGGCTCTCAGGTACTTCGTTGGCCGGGATCAGGCGTTTGTTATAGATAAAAATAACCGGCTCGTAGGTGGTGCCGTACGCCTTGTCTTTCCATACCGCCCACTTAGGCAACTGACCTTGTTCGGGGGATTTGTACTCCTGGGCATAGTCGGTGGCGAGCTTCAGAGCGGTGTCCATCGAAGAGCTCCAGACTACGTCCCCGCTGGTACCGCCTGCGGCCTGCTCGCTGATATAACGGTTATACAGCTCGGTGCTGTTCATGTCGTTATATTCCACCTTGATACCCGGATAAGCGGCCTCAAAGCCTTGAATCAGCGGCGAGGCGGTTTTGGTGTCGGTGGTGGAGTAGAGCACCACTTTGCCTTCTTTGGTCGCGGCATCAATGATTTTCTGATAATCAGCCGGATAGCCCTGCGGCACGGCAGAAAACGCGGAGGTAGAGAACAGCACGGCAGAAGCAAGGAGAGAGACACGTAACTTATTCGACATTATTGTTAACCCCTAGTTACATTTGAGAAACTAAAAATCAACATAACGCATAACGTTTTTCAGGCAAGAGGGTGAGTTTTCTATCTTCGCGATTTGTGATTTCGAACGTTGTTTAAGCAATTAACACCATAAAAACCACGACGGAAATTTAACGATCTGCCTCAACAAAAAACAAAAAGGCACCCAGTGCGAACAATGGATGCCTTAGAGGTAAAGCTTAGTAATGGCGTATTAGAAAGCAGTCGTGTCTTTGAACAGACCCACTTTCATGTCGGTGGCGGTGTAGATCACGCGGCCATCAACCAGCACTTCGCCATCGGCCATGCCCATGATCAGGCGACGGTTGATAACGCGCTTAAAGTGAATGCGGTAGCTGACTTTTTTCGCCGTTGGCAGGATTTGCCCTGCCAGTTTGACTTCACCTACGCCCAGCGCACGGCCTTTACCTTCGCCGCCGAGCCAGCCGAGGTAGAACCCAACCAGCTGCCACATGGCATCCAGGCCCAGGCAGCCAGGCATCACCGGATCGCCAATAAAGTGGCAAGCAAAGAACCACAGGTCAGGGGTGATATCTAATTCTGCTTCAACGTAACCTTTATCGAAGTTACCGCCGTCTTCGGTCATTTTGACCACGCGGTCCATCATCAGCATTGGAGGCGCGGGTAACCGTGGGCCTTCAGCGCCAAACAGTTCGCCACGACCAGAGGCAAGAAGATCTTCTTTCGTATAGGATTCGCGTTTATCTACCATGTCTACAGTAAGCCTTTTTATAATGAAGCACGCAGGTTAGCTAACACGTGTACGCTCAACAAGTCCGATCAGTTGTGGTTGAACCAGTTGAGCCAGCGTAGCGGCCACGGAAAGCGTTGACGAACATCCGGCGCCGAAGCCTGAGCAATACGCTCCTGCACCGCACGCATCAGGGTGTTTTGCCCTTCGCCATCCCACGGGAGATTGGTCAATAACGGCAGGGCATCGGCCACGTCGTCAATAGCCCAAATCGAGAATTTATTTTGCTCGACGGCCTCCAGAACATCTTTATGCAGCGACAGGTGGCGTACGTTCGCCAACGGAATAATTACGCCCTGAGCTCCATTGAACTCACGCTGCTGGCAAATGCGGAAGAACCCTTCGATTTTTTCGTTCAGTCCGCCAACAGGTTGAACGCGGCCAAACTGATCGACCGAGCCGGTTATCGCGATGTGCTGATAAATCGGGACATTGGCCAGGGCGCTTATCAGCGCGCACAGTTCCGCCATCGAGGCGCTATCGCCGTCTACTTCGCTGTAGGACTGCTCAAAAGTGATCGATGCAGAGAACGGGATCTGCTGGTCGAGCTGTAGCTCAGCCATCAGAAATGCCTGCATGATCATCATGCCTTTGGCATGAATGTTACCGCCAAGTTCCGCCTTACGCTCAACGTCGGTGAACTCACCGTCGCCTACGTGAACTACGCAGCTAATGCGCGAAGGTTCACCAAAGGCACGCGGGTGACCCGGGAACTCAATCACCGACAGGGCGTTAATCTGGCCGATCGTTTCGCCTTCGGTTTCAATCAGGATCTGCTCCATCAGGATTTCATCCTGCATGCGCTCGGCCAGGAAACCTTCACGCCATTCACGCTGTTCGAGCATCTGCTGGAGCTGTTCGGCGTTGAAGCTGTTTTCTTCGGTAAATGGCGCAACTTCACGCAGCTGGCGTGAAATCCAGGATGGGCACAGCGGTAATGTTTCCTGATCGCCCGTGTAGCGCACCGCTTCGCGAATCAGCGGTTGCCAGGCATCTGCAGCGGGGGCTGGCAGAGACTTCTTTTCGGCAATGGCGTAGATCCACTGGCACCAAAGCGCCATCTCGTCTGCAGAGGCGATTTGCAGATTGTCTTCAAATTCACTGTAGATAGCGGCAGAGGCGAGGTCCATTTCCATTTCCTGGAAATCGGCCAGCGAATCGCGCTCGCCAACCAGCACCAATTTAAAGTCGAGCGCCAGAGAAGGAATTTTGACCGGCAGCGGGCGGGTTTCGTCTGGTGAAATCCAGTCAAAACGGCCCTGGATCATCATCTGCTTAAGGCGCAGCCACAGCAGGGGTTGCGCAAGGACGCTGCGCAGGGACAGCACGAGCACGCCACCGTTGGCACGGTGAATCAGTCCGGGTTCAAGGGTGACCGCGCCAGCAAACTGGCGCACGCAGCCGAACAGCTGCTCTGCTTCAATCCAGTCGGCAGCGACAACTTCTCCGCGGGAAGCGAAATTGTCGTCGGCGTGCTCAGCAGGGCGCAGCGTCACCTGGTTTCCTTCAATGAGGTAATGTCCGCCGGTGAGCACTTCGGCTTCACCGCACGTTTCTTCAACGGCTGCTGCGATAAGGTCCAGGTATTCTTGCTCTTCTGGTGCTTTCACCAGCATCAAATCGACAGAAGAGACGGAAAGGTTGAGTTGCTCAATCCCGTAAAGTAAACGAGGTTGAACCGCAGAAAGAGGGGCAGAGTCGGTATCATAAGGCTGTGCAAAAATTTCCTGATAGCTTTCGGTATCAGGCACAAGGGCACGCCAGTCAAGTCGATTAGTCGTCAAAGTCGCTATATTTTTTAATGAGATGTCAAAGGCGCGATTATACAAGAATCGTCCGGGTAGCACACGGATAAAGCAGTATCACAGTTTTATCCCCCTCACAGCTTTGATTTTCAGTTCAGCGAATGGCGGAAAAACTGTTATTCTGAACTAAGTTACGCGGTCACACTGAGATCACAATGAAATATCAACAGTTGGAAAATCTCGAGAGCGGCTGGAAGTGGAAGTATCTGGTGAAGAAGCATCGCGAAGGAGAGTTAATCACGCGATACATCGAAGCCAGTGCAGCACAAGAGGCTGTGGAGCAGCTCCTGACGCTTGAGAACGTGCCTGTTTTGGTTCAGAGCTGGATCGATCAGCATATGAACCCAGCGCTGCATAACCGCATGAAGCAGACGATTCGTGCCCGGCGTAAAAGACATTTTAACGCCGAGCATCAGCATACCCGTAAGAAATCCATCGATCTTGAATACCTTGTCTGGCAGCGTCTGGCCGCGCTGGCACAGCGCCGGGGCAATACGCTTTCAGAAACCGTTGTTCAACTGATTGAAGACGCGGAACGTAAAGAGAAGGTGGAAAATAAGATGTCGACGCTTAAGCAGGATTTGCAGGCAATGCTAAGCAAAAAGTGACGTCGTGAAGAAAGGGGGGCGATAAAGTTCTCGCGATATTCCAGCCAATAAAAAACCCCGCCTTGGCGGGGTTTTTGTTCAAGGAAGGGTAACTTATGCCGCAGGCTGAGTTACAACTTCTTTGATACCTTTAACTTCGATCTCAACGCGACGATCTGGAGCCAGGCAGTCGATCAGTTTAGCTTTAGGCGCTACTTTGTCACAGGTGTTGCCTGTAACTGGGTTAGATTTGCCCATGCCACGTGGAGAGATTTTGTTCGCCGGGATACCTTTAGAGATCAGGTAATCAACAACGCTCTGTGCACGTTTTTCAGACAGTTTCAGGTTGTACTGCTCAGAACCGATACGGTCGGTGTAACCCAGAACAACGACGGAACCGTCTTTCGGATCCAGGTTGCTCAGCTGGGTGTACAGCTGATCCAGTGCCTGCTGACCTTCTGGTTTCAGGGTTGCTTTGTTGAAGTTGAACAGAACGTCAGACTTCAGAGTGAAGTGCTTGGTCTGTACTTCTGGCGCTGGAGCCGGAGCTGGCGCTACAACTGGAGCAGCAGCTTCCTGCTGGCCGAAGCGGTAGGAAACACCTACGCTCAGCATGCCGTTGTCTGGACGAGTACCAACGGTCTGTGCATCACCGATGTTGTTAACCCACTGGTATTCCAGACGGGTAGCGATGTCACGGGTAACAGCCCACTCAACACCACCAGCGAATACTGGAGAAACACCGGTGTCGTGGTCTTTCAGACGCTCACCAGCCGCGTTGTTTGCGGTGGAGTCTGCACGCCATACCATGCCGCCCAGACGGGTGTAGATGTCCAGATCGTCAGTGATTGGGTAACCCAGTTTAGCGGTCAGCTGCACGCCCTGAGCTTTGAAAGCACCGTTTTCTGGAGTGCCTTTGTAAGGCATACGGCCCAGCCAGTCATAACCCATTTCGAAACCAACGTACGGGTTAACCTGGTAACCACCGAATGCGCCAGCACCCAGTTGGCTTTCGTGGGTCGGACCACTGCCGATACCACGGTCGTAGCCGTTACCGTAGAAACCGGTGTCGTGGTACTGGGACCAGCCCAGTTTAGCACCAGTATACCAGGTGTTATCTTTCGGTGCGGCCTGCGCTACGGTAGCGAAGCCAGCCAGTGCCACTGCAATCGCGATAGCTGTCTTTTTCATTTTTTGCGCCTCATTATCATCCAAAAGGCCATGAGCTCTAAACCAATTTAAAGCCCAGGGTTAAATCCTTCGCCCGGGTTTACGCTCAATTGTTACTCTACCGATATATCGGTGTTATGAAGAGCAACCCTGGCGAGGTAAAGTCTACAACGTAGTTGAAAAGTTACAAGTGTGAAGTCCGTCAGGCATATGAAAAAAAACGACTTGCATACATATCTTTTTACAAATTGGATGCTTTTTTAAGCAAGTGCTTTATCCCTTGAACCCCGTCAAACCGCCATATGGCGGGTATTCTTGAATCATGACAGCGGATTATATGGCATGAGTAAAAAAATCCAGGATTTCTCCTAAATTTACTTAATGATACAAACTAGAATGAATTTTTAGGCCGTTTCGTGGTCTTGGACCGGATGTCATGTTGCTGGTTGGGCGCATAATGAACCCCATCGCACTCCCGGTTTCGGCTGCGATCGTTAGCCGTAAATGTTCTTCATCTGTTAATTCTTCCGTTAACCAGCCGATGACAACGCTGTAATTTCCCGTCTGCAAAGCTTTCACCATCGCGTCTACGGTGCATAAAGGATCTAACTGACTTGCCTGCATCACTTTTGCCAGCGGCAACCCCGCTGCCTGCAGCCATTCACGGCTGAGCTTCTGCTGCGGCGTGAGCCAGAGCTGCCAGCGAGATTGTTGTCCCAACTGCTGTAATAAAGGTAGCAGAATAAACTGCGTAACCCATGGGTTGTCTTCACTGTAGACCATTTCACTGATTAACCCCGGTGCGCTGTTATCAGAGGATGACTGAGCAGGGGAGTGCGCAGCAACTGCAACATGACGAAAGTGAGTTTGAAGGTTATGTGAGTGCATAGTGAGTCCCGCCTAATGGGTTACTGTATGAATATACAGTAATGCCTGTACGAACAAAGATCAACCGAAATTTCGGAAAGTGTCTCGCAATTTCTTCATGCAATACCGCTCCGGATGAAATTGTCGTTGCCATTACCTTTAACCTTACTTATTTTCTGGTGTTAGGAGGGGAAGTAACTACAGTAGCTATTTAACAGTTGATATATAAGGACATATTATGAAGGATGTTACGTTTCTTAGAATTCATAAATCACAGGAATATCTTTCTTCACTGGGTAAAATTGGTTGTCGGCCGCTATTTGGTGGTTACAGCCTGACTGTCGAAGGGGTCGTCTTTGCTATGGTGGCGAAAGGCGAGCTTTATTTGCGTGCCTGTGAACAGTGTGCAGATTATTTCAGCCAAAAATCGTCATCACCTCTCATGTACAGGAAAAGAGGACTTCCTGTGGCATTAAATTACTATCATGTGGATGAAGAACTCTGGGAGAACCCGGACAAACTTGTCGAGCTTTCCATTCTGGCATTACGAAACGCCCAGCGTGAGAAAACGCAGATAAAGATACGTTCCCGGCGGCTTAAAGATCTCCCTAATCTTTCTTTAAATATAGAAGTCATGCTTTGCGAAGTGGGGATCAAAGATCCGCAAACTCTGCAGCTTTTCGGTGCCAAAAGGTCATGGTTAAAAATACGCAGCACGAGGGCAACTGTGGGTATTAAAGTACTGCTTGCACTCGCGGGAGCCATTCAAGGTGTCCATGAGGCGGTACTCCCTTTAGAGGTTCGAAATGAATTGACGGAGTGGTGGCGCCGCTATGAGCAGCGCCAGCCTTCCTATTCGGAGCACTGAGAGATTTGCTGCTGAAGGCGAGATATTTCTGGCAGCAGAGCAATCAAAAGTCCGACTTGCTGCAGAACCAGGGGTTCTTTTGTTTCTGCTCGGGCCTCAAGATGTGAGATGCGGGCAGAAAGACCCCCGAGCGCTCTCTGAACGCGTTCTTCATCAACCGGCAGGTGATGAAGAGCATCATCCACATAGCAAACGGCATCATCAAGCAGCATGAGCGTATCTCCGTGGCTGAGTTTCTCCCTGTGCGCGCCTAACGCAGAGATGTAGCTATTAAAGGAGTGATTCAGACAGAGCAGGCGGAATGCCGCTTCTCGCATCTCTTTTGATACGTGAGGTTCAGAGGACATATTTGAAACCACTGAAGCCAGCTCGGCATCTTTGTTGTGCGCATCTCGCCGGGCTATACGGTATTCAAGACGATTATCCCGCCCCTGGTGATACTGCTCGAGAATGGCATCGAGATAGCGGCAGTTGGCGTTGAATGCACGTTCAACGACCAGCGATAACCGACGGAATCGCCAGTCTGGCCAAATGAAACTTACCGCGGCCCAGGCTATAGCACAGCCCAGTAACGTATCAAAAACGCGAGGGAGAGCGACTTCGAAACCTTCGCCCAGCAGGTTAAAGCACAGCAGTACCAGCAGCGTAATAAACATGGTGGCATGAGCGTACTGGACGTTGCGGAACGCGAAGAACAGCACGCCGGTAATGACAATCAGTATTAGCTGGCCTTCCAGGGATGGGACCAGCCAGAGTAAAGGCAGGCCAATCGCCACGCCGACTAACGTGCCGATGATACGCAACGCTAAGCGCCGCCGGGTAGCGCTGTAGTTTGGCTGGCAGACAAAGAGGCTGGTCAGCAGTATCCAGTATCCGTGCTGCAGGCCAGTAAATTGAATAAAGGCATAGCCAACGCACAACACCAGCGACATGCGCACCGCGTGACGGAAGAGCGCGGACTCCGGCGTGAGGTTCAGTTTTAGCCGCTGCCAGATATCATCGAAGCCCGTCAGCCTGTCGTCGGCAAGGCGGTTTTCCGGATCGTTTTGCGGCTCGGCAATGGCCTGTTCAGACTCAATGTTCGCCAGTTGGGCATCAATCGCCCGCAGGTTTGTAATCAGAAATCCCAGCGCTTTTATTTCTGCAGCGGTTGCGTGGCCTGCTCGAATACGATCCAGAGCGGAATCAAGATGGGTAAAAGCGCGCTCAAAACGAGGATCGTGCTGATAAGGGATGCGCAGCAGGATAGAACGCGAGAGTTGCTGGCAGGCCTGAGATTGCATCGTTAGCAGGCGTTGGAAACGGAACATCACGTCGCTGTAGCGGAATTTATCGCGCTGAGCCTGGTATTGAATATGGGATGAGCTGGCCCTTTCATGAATATCCTGGGCAACAAAATAATAGTGCAGCGTGCGGCGAGTCCCCCTCTGACCACGATCCCCGCGAAGGCGCGTCAGCAATGAGCTCTTGGTCTGATTCAGCGTGGTAACCAACTGACTGTTCGCCATGGCCAGCTGCAGCATCGGGGCCTGGGTTTCATCTTCAATGTCGGGGTCAAACAGCGTCGCTTTAATTTCCAGAAAGCTCGCAAGGCTTTCATAGCAGCGCGCCAGATTGTCCTGTAGCGGGCGAATGGGGAAAATTAAGTGGCCTGCCAACGTCAGCAGGTTGTACCACACCGCGCCTGCCAGGAGGAACAGCGGCTGCTGATACCAGTGCTCATAGAGGGAAATTCCGAGCATGGTATAAATGGCTATCAGCAGCGCACCAAAGGCAATAGTGGCATAGCGTTGACCCAATCCACCGAGGAGGATAAACCCGCTGGTTGAAACCGTTAAACCTAATGCAAACAGCCATGGCCAGGGGAACAGCAGTTCGACAGATACCGAGGCGATAAAAAAGCTGACCAGGGTTATCAGTAAATTGCGTAACCTTCCGCTTACGCGGTCGTCAAGATCGGCCAGCGCCGCAGCAACAACGCCAAGCGTGAGCGGAATGGTCAGCTTCACTTCACCGAGCCACCACGGCAGCGCCACGGTGCCCGTAAGAGCAATAAATATGCGCAAGTTATAAAGCCAGGCGCTGTTCCAGGTATAACGGCGTACAAGTGGGCTTAGGGTCAGCACGAATGCTCCTTACTGGAAACGGCGACGTGCGTTAGCTTCACGCGCGGCTCGCGCCACTTCAACCGGCACAACACGGCGGCCAACGGGCCATAATGCAATGGCCGCAATCTTGAAATTAGCAATGCCTACCGGGATCCCAATAATCGTGATGCACTGCGCGATCCCTGCCAGAATGTGCATAATGCACAGCCACCAGCCGAAGAAGATCAGCCACAGTATATTCAGCACCGTGCCGCCGGTATTCAGCAGCGCATTTTTACCCTGTGGATTAAGCTCATCGACGTGAACGGCTTCGTTTCCGTAAGGCACAAAGGAAAGCTTGGTGATTTCCCAGCAGGAACGGGTCAGCGGCAGGGTGAAAATCAGCACAATGCTGACCAACGTGGCAAATAACCATGAAAGGGTGGTCAAAAAGCCCCCCAGCACGAAGTTCAGAACATTTAGTACGGTACGCATAGTGACGCTTCCCTGGCAGAAAATAACAGAATGATTAACCACAACAATTGTAACGCGTTTTTACTCTGGAGCGTCATTCCATCGGCAGTTAAACTTGGGCCACAACCTCCTCATCGGATCGGGCAACGTAATGGAACTCAAAGCAACTTCTCTCGGCAAGCATTTAGCACAGCACCCTTATAACCGGGTCAGGCTGCTGTCGGCCGGCGTTGAGGTCAAAGGCGATCGCCACGAATATCTTATCCCATTCAACCAGTTAATCGCGATCAACTGCAAGCGCGGGCTGGTATGGGGCGAACTGGAGTTCGTGCTCCCTGATGACAAAGTCGTTCGCCTGCACGGCACCGAATGGGCTGAAACCCAGCGCTTTTTCCACCATCTGAATTCGCTCTGGTTTAACTGGAGTACGGAGATGAGCGAGGTTGCCGCTGAAGTGCTTGCCGCTCAGCGAGAGGAGATAGAGAAGCGCACCCGCAAAGAGGTGTGGTTCAGGCACAGCGATATGCAAGCGCTACAGGATAATCTGCGCGCCGCCATCGCAGCGCTTCCGCTTCCGCACGCCAGGTTGGGTGAATTTGAAAATTGCCGCGAAGCGTGGGCAATATGCAAAGCCTGGCTTGAACAAGGTGAGGAACGCCGTCATCAGCGGAATAGCGCTTATACCGACCGTATGCTGGAAAAATACGCCACTTTCTTTGAGCAGGTAGAAAGCTCGCCGTTAAACCCTTCCCAGGCACGTGCCGTGGTTAATGGGGAAGATTCGCTGCTGGTATTGGCCGGGGCAGGCAGCGGTAAAACCTCGGTGCTGGTGGCTCGTGCAGGCTGGCTATTACAGCGTGGCGAAGCCACCGAAGATCAAATCCTGCTGCTGGCCTTTGGCCGCCAGGCCGCACAGGAAATGGATGAGCGTATCGCGAGCCGCCTGCATACCGAGGCTATTTCCGCCAGAACGTTCCACTCATTAGCGCTGCATATTATTCAGCAGGGCAGCAAAAAAGTGCCTCGGGTGAGCGAGCTTGAGAGCAACACCGCCGCTCGCCATCAGCTGTTGATTGACAGCTGGCAACAGCAGTGTCGCGAGAAAAAGGCGATGGCGAAAGGCTGGCGGCAATGGCTCAGCGAAGAGCTTGAGTGGGATATCCCTGAGGGCGAGTACTGGCAGGATAAACGCCTGGCGAAGCGGCTTGCCAGTCGCCTGGATCGTTGGCTTGGCCTGATGCGAATGCACGGCGGTTCACAGGCGGAAATGATAGAAAGCGCCCCTGAACAGGTTCGTGAACTTTTCACTAAGAGAATCAAGCTGATGGCCCCGCTGCTGAAAAGCTGGAAAGCCGCCCTTAAAGCCGAAGAGGCGGTTGATTTCTCCGGGTTGATTCACCAGGCGATCAATGTGCTTGAAAAGGGGCGGTTTATCAGTCCGTGGAAGCATATTTTAGTGGATGAGTTCCAGGACATTTCTCCGCAGCGGGCGGCCTTGTTAGCGGCTTTGCGGCGGCAAAACTCGCATACTTCTCTGTACGCCGTGGGTGACGACTGGCAGGCCATTTACCGCTTTAGCGGGGCAGAAATGACGTTAACCACCGCATTTAACCAGCATTTCGGTGAGGGGGACAACTGCGCGCTGGATACCACCTATCGCTTCAACGATCGTATCGGTGAGATAGCCAACGGGTTTGTGCAGCAGAACCCTTACCAGCTACGTAAGCCACTGAACAGCCTTTCAAAAGGTGATAAAAAGGCCGTTACCCTGCTTGCCGATGACCGGCTGGACGATTTGCTGGACAAGCTTAGCGGCTATGTACTGCCGGAACAGCGCATTCTGGTCCTGGCGCGCTATCACCATTTAAGGCCAGACAGCCTGGAAAAAGCCGCCACTCGCTGGCCAAAGCTCAATATCGATTTTATGACCATCCATGCCAGCAAAGGGCAGCAGGCGGACTACGTCATTATTCTTGGGTTGCAGGAAGGAAAAGAAGGTTTCCCTGCCCCTGCCCGGGAGTCAATCATGGAACAGGCGCTCCTGCCGCAGCCCGAGGATTTTCCGGATGCAGAGGAGCGGCGTTTGCTTTATGTGGCGCTGACCCGGGCACGCCACCGCGTCTGGCTTATGTTTAATAAACAGGAGCCTTCAGTCTTTGTTGACGCGCTCAGGCGGCTCGGCGTGCCGGCAGCGAATCGCCCCTGATTACTTCAGGCGTTCGCTAAGATAGCGTTGGTAGTCTGGAATCAGAATATCAACGCTTTCGTTAAAGCCCGGGGAGTGAATGATAAAGTCCGCGGTGGAGAGGTTGGTGGCGACCGGAATGTTCCAGACGGTCGCCAGGCGCAGCAGGGCTTTAACGTCGGGGTCATGAGGAACGGCATTGAGCGGATCCCAGAAGAAAATCAGTACGTCAATTTTGCCTTCAGAAATTAAGGCTCCTACCTGTTGATCGCCCCCCATAGGGCCGCTGAGCATGGCATTGACCTCAAGGCCCGTCGCTCGCTGAATCAAATTACCCGTTGTCCCGGTGGCATATAATGTGTGCCTGGCAAGGGTTGCTTTATGACGCTGTACCCACTTTAAAAGTGCATCCTTACAGTGATCGTGGGCAACCAGTGCGATATGTTTATTTACCGCAAGGGTGCGGGTTGTTAATTCCATTGTCTTTTCCTGGGCAGTTTTAGGCTGCGGACAGATTACTAAAAGTGCCCGATGCTGCAAGAGTACGGCATCAAAAAAGCGAACTGGCTCGTCGGTTTATTACGGCGCGGGCGTCTCGTTTGCCCAGCGTAAAAAGCGCGCTCGCGTCGGCTTGTCGGCCTGGCTAAACCAATACTTCAGCCGCTGTTCGGTCAATGTTTCGGGCTGAGCTGACGGGAAGTCTGGCTGAGCTGCGGCAAAGCGCTGCGCCTCGTCACCGGCTTTTAGCACGGCGAATTCCGGCATTGACGCCTTTTTTCCTGATTTATTATAGCGTTGAGTCTCTTCTTCGTAATCCTTCCCGGTTGATTCTGGTTTAGTGTTCAGGGAATCGGTGCGAACGGGAACAGGCTGCGCATGGCCATCAAGAAGCCTAATTTGAGGAGAAGTGACGGGATGCACGGCGTCTTTGGGTGACAGAACAATGTTTACCTGGTCTATCTCTTTGGTGTCAAAGCTTATAATTAACGGCGAAGACAGCCCCGGAAACCTGCCGCGAGGAGGGGGGCTGAATCTTTTTTCTAGTTTCAGGACTAGCTGGTGCGGGCCATTGTCTATTTCAATGCTGTCTGCGCCTTTTAATAGAGAACTGGAAACTCTTTTTCCGTCCAGAACCAGCAGGTCGACCTCGGCCGAAAGGCGCAGCGTGGTCCCCCATACCAGGGCTGGCATCATCAATATTAACGCTGCAATTGGCAGGCCGACTCTCATTTCACTCTCCCTGATGAGCATGCTGAGCGGATGTTTCAACGTTTTTCCAGAATACCGTCTATTAACATATAGACATATTTCCAGAAATTGCCCTCCTCAGTTTCCAGTTCAAAGATGGCCGGGTGGCCGGCTTTGACATACACTTCAAACAACAACTTAGGGGGCGCTATGAAACAAAGTGATATCGAAAATATCCTGAAAACAACTCGCACCATTGCGCTGGTGGGGGCAAGTGACAAGCCCGATCGCCCGAGCTATCGGGTTATGGATTACCTGCTAAAACAGGGTTATGAAGTGATTCCTGTCTCGCCAAAGGTGGCGGGTAAAACGCTGCTGGGGCAGCAGGGCTACGCCACGCTAGCAGATGTGCCGAAGAAAATTGATATGGTTGATGTGTTCCGCAACTCCGAGGCGGCCTGGGGCGTGGCGCAGGAAGCGATAGCCGTTGGGGCGAAAACGCTGTGGATGCAGCTGGGCGTGATTAACGAGCAGGCCGCGGTGCTGGCGCAGAATGCAGGCTTAAGCGTCGTGATGGATAAATGTCCGGCGATTGAAATACCGCGGCTTGGACTGGCGAAATAAGAAAAACCCCGCTTCGGCGGGGTTTTTAATCAGTTACGCAGGCGTGGAGCCTGAAGCTGCTGGCGTATCGAGGCAGCCAGTTCATCCATAGACGGCTGTTCAGGGTGCTCGTCGTCATCCTCAGAACTGAGCTGAGCTTCTGCGAGATAGGTATGAATCGCCTGGCCATCGTCATCTTCCATCACCACGTGGTACCAGGGCGCCGCGCGAAGTGCGCTATTGTCGGCCAGGTCATCTTCCTGCGGCTCATCGAGCGAATACTCAGGGTCAATGTCGACCACTACGCCCAGATAGCCCAGTAAAGAATGACGAACCTGCTGGCCAATACCGTATTTGCTGGCAATCATAGTCACCTCCCGGGAATATTACTCTGCATAGGGATATGCGGGCAATTTCCCCTTTTTCAAGCTACATGACTCGACAGGCAAACCCTTTCAGATACAGCCCTTCCGGGTAGGTTGCGATCACCGGGTGATCGGCCGCCTGACGGAACTGCTCTATAAATTGTACATCACGTCCGGCATCTACGGCGGCGTCGGCGATGATTTTCTGGAATAAATCTGTGGTCATCAGCCCGGAGCAGGAGAAGGTCATCAGAATGCCGCCGGGATTCAATAACTGAATGGCTAACATATTGATATCTTTGTAACCCCGGCAGGCACCCGCCAGCTGGTTTTTGTTTTCAACAAACTTTGGCGGATCCATGACGATAACGTCGAACTTTTCGCCCTGGTCGCGGTATTTGCGCAGCAGTTTGAATACGTCGTCACGCAGGAACTCTGCTTTGCTGAGGTCAAGTTTGTTTAGCTCAACGTTTTGTCTGGCGATGTCTAATGCGTCCTGGGAGGTATCCACGCTCACCACCTGGCTGCAATTCCCCATCAGCGCAGAAACGGCAAAACCGCCGGTGTAGGAGAAGCAGTTCAGCACCCGCTTATTATCGACGTAGCGGCGAGTTGCAAAGCGGCTGTCGCGCTGATCGAGGTAATAGCCGGTTTTATGCCCGCCCTGAATATCAACCAGCAGCTTCATGCCGTGCTCTTCAATCGGCAGCAGGGCAGGTGGCAGCTCACCGCTCACCGGTCCCTGAGTCAGCTCCATACCTTCTTTCTTACGCACCGTCACGTCAGAGCGATCGTAAATAGAACACTCTGGATAGAGAGACTGCAGGGCCGCAACCAGCGCCGGGCGCTGGTACTCTGCGCCTGCAGACAGCAGTTGCAGAACCAGGAAGTTACCGAAACGGTCGATGGTCACGCCAGGCAAACCGTCAGATTCACCGGCAATCAGACGGTAGCTGTCCAGACCGTCACGTTTAGCCAGCCAGTCACGCCACTGCTGCGCCTGCTGCAGGCGGCGGGTGAAGAAGGCGATGTCGATGCTTTCATCCTGGTTAAAGGTCCAGACGCGGGCGCGAATTTGTGACTCGGGTGAAAACGCAGCGCGAGCTAACCATTTCCCCTGGCTGTCTACCACATCAACCGTTTCGCCGAGACTGGCCTTACCTTCCAGACGCGCAACCGCGCCGGAGAAAACCCATGGATGACGGCGCAATAACGATTTCTCACGCCCTTTGGCTAACACTAAACGTACGCTCATAATTTTTTTGCTGCTTTGCTAAGAAATGGGCGCCATTTTCAGGTTTAGGGCGGGTAATTGCAATGGAATAACGCGAAAAGTACCGCCGGACTGCAACAGAATATCCTGCGATCATAATTGAATATATATGCTTAATTTCGGTATTTATATTTATTATGATATTTTTAATTGGTTGATGAGCATGGCATTTTGTTTTTATAAATGTGGGTATAAATGTTCTGCGTATTATTCGAACCGTTCATTTCTCAAGGAGAGACACCATGTCTATTTTTTGTGCGCGTCGCCTGGCATTAACGGCTGGCTCGCTGCTGCTGACAAGCCTGCCTGTTTTGGCAGCACTGCCTCAGGCACCTGGTTATGTTGACGACGCAGGCGCAACGGCAGCGGCGAAAACCCGCATTCTGCCTCCGATGTTTGAGCAGGCTCTGACCAGCACTAAATTCCTCGCAGACGCTAAAAACCCGCTAATTACGCTTGCTGAGAGCAGTGATTTTCATAAAACCAGCAACTATCTGCAAACCGTGGAGTACATGAACAAAATTGCGGACGCCTCTGGTGGCCTCATCAGGCTGGAGTGGCTGCCGGAAAAAAGCGCGGAAGGTTATCAGATGATGCTGGCGGTAGCCTCGACTTCGCAGGATAAAAGTGCCGCAGGATTAAGGGCCTCAGGAAAGCCAACGGTGCTGATTGAGGCGGAAATTCACCCCGGCGAAGCTAACGGCAAAGATGCTATGTTCATGCTGTTGCGGGATATGAGCACCGGCGACAAGCCGCTGGCAACGCTGCTCGACAAGGTCAATATTCTGTTTATTCCGACGGTGAATATTGATGGTGATATGCGCACCAGCGCGTATGGCAGAATTAACCAGAACGGCCCGGACATCACCGGCTGGCGGGTTAATGGCCAAAACCTTAACCTGAACCGTGATTTCACTAAACTCGACAGCGCCGAAATTCGCAATATCGCCTGGGTGTTCAATCAATATGACCTGAGTTTCTTCGCCGACACGCATTCTACCGACGGCGCTATGTATCCCTATGACAGCTCATACTGCAACAACGGTCAGGGCTGGTCACCCGCCGCTACGCGCTGGATGGACAGCGTGATGCAGCCTCATGTTTACCAGCAAGTACAAAGCTACGGGCATCACATTCATGAATGCATCAGCCTGAACAGCAACCAGGACCCGACCCAGGGCTATTACCCGTATCGCACCGACCTCGCTCGTTTTTCTAACCAATATGGCGATATTCGTAGTGTGCCTTCTATCCTGATTGAGCAGCATGCGCTCCATCCCTACAAAACTCAGGTGCTGGGCAATTACGTCATGCTAAAAGCGATGTTTGAGTCCATCGGCGATAATGCTGATTCGCTGAAAAAAGCTATCGCAGCGGACAAGGAAAAAGCGCTGACCGACAAAGACGTCATCCTGACATGGAAGCCGGGAGCGCCAACGCAGGTGCCGTTTATTGTGGGTGACTGGCACTACGAAGTCTCTCCGATAACCGGGCAAAAGACGATTAAATGGAGTAATAAACCAAAAACTATAACCGTGCCGGTGACCGCCAATGACGTACCTGATTTAACCCTTTCACGCCCGACTGAGTACATCGTTCCGGCCCAATGGGGAACGGTGATTGAACGGCTTCGGGCCCACGGCATTCAGATGAAAACTCTGGAGAAGGCTACGCCTGTTGAGGTGACTTTGTATCGCATGAATAACGTGAAACTTGCGGATGGCTTTGAGCCAGATCGTGCGGCAAAAGGGCAGATCCCGGGTTATGAAGGGCATCTGTTAGTGAGCGGTGAGGCTGAGCCTTTCAAACGTCTGCAAACCTTCCCTGCGGGATCGGTTGTTATCTCTACCCATCAGCCGTTAGGCGTTCTGCCGATGGACCTGCTTGAGCCAGCCAGCCCTGACTCCTTCTGGGCCTGGGGATTCTTTAACGCCACGCTGGTTTCTGCCGAAGAGCCGGAAGAGTATGTTATGGAGCCGATGGCCCGCAGGATGCTGGAGCAGGACCCGAAACTGAAAGCCGAATTCGAGCAGAAGCTGAAATCGGATAAGGCGTTTGCCGCCGACGGCAGCGCGCGGCTGGAGTGGTTTTATAAACATACGCCGTTTTACGATGCCAATGCCTGGGTCTATCCGGTAGGACGAGTCGAGGTAAAATAGCTTTCCGTCTCGCAAAATGGCCGTGCCGGTGGCGCGGCCGTTCTTATTACGGATGAAAAAACCTTACGGGCTGTTAGACTTGAGTCAGGTTTATGTGCGGGAGTAAATGATGGCAAACGACTCACAAAAGCAGTGCATAAAGTGCTGGGTTCACGGAATGGTGCAGGGCGTGGGCTTTCGCTACAGCACGCAGCGGGAAGGCGAGAAACTTGGCTTAACCGGGTACGCCCGTAACCTGGACGACGGCAGCGTCGAAGTGGTGGCCTGCGGAGAGACGGAGCAGGTTGAAAAGCTGCTGGCCTGGCTGAAAGCCGGCGGGCCACGTAGCGCCAGGGTTGATAAAGTCCTCGTTGAGCCTCACCAACCCGAGCGTGAATGGGGCAACTTTGGTATCCGCTATTAGATGCACTTCACTGGTTTAGGTAATCCCGCGATTTTGGTGGCCTGCTTCGCCGGGCCCTTCGGGAACAGGCGATAGAGATAACGGCTATTGCCTTTCTCTTCGCCAAATTTATTTGCCATGGCTTTAACCAGCATGCGAATGGCCGGGGAGGTATTAAACTCCAGGTAAAATTCGCGCACAAAACGCACCACTTCCCAGTGCTCCACCGCGAGGGTAATGCCTTCTCCGGCGGCAATCACTTCCGCCAGCGGCTCGCTCCACTCCTGGCTATTTTTCAGGTAGCCATCGGCGTCTGTCTCTATTTCTCTGCCTTCAAAGGTCAACATAGTTATCCGCTATTTACGTCAAATCGGGCGAAGTGTAGCAAATTTTCTCCGTGGGCTTAAGGATGGAATGTGGTGGAATTGAGGGCAAAAAAAAGAGAATGCGCAGGGCATTCTCTTTTTTGGTAAAGCCGTATTAGTTAGTCACGGCTGGCAAAACCAAGGATGCTCAGCAGGCTAACGAAGATGTTGTAAAGAGACACATACAGGCTTACGGTCGCGCGGATGTAGTTTGTTTCACCGCCGCGAATGATGTTGCTGGTCTCAAACAGGATGGCACCTGAGGAAATCAGGATAAACACCGCGCTAATCGCCAGGTGCAGAGCAGGCAGCTGCAGGAAGATGTTAGCCACCATACCAATCAGCACCACCACCACGCCCGCCATCAGCATACCGCCGAGGAAGGACATGTCTTTGCGGGTCGTCAGCACATACGCCGAGCAGCTAAAGAACACCAGCGCGGTACCGCCCAGCGCCATGCCAATAACGTCGCCCATGCCGGCGGACAGATAGGCATTCAGCATTGGTCCCAGGATATAGCCCAGGAAGCCGGTAAAGGCGAATGCAGACAGGATGCCCACCGGTTTATCCGCGGTTTTATAGGTCAGGAACATCAGGCCGTACATACCAACCAGCGTCAGAATCAACCCTGGAGAAGGTAGCATCAGCACGGTGCTGGCCGTTGCAGTCAACGCGGAAAATGCCAGCGTTAAACTCAGCAGGAAATAGGTATTACGTAGCACCTTGTGGGTGCTGAGCAGTGACGAACGGTCACGCGAGGAGGTAATAATGCGATCCATTCTAAAACTCTCTCTTTTACAGGTGTTTTATGGTCATGAGCATAATGCCCGCCTTTATTAGACAAAAGCCTTTTTACCCATCTTTACCTCGTGCACTTTATCACATTGTACAAAATTAATGCCATAACACCCACTTATAGGTGGCTGAAAAATATTGCTTTATTACCTAAAGCCGACTAAGAGTGTTAGCCGTACCGTCGTTAAATAACATCAATAAGGCGTAGGTCATGAAAGCAAACAACAACACATTTTCAAAATCATTGGTCGCTCTGGGTCTGCTCAGCGCTATTTCTGGCGCATGGGCAGCAGAAGTTCCGCCAGGAACCGAGCTTGCAGCCAAACAGGAGCTGGTACGTAACAACGGCAGTGAACCCGCATCGCTGGATCCCCATAAAGTAGAGAGCGACGTTGAGGCTAACATCATTGGTGACTTCTTTGACGGCCTGATTCGCGTCAAAAACGATGGCACCATCGAACCTCATCTGGCGGCAAAGTGGGACAATCAGGACAATAAAGTCTGGACGTTCCATCTGCGCCCGGGCCTTAAATGGTCCAACGGCGAGCCCATTACCGCTCAGGACGTGGTCTGGAGCTGGAAGCGCTTAGTTGATCCTAAAACGGGTTCCCCTTATGCCACTTATCCCGGCACGATGCACATTGAAAATGCCAACGAGATTGCCGAGGGTAAGAAGCCGGTAGACAGCCTTGGCGTGAAGGCGCTGGATGCCAACACCGTGCAGGTCACGCTCGATCAACCAACCTCGGCCTTCCTGCTGATGCTCGGCCACACGTCAATGGTACCCGTGAGCGAAGCGGCTGTAGAAAAATTTGGCGATAAATGGACCCAGCCGGCCAATTTCGTGAGCAGCGGCCCGTATAAGCTGTCGCAGTGGGTAGTAAATGAGAAAGTCGTCGGCGAGCGTAATAAACAGTACTGGGATGACGCTCACACGGTGATTAATAAGGTGACTTACCTGCCGGTCACTTCTGGTACATCGGATATCAACCGCTACAAGGCGGGTGAAATTGATATCACCTATACCGTGCCGGAAACGCTCTTTGCCTCACTTAAAAAATCTATTCCGGATCAGGTCCATATCACGCCTTACCTGTCCACCTACTATTACGAATTCAATACCACCAAAGCGCCGTTCAATGACCCACGTGTCAGGCTCGCGCTGAATTTGGCGCTGGATAAAGACATCATTGCCGAGAAAGTATTAGGGCAGGGGCAAAAGCCTGCGTGGCTGGTGAGCCAGCCTAAAATTGGCGGCATTGAGCTCAAACCAGCCGAGTACGGCAGCTGGAGCCACGATAAGCGCATTGCGGAAGCGAAAAAATTACTGGCAGAGGCGGGCTTTAACGAGAAACACCCGCTGCAGTTCAACCTGCTTTACAACACCTCTGAATCTCACCAGCGTATTGCCATTGCCGCCAGCTCGATGTGGAAGAAAAACGTTGGCGTCGAGGCGAAGCTGCAAAACCAGGAATGGAAAACCATGCTGGATACCAAGCGTACCGGTAATTACGAGCTGGTGCGTTATGGCTGGATTGCCGACTACGATGATGCGGCTACCTACCTGAACAACTTCCGCACCGGCGACAGTCAGAACAGTTCTAAGTACAGCAACCCGGCCTATGACGAGATTATTGCCAAAGCCTCTCAGGCCAGCAGCCAGGAGGAACGCGCCAGATACTATCAGCAGGCTGAAGATATCCTTGCTAAAGACGTGCCGACCATTCCTATTTATCACTATGTGAAGGTCCAACTGGTAAAACCTTACGTTGGGGGTTATGCACCGAGCACGCTGGGTAAATATCTAACCCAGGATCTCTACATCAAAAAACACTAATGCCAATGCTGCCCTTCACACGGGGGGCAGCAAAAGCGGTTTTAAACTGAGCATGTTGCTGCTGTTTCAGGCAAATAACACAAATGTGATGAAATTTCAGGCGATTGAACAAAATCGTGCTTTACATGAAGTATGGCTATGTTTATAGTTCGCCTCGTTGGAAGTGTGGCCGAGCGGTTGAAGGCACCGGTCTTGAAAACCGGCGACCCGAAAGGGTTCCAGAGTTCGAATCTCTGCGCTTCCGCCAACATTCGAAGGGGTTGCCGAAAGGCAGCCCCTTTTGCTTATGTGCGGAACAATCTGCGCGGCAAAATTGGCACCAAATATCCCCCTCCTCACAGGCTCTTTTTCTTTCGGTAGGTTCCGGGAGACATCTTGAAGCTTCGGGTAAAAAGTCGGTTAAAACTCTGCTGCGAATCAAAGCCGTACTTTACTGAAATGTCTACGATCCGCTCTTTGGTGTTTTTGAGATCCTGCGCGGCAAGCTGTAACTTTCTGCTCCTGATGTACCGGCCTATGCTTTCGCCTTTATAATGTAAAAATATTCTCTGAAAGTGCCATTTGGAATAACCCGAGTAGCGGGCCACATCTTCGATACGCAATCGGCGGTGAATATTATTGTCAATCCAATATGAGATGGTTTCTATTACCTTTGCAGAAAGGTTCACGTAGTTATCCTTCATTGTTGACAAGCATTTCTATGCGAGAGTTAGTGGGTAAGTGATTTTATTAAATAACGCAGGTGGCGAGCTGAAACATAACGATCGATCCGCGTTATCTTCGGTGAATGACAGTGTTTGTGCTTTGCCAGGATGGTTCTATTTTGACATTGCACATTCATCTTTTTCACGCATGAAATGTTACAGGTATTAAATTCATGTTTAGCATAAAAACACATTTTAAAGTCATGGGTACACCTGGGCGAAAAAAATGCCGCAAAAATGAAAGTCATCACAAGTGCGATCTTCATAGCTGTGCTTTATTTCTGCAAGTCAATCATGATGTTGTCAGATATCAGGTTAACGGTCAGAAAGTATAATTGACGGCGAGCGTGCCCGTTGTGCCGTCCCGTCGCATCACAATAGGGCTATTGGCGGCATTCTTGTTCAGCCAGGCATAGCTCAGGCTGAGCCATGCTCCCCAGTGCTCGCTGAACTGATGGGTTAGCGTCAGGCTGGTATCCGTGCCGTAAAACCCACCGGCGCTGCGGTAGTGCGAGAAACCGGAACGGCTGTGCTGCTGCTCATTGACCCCATACCAGGTATTCATGTAACGGGCATCGCCGAATAACGCGCTGGCCTGAAACGTAATAGAATTATCTTCATTCATAATGGGGATGTAATCTACTGCAGTGGAATAAGACACGCCCTGGCCATCGTTCAGCGGCAGCGTTGTTTTTCCTTCTAATACCAGCCAGGGGGCCAGCGCCCAGCCGAGTGCAATACCCGAATTAACCGTGGATGAAATATTACCCATGCCTTTAAGTTTATCGGACCCTTTGCGCCAGCCTGAATTTTTATCCGTGCGGCCGGAGTCATAACCCAGCGTCGGCTCTATATATAAACCATTATCGTTTTGAAGATGTATGCCAAGCCCATTCATCGAATCAAAGAAAATATTGTTCTTCTGGATATGAATTAGCGGAATAACAGTAGAGCTCTGCTCATTGGCACCGCTATAGCGCGGAGAAGACACGGCGCCAAGACCAAAAGTAATAGCGGTTTCATCAGCATTAAATTCACTTGCATATACAGATGAAATACCTGAGATTAGCAGCGGTGCGATTATGTATTTTGTGCTTTTCTTCGTTAACATTATGATTCTCATTGTCAGGTGTTTATATTTTCGTGCATGCTTAACTCAGTAAGTAAAAGGATTATGCTGAGGGCTTATCAATGAACTGCCAGGGATTTGTGAAGAAACTGTCAAGGTAACATTAAATGAAAAATAAACGGGTCCTGGTCATTGAAGATGATGCCGATGCGGCAAATGTGTTAGAGGCCTATCTCACGCGTGAAGGGTATAGCGTCACTGTGGCGGGTGACGGCCTGGCGGGCATGAATACGGTGTTAACGTGGAAGCCCGATCTTATCCTGCTGGACGTCATGCTACCCGGCATGAACGGCACAGAAATCCTTGCCGCCGTGCGGCGAAGGGGCAACACGCCGGTCATTATGATAACGGCGATGGGCGAGCCCTACGACAAGATTGGCGCTTTGCGTTACGGCGCCGATGACTACGTGGTGAAGCCCTACAATCCCGGTGAAGTCATGGCCCGCGTGCAGGCGGTGTTAAGGCGTAGCCAGGTCAACCAAAGTCCTGTAGAAGATGTGCTGCGCTGGGGGCCGCTTGAAGTTGACGTTACCAATATGGTGGCGCAGGTGAAGGCAAATGGCGACGGCGCTCTGCGTCTGGACTTAACGCTCACCGAGTTTTCTATTTTGAAGACGCTAATGCGGGCGTCGACCAGGCCGTTAAGCCGGCAGTATCTGCTTGAAGAATGCCTCCCTGAAAGCGATGCCCTTGAGCGAGTGGTGGACACGCACGTCTACAACTTAAGAAAAAAGCTTGAGGCCGCGGGCGTTGATAACCTGATCCTGAACGTACGCGGGATCGGCTACCGGTTCTGCAAACCATGAAAGACAAAAAGAGCAAATCACTGCTGCTGTGGATATCTATTCGAATCATCGTGGTGGCCGTCAGCGTGCTGTTTTTCATTGTGCTGGCGATGTGGAGTATCTACGCGGTTCAGTATTACTGGGTTGTGCATCATATGTCCCCGGCGGCCTATCAGGAGTTTCTGACGCTGCGGGCAAACCCTGATTTAAACATTGTTCGTTTTCATGACATCGTGGATGCCCGGTGGGGGATTGAGTACAGTACGCCTTCCATCAGCTCGCTTAACTGGGGCTGGCTGTTCATCTTTATTTCGATGGCGACGCCGTTTGTGATCGTCAGCTGCTTGCGCGCAACGCGCCCGCTTGCGGCGCAGTTTCGCAGCCTGACGGACGTGGCGGAGAACGTCACTCAGGGCGACTTCAGCCAGCAGGCGAAGCTGGTGGGTGAATGCCCGGAAGAGGTGATTCGCTTCGCCAGCAACTTCAATAAAATGATTAGCCAGCTGGCGCTGTACGAACGCGAACTTAAGGCCTCGCACGTGGCCGCCGCGCACGAACTGCGTTCACCGTTAACCGCAGCAATGGGGCGGCTCCAGGGCATGATAGACGGCGTGTTTCCTGCCGATGAAAAACAGCTGAATATGGTGATGACGCAGTTAAAAAACCTCAGCCATCTTACCGACGATTTGCATTTTCTCTCCCTGGCGAGCGCGGGGCAATTAACGCTCCAGCGCAGCGTATTTACTCTCCGTGAGACGTTAATAGAACGCGTTTCATGGTTAAAACCCCAGCTGGAAGCCGCCGGGATGTTTGTTTCCGTTGAGGCGGGGGATGAGTTTTATTACGTTGGCGACGAAGCCAGGCTGGGGCAGGTTTTCACCATCATTATCGAAAACATGCTTCGCTATTGCGGCCGGGACGATCGAATGTTTATTCGTTTTCGCCACTTCGAGCAGCACATTGAGATAACGTTTCAGGATACCGGGCCAGGCGTCGCCGTGGATTATCTGCCCCACATTTTCGAGCGCTTCACGCGTGGAGAGCGCTCAAGAGCCAGAGACTCAGGCGGCAGCGGGCTGGGGCTTTCCATTGCGAGAGAAATTTGCGGCGCGCATGACGGCAGCATTCTCGCCAGCCTGCCTGCCGAAGGCGGGCTGTTAATCACCCTCAGTCTGCCCGTGCCGCTTAGCGAGGAGGGAGCCTGATTTACTCGTACCAGCCAGGCGCCAGCGTGAACTGCGGCCAGACGTCGGGATCGTGGCCGGGGATCGGTTTCGCCGAGTGTTGCTCGGTTAACGCCCGCAGTTTTGCGACTGAGCGCGCCGCCTCGCTGGCCGAAGTCATAAAGCCCGGAAGCGCGCGATCGTAAAAATGATCCAGCGTATAGGCGGCATCAATTGCCAGAGTGAAGCTCAGGCCGCTGGCAAGCGTAATCAGGAATGACTGATGGCCGGGGGAGTGGCCCGGCGTAGAGATACAGCGCAGCGTTCCGTCGCCGTACAAATCAAAGCCGTCCTCATCCAGCAGCTGCCAGTTCAGGTTCGGACGGGCAAAATCATTGCGGCAGTATGCGCCTGCGGCGAACCAGTCGGGCTTAAAGGCATAGTCGTATTCCCGGCGCTGCACAATATGCAAAGCATTCGGGAAGCGTCCAATAGCGCCGGTATGGTCGGAATGCAGGTGGGAAAGTAAGACATAGCGAATATCTTCTGGCTGAATGCCCAGCGAACCCACCTGTGCCACGCACCCCTGTTCCTCCGTCATGAATGGCTGATAGTGATCCACCGCATCTCCCCAGTATGCATGAGGATTGGCCAGGCCCTCGGCGTTCTGCAATACCCGGTGTGCCGACAGGCGCTGGAAAGCGGCCAGCTCGTCACGCTGCTGCCGGAATACACCGTCCCGTCGTTCAGCGCCTTTTTGCTTTATCCGCCGATCAATAAAGCCTCTCGCGAGGTCAGCGCCTGTGCTGCTTTTCTGAAAAGCGCGCTCGCCGAGAGGCTGCAGGAGAATATTACCTAATCTCTCAGGCTACGAAAGCCGGTGGATCAAACGCGGTAATCGGCGGTAACGCTTCGCGCCAAAGCTCAATTTCCACCCGGCAACTTTGGGCGCTGCAGCCCTGGCCGAGGCGTGAAGAACCTCGATCCTCGGTCAACACATTCGGATTGCCGTGTTTATCCAAAGAGCCGGGCGTGGAGGGATCCATCGGGTCGTACCATGCTCCGGTAGAGATCTGAACCACGCCCGGCAGGATTTGGTCGCTGATATGAACGCCCGCCAGTATCGCACCCCGGTTATTAAAGACTTTCACCACTTCACCTTCCTGGATCCCGCGCTTTTGTGCATCTGTGGGGTGCATCCACAGCGGTTCACGCCCGTGAATTTTGGTTGCCCGGCTTACGCTGCCGTGGTCGTACTGACTGTGAAGCCGGGTCCGTGGCTGGCTGGAAAGCAGATGCAAAGGCCACTTTTGCGCCAGATGTTGCTGATAAGCCGCCTCTTCGTCGTCCCAAAACGGATAGCCCGGACATTCCCGGTAGCCGAATCCGGCCACGGTTTCTGAATAAAGCTCGATTTTTCCCGACGGCGTGGACAGCGGAAAGCGATCGGGATCGGCGCGAAAATCGGCCAGCAAGATTTGTGGCTCGGCGGGAGGCGTGAACTCTAGTTTTCCCTGTTCCCAGAAGGTGCCAAAAGAGGGAAGCTCCACGCCATCTTCCTGCGCTCTCTCCCGCGAAGATTCATACAGGTGCGGTAACCAGTCAGCGGCCGTACGCCCTTCGCTGAAGGTGTCGTAAAAGCCCAGCCTTTTCGCCAGCCCGCAGAAAATGGTGTAGTCATCCTGAGCTTCAGCCAGCGCCGGTATTTGCCGGCGCATGGCAATCATAAAGCCGTCGTGGCTGCCGCTGCCGATATCGTCGCGTTCGAGGGAAGTGGTCACCGGCAGCACAATGTCGGAAAACTTCGCCTGCGCCGTCCAGTACTGCTCGTGGGCAACAACGGTTTCCGGGCGTCGCCAGGCCTCAACCAGGCGATTGAGATCCTGATGATGGTGGAAGGCGTTGCCGCCCGCCCAGTAGACGAGGCGGATGTCAGGATAACGGCAAAGCTTGCCATCAAATTCATATTCACCGCCGGGATTCAGCAGCATGTCCGATAAGCGAGCTACAGGGATTGCCGTTTTTATCTTGTTCTCACCGGCGGGAAGGCGAGGCCCGGAAAAAGGCACTCGTGCAGCCCCGGCAAGGTTGGTGCAGGCGTAGCCGAAAGCCAAACCTCCACCAGGCGTGCCTATCTGGCCAAGCAGGGAAGTTAGCGCCACGGTGGCCCAGTACGCCTGTTCTCCCTGGCGGGCGCGCTGAATGGACCAGGAAATATTGATCATGGTGCGCTTGCCCGCCATGGTACGAGCCAGCGTTAAGATTTGTTCGGCATCAATGCCGGTAATGCCCGCCGCCCAGCCGGCGGTTTTTGGCACGCCGTCGTGCTCGCCGAAAAGATAGCGGCGCAGCTGCTCGAAGCCGACGGTATGGCTGCTGATAAAGGCCATATCGTGCAGGGACTCCGCAATCAGCGTATGGCACAGCGCCAGCAGCAGCGCCGTATCTGTGCCGGGGCGAATCGCCAGCCAGCGGGCGCTTTCGACGGCGCTGAGATCGTTTTGCACCGGGCTGATATTCACGAACTGCACGCCGTTTTGCTCAAGGCGTTCCAGCCAGTGCTTCAGCATGTGGTCGTTTGCGCCGCCGCCGTTGACCTGGGCGTTTCTGAGCGGCAATCCCCCGATGGCCACGAACATCTCGCAATGTTCTGCCAGCACCGAGAAATGAGTGTGTTGCTTATGCAGCGGGCTTAACGGGCCAAGAATATGCGGCAGGACCCGTTCTCCGGCCGCGCTGCTGTAGGTATTTGTACTGGCGGTGTAGCCGCCAAAGCCTTTAAGAAAACGGTGCAGCTGGCTTTGGGCATGGTGAAAGCGCCCGGCGCTGGCCCAGCCATAAGAGCCGCCAAAAATCGCCTCGTTGCCGCAGCGCTCCTGCACCGAGCGGAGGTCCCGCGCCAGTAGATCCAGCGCCTGCTCCCAGCTCACCTCGACAAACGGTTCTTTCCCTCTGCCTTCACGAGAGGCCGGGCCGTTTTGCAGATAGCCGAGACGAACCGCCGGGCGGCGAATGCGCGTATTGCCGGTAACGGCGTCAGCCAGAGACTGGCCGATACGGGAAGGGTTTTTGTCCCAGGAGACGGGAGAAATGGCGGCAATACGCTCGCCCTCGGTGGCGACCTGGTAGGTTCCCCAGTGCATTACCGCCAGCTGATGTTCCGCTTTCATGCTTGTACCGTGCGTTATCGATAGGGCTAAAGCGGCATCATACGGGGAGGTGGGAGCAAAGAGGAAATTCATCTGGCGATGAAAAATCAGGTAAACAGGCAGAACTTTAGCGAATACTGTTTCATTTATATTGGCTGGCAGGATTTATAATTAACTGGCGAGGATATATCGCCGTTTAATTTTATTTTAAGGCGTTTTGTTTTCGCCAAAAAATAATTAAATCCTTGTCTTTGATGTGGTTGAATTATTTTCTTGTTGTATGTTTTACATGTGTTTTTTTCATGTTCATTCGCCTCATTCTAAAGTGACTTAATGACATGGCTGTGAAAGTATAAGATATATCTATTTTTTATTTTGGCTTGATAAAGCTTGTTGTCATGCTGTCGCTTTAGTGAACGATGAATACAGGATAATTATAGCAATGAAGGTTCAAACAAGACTTTTATCTGCGGCTATTGGGCTGGTGTCACTGGCATCGGGCGCTGCTTTTGCCGCAGACACCCTTTCGTTACAGGGGAAAACAATCGGCGTTGCCGTGGTGGGCACTCAGCATTTTTGGGATCGTGAAGCCTACAAGGGCGCGACCGAAGAGGTGGAAAAGCTGGGCGGGAAGGTTATCGGCGTTGATGGCGGCAGGGACAACCAGGTTCATGCCAATAACCACGATATTCTGCTGTCCCGTAAGGTTGATGCGGTAATTAGTATTTTGGGCGACAGTGCCGTTGAGCCAAAATTCAAAGCATTACGTGATGCCGGTATTCCGGTATTTACCGTTGACCATGTTTCGCAGTATTCCGTGAATAACACTACGTCCGACAACTACACGCTGGGTTCAACGATTGGCCGTTATATGGCCGATGCGCTTGGCGGGAAAGGTAACGTTGCGGTATTTAATGCGTTCTCTAACTCATTACGCATTTGCGGCATACGTTATGACCAATGGAAATATGTCCTGCAGGACTACCCTGGCATTAAAATTATTCAACCGGAGCTGGCAGAGCAATTTGCTAACTCGCCGGAAGATGCGCGTAAGAAAACCCTTGAGTTACTCAGCCAGTATCCGAAAGGCAAGCTGGATGCTATCCACGTAGCCTGCTGGGACCAGCCGGCTATCGGCATCGTTCAGGCGCTGGAAGAGACCGGACGTGATAAAGACGTGAAGGTCACTGCTATCGACGCAGGCCCGGAAACGCTGGAAATCATGGCCGAAAAAGACAGCCCGCTGGTGGCCAACGTTGCCCAGCAGCCGCACCTGATTGGCCAGACTTCTGCCGAGAACGTGGCGCGCTACTTCGCAGGTCAGAAGCTGCCAGCCCAGACCTTTATCCCGGTTATCCCGGTGAAAGGCCCGGATGAAGCCAAAGCGGTGTACAAAAAACTGGGTTACGGTGAGCTGAAGTAGTGAACGCTGCAAAAACGCAACGCGGTCTGGTAATGGACCGCATCAGTAAGCGCTTTGCCAATGTGACCGCGTTAAACGCGGTCACGCTGACGATTGGCCCAGGTGAAATCCACGGGCTTATCGGTGAAAACGGCGCGGGCAAATCCACCTTAATTAAAATTCTTGCCGGGGTTTACCAGGCCGATGGCGGCACGGCCACGCTCGACGGCGTCCCGCTTCCGCTTGGTAAGCCCGCGGCTATTGAGGCCCAGGGAATACGCGTTATTCATCAGGAACTCAATTTAATCCCACACTTTACCGTGGCCGAGTCGGTGTTTCTGGGGCAGGAATATCGCCGTGCCGGTGGGCTGCTGGACAGCCGCCGTATGCGGCAGGCGACGAAAGACTTTTTCCTCCGCACCTGGCAGCTGGAGCTCGACCCCGATCGCCTGATCCGGCAGCTGAGCCTTGCCGAACGCAAGCTGGTGCAAATTGCCAGAGCGCTGATCGACGGCGCGGCTAAGCTGGTGGTTTTTGATGAACCTACGGCCCCGCTTGAAGCTCATGAGGCAAGCCTGGTGTCCGATGCGATACTGCGGCTCAAAGAGCAGGGCATCGCCATTCTTTACATCTCCCACTACCTCAACGAAATCGCCGCGCTGTGCGATGCGGGCACCGTGCTGCGCAACGGTGAAGTGGTGGGCTATCCGGATCGTGAAGTACTGCAAAATACCGATGCCGTCATCCACATGATGGTGGGCAGAGAAATCGACAGGCTTTATACCCCCCGCGAACATGAGGCTGATGCCCCGGCGGGCGAGCAACCTTTGCTTGCCGTGAGATCGCTTTCTGACGGGCAGCAGCTGCAGGACATTAGCTTTGAGATCCGCAAAGGCGAAATTGTTGGCGTGGCGGGGCTGCTGGGCGCGGGGCGGGACGTGCTGGTGGATACGCTTTATGGGCTGAATACGGCGAAAAAGGGCGAGATAGTGATAGAGGGGCGACCACGTCGAATCCGCTCGCCGCGACAGGCTATCCGGGCCGGTATGGCGCTGGTGCCGCGTGATCGCCGTCATCAGGGGCTGATCCTGCCGTTTTCGGCTACCGATAACATTAACCTTGCGTCGCTGCCTGACACGGCAACGTTTGGCTGGGAGCACCGCTCACGGGCGCTGAAAAAAGCCCGGGACTGGATTGAGCAACTGAGTATTCGCCCAGGGGTCCCGGAGCTGCCGGTGCGCTTTATGAGCGGAGGGAATCAGCAAAAGGTGATTCTTGCCCGCTGGCTGGGTACCGACGCCCGGCTGTTTATTCTCGATGAGCCTACGCTCGGCGTCGACATTGGCGCACGCAGCGACATTTATCAGCGCACCCGTCAGCTTGCCGAACAGGGGCGTTCGGTGCTGGTTTCTTCCAGTGACGCGACCGAACTGCTTGGCCTGTGCGACCGTATTCTGGTGATGTGGCGTGGTGCGCTGGTGGCGAATTTACCGACCCAGGGGCTGACGCTTGACGCGCTGCTGGCGACGATTAACGGTGGGCAGGAAAATCCGCTATGAGGACTGAAATTCGTCGTTTTGCGACACGTCGTTCCGTCGCGCTGTTTGAAAAATTCCCGCTGCTGCTGTTTGTCGGCCTGCTGGTGTGGTTGAGCATTCAGTCGCCGTGGTTCCTGAGCTGGCAGAACATCAGCCTGATGCTGGTGCAAAGCGTTCCGCTGGCTATTCTCAGCTTCGGCCTTGTTTGCGTGATTGCTGCCGGGGGAGATGACGTCGTCTCCGGCGGCATAGACCTTTCGCTCCCGGCCATCGCGGTGTTTGGCGTGGCGCTGCTCAGCCTCGGTATGACCGAGTGGTTAACGCCCTGGCCGCTGTTATTGCTGCTGGTGGCGGCCCTGAGTTTGCTGTGCGGGGGGATTAACGCGCTGCTGGTACTCGTCGCCGGGCTGCCGCCGCTGCTGGCCACGCTCTCTACGTCGGTGGCGTTTACCGGCCTCACCGATCTGCTTACCGGGCAGCGCCGGATTAGCGTCAGCGACCCGCTGATGGTGGCGTTTCGCGACGGAAGCGTGCTGGGCCTGCCCTATGCGCTGGTTTATCTGCTGTTGGCGTTCGTTGGCTTCCAGCTTTTGCTGCATCACACCCGCTTTGGCCAGCATTTGCAGGCGACGGGCGGCAGCAAAGATATGGCGCAGATGTCCGGGCTTAACGTGCGCCGTCTGATCCTCTCGTCCTGGCTTATCGCCGCCGTTGCGGCGGGTCTGGCAGTCTTCCCGCTGCTGGCTCAGGGCTCGGGCAGCTCCAGCGGAACCGCCACGCCTTTGCTGATGGAAACGGTGCTGGCCACCTTCCTTGGCGCGGCATTTTCACGCCGCCGCGTAGTCACCGTTTGGGGGGCGCTGCTGGGGGCTATCCTGGTCAACGCTTTGTCTAACGGTCTGGGGCTGCTGGGGGTAAATATCTTCTGGGTGGGCGCCATTAAAGGCGGACTGATTCTCGTGGTGCTGGCGGCTTCTGCCCTGCAGCAGAAAGGGGCCAATAAATAATGAAAGTTTTTTCTGCTCTGGCGGCAACGCTTCCGGCCGGTGAGTCCGGGAGAAAACCACTGGCCTGGCTATCTCGCGCGGGCTTTGCGCTGGTCACGCTGTTTTTTATCGTCCTGTTCAGTTGGTCTAATCCGGTCTTCCTGACGCTGGATAACTGGAGCAATTTGCTTCAGGGCAGCGCCATTCTGCTGATTGTGGCGCTAGCGATGACGCTGATTGTCAGCGCCGGCGCGATCGATCTTTCCGTCGGCGTGGCTATCGACTTTGGCGCCATGCTGGCCTTGATTGCCCTCAAAACCTGGCAGCTTCCCTGGCAGGTGGCGGTGCTGTGCGCCCTGCTGGGCGGCGTGATGATAGGCCTGGTTAACGCTTTTCTTATCCTTGCCTGCCGCATCAAGCCGTTTCTGGCCACGCTCGGTACCTGGTTTATTGCCAGCAGCGCCGAGCGTATTTATACCGACGGCGGCGGGGCGATTTCCTGGCGGCGCATGGCCCCGGAATATCATGATTTAGCGGTGGGCAATGTTTGGGGGATCCCCACGCCGGTGCTTATCGTGCTGGTGGTCTGGCTGGCGGCCTGGCTGCTGACCGAGCGAACGCTGTTTGGTAAGCGGGTACGTGCGATTGGTCAAAACAGCGAAGCCGCACGCATCGCCGGGATAGCCGACAAGCGAACCTTGTTCTGGGTGTTGATTGCCGCCTCGGCAATGTGCGCCGTCGGCGGCATTATTTTGTCCGCCAACCTGCGCCAGTTTACGCCGCTCGCCGGGCAGTCTTACCTGATGGATGCCATTGCCGCCGTGTTTATCGGCACCGCATTCCAGCGGCAGGGGCGCGTCAGCATGGGCGGCACGCTTGGCGGCGTGCTGTTCCTGGCTATTATTGATAACGGCCTGAACCTGATGGGGCTGAACTACCTGGTGAAAGACGCGCTGGTGGGCGTGATTCTGGTGGTGGCGCTGGCCGTTTCCTTCTGGCAGGCTCGCCTGCGTCAGCAGCACCGGTGAGGGCGCTATGAGCAAATTCGATGCCGTTTTTGTGGGCCTGACCATCCTTGATATCGCTGGCCGCCCGGTGGTGGAGATCCCACCGGGCGGCGGCGTGCAGTTTATCGAGCAAATCCGCCTGAACCCGGCGGGGACAGCGGCCGGGGCCCTGGTGAACGCCGCTAAACTGGGGATTCGTACTTCAACCGTGGCCTGCCTTGGCGAGGACGAAAAAGCCGAGTTTATTCTGGGCAGCTATCGCCGGCTGGGCATTGACCGTTCGCTGATCCAGCGCACGTCACACAAAGAAACGTCGGCGACGATTTTGCCCATTCGCCCCAACGGCGAGCGGCCCGCGCTGCACTGCCGTGGCGCGTCAGACGAGCTGTTCGTCGCCGAGGCCGATTTCGATAAGGTGCTGGACACGCGTTACCTGCACCACGGCGGCACCGGGCTGCTGGCGGCCATGGACTCTGGCCAGAGCGTCCGTTTGCTGGCCGCGGCGAAAGCGCGGGGCGTCATCACCAGTTTTGATTTAATCGCCCCTGATGAAAATACGCTGGCGTTATTACGCCCGCTGTTGCCGCATGTGGATTATTTTATGCCCGCGCTCGAAGAAGCGGCGTTTATCTCCGGGCTGGAGGAGCCGGCAGAGATCGCCGATTTTTTCCTCTCGCTGGGTGCCGGATGCTGCATTTTTAAAGACGGAGTGCGCGGTTCCTGGCTGTTCAGCCGGGAGGAAACACACCTTATCCCGACCTATAGCGTGATTGCCAGCGACACAACCGGCTGTGGCGACGGCTACTGCGGAGGGTTTATCGCTGCGCTCGTGCGGGGGCTTTCCGTAAAAGAGGCCTGCAGGGTGGCTTCCGCAACCGCTGCGCTGGTAGCGACCGGATTAGGCTCCGACGCTGGCGTGGAGAACTGGGAACATTTGCAGGACTTTATGGCGACCACGCCTTTGCTGGCGTAATAAAAAACAGGCCTTTACGGCCTGTTTTTTTGGTTAGCGCCAGGCGTACAGCAGCGGCTCTCCGGCAACAAAGCGCTGAAGATCGGCGGCAATCATCGCGGTGTGCTTCTGGATGCTCTCGCGGGTGGCTCCGGCGATGTGCGGCGTAATAATGACGTTATCCAGCTCGCTGATAAACGGGTGATTACGCCACAGCGGTTCCTGATGGTAAACGTCCAGCGCCGCGCCGCCGAGTGGCCCATGGCGTAAGGCTGCGATAAGATCGGCTTCCACAACCACGGAGGCGCGGGAGGTATTAATCAGCTTCGCGCCCGGCTTCATGCTTTGCAGCAGAGACGCATTGACCAGGCCCTCGCTGTGCGGCCCGCTGCTCAGGTGCAGGCTAACAATATCTGACTCGCGGAACAGCGCTTCCAGCGTGGTTTTATGCAGGCCTGGCTCGTCGATATCCTCGGCGGCGACAAACGGATCTACCACCAAAATATTCATCCCGAAAGCGCGGGCAATACGCGCCACGCGGCGGCCAATATTGCCGTAGCCAATCAGCCCCAGCGTTTTATTCCGCAATTCTCCGCCCTTAAAAACTTCGTACGGGCTTTCCGGGCTAACGTCCCACACCACGTCTTTGCGCAGGCCGGACTGGGTTTGCTGCTCGCTTTGGTTTTCACGGGTAAATTCCCCGCGCTTAAGGGCAGCATGCGACTGCGGAATGTGGCGCATCAGGCCGAGCATCAGGCCTAGCGTGAGCTCGGCTGCGGCATCGGCATTACGCCCCGGCGTGTAAAGCACGGTGATGTTACGTGCCCGAGCAGCCTGAACGTCAATGTTGACCGGGTTAGCGCGGGTGCAGGCGATAACCTTCAGGTCAGGGCAACTGTTAATCACTTCGGCGGTAATGTCGTCATAGCTGGTGACAATCACCCCGGCGTCGTGGGCTAAGTCGATAATCTCTGATGCCTGAAGCTTAGGTTTGCCGATGGCCCAGCCCTCGACAACCAGCTCGCCTAGCTGGCTAAAAGGTTCAAGGCTGCCTGCATACTCGGCGGTAAAGACGATTTTCATTGTGCATTATCCTGAGAGAGACTTTGTAAGGCCTGGTGCCTGGCCTGCCAGACCGGCTGGAGCTGTTCGCGCAGCAGGCGGAATACCGGGAACAGCGCCCTATAGGCGGCATGGGCCTGAGGCTGGGGCAGATAACGGGTTTGTTCGATAGCCGGATAGCGTTCCAGCGTGCCAACGCTGCGGGCGGCAAGCAGCGCCGCACCTCGGGCGCTGAGTTCATTAAAGTGGCTGGCGATGACCGTGCGCCCGGTACAGTCGGCGATAATTTGCAGCCAGGTGGCGGAAGCTGCGCCGCCGCCGGTGAGATACAGGTCGCCTTCGCTGGCATAGCCCGTCAGCGAATCCACAATGGCATAGGCCAGCCCTTCAAAGACGGCACGCTGAAGCGCCGCGCGGGACGTGTGCTGGTCGACGCCAAAGAACCCTGCGCGGGCGGTCGGGCTGTAAAACGGGGCGCGTTCACCGTTCAGGTAAGGCTGCCAGAAAACGCCGCCGCTGCCCGGTGGAATAGCGGCAATCTCTTTTTCCAGCGCCACTAAGTCTGGCGTCAGAGAAATGTGCTGCTGCAGCCAGTCGATGTTTGGCGTGCCGGCCTGCATCGGGAACAGGTTAATAAAGCTGCCCCGTTCTGTATGGGTCACAAAACGGGTGCCGCTGCTGACGGTTTCTCGCCCGTGGCAAACCACGCCGGTGCAGCAGGTGGTGCCGAGAATGGTGTAAATATCGCCGTCATGAATCGCGCCGCAGCCTAGCGCGGCGCTGCATACGTCCAGCGCGCCTGCGGCAACCGGCGTCCCCGGCGGCAGGCCGCAAAGCAGGGCGGCGGCTTCGCTTAAGCTGCCTGCCTGGGCGTCAGGGCGAAGCAGGGGCGGAAAACGTGTTTTCAGATGATCAATACCCAGAGCCTGCAGAGCGAAATCGGAAATCTCGCCGGTTGACTGGTTCAGCAGCGAAGCGCTGGTATCGGTCAGCTCAAGGGCGGCAACCTGCGTCAGGCGAAAGCGAATCCAGTCCTTGGCGAAGAAAATATAGTCGGCGGCGGCCAGGCGTTCGGGCTGATTTCGCTTGAGCCAGCAGAGCTGCAGGCTGGTGTTACAAGGCTGTAGCTGAGAGCCGGTTTCATCGAACAGGGCTTTGTCCAGGTCCGGGGACTGCAGAAGTTCTTCCATCAGCGCCAGGCTGCGGGTGTCGCTCCAGAGTATACCCGGGCCAACCGGATTACCGTTTTTGTCGCTCAGCCAGACGCCTTCGCCCTGGCCCGCCAGACCGATTGCTTTGAGTTTGCCCTGTTGTAATGCCGGGCTGTCGGCCACTTCCCGCAGCGTGCGCACGACCGACTGCCAAAGTTGCTCCATGTCCTGCTCGGCGTAGCCCTGAGGGGAAAGGGTTGGCGAGGCGTTTTCCGCCGCGCTGGCTACCGCATGGAAATTGCTGTCAAACAGCACGGCTTTTACCCGCGACGTGCCGATATCAATACCCAGGAAATACTCCATACCGCAAGCCTCACGCTATCGAACAGAAACAGGAATACGACGGTTAATCACGCTCGTACAGGCGGCGCTGCATTTCGCATTCAAACAGGAATTCAAGCCCTTCGAGCTGGCGGCGCGCTTCGGCGACGTCTTTGCCCCAGCAGGTCAGGCCGTGGCCACGCAGCAGGAAACCGTATTTCAGGGGAGTCTGTTCGGCATGCTGTGCAATGCGTTTTGCCAGCGCGTCGATGTCCTGATCGTTATCGAAGATGGCAATCGGCACCGTGTTAAGGTGCGACTGCTGGCCGGTAAGGGTTTTTTGCATTTCATAGCCGCTGATGTTCAGGGCCGGGCCTTTCTCAATCCGCGACAGAACGGTGGCGTTCACGGTGTGGACGTGAAGCACGACGTTTGCCTCAGGGAAGAGACGATAAACCAGCGTGTGCAGCCCGGTTTCGGCAGAAGGTTTACGCCCCGATGGCGCCTGGTTGGTGGCGATATCTACCTGAAGAAAATCCTCGCTGGTCAGGCTGCCTTTGTCGCGCCCGGATTCACTCAGCCAGCACCACCCGGCATCCTGACGAATGGACATATTGCCGCCGGTTGCCGGGGCCCAGCCCTTAGCGCCAATCCAATGACAGGTGGTGACCAGTTGCGCGAGTCTTTCTTGCCACATACGGTATTCCTCAATGCTTTTTAGTTTGACTGTCTAGCCGTCTAAATGGCTGTTTACATGATGCTATCATTGTGTGAACAGACGAGCAACACTTGCCGGGCGATAAGATATATCGAGTCAATCCGCGGTTTTTCACCGAGTTTTCTCCTGTTAGTGGGCGTTTTTTCCCTGGAGGGAAAAAGAGTCGCTTTGCATCGCTGATTATTGTTATGTTATAACGTAACAAATTAACGATAAGATGACGCATTCCTATGACGGTAACCCCGGCGCTTTGCCCCAAAACCCTGCCTGATATTCAGTCCCTCAGAGGCCACGAATTCGACACGGCCCTGTCCTGGGTCGGCATGGAACAGATCGATCTTCCGGTTGAAATTGCCGGACGCCCGCTGGCGGCGAAAGTGAATGCTGGCATTAATCTGCTCAGCACGCCGGAAGCCGAGAAGGGGATCCACATGTCCCGACTTTATCTGCTGCTGGATGAGTTAACTCAAGGTGAGGTTACGCCTGCCACGCTGCGAAATTTGCTGGGTAAATTTCTGGTTTCTCACCAGCGCAGCAGCAACCGCGCGAGCGTTGAAATCTCGGGTGAGCTGCTGCTGTCCCGCCGATCTTTAACCTCTAATCACTTTGGCTGGAAGGCTTATCCCATCCGCGTGCAGGCCGAGCGTGGAGAAACGTTTACCGTCACGCTGCGGGTCGGGATCCCGTATTCATCCACCTGTCCGGCATCGGCGGCGCTCAGCCGCAATCTCGCCCAGCAGCAGTTTCAGCGGGACTTTGCCGGGCGAAGCGACAGCATCTCTGTTGAAGAAATGATGGCCTGGCTGGGCGAGAAGGGGATGCCGGGCACGCCCCACAGCCAGAGAAGCTGGGCGTGGGTTAGCTGCCAGCTGAAGCCGGATGTTGCCACGCTGCCTTTGCTGGAGCTTATCGACCGCAGCGAGGCCGCGCTTGGAACGGCGGTGCAGACGGTGGTTAAGCGCGGCGATGAGCAGGCTTTCGCCTGGGCAAATGGGCAAAACCTGATGTTTTGCGAAGACGCCGCCCGCCGTTTGAACAAGGCAATGCTGGACGCGCCTTTTAGCGCTGCTTTTAGCCTCCGGGTTGAGCACCAGGAAAGTCTCCATGCTCACAACGCGGTGGCTCGTATTCACTGGACAGGAAATCACCATGCTGCGTAAAAACCCCTCCGGCCACCTGCCACAGGTCTCGACCAAAGCTTACATAGACCCTACGGCGGTCATTTGTGGCCGGGTCATTATTCATGACTATGTGTATGTCGGGCCTTATGCGGTGATCCGCGCCGACGAACTGAACGCCGAAGGGGATATGGATCCTATCGTTATCCATTCCCATTCGAATATTCAGGACGGCGTAGTGATTCACTCTAAAAGTGGTGCCCCGGTCACTATTGGCAGCGGCACGTCAATCGCTCACCGGGCAATTGTCCACGGCCCTTGTCGGGTCGATGAACGCGTATTTATCGGCTTCAACAGCGTGCTGTTCAACTGCCACGTACAAACCGGCTGCGTCATTCGGTATAACGCGGTGGTGGATGGCGTTACGCTGCCGAAGCAAACCTATATTCCGTCCACCGAACGCGTGGGGCCGGAGTCTGATTTAGCCCAATATTCACGCGTTGACCCTGCCTCGGTGCAGTTTTCAGAAGAGGTGGCGAACACCAACGTCAAGCTGGTGGAAGGCTACCAGCTGCTGCGCAATGAGTTCTGAGTATGCCTCTTTCATCCTCGAAAATTATGCCCGAATTAAAGGTTGCCCTGCGGTCGATTGCCCGTCCGCAGGGCGAGTCCTGGCCGGTAGCGATAAATTTTCAGCTGCTTAAAGGCGAGCTGCTCACGGTGATTGGGCCCAACGGTAGCGGCAAAACGTCGCTGCTGCGGGCGCTGAGTCAGGAGCTAAAGGTTGAAGGGGAGATAACGCTTGCGGGTCGCCCCTTAAATAAGCTCAACCCGCTGCTGCGGGCAAAGCTGGTGGCGGTCATGTCGCAAAACGATCTCCCTGATTTGCGCCTGTCCATCGAAGATTATGTCGCGCTTGGGCGGCTCCCGTTTGCCCGGGATATGCCTGAGCCAGAACACCGCTGTATTGTCTGTGGGGCGATGAAAGAGGTTGGTGTTCTCGGGCTGCGGCATAAATCGCTGGCCTGCCTGTCCGGTGGTGAACGGCAGCGGGCTATTCTGGCGCGAACGCTGGCGCAAACTTCACGGCTGCTGCTGCTGGATGAACCGACCAATCATCTTGACCTGGCGGCAAGAGAAGAGCTGCTGATGCTGGTGAAAGCTCGCGGTACTACGGTTATCGCCGTCCTGCACGATCTCAACCTGATCGAAGGGTTTGCCGACAAGGTGCTTATTTTGTCTGCGGGCCAACAGCGGGCTTTTAATGCTCCCGAAGCAGCCCTGAATACCGAAACCCTTCGCCCCGTCTTTGGCCTCGATAGCTTTACCGTGGAGCATCCCGGCCAGCAAGGAAAACGAGTCCGTTTTTTTGAATCCTCACGCCACCAGTAAACCTTCAGGGACTACTATGATGTTAAAAATTGCCTCCGGCATGCTGCTTGTTTTTGCTTCCTCCGCGGCTTTGGCCTCGGGGTTCCCCGTGACTATCAATAGCTGCGGTAAACCCGTGGTATTTACCTCGGCGCCAAAGCGGGCGGTGATCAACGACCTGAACATGTCGGAGATGGCTTTTGCGCTCAACCTGCAAAAGCAGATTGTGGGCCTCACCGGCATTTCCGGCTGGTACAAAATGACCCCCGAGTTTAAGCAGAAAATGGGAACTATTCCCGAACTTGCGCCGAAATATCCCTCGCTTGAAACGCTGCTGGCCGCCGAACCCGACTTCTTCTTTGCCGGCTGGAATTACGGCATGAAGGTGGGGGGCGACGTCACGCCCCAAAGCCTTGCGAAATACGGCATCAAAACCTTCGTGCTCAGCGAAAGCTGCGCGATTTCCGGCGAGAGCAAAGCCAAAGCGACGATGGATTTGCTCTATAACGATGAGCTTACGCTTGGCAAAATATTTGGTAAGGCAGAGGCTGCGCAGAAGCTGGTTGATGGCTGGCAAGCGCGGCTGGCAGCACTCCCTAAAGCGAAACAGGGTACTCAACCGCTGAAAGTCTTTGTCTATGACTCCGGGGAAGACAAGCCGTTTACCAGCGGAAAATACGCCATGCCGCAGGCCATTATCGAAGCCGCAGGCGGTAAAAATGCCATGGAAGGGCTGGACACCAGCTGGGGCACAACCTCCTGGGAAAGCGTTGCGGCGACTGAGCCGGACGTGATTATCCTGCTGGATTACCAGAACGGCGGCGGCGCTGATTCGCTCCGCCAGTTCCTTGAACGCCATCCGCTGATGAAGCTCACCCCGGCGGTAAAACAGCATCGCTACCTCAAGCTGCAGTACGCTGAGCTAACGCCCGGCCCGGCAAACATTGCTGCGGTAGAGAAGCTGGCCAACGTGCTGTATGCGAAAGCTCCACGGTGATGCGGATGGCCTCTCGTTATGGCCGGGCCACGAGCCTGGCCGTGTTTCTGATAGTACTTTTTGCGGCGCTTAGCCTGACTGAGGGCGCTGTCCGGCTGAGTCTGCATCAGGTGGCAAGCGCGCTGCAGCCCACGGCGACGGACGTTTCCCCGATGATTCGCGGCATTGTGCTGGATATCCGGCTGCCAAGAACGCTGCTGGCCCTGATGACCGGGGCGGGGCTTGCCGTGGTCGGCGCTTTGCTACAAACCGCCACGCGCAATGAGCTGGCGGATCCTTTTTTGTTCGGGCTATCTTCCGGCGCTTCTGCCGGGGCCGTGCTGGTTTTTACCCGCTTTGGCGACTTCTTCGGCGCCTGGACGCTGCCGGTGGCGGCCTTTTGTGGCGGGCTGCTCTCTTCCGTTGCGGTGTTGTCTTTGTTCCAGCTGAAGCGCGAGCGGGGGGCGGAAACGTTGATTATTTGCGGGCTGGCCATCTCCTTTTTGTTCGGGGCGTTAACCAGTTACCTGATTTTTGCCGGCGATCAGCGCACGGCCAGCTCGGTGTTGTTCTGGTCGCTCGGCGGCCTGGGGCTGGCACGCTGGGACAATCTGGGCTTTGCGCTGGCCGGACTTTTGCTGCTGGCCGCGTTTTGCCTGCTGCGGTGGCGCTCGCTTGACGGGCTGCTGGCGGGCGATCGCACGGCATTTTCGTTGGGCATTAACGTTAACCGTCTGCGCACCGAGATCTTCCTGTGCTGTGCCTTTTCGACCGCAATTTTTGTGGCGCTGACCGGCGTCATCGGTTTTGTCGGGCTGATGGTGCCGCATCTCTGCCGACATTTTTCGGCAATCAGGCACGTGTGGCTTTTGCCGTTGTGCGCATTAGCGGGGGCGAGTTTACTGTGCGGGGGCGACATCGTCAGCCGGGTGTTGGTCGCGCCGCAGGAGCTGCCCATCGGCATTATTACCGCAGGCATTGGCGGGCTGTTTATTGTGGTGATGGTTGCCCGACGCTAGCGTTCGCTGGGTTTAAACAGATCTTCTATGTAATGCATCAGCGCTCGCCAGAGTATGCACAGGGCAGATGCCGCCTGACATCTGCCCTGAATGATTAACGCGTATAGCGAGGTGCCGGAATGCCCGTGCGAGAAGCACCAAATAAAGCGAGGCGAGCTTTTTCGTAGGCTTCCCAAAGTTGTTCGTCATGCAGTGGGGGCATGGAAATCGTTTCTCCTTTGTCCAGGCCGACCAGGGCCGCATCAACCATATCTTCAGCAGTCATTATTGAGCCTTCTGGTAATGTTTCCATCGGCATGCCGGATAGCGTCCAAATTTCCGTGGCCGTAGCGGCAGGAAGTACGGCCTGGATATGAATGTTGCTCCCTTCAACCTCTTCTTGTAACCCGCGGGTGAAGTTCAGCACATATCCTTTCGTTCCGCTGTAAACGGCACTTCCCGCCCGGGCATGCAGTGAAAGAACCGACGCGATATTAATCAGTGTCCCACGATGTAATGTTTGAAATAGTTTTAGCGCCGCCAGGCTAAGTCGGGTTAATGACGTGATATTTAACGTTATATCGCTCTGGTGTAATTCGGCATCCCCTGAGGTGAAAGGCGCCATATGCGCGGTGCCGGCGTTATTAACCAACACGCTGATGCGTGGATCTTTAAGCGCTTCTTCGACTGCGGCAATATCCCGATCGTTAACCAGGTCCGCCTTTAGCGTAGTCACGGTGATGCCGTGCTGAGCCTCAAGCTTTGCGGCAAGATCGCGCAGGCGATCTTCGCGCCGGGCAACCAGCAGCAAATCAAAACCTCTGGCGGCAAAACGATCGGCATAAACCGCACCAATACCGGAAGACGCGCCGGTAATCACCGCGACGGAACGAGAGTTAGCCATAAAACACCTCATAAGAAATAGAGTAACGTTGATTTGGTTTCATTATGAAACCTTGTGGAAAATGTAGAGATAATGGTTTAATTATGCAACCAGCTTGAGGGTTGTTTTTTCGTTATGCGCAGGAATTGGTAAAGAGGGAATTGCTAAGCACCTGAACAACAGGTGCTTACTTGTCAGGAAGCATGGCGTGCCCGAGTGACGATTTCGCCCGGCTGCAGCTCGCGGCCGTCTTCGGCCTGCAGGGTTAGCTTGCGGATGGGGCGATGCTGCTGGCTGTCTACCAGTACGCTGCGTGTCTCATCTTTGGCATACAGATTTTCGCAGCCCCACTGGGAAAGGGCGGCCAGCACGGTTTGCAGCGCCCGGCCTTTCTCCGTCAGCACGTACTCGCTCCAGGCGCTGCCGTCCGAGGCCGGGCGAAGCTCAAAAATGCCGTTGTCGACGAGCTGTTTGAGGCGAAGGGTCAGCATATTTTTGGCGATGCCGAGGTTCTTTTGGAATTCACCGAAGCGAGACATGCCGTTCAGCGCATCGCGCACGATAAGCAGTGACCACCAGTCGCCGATCACGTCCAGCGTGCGGGCAACCGAACAGACGCTGTCTTCAAGGCTTTTACGTTTCATCATTCCTCCTGGTGGGATCTACAGGTTCTATTATAAAACTTTTTGGTCGGGAAACTGAGCGACAATTTCAACGGTACCAGGCGGTGAGCGTGCGGCGCAGGCTGGCTATCAGCCGGAGCTTCCATTCCACGGTTGACGTCCGGTACTGCAAAAACAGGCTGCCGATGGCCTGGTCCCCGGAAAGCGGCAGCGTAAAAAGCTGTTCTTTGTCGTTGAGCGTGGCAAACCACGGGGCAGGCACAATAGCCATCAGCGGGGCGTGACGCAAGGCGGGCGCAAGCTGGCCGTAATCGCTGCAGGTAAACGCCAGCCGACGCCCGAGCCCGGCTCGCGCCTGCTGGCGGTCCAGCTCGTTAACGTCCTGCGGCCAGGGGTGGCAGTAGAAGTGCTCAAACTGCGCCAGCTCGTCAAAGGCCAGAGCTTCACGCCCGCTAAGCCTGGCGTACAGCGGCTGGCCGAAAACGGCGATCAGCCGCGTGCTGCCTATGCGGTCATAATGCAGCGCGCTGACGCGCTTTTGGTGATCGCCGACGGCAAGCAGCAAATCTATTTTGCCTTCCAGCAGCTCATCCCGCCAGGCTCGCCGTTCAAAAGTCAGGCACTCGATGATGGCACCGGCCTGATGGCCTTTGCTGGCAAGTTCAGGGGTTAGCAGCACGTTTAGCGCCGGAGGCAGCACAAGGCGAAAGCGCCGCTCTTCCGCGTGCTGTTCACCAAACAGTTCTTCATTGAGCGAAACGAACAGCGGGATTAAGCGCTCTTTAATGCCCAGCGCAAAGGGCGTTGGCACCTGGGCGTTTCCCTCTCTGCGAAAAAGCGGATCGCCCAGCGCCTCACGCAGGCGGGCGAGGGCGTGGCTAACCGCCGAAGGGCTAAGCGCGAGCTTCTGTGCCGTTCGGCTGGTTGAGCCGGTGGTGAGCATCACGTACAGCACTTTCAGCAAGCTCATGTCTAATTGCAGGATGTTCACGATCGCGGCTCTCAATTGCATCACACTAAATTGCCCGGCATTATACTGCGCCTCCTGACAAAAAGGAGCCACCCGTGAACCGTTATAGCCTGTTGTTTATCTGCATGATTTCGACCTTCTCTGCCGGCAGCATTGCGGCGCTAAACCCGACCCAGCCGCTGTCCGCCGCGCCGCCTTATTCGCTGTTTGAAGGCTGGGCAAAGCCGGTCAAGCCGTTCCGCATGGCGGAAAACGTCTGGTATGTCGGGACCGAAAATCTCTCGTCCATTCTGATTACCACGCCTGAGGGTCATATCCTGGTGGACGGCGCGCTGGATGCCAGCGCAGAGGGAATAAAAAATAATATCGCCGCACTTGGCTTCAATATTCGCGACCTGCGTTTCATCCTCAATAGCCATGCCAGGTTGGATCAGGCCGGCGGCATCGCCAGACTAAAGCTGTGGAGCGGGGCGAAGCTCATTGCCAGCAAGGCGAATGCGGAGCAAATGGCGCGAGGAGGAAAAGAGGACTTTGCGCTTGGGGACGCGCTGCCGTTTCCGCCGGTAAGCACGGATAAAATTATTCACGATCGCGAGACGCTGACCCTCGGCGGTGTGTCCGCGACGGCGCTGCTGACGCCGGGGCATCTGCCGGGCAGCACTTCATGGCTGTTTACTCTGCCCGACGGCAGCAAGCTTATCTACGCCGACAGCCTGGCTACGCCGGACTATTATCTGGTGGCGAATAAAAATTATCCAACACTGGTGGACGATATTCGCCATAGCTTTGCCACACTTGCCGCGCAGAAGGTCGACATTTTTGTGGCGAACAAAGGGGAGCGCTTCGGCCTGGCGGATAAACAGGCCCGACTGGCCGCCGGAGATAGCAGCGCGTTTATCGACAGGGACGGGTTACAACGCTATGTAGATCTCTCCCGGCAGCGCTTTGAAGCGCAGCTGAAACAACAAACGGAACAATAGGGCTTTTTGCGATCCGCCAGGCAGGTCGGCTGTCATTTTTCTGTCACAATATATTCTTCACATTTTATTAATCACTCCCTGAGGAATAAGTAATGAAGAAAAAAATTGTTGCCTCATTGCTGGCCGTCGCCTGTATTGCCCCAGGCCTGGCGAAAGCGGAAACCGTGCCTGACGGCTACCAGCTGCAGCAGGTCCTGCTGATGAGCCGTCATAACCTGCGTGCGCCGCTGGCCAACAACGGCAGCGTGCTTGAGCAGTCTACGGCTCAGGCGTGGCCGGAATGGGACGTGCCTGGCGGGCAGCTCACCACCAAAGGCGGCGTGCTGGAAGTGTATATGGGGCATTACATGCGTGAATGGCTGGCGAGCCAGAAGCTGGTGACCAGCGGTGAATGCCCGGCGCCGGAAAGCGTTTATGCCTATGCCAACAGCCTCCAGCGTACCGTGGCCACCGCGCAATTCTTCATTACCGGCGCCTTCCCAGGCTGTGACGTGCCGGTACATCATCAGGAAAAAATGGGCACCATGGACCCGGTGTTCAACCCGGTGATCACCAACACCTCGCCTGAGTTTAAAGACAAAGCCGTGCAGGCGATGGAAAAGCAGCGCACGGAATACAAGCTTGCTGACAGCTACAAACTGCTGGAGCAAATTGTCGGCTATAAAAACTCGCCAACCTGTAAAGAGAAGCAACTGTGTGACCTGTCCGGGCCGAAAGATGCCTTTAGCGCCAACGCCACTCAGGAGCCGGGCGTAAACGGTTCGCTGAAGGTGGGCAATGCCCTGGTGGATGCTTTCACGCTGCAATACTACGAAGGCTTCCCGATGGATCAGGTGGCATGGGGAAAAATCAAGACGGCAGAACAGTGGCGCGTGCTTTCGCAGCTGAAAAACAGCTACCAGGACACCCTGTTCACTTCGCCGGAAGTAGCCCGCAACGTCGCGGCCCCGCTGGTGAAATACATTCAAAGCGCGTTAACGTCGAAAGAGGCGACTTCCGGGCTGAAAGTGACGTTGATGGTGGGGCATGACTCTAACATCGCTTCGCTGCTGACCGCGTTGCAGTTCAAGCCTTATCAGCTGCCGGGGCAGTACGAGCGCACGCCGATTGGCGGCAATATTCTGTTCCAGCGCTGGCACGATAAGAGCAATAACCGCGATCTGCTGAAGGTGGAATACGTTTACCAGAGCGCCGAACAGCTGCGTAATGGCGATGTATTAACCCTGAAGAATCCGCCAAAACGCGTTACGCTGCAGCTGGAAGGCTGCCCGACGGACGCCAACGGCTACTGCTCGTGGGATAAGTTTAGCGAAGTGCTGACTCAGGCCGTGAAGTAAGAAGATGCTGCCCCCGGAAGGGGGCAGCGGAGAGTTTAAACGTTTTTGCGCTCTATGGTTTGTTCGCCCCAGAAGAGCGAGTCCTTATCCGTTTTAGCAAAGGCGAGCGGTAAAACCTCATCGCTCCCTTCTTCCCAAATTTTTTCGGCCAGCTTTTCGTCGTACTTTGCCAGCTCAAAAATGGCTTCTGCAATTTCTGGTGAGGTGTTGCGTAGACTTGCCCATTCGCCAACGTGATGGGCTTTTGCTTGCGTCGTTGTCATCTCTCCTCCCGTTAACCGTTGAGTTTTACAGCCAGACCTGCGACATGTTCCCCCTGGTAGCGGGCTATCGCCAGCTCTTCCTGGCTTGGCTGACGTGAACCGTCGCCGCCGGCAATGGTTGTGGCCCCGTAAGGCGTACCGCCGCGCACCTGCGAGACATCAAACAGTTCCTGCGCCGCGTAGCCGATAGGCACAATCACCATCCCATGGTGGGCGAGCGTTGTCCAGGTCGAGGTGATGGTCTGCTCCTGGCCGCCGCCGGTGCCGGTGGAGCTGAACACGCTGCCCAGTTTTCCGTAGAGCGCGCCGGACGCCCAAAGGCCGCCCGTCTGATCGAGGAAGGTACGCATCTGGCCCGCCATATTGCCAAAGCGGGTAGGGGTCCCGAAGATAATGGCGTCGTAATCGGCCAGCTCCTGCGGCGTGGCGACCGGCGCAGTGTGGGTTTTGCCACCGGCTTTAGCAAAGGCTTCCGGGGCCATGGTTTCGGGCACGCGCTTTATCGTCACTTCCGCACCATCGACCTTTTGTGCACCTTCTGCCACGGCCTTAGCCATGGTTTCGATGTGTCCATACATTGAATAATAAAGCACCAGTACTTTAGCCATCTTGCTTCACTCCTCAGTTGAACCGCAGTTTTGCTGCACTCCTTTAAAGATATGACCTGTGGCGCAGAGTGCAAACCTGAGTGTTCCTTCCTTGATGCATCACAAGCGCAGGCGAAATTTTCACCCTGTAGCATTAGCTAACATTTTTCCGGGTGTTTTTTGACCAGCTATAAGAGGGTGTTATGACCTCGGGTTTGCAGGATAAAACCCCAAGCTCACCGGCATGTTTCTGGATGTTTCTGAATGGAGGTTTAATCGCGTCGGTACACTAAGCTTAGTCCCACGCGGTAACGTTGACGGCATGCTCGTCTGGCCGCGCAATGAAAGACTTCTCTTTTATTGAATGCAAGATGATGTCCTAAATCCGGAGGTTAGAAATGGCAAACCATCGTGGTGGTTCAGGTAATTTCGCTGAAGACCGTGAAAGAGCATCAGAAGCAGGCCGTAAAGGTGGCCAGCACAGCGGCGGTAACTTCAAAAACGATCCGCAGCGCGCCTCAGAGGCTGGTCAAAAAGGGGGTAAAAACAGCCACGGCAGCAAGAATAAATAGCCGTAGCTACGTTCAGTGCGCGCAGGGTAATCCTCGCGCCGACGGTGCCCCGACCGCCGGTTTATCCGGCGGTTTTTTATTTTCCCATTGCAACAAAATGTGACTGGAAGCACTATAGACCCTCGACTTTCACCCTGATGTATCCGGTCTCCCTCATGTCTGCGCCATTAAGCCGTTATAAATTCTCCGTTAAGCCGCAGGAAGCGCTGCTTATCCTCATCACCATGTTCTGGGGCGGCACTTTCCTGGCCGTGCAGTACGCCATGACGATGAGCGATCCGTTCTTCTTTGTTGGCCTGCGCTTTGCTACCGCCGCCGTGGCCGTGGGGCTGCTGTCGCTGAAATCGCTGCGCGGATTAACCTGGCTTGAAATCAAGGCGGGAGTAATGATTGGCGTGGCTATCGCCATCGGCTACAGCATGCAGACCTGGGGGCTGCAAACCATCCCCAGCAGTAAATCCGCCTTTATTACCGCGATGTATGTTCCCGTTGTGCCGCTTTTGCAGTGGATCTGCCTTGGCCGTATGCCGGGCCTGATGTCCTGGATTGGGGTGATCCTGGCGTTTGTTGGCCTTATTTTTCTTGCCGGGCCGGAGGGCACCAGCCTGTCGCTGGGTGCCGGGGAAATTATCACGCTGATTGGCGCGGTGGCGATTGCCGCAGAGATAATCTTGATCAGCGCCTGGGCGGGAAAGGTAGACATCAAACGCGTCACCGTGGTGCAGCTGGCGACGGCATCGCTGGTGTCGTTTGTGGCGATGGTGCCCGCCGGCGAGAGCGTGCCGCATTTCAGCCCCGGACTGGTGATGATTGCCCTGGGGTTGGGAATTTTCAGCGCCATCATTCAGGTGACGATGAACTGGGCGCAGCGCAGCGTATCGCCGACCCGTGCAACGGTGATTTATACCGGCGAGCCGGTTTGGGCGGGGATCTTTGGCCGCATGGCGGGGGAGCGGCTTCCCGTACTCGCGCTGCTGGGCGGGGCGTTGATCGTGCTCGGGGTGCTGGTTAGCGAGCTGAAGCTCAAGCGCAAGAAAGCAGCGAACGCGGAGCGCGACTGGCAGGAAGATACCGAAGGCGAGGGCGTCTGAGCTATAATTCATGCCAGCGATCAACAAGGAGAGCTCGCATGGCTGAAGCCGCAACTGACAGTAAAACCCCTGGGCGCCGCTCGAAAGCCGTAGCGGCCAAAAAACAGGCCATTCTTGCCGCTGCGCTGGCGTTCTTTTCTCAATACGGCATCCACGGCACCAGCCTTGAGCAGGTGGCCGAGCGGGCCGAAGTTTCAAAGACTAACCTGCTTTATTACTACCCGTCCAAAGAAGCGCTCTACGTTGCGGTGCTCAAGCAGATCCTCGACGTCTGGCTTGCCCCGCTGCGAGCCTTTCGCGAGGACCTGCAGCCGCTGGTGGCGATTGGGGAATACATTCGGCTCAAGCTGGAGGTTTCGCGCGATTATCCGCAGGCCTCTAAGCTCTTTTGCCTGGAGATGCTGCAGGGCGCGCCGCTGCTAAAAGGGGAACTGACGGGGGACCTGAAAGCCCTGGTGGATGACAAGTCGGCGATCATTGCCGGCTGGGTTGCCAGCGGTAAACTTGCCGCCGTTGACCCGCATCATCTTATTTTTATGCTCTGGGCCACGACCCAGCACTACGCGGATTTTGCCAGCCAGGTTGAGGCCGTAACCGGCAGCACGCTGCAGGATGAGGACTTTTTCCGCCGCACGGTGGAAAACGTGCAGCGGATGATTATTGAAGGTATTCGGGTTCGTTAATCAGCTCTATTTCGGGGGCAAGACGCAGCTGACGTCGCCCTCTTCGCATTCCAGCGTGCCCTTCAGCAGTTCGGTGCGTTCGAGCGTTTTATCCGCCAGGCAGTTGGCGCGCACCATCGGGTAGACCGATCCCTGTTCAGCGCCAGAACTCATAAAGTCACAGTCCGCATCGCGGAAGGCTATCCACGCATTCTGCGCTTTTTTAAGCTGCGCTTTTTGCTTGTCGGTTGCCCGGGACATAACTTCTTTATAGGTTTTGTTCAGCTGCTCGTCCTGCTTTTTATACTCTGCGGCATAGCACTGATTCATATCGGCCTGGGTGGTGGCTGCATCACAGCCATCGGCCATCGCGGCCCCGCTCAGCAGCAGCCCGCCAACAAGTAAACACACGCGTTTCATTTCGCTGTCCTCAAATAAAAAAGGGCTCTCAGATGAGAGCCCTCGTATCCTGGCAGACTGTTAACCGATTGTCATCAGGCTGGCGTTGCCGCCTGCGGCCGCGGTGTTCACGCTCAGTGAACGCTCCACATAAAGACGCTCAAGCAGGATATTGCTTTCGCCACGGGCAAAGCCCTGGACGGAAACAATCGCGCCCGTGCGGGCGGCCACGGCTTCACAGAGTTTGCGCAGCTGGTCAGAGTCTCCATGGTAAATCACCGCGTCGAACGGCTGTTTCAGCAGCTCTTCCTGCTTCGCAAAATCAATCTGCTGCTGCACGGCTTTCGGCAATTGCTTAGCCAGCTCGCGGTGCAGGCTGTCATCCGCCCACAGCGCACGGCTGCCCACGCTGGTAACCGCCGCAAGCTGCACTAACGCATCGCGTTCGTCGTCGGCAACGCACAGAATGCGTTCACGCGGCAGCAGGGCGTAGGTGTTGCGCTCGCCCGTCGGGCCAGGCAGCACGCGCAGCGTCCCGCTCTGCGCCAGTTCGCCAAACTGCAGGCAAACGGATTTCAGCTCTTCACGGTTGGCTGCCCACTCGCTTAGCGCCTGATGGGCAACCTGCAGGTCACTCTTCAGGGATGCATCTACCGGGGTTTGGGCATCGTGACGGTTAAAGGTGGTTTGCAGCGCATTTTCCGGGCGGTTAGCCAGCAGGCGATACAGATACAGCGGGCCACCGGCTTTTGGACCGGTGCCGGACAGGCCTTCACCGCCAAACGGTTGAACGCCGACCACGGCGCCGACCATATTACGGTTAACGTACATGTTGCCGACGTGGGCGGAGCCGGTGACCAGGGCAATCGTCTCGTCGATACGAGTATGCACGCCGAGCGTCAGGCCATAGCCCGCCGCGTTGATCTGCTTAATTAAGGATTCAAGGTTGTTACGGTTGTAGCGCACCACGTGCAGAACCGGGCCAAACACCTCTTTCTTCATCTCGTCGAAGCTTTCCAGTTCGATAAGGGTCGGAGCCACAAAGGTGCCGGACTGCCATTCGCGCGCGTCCACGCTGTTTTCACGCACGGCCTGGAAGACGGTGCGGCCTTTGGCGCGCATAGCCTGGATGTGCTTCTCAATATTTTGCTGAGCTTCGGCGTCGATAACCGGCCCGATGTCGGTGGTCAGGCGGCCTGGGTTACCCATCCGGCATTCCGCCATCGCGCCACGGAGCATTTGCAGCGTGTGCTCGGCCACGTCTTCCTGCAGGCACAGCACGCGCAGGGCGGAACAGCGCTGGCCTGCGCTGTCGAACGCAGAGGAGACCACGTCCACAACCACCTGTTCGGTCAGCGCGGAGGAGTCAACGATCATCGCGTTGAGACCGCCGGTTTCCGCAATCAGCGGCGTTGGGCGCCCTTGAGGATCGAGGCGGTCAGCGATATTGCGCTGCAGCAGGGAGGCCACTTCGGTTGAACCAGTGAACATCACTCCGCGCACGCGTTGGTCACCCGTCAGCTGCGCGCCTACGGTTTCACCGCGGCCCGGCAACAGCTGCAGCACGCCAGCAGGCACGCCAGCTTCCAGCAGAATCGCTACGCCCTGAGCGGCAATCAGCGGCGTTTGTTCCGCAGGTTTCGCCAGCACGCTGTTACCGGCGGCAAGCGCGGCGGCAATCTGGCCGGTAAAGATAGCCAGCGGGAAGTTCCAGGGGCTGATACACACGACGGGGCCGAGAGGACGATGAGTTTCATTGTCGAAGTCGTCACGTACCTGGCCCGCGTAATAGTGCAGGAAGTCCACGGCTTCACGCACTTCGGCGATGGCGTTGCTGAAGGTTTTACCCGCTTCGCGGACCAGAATGCCGATCAACTGCTGCATACGGCTTTCCATCATCACTGCCGCGCGTTCAAGAATAGCGGCACGCTCCTGCGGTGGGGTGGCAAACCAGATTGGCGCGTGGTTAACGGCATTTTCGAGCGCGAGGGAAACCTCTTCAGTCGTGGTTTCGCGAGTGTAGCCCACGATGTCGGTCGGCTCAGCCGGGTTTTTCACCGGCGTTAATTCGCCTTCAACAACCGGCTGTTCCAGCACAGGCGTGGCCTGCCACTTCTGCGCGGCGCTGTTCAGCAGGGCGGAAGAAAGCGATGCCAGGCGGTGTTCGTTCGCCAAATCCAGGCCGCTGGAGTTGCTGCGTTCCGTACCGTACAGCGCTTTCGGCAGGGCGATTTTAGGGTGAGGCAACCCAGGCTGGCCTTCTTTAACGGCCATAGCTTCAACCGCGCTGACCGGGTCGGCAACCAGCTCGTCCAGCGGCAGGGTTGCGTCGGCGATGCGGTTGACAAAGGAGGTGTTGGCGCCGTTTTCCAGCAGGCGACGCACCAGGTAAGCCAGCAGCGTTTCATGGGTGCCGACCGGGGCGTAGATGCGGCAAGGGCGGTTCAGCTTGCCGTCAGCCACTTTCCCGACCACCTGCTCATAAAGCGGCTCGCCCATGCCGTGCAGGCACTGGAATTCGTACTGGCCAGGATAATAGTTCTGCCCGGCAAGGTTATAAATTGCCGCCAGGGTGTGGGCGTTATGGGTCGCAAACTGCGGGTAGATAAGGTTCGGCACGGCCAGCAGCTTTTTGGCACACGCGAGGTAAGAGATATCGGTGTACACCTTGCGGGTATAAACCGGGTAACCCTCCAGGCCATCAACCTGAGCGCGTTTAATTTCGCTATCCCAGTAAGCGCCTTTTACCAGGCGAATCATCAGGCGGCGACGGCTTCGGGTGGCCAGGTCGACCAGGTAATCAATCACAAACGGGCAGCGCTTCTGGTAGGCCTGAATAACAAAGCCGATGCCGTTCCAGCCCGCCAGCTCAGGCTCAAAGCACAGCTTTTCCAGCAGATCGAGGGAGATCTCCAGGCGATCGGCTTCTTCGGCGTCAATGTTAATGCCGACGTCATACTGGCGCGCCAGCAGCGTCAGGGATTTCAGGCGCGGGTAAAGCTCTTCCATTACGCGGTCGTACTGTGCGCGGCTGTAGCGAGGGTGCAGGGCGGAAAGCTTGATGGAAATCCCCGGACCTTCATAAATGCCGCGGCCGTTGGAGGCTTTACCGATGGCGTGAATCGCCTGCTGATAAGAGACCATATAGGCCTGAGCGTCGGCGGCGGTCAGCGCGGCTTCGCCCAGCATGTCGTAAGAGTAGCGGAAGCCTTTTTCTTCCAGCTTGCGCGCGTTAGCCAGCGCTTCGGCGATGGTTTCGCCGGTTACGAACTGCTCGCCCATCAGGCGCATGGCCATGTCCACGCCTTTACGCACCAGCGGCTCGCCGCTTTTGCTGATGATGCGGTTCAGAGAGCGGGAAAGGCTCGCTTCGTTATGGGTTGACACCAGGCGGCCGGTAAACAGCAGGCCCCACGTCGCGGCGTTCACGAACAGCGAAGGGCTGCGGCCAATGTGCGAGTGCCAGTTCCCGTTGCTGATTTTGTCGCGGATCAGCGCGTCGCGGGTGGCTTTATCCGGGATACGCAGCAGCGCTTCCGCGAGGCACATCAGCGCCACGCCTTCCTGAGAGGAAAGAGAGAACTCCTGCAGCAGGCTCTGAACCATGCCCGCGCGGCCAGAAGCTGTTTTCTGATTACGCAGCTTGTTGGCCAACTGCCAGGCCAGCTTTTGCGTCTGTTCGGCGATGGCCGGAGCCAGGCGAGCCTGCTCAAGAATCATCGGGACTGCGTCGGTTTCAGGGCGGCGCCACGCGGCGGTGATCGCGGCCCGGCTGACGGACTGCGGCAGAATTTGCTCGGCAAAGTCGAGGAACGGCTGCGCCACTTCTTCAGGCTGCGCCGGGGACTCTTCACTCTCATTGGCCGCACCGGCCAGCAGGGCAGGAAGCTCAGGCAGGTCGTCGCTGCTTTCCAGGCGTTCCAGGTAATTAAAGATGGCCTGCTTAATCAGCCAGTGTGGCGTGCGGTCAATGCGCGAGGCGGCCTCTTTAATGCGGTCGCGCGTCGCTTCATCCAGTTTTACGCCCATCGTGGTGGTGCCCATACGACAGTCTCCAGGTTAAGGATTATTCGGGGTTTTACTTTGTTAGCCAGCAATATCCATGAAGTTGCAACTTTGTGCAACCTTGTTAAATCGAAGCCGATAATGGGCTCGCAAAAAAGGCGATTTGTTGCCAGTAAGATAAGAAAGTCGTCTGGCAGGGAGATAAGCGGAACGCTAGATTTATCGACAAAGTTAACACTTTTTGACGGTGCAACCGTAAAAAATGTGAGCAAGTGCAACCTGGTGAAAAATGCTTACCTAAGGCAGATGCAAACGATGTAAATGCCGTGTTAAATCGTTTGTGAAAAATAAAGGGTTCCGGCAGGATGCATTCCCCATTACATCACGATAACAACACAGCGCCTCGTTCCGGCGCGAAGCAGCCTGTTCAGAGAGAGCAGGCGTAATAGCTATGGAGAAGTCTGAATGACAATAAGCACACCGATGCTGGTGACCTTTCTCGTTTATATCTTTGGCATGATTCTCATCGGTTTTATCGCCTGGCGATCCACCCGCAGCTTTGATGATTATATTCTTGGCGGCCGCAGCCTCGGGAGCGTGGTCACCGCGCTGTCGGCGGGCGCCTCCGATATGAGCGGCTGGCTGCTAATGGGCCTGCCGGGCGCGATTTTCATTTCCGGTATTTCTGAAAGCTGGATAGCCATCGGCCTGACCTTAGGGGCCTGGGTTAACTGGAAGCTGGTTGCCGGGCGCCTGCGCGTTCACACCGAAGTGAACAACAATGCGCTGACGCTGCCCGATTACTTCACCGGGCGTTTTGAAGACTCCAGCCGCCTGCTGCGCATCATCTCCGCGCTGGTGATCCTGCTGTTTTTCACCATCTACTGTGCTTCCGGCATCGTGGCCGGGGCGCGGCTGTTTGAAAGCACTTTCGGGATGAGCTACGAAACGGCGCTGTGGGCCGGGGCGGCAGCGACCATCATCTACACCTTTGTGGGCGGATTCCTTGCGGTTAGCTGGACGGATACCGTGCAGGCCAGCCTGATGATCTTCGCGCTGATTCTGACGCCGGTGATGGTGATTGCGGCGGTTGGCGGCCTCGATGATTCTCTGCTGGTGATTAAGCAGAAGAGCATCGAAAACGTCGACATGCTGAAAGGGCTGAACTTTGTCGCCATCGTTTCCCTGATGGGCTGGGGCCTGGGCTACTTCGGCCAGCCGCATATTCTGGCGCGCTTTATGGCGGCAGACTCACACCACACCATCGTTAACGCACGTCGCATCAGCATGACCTGGATGATCCTTTGCCTGGCGGGTGCCTGCGCGGTGGGCTTCTTCGGGATTGCCTACTTTAATAACAACCCTGAGCAGGCCGGAGCTGTGACGCAGAACGGCGAGCGGGTGTTTATCGAGCTGGCGCAAATTCTGTTTAACCCGTGGATTGCCGGGGTGCTTCTCTCCGCGATTCTGGCGGCGGTAATGTCCACGCTGAGCTGCCAGCTGCTGGTGTGCTCGAGTGCAATTACCGAAGACCTTTATAAGGCGTTCCTGCGTAAAGGCGCGAGCCAGAAGGAGCTGGTGTGGGTGGGGCGCATGATGGTGCTGGTGGTCGCGCTGGTGGCGATTGCGCTTGCCGCTAACCCGGAAAACCGCGTGCTGGGCCTCGTCAGTTATGCCTGGGCAGGATTTGGTGCCGCATTTGGCCCGGTGGTCCTGTTCTCCGTAATGTGGTCACGCATGACCCGCAACGGGGCGCTGGTGGGGATGATTGTTGGGGCTGCCACCGTGCTTATCTGGAAGCAGTTCGGCTGGTTAGGCCTGTATGAAATCATACCTGGCTTCGTGTTCGGTAGCCTGGCAATTGTGGTGGTAAGCCTGATGGGCAAAGCGCCGTCGGCCTCCATGCAGAAGCGTTTTGCCGAAGCGGATGCGGTGTACCACACTCCGCCTCCGGGCAAATTGCAGACCGACTAAAAGTATAACTTTTTGCAGGGCCGGATAATCCGGCCCTTTTTACATCTGGTCATAAATATGTCATCCCCCTCTCTTGTTTTTCTTATCAGCGCTAATGATAATCACAATCGTTATGGTTTACTTTTCTTTACGTCAATTGACTTGTATTCACATCTGAGGTGTCAGGCATGTTTGTTCCATTTCTCATCATGTTACGCGAAGGGCTGGAGGCGGCGCTCATCGTCAGCCTGATTGCCAGCTACCTGAAGCGTACCCAGCGCGGCCAGTGGATAGCCGTGATGTGGATTGGCGTCTTTGCCGCCGCCGCGCTCTGCCTGGGCCTCGGTATCTTCATCAATGAAACCACCGGTGAGTTCCCGCAGAAAGAGCAGGAGCTGTTTGAGGGTATTGTGGCGGTGATTGCCGTGTTTATCCTCACCTGGATGGTGTTCTGGATGCGTAAAGTGTCCCGCAACGTCAAAGTGCAGCTGGAGCAGGCGGTTGATAACGCGCTGCACAGCAAAGGCAACCACGGCTGGGCGCTGATCATGATGGTCTTTTTCGCCGTGGCGCGTGAAGGCCTGGAGTCGGTGTTCTTCCTGCTGGCCGCTTTCCAGCAGGACGTCGGTATTTGGCCGCCGCTGGGCGCGATGCTTGGCCTGGCTACCGCGGTGGTGCTTGGCTTCCTGATTTATTGGGGCGGGATTCGTCTCAACCTTGGCGCATTCTTTAAATGGACCAGCCTGTTTATTCTGCTGGTGGCCGCAGGCCTTGCCGCCGGTGCCGTCCGTGCATTCCACGAAGCCGGGCTGTGGAACCATTTCCAGGATATCGCTTTTGATATGAGCAACACGCTCTCCACCCACTCGCTGACCGGCACGCTGCTGGAGGGGATTTTCGGTTATCAGGAAACCCCAACCGTGAGCGAAGTGGCGATGTACTTCATCTATCTGATTCCGGCGCTGGTGCTGTTCTTTATACCGCCGCGCGTGAACAACCAGGCGACCAATACGGCTCGTTAATTGATTTACGGCGGGCCGCCCGCCGTTTAGTGATAACTACTCATTGCTTAATAGGGATAGGTCATGACCAAACATTTTCGTCTGAAGGCACTGCACGTTGCGCTGCTCGCGCTTGTCTCTTCTTCGTTTGCCGCGCAGGCGGCAGATATTCCCCAGGTAAAAGTCACCGTCACCGATAAACAGTGTGAGCCGATGAGCGTCACAGTGAATGCCGGGAAGACTCAGTTCATCATCCAGAACAATAGCCAGAAAGCGCTGGAATGGGAGATCCTGAAAGGGGTGATGGTGGTGGAAGAGCGTGAAAACATCGCGCCGGGCTTCTCCCAGAAGCTGACCGCCAACCTGCAGCCGGGCGAATACGACATGACCTGCGGCCTGCTGACCAACCCGAAAGGCAAGCTGGTGGTGAAAGCTTCCGGCAAGCAGGAAGCGCCTAAAACCGATCTGCTGGCGCTGACCGGCCCAATCACCGAATACAAAGCCTATGTGACCGCCGAAGTCGCCGAGCTGGTGAAAGGCACCAAAGCCTTTACCGACGCGGTGAAAGCCGGTGATTTAGAGAAAGCGAAATCCCTGTATGCGTCAACGCGCCAGCATTACGAGCGTATTGAACCGATTGCCGAATTGTTCTCCGATCTCGACAGCAGCATCGATGCCCGCGAAGACGACTTCGAGAAAAAAGCGGACGACCCGAAATTCACCGGCTTCCACCGTCTGGAGAAAATCCTCTTTGGCGATAACACCACCAAAGACGCCGCGCAGTTTGCCGACAAGCTGAACGCCGACGTGCTGGATCTACAAACTCGTATTTCCGAGCTGGCCTTCCCGCCAAGCAAAGTGGTTGGCGGCGCTGCCGGTCTGATAGAAGAAGTTGCGGCCACCAAAATCAGCGGTGAAGAAGATCGCTACAGCCACACTGACCTGTGGGACTTCCAGGCGAACGTTGACGGCGCGCAGAAAATCGTTGATCTGCTGCGTCCTCAGCTGACCAAAGAGAACCCGGCGCTGCTGGCGAAAATAGACGCTAACTTCAAGAAAGTTGACGCCATTCTGGCGAAATACCGCACTAAAGACGGGTTTGAAACCTACGACAAGCTGACGGATAACGATCGCAAAGCGCTGAAAGGGCCAATCACCACGCTTGCGGAAGACCTGTCCCAGCTGCGTGGCGTGATGGGTCTGGACTGAGCATCATGAGTGATAAGGACAACACCGGCGCGCACCAACCGGCGCGCCGCCAGCTTCTGAAAACACTGGGCGCCCTTGGGGGCGCTTTTGCCGTGGGCGGCGGTTGCCCGATGACGGCTCACGCGGCAAATCCTGCTTCTTCCCCCGGCACGCTGCCGCCGGACGGTCGCCTTGAAAACCAGCCGCTTTATGGCGAGCACCAGGCCGGTATTCTGACGCCTCAGCAGGCCGCGATGATGTTGGTCGCCTTTGACGTGCTGGCCAGCGACAAAGCCGAGCTTGAGCGCCTGTTCCGCCTGCTGACCGCGCGTTTTGACTTCCTGACCAGCGGTGGCCCGGCGCCGGATACGCCTAATCCACGACTGCCGCCGATGGACTCGGGCATTCTTGGGGCGGAAATCTACCCGGATAACCTGACGATCACGGTGTCCGTCGGCAGTTCGCTGTTCGATGAGCGTTTTGGCCTGCAAAAACAGATGCCGAAAAAGCTCCAGCAAATGACCCGCTTCCCGAACGATTCGCTGGATGCCGGGCTGTGCCACGGCGATCTGCTGCTGCAGATTTGTGCCAACACCAACGACACGGTGATCCACGCGCTGCGCGACATCATCAAGCACACGCCCGATCTCCTCAGCGTGCGCTGGCGGCGGGAAGGGTTTATCTCCAACCATGCGGCACGCAGCCGTGGGAAAGAGACGCCGATCAACCTGCTGGGCTTCAAAGACGGCACGGCCAACCCGGACAGCCATGATAAGCCACTGATGGATGACGTGGTGTGGGTGACGAAGCAGCAGCAGGAGCCTGCCTGGGCTACCGGCGGCAGCTATCAGGCGGTGCGCATTATTCAGTTCCACGTTGAGTCCTGGGACCGCACGCCGCTGAAAGAGCAGCAGACTATCTTCGGGCGCGATAAGCACAGCGGCGCGCCGCTGGGTATGAAGAATGAGCATGATGTGCCGGACTATGCCGCCGACCCTGACGGCAATATGATTGCGCTTGATGCCCATATCCGCCTGGCAAACCCGAGAACCAAAGAGACACAGTCGGGGCTGATGATGCGCCGGGGCTACAGCTATTCGCTCGGTGCAACCAAATCCGGCCAGCTTGATATGGGGCTGCTGTTCGTTTGCTACCAGCATGACCTCGAAAAAGGGTTCCTGACGGTGCAGGGCAGGTTGAACGGTGAGGCGCTGGAGGAGTACGTGAAGCCGATTGGCGGTGGGTATTTCTTCGCACTGCCTGGCGTGCCGGATAAGCAGCATTATCTGGGGCAGGGGATGATGGAGGCGTAGTTATTGCCGTACCGGCGATGAGAGCCGGGAACAAATCTTCCCCTCACCCCAGCCCTCTCCCCGAAGGGGCGAGGGGGAAAACAGCCAATGGGGAACATGGTTTATCCCCTCTTCCCGAAGGGGCGAGGGGGAAAACAGCTGACGGGGAACATGGTTTATCCTCTCTTCCCGAAGGGGCGAGGGGGAAAACAGCTGACGGGGAACATGTTTTATCCCCTCTCCCTTTCAGGGAGAGGGTCAGGGTGAGGGTAAAAGAAGCAGAGATGTTGTGACTGAGGGAAAAGCCGGAAGTGAACGGAACCTTAGCCATTCTTTCAGAGAGTAGGTGATGCAAATTTTCATTTGCTAACAATTCACCCCCTTATTATTCATTGCAATTCCCTATGACTATCCCGCTGATATATTTCTGTAATATTGGTGTGCGAAAAAGGTACACAGCAGCGGATTTCGATTTAACGTTACTTAAAAGTGAAATTTATGTTGCATTTTGGGTGATGTTTGTTGTACTTAAAGCAAAAGAGCGGTAGTTCCCTGCTGTGACGTTTAATCACTACGGAGATCGCGAATGGTTGGGTCCTGTACTGGACGGTTACTTAAACACTTTACCCGCACTACCCAGCGCGGAGGCCTCTCCTCCGGCTTCGCTATCTTCACCGCTAAATTTCCCCATTCAGAATCAAATCAGTGTCCTGACGGTGCGTCGGGCGACGTTTCGCGTTCGCTTAATGCACCCTCTCAACCGGCAGTTAATGGCTTACAAGGAAGCCAAACCTCATCCGTTAGTGAGCATAATCGCGCCTGTCCTGTCGGCGCGGGCAATGAAACCAACTGTAAGGTGCCATCCATGGGAAGACAGAAAGCTGTGATCAAAGCTCGTCGCGAAGCAAAACGTGTGCTGAGACGGGATTCACGTAGCCACCGGCAGCGTGAAGAGGAATCGGTCACCACGCTTGTGCAGATGAGCGGCGTAGAATCGATAGGCATGGCTCGCGACAGCCGCGACCATTCACCTATCGAAGCGCGTAATGAAGCTCAGGCGCACTATCTTAATGCCATCGAGAAAAAGCAGCTGATTTTTGCTACCGGCGAAGCCGGCTGTGGCAAGACGTTTATCAGCGCAGCGAAAGCCGCTGAGGCCCTGATACATAAGGATGTCGACAGGATTATCGTTACCCGTCCGGTGCTGCAGGCCGATGAAGATCTCGGCTTCCTCCCCGGTGATATTTCAGAGAAGTTCGCCCCGTATTTCCGCCCGGTGTATGACATCCTGGTGCGACGTTTAGGGTCGTCTTTTATGCAGTATTGCCTGCGGCCTGAAATTGGTAAGGTTGAGATTGCGCCGTTCGCCTATATGCGCGGACGTACTTTTGAAAATGCCGTGGTTATTCTGGATGAGGCGCAGAATGTCACCGCAGCGCAAATGAAAATGTTCCTCACCCGCCTCGGGGAAAACGTGACGGTTATCGTCAATGGCGATATCACGCAGTGTGACTTACCCGCAGGCGTGCCGTCCGGTTTAAGTGATGCACTAAACCGTTTCGAAGAAGATGAAATGGTCGGCGTTGTTCGCTTCGGTAAACAGGATTGTGTGCGTTCGGCCCTCTGCCAGCGCACGCTGAACGCCTACGACTGACGGTCTTCAACAATTTAGTGAAAAGCCCAAACTTCGGTTTGGGCTTTTTTATTTGCGCGAATTATTTGGCCAAACTGTGAAGGGGGTCATAACACCAGGTCAAGGAGAGACAATTTATGAGAGCCAGGAATTATCTCTCAAGGGAAACCATGCCGTATACTTTCCTCAAGCAGAGACAATAGTCTCGCCCCACAAACCCGCTTTGGAACAGCAACAATACGTCACGGAAGTCCGTTACAGCGTATTGAGACTTGAGGAACAACTTATGCAAAAGAAAAAAATTTACCTGTTCTGCTCCGCTGGGATGTCAACCTCGCTGTTAGTGACCAAAATGCGAGCGCAGGCCGAAAAGTATGAAGTTCCGGTAGAAATTGAAGCTTTCTCTGAGTCTTTAGCCAGCGAGAAAGGGAAGCACGCGGACCTCGTTTTACTCGGGCCACAAATTGCCTACATGCAGGCAGATATCAAGAAATTGTTGCCCACCAAGCCTGTAGAAGTTATCGATTCTGCTCTGTACGGTAAAGTCGATGGGCTAGGTGTGTTGAAAGCGGCTGTGGCAGCAATTAAGAAAGCAGCGGCCGAGAGTTAATTTTTTATTCTTGTTTTGTTTAATTTTCCGTCAAAGAGCGACTTACACCTACAGCCGTAATAATAATTACGGCTTTCAAGGATATTTATAATATGAGTAAAGTCATTGATTCACTTGAGAAGGTTCTCCTGCCTTTTGCTGTAAAAATAGGAAAGCAGCCTCACGTTAATGCCATTAAAAATGGTTTTATTAAATTAATGCCATTAACCCTAACCGGGGCAATGTTTGTTCTGATTAACAACGTATTCCTGAGCTTCGGCGCAGGATCATTTTTCTACTCGTTAGGCATCCGTTTAGACCCCGAGACCATTGAAACCCTGAATGGGTTTAAAGCTATCGGCGGCAACGTGTACAACGGTACGTTGGGCATTATGTCGCTGATGGCGCCTTTTTTCATTGGTATGGCGTTAGCTGAAGAAAGGAAGGTCGATCCTCTCGCGGCGGGCTTATTATCCGTAGCAGCCTTTATGACCGTTACGCCTTATAGCGTGGGCGAAGCCTATGCCGTGGGCGCTAACTGGTTAGGCGGCCAGAACATTATTTCCGGTATGATTATCGGTCTGGTGGTCGCCGAGCTGTTCACCTTTGTTATACGTAAAAACTGGGTTATTACCCTGCCGGATAGCGTGCCGACCTCGGTGGCGCGTTCATTCTCGGCGTTAATTCCAGGCTTCCTGATTCTGTCTATCTTCGGGATCATCTCCTGGGCGCTGTCTCACTATGGCAGTAACTTCCACCAGATCATCATGGACTCCATTTCGACTCCTCTGGCGTCAATGGGTAGCGTGGTTGGCTGGGCGTACGTAATTTTCAACTCCCTGCTGTGGTTCTTCGGTGTTCACGGTTCTCTGGCGCTTACCGCACTGGATAACGGCATCATGACCCCATGGGCGCTGGAAAACGTGGCGCTGTACCAGCAGTACGGTTCTGTAGAAGCCGCTATAGAAGCGGGCAAACAGTTCCACTTCTGGGCGAAACCAATGCTCGACTCCTACATCCTGCTGGGTGGTTCTGGTGCGACGCTGGGTCTGATTATCGCTATCTTCATCGCCTCTCGCCGTGCCGATCACCGTCAGGTGGCTAAGCTGGCGCTGCCGTCAGGCATCTTCCAGATTAACGAACCGATTCTGTTTGGTCTGCCGATCATCATGAACCCGGTGATGTTCATCCCGTTCGTTGCGGTACAGCCGATTCTGGCTGCCATCACCCTGATTGCGTACTCCATGGGTATTATCCCGCCGGTCACCAACCTGGCTCCGTGGACCATGCCTACCGGCCTGGGCGCCTTCTTCAACAGTAACGGCAGCGTCGCTGCTCTGCTGGTGGCGTTGTTCAACCTGGGTGTCGCCACGCTGGTGTACATGCCGTTCGTTATCCTGTCCAACAAGGCACAGGCGGTTATTGAAGAAGAAGAAAGCGAAGAAGATATCGCTAACGCATTGAAATTCTAAGTTCAAAGGGGGAGGGAATGCCTCCCCCATTTTCAGAATCCGGGGAGCAATATTATGTTTGATTTAGACAACGTCGTTGAAACTGAAGTAGAAGTGGACGATCTCGAAGAAGTGGTGATGGGCTTAATCATCAACTCTGGACAGGCCCGTAGCCTGGCTTACGGTGCGCTGAAAAAGGCCAAGCAGGGTGACTTCGCCGGGGCTAAAGAGATGATGGATCAGTCCCGGACCGCGCTGAACGAAGCGCATCTGGTGCAGACTAAGCTGATTGAAGGCGACCAGGGCGAAGGCAAAACCAAAGTCAGCCTGGTGCTGGTACACGCTCAGGACCACCTGATGACCTCGATGCTGGCTCGCGAGCTGGTGACCGAGCTGATTGAATTACACGAGAAAATGGACAAGTAGCAGGTCAGCATATGCAGCCAGAGATAGACAATATGGAAATCAACATTGTTCGTGAAAGCCAGCTGTTTAACGGCAAGTGTTTCCATGCGTTTATCTACACCAAAGAAGAGAGCGTGAGCGGGCTGCATCAGCATGACTACTACGAATTTACCATTGTTTTGACCGGGCGCTATTACCAGGAAATTAACGGTAAGCGTGTGCTGATGGAGCGAGGCGATTTTGTCTTTATTCCCGTCGGTTCCCACCATCAGAGTTTTTACGAGTTTGGTGCGACCCGGTTGTTTAACGTAGGTATCAGCCAGCAGTTCTTTGAGCAGCATTATATGCCGCTGCTGCCGTCCCATCTGGTGGCCTCTCAGGTGTATCAGATTAAGGATGAATTCCTGACGTTTATGGAGTCGGTGATTGCCTCGTTTAATTTCCGCGAAGGGGAATTTAACGAGTTTCTCGAAATGGTGAGCTTTTATGTCGTGAATCGACTTCGCCATTATCGTGAGTCGGAAAATCAGGATGATATTCCGCTGTGGTTAAAATCCACCGTTGAAGGGATGCATGACAAAATGCGCTTTGGCGATAAGGCCTTATTAAACATGGTCGCGCTTTCGGGTAAGTCGCAGGAATATTTAACGCGCGCCACGCAGCGCTATTATGGCAAGACGCCGATGCAGATTATTAATGAAATCCGCATCAATTTTGCCAAGAAACAGCTGGAAATCACTAACGCTTCGGTAACCGATATTGCCTTCGAATCCGGTTATAGTAGCCCCAGCATGTTTATTAAGAACTTTAAGAAAGTGACTTCTTTCACGCCAAACAGTTATCGGAAGAAATTGTACAGCATTAATTAAGGTGCTGATTAACTACCACTGTCAATATTGAGTTTTTATTAACTTATTCAATTTTCTAAATACGGCGCCAGGCGCCGTACGGGAGCCTATATGACTAAGAAATTAAAAGTTGTTACTATCGGTGGCGGCAGCAGCTATACCCCAGAATTACTCGAAGGCTTTATTAAGCGCTACCACGAATTACCGATCACCGAACTTTGGCTGGTGGATGTCGAAGCCGGGAAAGAGAAGCAGGATATTATTTTCAATCTTTGCCAGCGCATGATTGAGCACGCCGGTGTGCCGATGACGGTACACAAGAGCCTCGACCGCCGCGAAGCGCTGAAAGATGCAGATTTCGTGACCACCCAGCTGCGCGTTGGCCAGCTGAAAGCGCGTGAACTGGATGAGCGTATTCCGCTGAGCCACGGCTATCTCGGCCAGGAAACCAACGGTGCGGGCGGCCTGTTCAAAGGGCTGCGTACCATTCCGGTCATTTTCGACATCATCAAAGACGTGCAGGAAATCTGCCCGGATGCGTGGGTTATCAACTTCACCAACCCGGCCGGTATGGTGACCGAGGCGGTATTCCGCCATACCAACTTCAAAAAATTCATCGGCGTGTGCAACATTCCTGTTGGCATGAAGATGTTTATTACCGACGTGCTGAAGCTGACCCCGGAAGATGACCTGGGCATCGATCTCTTCGGCCTGAACCACATGGTGTTCATTAAAGACGTGCTGGTGAACGGTGAATCTCGCTTTGCCGAACTGCTGGACGGCGTAGCCAGCGGCAAGCTGAGCGCGAACTCGGTGAAAAACATCTTCGATATGCCGTTTAGCGAAGGGCTGATTCGTTCCCTGAACCTGCTGCCGTGCTCCTACCTGCTGTACTACTTCAAGCAGAAAGAGATGCTGGCTATCGAAATGGGCGAGTTCTACAAGGGCGGGGCGCGCGCCTCCGTGGTACAGAAGGTCGAAAAACAGCTGTTTGAGCTGTACAAAGACCCGAATCTTGACGTGAAGCCGAAAGAGCTGGAGCTGCGCGGCGGGGCTTACTACTCTGACGCGGCGTGCGAAGTGATCAGCGCTATCTACAATGATAAGCAGACCGAGCACTATGTGAATATTCCGCACCACGGCCACGTGGACAACATTCCGGCCGACTGGGCAATCGAGACGACCAGCATCATCGGTCGCGATGGTGCCAGACCGCACCCGCGTGTGACCCATTTTGACGAGAAAGTGATGGGGCTTATCCACACCATCAAAGGCTTCGAAGTGGCCGCGAGCCAGGCCGCGCTGAGCGGTGAATTTAACGATGTGCTGCTGGCGCTGAACCTGAGCCCGCTTATCCATTCCGACAAGGATGCTGAGGTGATTGCCAAAGAGATGCTGCTTGCCCATAAAGCGTATCTGCCAAACTTTGCCAAAGCCATCGAAAAACTGGCTTAATGTCTTGCCCTCCCCGGACGGGGAGGGCCACTCAAGAGGGATGCTATGGACCGCTTACTGATTATTAATGCCGATGACTTTGGCCTGAGCAAGGCGCAAAACTACGGCATTATCGAAGCGTTTCACCACGGTGTGGTGACGTCGACCACCGCGCTGGTTAATGCCGAAGCCATTAAACACGCCGCCGGGCTGTGCGCTCGTTATCCGGGTCTGGGCGTAGGCATGCACTTCGTGTTGACGCTTGGCCAGCCGCTGACCGGGATGCCGGTGCTGACTCGTGGGACCGGCGTGCTGGGCAAAGGGATCTGGGAAATGGCGGAACAGGGTCGGCTGGATCTGGACGAGATCGGGCGCGAGCTTGAAAGCCAGTATCAGCGCTTTATTGATATTTTTGGCATTGAGCCAACCCACCTTGATAGCCACCATCACGTGCACATGATCCCGGAGATTTTCCCTATCGTGGCCGCGTTTGCTAAGGCGAAAGGGATCCCGCTACGCGTGGATCGCGATGCAGCCGCCCGGGACAACATTTCGCTGACCGGCGTGCGTTCTACCCAAGGGTTTACCAGCGAGTTTTACGGTGATGCGATATCTGAAAGCCTGCTGCTGGAGAGCGTGGATGCTTCCGCGCAGCGCCAGGAAGCCTCGCTTGAGGTGATGTGCCACCCGTCATTTGTGGATAATACGCTGCTGAAAAGCAACTACTGCTACCCGCGTCTGGCGGAGTTGGAGGTGCTGACTTCTGCGGCGCTGAAGTACGCTCTTGCCGAACGAGGCTACCGTCTGGGCACCTTCCGCGACCTCTAACCCCAATTCTCCCTTCGGCCCGCTGTCGATAAGGTGTATTATTATTGCATCTTATCGACAATCATTGGCCGTGCGTTTTACCGGTCAATCAGGTACTGCCCATGTCCGGAAAACGTCTTCAGCGCGAGAAGCAAACCATCGCTAAAATGCTCACTCTCTATGAGCGCCAGAATCCCTCCGCCAGCGCCGGGCCAGGCCACTACCAGCGGCTTTATGAGTATGCCGCCAAAAGGCTGGAACGCTGCGCCTTTGGCGAAGAAAAACCCGCCTGCAAGCATTGCCCAATCCACTGCTATCAGCCTGCAAAACGTGAAGAGATGAAGCAGGTGATGCGCTGGGCTGGCCCACGAATGCTGTTTCATCATCCGATTCTGACCATGCTTCATTTGATTGACGACCGCCGTCCGGTGCCGCCGTTACCTGAGAAATACCAGCGTAAAAAATAGCGATGGGAGGCCTGCAATATGCGAAAAAAAAGCCCGCATTTGCATGCGAGCTCTTCTTCAAATGTGGCGGTGAGAGAGGGGCTTACTCGCGCCGTCCATGGCGCTCGCCCTGCGGGTCGCCGGAGGCGGTACCAAACGGCTGTCCTGCCGTTTGGTCGAACCCTGTCGAGGATTCTCACCCACTCTCTGCCGTGAGTAATATGCGAAAAAAAAGCCCGCATTTGCATGCGAGCTCTTCTTCAAATGTGGCGGTGAGAGAGGGGCTTACTCGCGCCGTCCATGGCGCTCGCCCTGCGGGTCGCCGGAGGCGGTACAAAACGGCTGTCCTGCCGTTTTGGCGAACCCTGTCGAGGGTTCTCACCCACTCTCTGTCGTGAGCAATATGCGAAAAAAAAGCCCGCATTTGCATGCGAGCTCTTCTTTAAATGTGGCGGTGAGAGAGGGGTTCGAACCCTCGATACGTTGCCGTATACACACTTTCCAGGCGTGCTCCTTCAGCCACTCGGA